>FWPV01003710.1_pt1 | contig 34097 bp, 27 predicted proteins | sample 2228371 | NCBI WGS metagenome assembly FWPV01 (sample SAMEA103939776, study PRJEB20133) | metagenome
CCTGGCCATCCGGGCTTACAATCCCATCCCGCTCGCCCGTGGCATGGGCAGCAGTTCGGCTGCGCTGGTCGCCGGGGCCGCCCTGGCCGACCTGCTATCGGGCCAGCAGCTAGGCAAAGAAGGGATATTTGGTGTGACTGCCGCCATAGAGGGCCACCCCGACAACGTGGCGCCCGCAGTGTACGGGGGCTTCGTAGCAGCCCTCGCCGACCCACCCCTGGCTCTGCCTCTACCTTCCCCCAAAGGCTTGCTTTTCGTGTTGGGGGTACCTCCTTATGAGGTACCTACTCCCCTGGCCAGGGCCGCTTTACCGAAATCCATCCCCTATGCCGATGCAGTATTTAATCTAGCTCGCAGTGCACTCTGGCCCGCAGCCCTTTACTCAGGGCGTTGGGAGGCCCTGCGGGAAGCGGCTCGAGACCGCCTGCACCAGCCCTACCGGGCCCATCTCATGCCGGGTCTGGAGGCCGCACTCGAGCAGGTTTATGCTGCGGGCGCGCTGGCCGCCTTTGTAGGAGGGGCTGGCCCGACCCTGGCTGCACTGGCCGAGACAGGCCACATCGAGGCCATTCGCAGGGCCATGCAAGGCTATGTGGGACAAGGTTCTACCCTGGTGCTGGGGCTGGGGGAGGGTTTGCAGTGGAAGGCAGTTTCGACACCATCCCACTGAGCAATGTCCTCGAGATGATCCACTCCAACCGTGGAACCGGGGTTCTGTACCTCAACAGCGGTAAGCTCCCCTTGAACCTGCGCTTCGTGGAGGGCGAGGTGGTTGGCGGAGGCATCCTGGACTGGGAAGGTTTTGAGGCCATCTCTACCTTCCCGCTGCACCCCGAGCAGGGCCGCTTCCGCTTCGAAGCAGGCCAGGTACAGGGTCTTCCAATCATGCCTTTCAAGGCATTTATGGGCGAGTGGGCCCGCATGAACGACCTGTGGACCCGCTTTCGCAGTGTGCTGGACTCACCCAGCCGGGTTTTGGAAACTCCCCGGGCAAAAGAGCCATTCGCGGTGTTTGTGGGGGGGAAAAGCGTTCGGGCCGCAGCCAAAAGCTGGGGGGTTCCCCTTATTATCGCAACCGAGCGAGCCTGGCGAGGGCTGCGGGAGGGCGAACTGGCCAAACTACGCAAATACGCCTGGTTTGCCATGCGCATTCGCCACCCTTCGGCCCGTCGCACCCAGGCCGGCATCCGCGACCCCAGGGACATAACCGTACTGCTCGATGGCAGCCGCAATCTGGGTGAGCTGGTACACGCCGGTCTTCCCATTGTCCATGTTCGCAACTACCTGATTCAGCGCATCACCAGTGGGGAACTCGAGGCCCCCGGCAGGGGATGGCTGCTGCGCGACCTGCTGTGGGAAATCGAAGCCGAGGCAACTTCGCAGAAATAGAGTGGCCTCTAAGGTTTCCAGGGTTTAGACTCCTCTACCCCGGCAGGTTCGTCACCCGGAAACTCGAATTCAAGAAGATAGTCGGCCGAATCGAAGGTATCTCGGCCAACACTGAAGAGTTTGAAGCAAGCCACCGGCCCCGGATTGCATCGGCCCGCAATGACCTTCTCATCAGATTCGGTTTGTTCTGCACCGAATGGTGGCTCAGCCTCGCCCACGTCGCGCCATGGCGTGGCCCAGGGGCGACCGACTGAAAGGATATGCATTCTTCTCCGGCCGAAGTTATCCGCGTAGCGGAGGGCGATACCGCTCCTTGGAAGCGAGACGTTTTCTTCACCGAGATGCCTTTTTCGCCGACCGGAGGGATAAGCTTATTTCGCCGACCGTAGCGAGGGGTGGGGTGCGAAGCGAGATGCATGTTTTGCCGACTTATGGGAGGGGTGGAGTGTGCTCCGGGATTCAAGTTGCGCCGCATGCGGCGCAACCAGGCCTCTGAACCTTTTTATTTTGACTATCTTTTTGAATCCGGTATCAGGCGGCCTCTAGCGGGTGATGGACAATGATTTGCCGGTTTGATGGGTATTGGCCTAAAGCTGATCTGACCGTTTGTATCAAACCCACTCTAGTTTTGGCCAACGGAAACATCTGTGAAGCACAGTATGGCGGTAAAGCTTCCACGCCGAGCCGACCACTGGCACAGCACACCTCTAATGATGGCATCGAGCAAGCCGCTATGTGGCACCCCAGGCCTTCAGGGAGCCGAAATACGCAAGAGAAATCTCTACCCCGGACACCACCCGCCCCTTTTTTCCTGGTATACCGTGCCCTACAATGACCGCTGTGAGTGCGAGTGCCCCGCGCGACTTTTTCGCCGAGCAAGGAATTGAACCTCTGACCGCCCAGGGCTACCAGCAACAAGCCCGCGCCTCGGCTTTCCCCTACCTGCAAGCCCTCTCGGAGCGGGTTCTGATTTTCGATGGGGCCATGGGTACAGAAATTTTCAAACACAACCTGTGTGATGCCGATTTTGGTGGGGCGCAGTACAGCGGCTGCCCCGAAATCCTTAACCGTACCCGCCCGGATGTGATTGTCTCTATCCACCGCAGCTACTTCGAGGCCGGAGCCGATGTGGTCGAAACCAACACCTTTGGCTGCCTGCCGCACGTACTGGCAGAGTACGGCCTCGAGGCCGAAGCCGAAGACCTGGCTTTTGCAGCGGCCCAGCTTGCCCGACAAACAGCAGAAGCCTACACAGATGAAAAACCTCGCTTTGTGGCCGGGTCGCTGGGGCCAGGCACCAAGCTCATCTCGCTGGGGCAGATAAGCTGGAAGGAACTCTTTACGTCCTACCGCACTGGAGCCAGGGGCCTGATTCGCGGTGGGGTGGATTTGCTAATCATCGAAACCTGTCAGGACATCCTGCAGGTGCGCTGTGCGGTACTGGCCGCTCGACAGGCCATGGAAGACCTGGAACGGGAAGTGCCGCTGCAAGTCCAGGTGACCATCGAGGCTACCGGCACCATGCTGGTCGGCACCGACGATGGGGCCGCCCTGACAGTGCTGGAAAGCCTGCCGGTGGATGTGGTGGGCCTCAACTGCGCAGTGGGGCCCGACCTGATGGACTCGCACATCCGCTATTTTTGTCAGCACAGCACGCGCTGGGTCTCCTGCCTGCCCAACGCAGGGTTGCCCCGCAACGAGGGGGGCAGGGCCGTATTCGACCTCACGCCCGCCGAGCTGGCCCGCTGGCAGCTCAAGTTTGTTCAGGAGTACGGCCTGCGCATTGTAGGGGGGTGCTGTGGAACCGGGCCGGAGCATATTCGCGCCCTGGCAGACGCGGTCAAGAGACTGGAGCCTGGAACCGAAGACCATAGAAGGCATCTCTCGACCCTTGACCTCAGCCCTTCGTCCTGCGTTGCCAGCCTTTACCAGAGTGTAGCGCTCAAGCAAGATACCGGCATCCTGATCGTGGGGGAGCGCACCAACGCTACGGGCAGTAAGAAGTTCCGCGAGCTTTTGTTCGCAGGTGACTTCGATGGCATGAACGAGCTGGCCACCGAGCAGGTGGCCGAGGGCGCCCACGTGCTGGATGTCTCGGTGGCCTGGACCGGACGGGACGAGGTACGGGACATGCGCGAGGTGCTCAAGCGCTTCGCTACCAGCGTGCCCATCCCCATCATGATTGACTCCACCCAGCCCGAGGTGATGGAGGAAGCCCTGGAGCACCTGGGTGGGCGGGCTATCCTGAACTCGGTCAACCTCGAGGACGGCCTCCAGAAGTTCGACCGGGTAGCCCGCCTGGCCAAGCGCCACGGGGCTGCCCTGGTGGCCCTGACCATCGATGAAGACAAAGAAGCGGGCATGGCCAAAACAGTTGAGCGCAAGGTGGAAATTGCCCTTCGCATGTACGAGCGGCTCACCAAAGTGCACGGCATCCCGGGGGAAGCCATCCTCTTCGACCTGCTCACCTTTCCCATCACCCAGGGCGACGAGGACACCCGCAAACTGGCCATGTGGACCATCGAGGGCATCCGCAGGGTACGCACCCTGCTGCCCGAGGTGGGCTTCATCCTGGGTATCTCCAACGTTTCGTTCGGGCTTTCGCCCCAGGCCCGGGTGGTGCTGAACTCGGTATTCCTGGACGAGTGCATCCAGGCTGGCCTGACCGCAGCCATCCTTAACGCAGGCAAGATACGACCCATCAATCAGATTTCCCCCGAGCAGCACCAGCTGGCCCTAGATCTGATCTACGACCGACGGAAGTTTGGGCCAGAGGGCCAGGTGCTCCACGACCCGCTTTTTGCTTTTGTGGAATACTTCAATCAAAACAAGGTGGACAAAGCCTTTGCCCGCGACCCCCTGGCCGGTCTGCCCCTCGAGGAACGCCTGCAAAAGCGCATCATCGAGGGACGCAAGGTGGGCCTGGAGGCCGACCTCGAGCTAGCCCTCACCCAGTACACCCCGGTTGAGGTGATCAATAAAGTGTTGCTGGAAGGGATGAAGGTAGTGGGCGACCTGTTTGGTGCGGGCAAGATGCAACTGCCCTTTGTGCTGCAAGCCGCCGAAACTATGAAAACCGCCGTGCGCTACCTCGAGCCCCGGATGGAAAAGCTCGAGGGCGTCCATAAGGGCACCATGGTCATCGCTACTGTAAAGGGTGATGTACACGACATCGGCAAGAACCTGGTAGACATCATTCTGTCCAACAACGGCTACAAGGTGGTCAACCTGGGCATCAAAAAGCCCATCGAGGAGATTCTGGCGGCAGTAGAAGAACACCAACCCGATGCCATCGGAATGAGTGGGCTCCTGGTCAAGAGTACCGTGGTGATGAAAGAAAACCTGGAATACATGGCCCAGCGTGCAGTGAGCCTGCCGGTGGTGCTGGGGGGGGCTGCCCTCAACCGGCATTACGTGGAGAACGACCTGCGCCAGACCTATACCACTGGCCCGGTGTATTACGCTTCCGATGCGTTCGATGGCTTGCAGCTCATGGAAGAGATCACCGGACATGCCCCACCCCGCCTCACCAGCCGCGAGATGAGCGGGCACAAGTACAAAACCGCCTATGAGGTGTTGCAGGAGAAGCTAATGGCCGGTTCAGAATACATCCCATCCAACACCCCGCAGGCTCCCCGCATCCCCCACCCGCCCTTCTGGGGCCGCCGGGTGGTGGATAGTGGCGAGCTCGAGATCGGGGTTATCTCGCGCTACGTCAACAAAAACGCCCTGTTCCGCGGCCAGTGGGGCTTCCGCAAAGGCGAGATGAGCCAGGCCGAGTACGAGGCCTACCTCGAGCGCCTGGCCGAGCCCATGTTCGAGGACATGGTGCTCCAGGCCATGGGGGAGGGCTGGCTCGAGCCGGCGGTGGTCTATGGCTACTGGCCGGTGGCCTCCGACAAAAACGACCTGATCGTCTTCCACCCGGAAAGCGGGGCCGAGCTCTTCCGCTTCAACTTTCCCCGCCAGATGGGGGCGAACTCGCGCCACCTGTGCATCGCCGACTTTTTCCGCCCCCGCTTTGCCGAGCCTTTGGGCGACGAGGCCCAGTGGTTTCCCCCCGCAGCCTGGGCCAGTGGCGCCCGCGACGTGCTGGCCGCCCAGGTGGTCACCATGGGACGCCGGGTTTCCCAGGTGGCCCAGGCACTCTTCCAGTCCGACGCCTACCAGGACTACCTCTACCTCCACGGCTTCTCGGTGGAGATGGCCGAGGCCCTGGCCGAGTACTGGCACAAGCGCATCCGTCAGCAGCTCGGCATCGCCCAGGACGACGCCACCAGCCTGGAGGAGCTCTTCCGCCAGGGCTACCAGGGCAGCCGTTATAGCTTCGGCTACCCGGCCTGCCCAAGGCTGGAGGACCAGCGCTACCTACAGGAGCTCTTGCAGTGGCAGGAGATCGGCATCGAGCTGAGCGAGGAGTATCAGCTCCACCCCGAGCAGTCCACCAGCGCCATTGTGGTACACCACCCCGCGGCCAAGTACTTCAACCTGTGAGCAGGGCCTCGAGCTGCTTGAGCCCGGCCTCGAGGCCCCCCGGCGTATCGGCCCGCAGGGTGATGTGCCCCACCTTCCGTCCGGGCCGCACCTCCTTGCCGTACCAGTGCAGGTGCGCCCCAGGTATCTCCAGCACCCTAGCGGCCTCGGGCTTCAGGCCAATCAGGTTGAGCATAGCCGAATAGCCCCGGGGCGCGGTAGAGCCCAAGGGCAGCCCCAGCACCGAGCGCAGATGGTTTTCGAACTGGCTGGTCTCGGCCCCCTCGATGCTCCAGTGGCCGGAGTTGTGCACCCTAGGGGCCATCTCGTTGGCCCAGAGCACCCCTTCCAGCTCAAAAAACTCGATGGCCAGCACCCCCACGTAGCCGAGCTTTTCCATCACCTTTAAGGCAATCGACTCGGCCTGGTGTTGCAGGCGGGAGGGGGTGTCCGGGGCCGGGGCCAGGCTTTTGCGCAGGATGCCGCTGGCGTGGTGGTTCTCCACCAGGGGGTAGTGGGCCACCTGGCCGCTGGGGCTGCGCACGGAAAGGAGGGAAAGCTCTCGCTCAAAGGGCACAAAGGCTTCCAGAAGCAAAGGCGCTCCCCCCAGCTCGGCCCAGGCGGCCTCCGCTTCGGCAGGGGTGCGCAAGAGCCGCTGTCCTTTGCCATCATAACCCAGCCGACGGGTTTTGAGCAGGGCCGGGAAGCCGATGCGCTCGAGGCCGCGCTCAAGATCGTCCTGGGTCGTGACCGGGTAAAACGAGGGGGTGGGAACGCCCAGCTTCTGGAAAAAGGTCTTCTCCACTAAGCGATCCTGGGCCACCTCCAGCGCCAGCGGGGGTGGGTACACCGGCAAGGATCGGGGCAAGCTGTTGACCGCCGAAAGGGGTACGTTTTCGAACTCGTAGGTCACCAGCTCGAGGCCCTCGGCAAAGCGGCCCAACACCCTCTCGTCGGTATAATCGCCCACCACCAGCTCGGCCAGAGCGCCCGCAGGCGCATCCGGGGTCGTATCCAGAAACCGGAAGCTTAGTCCCAGGGGATACCCGGCCAAAGCCAGCATCCGCCCTAGCTGTCCACCTCCCAGAACCCCAATCCGCACGCATATAGCCTACCCGAGGTTGGATAAAGGGGCCATAGTGTGCCATCTCGCCAGGGAGCCAGCCTGGCTGAAAAACCTAGCGGTTTGACCTGATCGGAGGCAGAAGCAGCCACTCGGAGGGCACTGCAGGGGGCCAGTCCTCAATCGGAACCGGGTGACCCAGCAAATACCCCTGTACCAGATCGCAGTCGTTGGCACGCAGCCACTCGAGTTGCTGGGGTGTCTCCACGCCCTCAGCCACCACATCGGCCTCGAGGCTATGCGCCAGATCTATCGCCGCCCGCACAAGTTTCTCGTCCCGCACACTGGTACCGAGGTAGCTAATAAAGCTCCGATCAATTTTGAGGCGATCCAGGGGAAGCTGTCGCAAATAACCCAGTGAGGCATAGCCACTGCCAAAATCGTCGATGGCCACCCGAACCCCCAGGGCTTTGAATACACTCAGCACCTTTCGGGCCTGTTCCGGGTCGCGCAACAAGACGCTCTCGGTGATTTCCAGAGTCAGCCACCTGGGGTCTACTTGAGCATCGGTCAGTTGTTGCAAAAGCTGACGCACCACCTCCGGCTGCACCAGCGACTGGGTGGAAAGGTTGATGGACAAGCCATAAAGCTGCTGGTTTTGATGCCATTGCCTGAGCTGGGACAAACCTTTTTGCAGGGCCAGAAGATCCATCTGCTCGACCAGGTGGATCTCTTCGGCCATAGGGACAAACTCCGAAGCGCTGAGCAACTTGCCCTGGTAAGGCCAGCTCAGAAGAGCTTCCGCGCCTTCCAGACGCCTTTCTTTCAGTTGCCATATGGGCTGATAGAGCATCTGCAGTTGTTGCTCCTGGGTAGCCGTGCGCAAGTCCCCTTCGAACTGCAACCGCTCGGCCGTGTAAGGGCTTTTGGCAGCGTCGTAAATCACCACCCGACTTCCAGAGTCCTTGGCCTGGTACATCGCAATATCGGCCACCTTCAAGAGCTCGACAAAAGTAGAACCATCCTTTGGAAAAGCTGCAACCCCCACACTCACCCCCAGACTGGGCAGCTTGAGGGTGCGGTGGCTCGAGCCCAGGGTTCCCCGAATGGCTCTGGACATACGGAAGGCCACCTGTTGCGCCTGCTCCACATCGGTGTTATACAGAACACAAGCAAACTCATCGCCCCCCAAACGGGCCAGTACGTCATCGGAGCGCAGTTGTTTGTTCAAAACCTGCGACACCTCCACCAGTAGTTCGTCGCCCACATCATGGCCCAAGGTATCGTTCACGGTCTTGAAGTTATCCAGGTCAAGGTAAAGGAGGCTTACCGGCACATCCTGCTGCGCGGCTCTGGAGAGTAGCTCCTCGGCAGCCCGCCGCAAAGCCCGGCGGTTGGGCAGTTTGGTCAGCTCGTCGTGGTAGGCCATGTATTCGACATAGGCCTGCTGTTGTTTGCGCTCGCTGATGTCACGCATTCCTACCACAATGCCCTGCAACCTGCCCTGCTCCCAAACAAAATTCACCAGGCTCTCGACCCAGACCAGGTTTCCATCTTTATGCCGGCACGCACACTCGGTTTTATAGACCCGCCGTTCCCGGATCGCTTGCAGACTTTGCCGCCGTATGATGCGCCATTGCTCGGCATCGAGCAGCATCGTGACAGGATTGCCCACCAGCTCTTGCGGACTGAAGCCCAGAACCAGTTGCACCGAGGGCGTCACATACTGCACTCCGGCTCTGGAGTCGAGCAGAAGAACCACGTCCTGGATGGAGTTCGTAATCTGGCGCAAGCGATACTCGCGCTCGCGCAAGGCTTCTTCGGCCGCACGCCGTTCAGTAACATCACGGCCACTCACCACACTACCAATGGGAGTTCCCTGTTCATCGAAAATAAAGTTGACCAGGGTATCAATCCAGATGTAGTGACCGTCTGCGTGCCGGTAACGGCCCTCGAGGCGATAAGAGCCTCCACCGGCCATGCTACGCTCCGCCAGGAGCATCGCTTTGGCCCTGTCTTCAGGCTCCAGGTAATCAAAGGCCAGCTGTCCTAGCAGTTGCTCGGGCTTGTAGCCCAACAGGCGTTCCACCGAGGGGGTTATATAACGCACATATCCCGCCGCATCGGTCAGGGCGACCACATCCTGCATGGCATCGGTGATCTGCCGCAGCATCTGCTCACTCTGGCGCACTGCCTCCTCGGCCCGGTAGCGCTCGGTTACATCTCGAATGCCTGTCACCGCCCCCCGGTCGCGGCCCTGGGCATCAAACAGAAAGTTGATGGAGGCTTCCATTTGAAGCTCCTGGCCATCGGGCTGCACAAAGGTAAAGCGAGTCTGGGCATGGGGTTTTTCGGGGGTTGCAGTCGCCGAGAGAGCTCGAAAGCGCTTGGCCTGGTCGGCATCCAGAAGGCCATAGGCCGAGTGTCCAACAATCTCCTCGGGAGCCAGGCCCACCACTTTTCGCACCGATGGGGTGATGTAGCGAACGATAGCATTTTCGTCGGTCAACAAAACGATATCCTGCATGGCATCGGTGACCTGCCGCAGCATCTGCTCGCTTTTGCGCAACTGCTCCTCGGCCTCGCGGCGATCTTGAATCTGGCGAGCTCCCAGCACGATACGCAAAGGCCGACCCTCGGAGTCGTAGATAAAATCGAGGTTGGTCTCGAGCCAGACCCTGGATCCCTCTTTGTGTCGATGCTGATATTCCAGCCGCAGGGGACGCCTGCCCTCTCGAGCCGCCCGCACTGCCTCCAGCACCCATGAGCGGTCTTCAGCATCGAAAAAGTCAAACCCACTTTGACCCAGCAGTTCGTCGGGATCGTAGCCCAGCGCCGCTTTCACCGAGGGCGTGACATACTCGATGACCCCTTTTAAGTCTAGTAGCATCACCACATCGCGCATAGAGTTGGTCAGCTCACGCAGCCGCTGCTCGCTTTCGCGTACGGCTTGCTCTGCCTGGTAGCGCGTGGTCACATCGCGCACGCCCACCACCGCCCCCTGGAACGCTGGGGTAAACAAAAAGTTGATGGAGGCTTCCAGAACCCGATCTTTGCCATCGGGGTGGCGATAAACAAAACCCACCTGCGCGGTGTGGTTGTGGGGCGTGGCAGTTCCAACCATCTGCTCAAAGATGCGCGATTGCTCCGCATCAAGCACGGTATAAACCGAACGGCCCAGCAAATCCTCGGGCTTCAGGCCCGCCACCTTGTATATCGACGGCGTCACATACTGTATCTGAAGCTCGGCATCGGTCAGCAGCACCACATCCTGCACGGTCTCGGCAATCTGTCGGAGTATTTTCTCACTGTGCAAACGCTCTTCCTCCGCATGCCGGTGGTGCGTAATGTCTTGTCCTATACAGGTAATTCCCACCACCTGACCCTGCGCATCTTTCAGCAGGGAGTGGTTCCACAAAACCTGTCGCAGTTCACCCTGGCGGGTCAGAATAGTGTATTCGTACTGGGGCGCGACTTTGGCCTGGGCCATGGCCGCCTTAAATCGTTCTGCTACCCCCTCCTGCGCTGGAACGAACACCTCGAACCAGCTGCGATGGGCTATTTCGGGCCATGTCCATCCGGAAAGCTCGAGCAAGTACCGGTTACAAAACAGAATGCGGCCCTCGCAATCAAGCCTTACTACCAGCAGATCGACATCCTGGAAGACTCCTTCTGTCTGCCCAGACCGGTGCTTTTGCTTTAGGCCGATTTGCTTCACCAAAAGCGCCCCAAGTACGCCAAAAAGTGATAAGGCAAACCATACACCCCAGGGATGGGGTAGCCACGACAGGCCAACGAACATGACCGCCGGCACCACCACCAGCAGAACACCTCGATAGGCTGGTTTGCCATGGCTCACGCCATCTAGTTTAGAACATTACTCAGGCAAACCTTGCCCAAAAATCGCTTGGGGGTTGCCTCTTATACCAAACGTGGATCAGGCTCAGCCAGGACATTTTCTGTTTGTGCCCTGCGGTATCGCTCCAACGCACTTTTGCAAACCGGGTACTTGTTACCCAGGATGCCCACCGCCAGGAGCGCGGCATTAACCGCTCCAGCCCGCCCGATAGCCAGGGTTCCTACTGGCACACCAGCAGGCATCTGCACGATGGATAAAAGCGAGTCCAGCCCCTTGAGGGTTTTCGATTCCACCGGAACTCCCAGCACCGGAAGGCTGGTTTTAGCGGCAGTCATACCGGGAAGATGCGCAGCTCCACCGGCCCCGGCAACGATGACCTCGAGGCCTCGTGCTTCGGCTTGCTCGGCATATTCAAACAGCAAGTCGGGCGTGCGGTGGGCCGAGACCACCCGTACCTCATACGGCACTTGTAGTTGCTCCAGGGTATGTGCAGTGTGTTGCATGGTCTCCCAGTCCGACTTAGAGCCCATGATTACACCAACCAGTGGATGTGAGGGAAGGTTCATTAACGAACAGTCTACTGCGATTGGGCCCACCAAGCGTAACAATCAAAAGAAATCATAGCGGCTTTACAAAGCCCTGCACCGCTTATTCACCCGATGACCTTTTTGATGCTGCTTTTTCCCAGGATAGTATGCAGTTTAGCAGAATTTGACTATAGCGCAACCCGGTTTTTCCTGGACTCAGTTGACCTAGATTGGTTTTTAGCCTAAAGGCGCTAGGAGAAGAGATGAGCAAAACACCCATCACTGTAGCGTTTGGCGATGGCATTGGCCCTGAGATCATGCGGGCCGTGCTGCAAATCCTGGAGGCTGGAGGAGCTATGCTCGAGCCCGAATTCATTGAAATTGGCGAAAATGTCTATCTGCGCGGGCACACCAGCGGTATCGAAGACAGCGCCTGGGAAAGCCTGCGGCGCACCAGGGTCTTTCTAAAAAGTCCCATCACTACCCCCCAGGGTGGTGGTTACAAGAGCCTTAATGTGACCGTGCGCAAGACCCTGGGTCTTTACGCCAATGTACGGCCCGTACAAAGCTACGAGCCCTTTGTCGCCACCAAACACAAATCCATTGACCTGGTGATTGTGCGCGAGAATGAAGAAGACCTGTACGCCGGAATTGAGTACCAGCAAACCGAAGAGGTCACTATGGCCCTCAAGCTGATCTCCAAACCCGGCACCGAGCGCATTGTGCGCTATGCCTACGAGTTTGCCAAGCGTAACGGGCGCAAAAAAGTCACCTGTATCTCCAAAGACAACATCATGAAGATCACCGATGGGCTTTTTCACAGGATGTTCGATGAAATAGGGGCCGAGTATCCCACCTTGGCTAAGGAACACATGATTGTGGACATCGGTGCTGCTCGTCTGGCCGAGATGCCCGAGCGTTTCGATGTGATTCTGGCTCCCAACCTCTACGGCGATATTCTATCGGACATCGCTGCCGAGGTAGCCGGTTCGGTAGGGCTGGCTGGCTCAGCCAATGTGGGTGACGACTGCGCGATGTTCGAGGCCGTGCATGGCAGTGCACCGGATATTGCAGGCAAGGGGATTGCCAATCCTTCGGGGTTGTTGCAGGGGGCTATCCTGATGCTGGTTCATATCGGGCAGCCCGAGGCTGCAGCTCGCATCAAGAACGCCTGGCTCAAAACCCTGGAAGACGGTATCCATACCCCTGATATCTACGACGAACGGGTTAGCGAGAAGAAGGTCGGCACCTCGGAGTTTGCCCAGGCCGTAATCGAGCGGCTAGGCCAACTCCCCGAACGGCTGCGCCCGGCCAGGTTCGGCGAGGCCAGCAAGGAGCCCATGGTACCGCTGATGGGTCGAAACCCCAGGCCCGCTAAGAAAGATCTGGTCGGGATTGATGTGTTTTTCAACTGGCGTGGCACCAAACCCGAGGAACTGGCCAGACTGCTCGAGCCTCTTTCCACCGAGAAACTTAAGCTCGCGCTCATTACCAACCGGGGGGTGAAGGTCTGGCCCGGCGGCTTTCCCGAGACCTTTCGCACCGACCACTGGCGCGGGCGGTTTATGGCCCTAGATGGAACCCCCAATCATCACGATATTGTTGAACTGCTGGGAAAAATTGCCGATTCCGGCATGGACTTCATCAAGACCGAGCACCTCTACAACTTCGATGGAAAGCCAGGCTATTCGCTGGGACAGGGCCAGTAAGACGGTTCTCGCTAGAAATGTGCCACCCCGACAGGCGCTACAATGACCTCGGAATAGGAGGACGCCGCTTTGAGCAGCCCAGTGTTTGTTAGAGTCGCTTACGGGCACGGTTGGTAGGCGCTTGGACAGGCTCGAGGATGTCATACAATCGCTTGGTACCCAGGAAAGCGAGCTGATGACCCCAAAAACAAACCTCGAGCAACATATCGAGAAAACCTTGAGGGAGCTGAAAGGGCAAGCGTAGAAATGCTATGGCGGCTGGGCTTGCTGCCCATCGCCCTTCCTCACGCTGTAAAATCCTGTTCAGTGGATACGCTTGAGCTGCTTCGTATCAACCTGCTCTCTCCTGCGGTGCTAGCCTTTGCTCTGGGCATCACGGCCACACTGGTCAAGTCCGACCTCAAAATCCCCGACGCGCTCTACACCACCCTCTCGATCTATCTGCTGCTGGCCATCGGCCTCAAAGGTGGGGCTGCCCTCTCCACAACGCCGTTTGCTGAGTTGTGGAAGCCGGCCCTGGCTACCCTAATCCTGAGCGTACTCACACCGCTGCTCTCTTACGCTGTGCTGCGCCGGTTGGGGCGCTTCGACGTGATCAACGCTGCTGCCATCGCAGCCCACTATGGCTCGGTATCGGCTGTAACCTTTATTGCAGCCACCAACTTTATGCAAGCAGCCCAGCAGCCGGTGGAGGGCTACCTGCCCACACTGGTGGCCATACTGGAAGTTCCAGCCATCGTGATTGCACTGCTGATTGCCCGCCGCAGCCTGGGAGAAGGCTCAATTGGCGAGGCGGTGCGAGAGATTTTCGCAGGCAAAAGCATTTTGTTGCTTGTTGGGGGTTCGTTGATGGGCTTTTTGGCTGGCCCAGAGGGCTTAGAGCAGGTTGCGCCGGTGTTTGTAGACCCCTTTCGGGGGGTGCTGGTGTTGTTCTTGCTCGAGCTGGGGATGGTAGCCGCCAAGCGCTTGCGCGATTTGAGTTCCGTAGGGGTTTTCTTGATTGGTTTTGGGATCGCGATGCCGCTTTTACAAGGGGCTTTGGGCGTGTGGTTTGGCAGCCTGGCCGGTATGTCGGTTGGGGGCGCGATGGTGTTGGGCAGCATGGCCGCCAGCGCTTCGTACATTGCTGCGCCCGCTGCCGTGCGCATTGCACTGCCTCAGGCCAATCCGAGCTACTACCTTACCGCCTCGCTGGGGGTCACTTTCCCTTTCAATCTGACCCTGGGAATTCCCGTCTACTTCGCACTTTCTCGCTGGCTACATGGAGGTACCTAATGGCCCTGGTCTCGCTCAAACTGGTCACCATTGTTGCGGAGGGATTTCTGGAGGAGAGGCTGATTCGGGAGGTCAAGCAACTCGGCGCCAAGGGCTACACCATCACAGCCGCCCGTGGCGAGGGTAGCCGAGGGGTACGGGCCAGTGAGTGGGAAGGGAGTAACATCCGCCTGGAAACCATTGTGAGCCCTGCTGTGGCCGAAAAAATCCTCAGCCGTCTGGCCGAGGTCTACTTCGCCAACTACGCCGTAATTGCCTATGTGGAAACGGTGGAAGTGGTACGGGGGGAAAAATATACATAGTCGCAACCGCTCAAGGGACCTACGCTTAGGGCACAAAGTGATGAACAACACCTCCTTTCATCACCATTTTGAGGTGATGTTCGGGACGGGTCAGTACCCGGATGTCCTTGAGCGGATTCCCCTCCACTGCAATCAAATCGGCGTAAGCTCCCGGAGCAACCACCCCTAGCTGCCCCTCGGCCCGCAGCAGCCTGGCCGCGTAGAGGGTGGCCGCGCGGATGACCTCGAGGTTGGGCTGTACCTGCGCCCGGATGGTGAACTCCTCGAGCTGCCGCCGGTGCATGGCCCCCAGCAGATCGGTTCCATAGGCCAGGTTCACACCTGCTTTGTAGGCCATCTCGAGCGCCGACAAGCCCTTATCCAGCACCAGGTAAATCTTGTGCTCCACCTCCTTGGGCAAACCCGCCGAGACCCCCTCCTGGGCCAGGGCCTGGTAGGTAACCAAAGTGGGCACCATCCAGGCATCGTGTTTCAAAAATAGCTCCACGCTGCTCTCATCAATCAAATTGCAGTGCTCCAGGCTTCGCACCCCGCACTCAATCGCGCGGTTGACGGCACGGGCCGTGTAGGTGTGGGCCATCACGTAGAGGTCGGCCATCTCGGCTTCTTCCACTGCAGCCCGTATTTCCTCCAGCGAATACTGGTCGTTGGTCAAACGATCGGTCGGCGAGGCAACCCCGCCCCCTAACATCAGCTTGATGTGGTCGGCCCCCCTGCGAATTTCCTCTCGAGTAGCCCGCCGTACTTCTGGCACCCCATCTACCACAGTTCCGAAGGCGACCGGGGTGCTGACCGTCTGAACCTCGGTTTCACCCGCAGCTCGGCTGTCGGCATGGCCTCCGGTCTGGCTGAGAGCCCGCCCACAGATGTACAGCCGTGGCCCCGCAAACAACCCTTCTTCCACCGCTCGCTTGAGGCCAAAATCGGCCCCCGCTGCATCGCGCACGGTGGTGAACCCGCGCAGCAACATCTCGTGCATAATGCCAGCCGCCCGGTGCGCGTTGTAGTGAGGGGAAGCGTTGTTCAGTTCGCGTAAATTGGCCGTCCAGGCCAGTACGTGCACGTGCGCGTCTATCAGTCCTGGCAGCAGGGTTTTACCCCCAAGGTCGAGTTGCACCGCCTCCACTGCCCTGGCTTCCACAGCCTCTGCGTTCATAGGCTCGAGGCGCTCGATCCTGCCATTCTTAATCACCACCCGGCGTCCCGGCAAAAGCTCACCAGAGTGGATATCCAGCACCGTGGCGTTGTTGAGCAGAGTGATCTCGGGCATAAGCAAGTCTATCGCCATTTGCACTAAAGCTACACGGGTTGCCGCAGTAGCCGCTTTAGCCCATCCGACGCTTATACCGGCTCGGCAGGTCGCACAGACATCAGCCAATTCTGCGCCAGAGGCTTCCAAACCAGCCGATGGGTCAGACTTTGAGTTATTGATTAGGCCCCCTGCTTGTGCCAAACTTCCCATGAATAGGGCATAAAGACACTCAACTACTTCACCATTTTCCGATAGGATTGTGGAGACTAAAGTGCTGGCCTTATCGGTTTCAGCACTAGGAGGTGCTATGAGCGTTCTGGAACGACAGCAAGAGGCGGGCTATGCAACGCGCTCGCCGGTCATCAACGACTTCTCTGTGGTAGTGGCCACTGCCAACGGCACCGGTAGCCAGACCGCAAACCTGACCCTGTTGCGCTCGTTTTTCAAGCTGGGCATTCCTGTCCATGGCAAGAACATTTTTCCCTCGAATATTCAGGGCCTTCCCACCTGGTATCACATCCGGGTAAGCCATGAAGGGTACATCGCCCGCAAGCCCTCCGAGATTCTTGTAGCCTTCAACCCCACCACCGTTGCCGAAGACATACAGGAGCTTCCCACTGGAGGCGTCTGTATTTACAATGCCGACCTCAAAAACCCGCCCAAACGCGACGACCTTATTTACTACCCGGTACCGGTGAACGAGCTCACCAGCGGCATCGATGTACCGGTCAAGCGCAAACCTTACATCGCCAACATGGCCTATGTGGGCGTGGTCGCGTGGATGCTCGAGGTTCCCCTGGAGGTCGTGGAGGAAGCCCTGGGAGCCCAGTTCGACTACCGGCAAAAGCTGGTGGAAAGCAACATGCAGGTAGTGCGCCGGGCCCATGCCTGGGCTACCGAGAACCTGACCAAACAAGACCCGTTCCGCCTCGAGCCCATGAACAAGACCGAGGGTCTTATTATGATGACCGGTAACGAAGCCGGAGCCCTGGGGGCGGTGTTTGGCGGAGTCAGCGTGGCCGCCTGGTATCCCATCACCCCTTCCACCAGCTTTATGGATGCCCTGCGCGAATTTCTGCCCAAACTTCGCAAGGATGAAAAAGGCAAGCCCACCTACGCTGTAATTCAGGCCGAGGATGAACTGGCTGCCGCCGGCATCATCATGGGCGCAGGCTGGGCGGGTGCGAGGGCCCTCACCTCCACCAGCGGCCCTGGCATCAGCCTGATGGCCGAGTTCGTTAGCTACGGCTACTTCACCGAGATTCCTGCCGTCATCTGGGACATCCAACGGGTCGGGCCCAGCACCGGCCTGCCAACCCGTACCAGCCAGGGCGATGTCTCTTTTGCCTATACCCTGGGCCACGGCGACACCAAGCACCCGGTCCTGTTCCCCTCCTCGATTGAAGAGTGCTTCGAGTTCGGCTGGAAATCGCTGGATCTGGCCGAGCAGCTGCAAACCCCTGTTTTTGTGCTCTCCGACCTGGATCTGGGCATGAACAACTGGATGGGCACGCCTTTCGAATACCCCAACCAGCCCCTGCAACGCGGCAAGGTCTTGAATGCGGCGCAGCTGGAAGCGCTGGGTGGTTTCGCCCGTTATAAGGATGTAGACAGCGATGGCATCCCCTACCGTACCCTGCCCGGCACGCCCCACCCGCTGGCGGCCTACTTCACCCGTGGCAGCGGTCACAACGAACAGGCCCAGTACAGTGAACGTGCCGACGACTGGGAGCGCAACATGGCCCGCCTGGCCCGCAAGTTCGAGACGGCCCGCCACCTGGTGCCTGCTCCGGCCATTACCCAAAACCCCTCTGCCAGGGTGGGCATCATCGCCTATGGCACCACCCGCTATGCCATCGAGGAAGCCAGAGATTACCTGGCCCAGCGCCTCCCCACCAGCTTTCTGCGCCTGAAAGCACTGCCCATCAACCAGGAGGTACGTGATTTTGTGGCGGCCCATGAACGGGTCTATGTGATCGAACTCAACCGCGACGGACAGATGCACGGCATCCTGCAAACCGAGCTACCGGAGTTTGCCAGCCGGTTGCGTTCGATTGCCCATCTCGATGGAATGCCCCTCACCGCGCGCTGGGTCGAGGACAGGCTACTGAAGGAAGAGTCCAGCAGTTGATAGCAAATCCTACAAGGACGCTTAAATGGAAAATCCTATCCCCAACCCCACCGACCGCGCCCAGGTCATCAAAACCAACGCCATTGGGCTGAGCAAAAAGGACTACGATGGCGCCCCCAGCACGCTATGCAAGGGCTGTGGACACAACAGCATTGCCAGCCAGATTGTGCAGGTGGGCTTTGAACTGAACCTACGGCCGCACGAGGTCATCAAACTCTCGGGCATCGGCTGCTCATCCAAGTCGCCAGCCTACTTTTTGGGCATGTCCCACGGTTTCAACGCTTTGCACGGGCGGATGCCCAGCGTAAGCACGGGAGCGCTCCTGGCCAACCACACCCTGAAGGCCATTGGCGTCTCAGGTGACGGCGACACCGGCAGCATCGGAATGGGCCAGTTCAAACATCTGATGCGCCGCAACGTGCGGATGGTCTATATTGTCGAGAACAACGGTGTCTATGGCCTTACCAAAGGCCAGTTTTCCGCTACCGCCGAAGAGGGCCTCGAGCTCAAATACGCCGGACAAAATGAGTTTCCCCAGGTAGACCTGTGCATGGAGGCCATTATCGCCGGGTGCGGCTTTGTGGCCCGTAGCTTTGCGGGGGATGCCAAGCAGGTGCGCGAGCTGCTGAAGGCCGCCCTCTCCCACCGGGGTACGGCTTTGCTGGATATCATCAGCCCTTGTGTGGCCTTCAACAACGAGGACGATAGCCCCAAGAGCTATGGCTACGGCACCAAGAACGAAAGGCCCTTGCACGAGCTGGGCTTTATCCCCTACGCCGAGGAAATCTCCATCGAGCCCATGGAGCCCGGTGAGTTTCGTACCGTGCGATTGCACGATGGCTCCCTCATCAGCTTGCGGAACCTGGACAAAGACTACGACCCCACCAACAAGCTCGCCGCACTGGAGCGCTTGCAGCGTGCCCAGGACACCCGGGAGTTCATCACCGGCCTGATCTACTACAACCCCGAACGCCCCAGTCTGGCCGAGGTAGAAGAACTCGAGACCCCGCTGGCGCAGCTAAGCGCCGAGCAGTTGAGGCCCAGCCAGGCAGCCTTACAGCAGTTTTTGCAGAGCTACCGATAGCATTGAAGGCCGAAGCCATCGGCAAAGCGCAACTTGCTTGCTACAGCCAGCCGCGCAGGCCATAAGCCAGGAGGCCCAGGTATTCCCTCGTGAGCGGGGTTAGCGCCCGCAGCCGGTCGGCGGGCTTGGTGAGGGTCATGTCGAAGCGGGGCTCGCTCGAGACCACGCTCACCACTTCCAATCCCAGGTTGCGAAACGTTCCAACCGACCGACGGCTGTGGGTGGGGGTTGTCACCAGCAAAACCCTTCCCCAACCCCGCTCTCTGACCAGCTCGGCCACGGCCAAGGCCTCGGTGCGGGTGGTGCGCATCTGCGGCAACAGAACCACCTCCGGGCCGCCGCCTCCGTACAACGCCCTCACCCGCTGCTGGGCCTCGAGGCCCAGTGAGGGGCAGCGGGCATCGCCAAAAATCTCACCCACGGTGTCGGAGAGGGTCATACGGGGGGCATACCCGGCCTGCCAGAGTTCCAGGCCCTTTTCCAGCCGGGCCAGCGAAGTGGCCTCGAGCTGCCCTGCCCCACAGTGCATCCCCCCGCCCAGTACCACAATCAGGTCGGCTTTTTGCGGGGCTTCGTTTACAACAAGCTGGTTCACCAGCGTCCCGCTTAGCGGGGTAAAGGCGACCGCCGCAATCAGCATTGCACAAAGGCCGCTTCCCAAAAGCACCATTCGAAAGGTCGGGCCCCAGAGGCCAGCCAGCGTACCCCCGCACCACAAACCCACCAGCGCCCCCAGGCTCAGCTCGGGGTTCAAAATAAGCCCCAGGGGCAAAAGCAACAGGCTCAGTCCTGCCGCAATCAGCAATCGCTTCCACCACTCAGGCATCGGTACCATCTTACGGAACGGCTTTGCCCTGTCAGCATGCAGTTTTTATAACGCTTTTTGAGCACCAGCAGCATGATACGATATATTCATGGCCGTTCTAACCTCAGACCAAAAGATGGTGCTGGACATGGTGCGGGCTGTTTCCCGCGAGGTTTTATGGGAGATGGCTCCCGAGTACGACCGCACGGGACAGTACCCCTGGCCGCAACTCAAAAAGCTGGGCGAACTGGGCCTTCTGGGCATGACCACCCCCGAGGTCTGGGGCGGAGCCGGGCTGGACTCGATAACCTGGGCGCTGGCAATGGAAGAAATAGCCGCCGCCGACCCCAGTGTAGCGGTGATTCTCTCGGTCACTTCGGGTTTGCCACAGTACATGCTGAACAAGTTTGGCACCGAGGCCCAGAAAAAGAAATACCTGGTGCCTCTGGCCCGGGGCGAATGGATTGGAGCCTTTTCCCTCACCGAGCCGCACGCCGGTTCCGACCCTGCCGCCATGAAGGTCGCGGCTCAAAAGGTGCCGGGGGGTTGGCGGCTGGATGGTCTGAAGAGCTGGGTCACCTCCGGGGGACAGGCCCAGGTGTATGTGGTGATGGCTCGAGGCGAAACCGGTATCAGCAGCTTTATCGTAGAGCAAAACACCCCTGGCCTCAGCTTTGGTAGCCCCGAGGACAAAATGGGCCTCCACGCGGCCCATACCTGTGAAGTGCGCTTCGATGGGGTCTTTGTGCCCGACGAGAATCTGCTGGGTCAGGAAGGCCGCGGCCTGGCCCAGGCCCTGGCCGGGCTGGACTCCGGGCGTATCGGCATCGCCGCCCAGGCAGTAGGGATGGCCAGGGCGGCTTTTGAGATTGCCAGACAATATGCCGACGAGCGCACCCAGTTTGGTCAGAAAATACGTGAGTTTCAGGGGGTCAGCTTCAAACTGGCCGAGATGCACACCCGTATTGCTGCGGCCCGTTCCCTGGTGCTGGAAGCCGCTGCCAGGAAAGACCAGGGCGAGAAATTCACCCTCGAGGCCTCCACTGCAAAGCTCTTTGCTTCCGATGTTGCGGTTAGCGTTACCCGCGACGCCGTGCAGGTGCTGGGAGGGTATGGTTACCATCGCGAATACCGGGTAGAGCGTTATTACCGCGATGCAAAGATCACCGAAATTTATGAGGGTACCAGCGAAATTCAAAAACTGGTGATCGCAAGAGAGCTGTATCGGTAACATCCATTGCGGCCTGGAGGCTTTGGCTTTAGGCTTTGAGCGAATGAATATTCTGATTATCTACGCCCATCCCAACCCCAACTCTTTCAACGCAGCCCTGCGCGATGTAGCCGTGGGCACCCTGAGCCGGGCGGGACACAGCATTCTGCTCTCGGACTTATACACCATGCGCTTCAATCCGGTGCTAGGCGCCAGAGAGCTGCTCGGCGATTTGAGTGACATTCAGCCTGAAATTGACAAGGTGCGGCGGGCCGATCTGCTGCTGTTTCAGTTTCCCGATTGGTGGTACGGAATGCCCGCCATTATGAAAGGCTGGATAGACCGGGTCTTTGCGTTTGGTTTCGCCTACGACGACCAGCACTCCTTTGAAAACGGGCTGCTGCGGGGCAAAAAAACCATGCTCAGCATGACTGTAGGAGCCCGCGAAGATTACTTTCGGCAAGCCCCCCAGCGCGACCTGCTGCGGGTGTTGGAGCCCATCCACTACGGCATTTTTGCCTACTGCGGCATGGAGGTACTGCCACCCTTTATTGCCTATGGGCCGGGCGAAATGAGCGAGGCCGAGCGCAAAGCCACCCTCGAGGCTTTCCGGCAACACCTGCAAAAACTACCCGAGCTAGAACCTCTGCGCTTCAGCTAGGCTTCAGGCTACCTGGATAGGCTTTGTCCATGCACCGCCGTACCGTTCTAAAGGGTCTGGCCGCTACCCTGCTCTTTAGGCCTGGGCTGGCACAACCCATAGCGAGCCCCAACAACCCCACCTATCACCGGCTTGCCGCGGCCTACTCCGCTCAAAACCGGGGTATCGCACTGGTGGTGATGGTCGATGGCCAGATGGTGTTTGAGGACTACCCCGGACAAGGCAGCCCCACCCGTGCCCACGAACTGGCCAGCGGCACCAAGAGCTTTTGTGGTGTGATGGCGGTGGCCGCCGCCCAGGATGGCCTGCTTTCGCTGGACGAGCCCCTGGCCCAAACCCTCACCGAGTGGCAGGGGGATCCCTTGCGTGCTCAAATCACCCTCAGTCAACTCCTGCACCTGACCAGTGGCATTCCTGGAGGTAGCCTGGCCCGCCCACCTGCCTATTCGGTCGCCGTTCAAACCCCGGCCGAGGCACCTCCGGACACCCGGTTTTCCTATGGCCCTATTCCCTTTCAGATTTTTGGTGAGTTCATGCGGCGAAAACTGAAAGGGGATCCCCTCGAGTACCTGACCCGTCGCATCTTCAAGCCGATTGGCCTCGAGTACGCTTTCTGGCGCCGGGGTGAGGACGGCAACCCCCACCTGCCCTCGGGGGCCTTCCTGACCGCCCGCAACTGGGCCCGATTTGGTGAGCTGGTACGCACAGGAGGACTCTGGCAGGGGCAACAGATTGTGGATGCAAGCCTGCTCGAAAAGTGCTTCGAGCCCAGCAAGATCAACCCCATCTACGGCCTCACCTGGTGGCTGGGCCGCCCCATCAACCCGGCCCAGCGGGCCGCCATCGGGCGTACTGGCAGGGACATAGATGCGCTGGCAGTAACCCCCGGTCTGCCCGACGATCTGGCAGTTGCGGCTGGAGCGGGCGATCAACGACTCTATATCAGTCGCAAACTGCGCTTGGTAGTGGTGCGGCAGGCCGAGGGCATTGTAGACGCGTTGCTGGGGCGTGGAACCAGTTTTTCCGACGCTGCTTTTCTGCGGCTGCTGCTTACGGGTCAAAGATAGACGGTTCCCGCATTTGTTTTAGGCGAGCCGCCTGACAATCCCCGGGAATTGCGCCTGCTGCCTCGAGCAGCCCATTGCGATACACTGCCCTTGTGACACAGGGCGAAGTACGGGAAATGGTCTGGAGCGCTCTGGCCCAAAACCGGGCCGCCACCTATCCAACACCACCCCACGGCCACCACCCCAACTTTGTGGGGGCCAGCCGGGCCGCCGAGCGTTTGATGGGCTTGAAGCTCTGGCAACTCGCCACCGTGGTGCTGGCGGGCCCCGACCTGGTGCTCAAACCCCTGCGTGAAGCCGCTTTGAAGTCGGGGAAAATTGTGATTATGCCCCACCCCGACAAAGCCGGAAAATACCTGAGCCTCGAGGGCCTCTTACCACACCAGCTCAGGCGGGTACGGGAGATTGCCCAACTCGGCAAGCCAGTAGAGCTTAGCCAGACCACCGTTGACCTGGTCTTGATTGGGAGCGTTGCCGTGGACGAACAACGCAACTGGCTGGGTAAGGGTTATGGCTATCCCTACAAAGACCTGCAGGTAGCCGCCCCCTGGGCCACCCTGGCTCACAGCCTGATGATTTTCGATGAATTGCCCTGCTCTGCAGAGCGAAAGGTGGATTTAGTCGCCACACCCCATCAGGTCATGGGGGTTTGATGGTCGGGGCCGTTCTCAGAGAGAATCGCGTCCTATTGAACTATGTTTCCAGCCCTTCTGCCAGTCCCCAAATTGCGGCTGGAGCCAGCTCGACCAGGTTGCCTGCGGGGTCGTGAACATATAGACTCCGACCCGCTTTCCACTGGGCCCAGGTAACCTGGAGGCCATGGGCCAGGAGCTTCTCTGCCCAGTTTTGCAGCTCCTCTGCCGCCACCCGAAAACACACGTGCACGCTGCCCTGGGCTCCATGTGGGGGCAGGGCCGTTTCCTGCCGGGTGGCCTCGGGGTTGAACACCAGAAATACCCCGGACCCCACGCGAAAAAACAAATGCCGCCCTGGCTGCTCGGAAAAAAGCTCCAGGCCCAGCAACCCCTGATAGAAGCCTCTGGCTGCTTCCAGGTCGGGTGCATACAAGCAGGTCTCGAGCACCCCTGCAACTTGCATCCTACCCTCCTATCGCAGGTTGGCCTCGGCCAGAGCTTTCAGCCCTGCGGCCAGACCAGACGTCAGGGTCTCTTCGGTGTAGCGCCACGCCCAGTTACCTCCCAGCCTGCCAGGGAAGTTCATGCGGGCCTCGGTACCCAACCCTAATACGTCTTGCAGCGGTGCTACCGCCAGCTTGGCCGGACTTTTGAAGGCCAGCTCAATCAAAGCCCCGGCCACCTCGTATTCCGATAGGCAGCGAATGTTGTAGCGATTCAGATATTCTCGCATGAAAGCGCGTTCGGCTTCTGGTGCAGTGCGGAACCAACCCAGGCTGGTGTCGTTGTCGTGAGTTCCGCTATAGACAATCACGTTGCCGTTTTTGGGGTAGTTGTGGGGCAGGAAGACGTTAGTTTCATCAGAAAATGCGAACTGAAGGATCTTCATGCCGGGGAAACCAAAGCCATCGCGCAGAGCCTCCACCTCGGGCGTGATGACCCCCAGATCTTCGGCAATAATCGGTGCGTCCCCCAAAGCGGAGCGTACCGCTGCAAAAAGCTTTTGCCCAGGTGCCTTAACCCAGCGACCCTCAACCGCATTGGGCTTTCCGTAGGGAATCTCCCAGTAGGCTTCAAAACCTCGAAAGTGGTCGATACGTACCAGATGGCACTGCTTGAGCGACTGCTGGATGCGCGAAACCCACCAGGCAAAGTTCTCCTGCTCCATCACCTCCCAGCGATAAAGCGGGTTGCCCCAGAGCTGACCGGTCTCGGAAAAATAGTCTGGCGGTACACCAGCAACCACGGTAGGGTTGCCATCTTGATCTAGGTAGAAGTACTGTGGATTGGCCCAGACATCCGAAGAGTCAAAGGCTACAAAAATTGGCATATCGCCGATAATCTGAATCCCCCTGGATTCAGCATAAGCTTTGGTTTTGCTCCATTCGGAGTAAAACAGCCACTGTATCCACTCATGTAAGGCTACATCATAGGCCAGTTCCTCGCGGGCCTTGGCAAGTGCAGCCGGTTTACGGTCGCGCAGGTCGGGGCTCCACTCGTTCCAGGGCTTACCACCAAAGCGCGTCTTGAGCGCCATGAAGATGGCAAAGTCTTCCAGCCAAAACCGCTCGGCCTGGATAAAAGCCTCCAGGAGTGCCTTGTCGTGGGCAGAGCCCCTGGACTGAAACCCTGCAAAGGCCCGCCTTAAGAGGGGCCAGCGGGTCTCGTAAAGCCAGCCGTAGTTCACGCTATCGTCTGGATACTGCGGCGGCTCCTCGCTTTTTTCCAACCAGCCCTTTTCAATTAGCATTTCCGGGTCAACCAGGTAGGGGTTACCGGCAAAAGCCGAGAAGGACTGGTACGGCGAATCGCCATAGCTGGTAGGACCCAACGGAAGCACCTGCCACCAGCGGGCTCCGGTCGAAGCCAGCCAGTCCAAAAACCGTTCCGCCTCGCGCCCCAAAGCCCCTATACCCCACCGACTCGGAAAACTGGTGGGATGGAGCAGTATCCCAAACGAACGCTCAATTTGCATAACACAAGTAGTCTATCCCACTCGAGCACCTTGTGGAAGCGCTTCTATACAGACAGCCCCCTTAGGGAGCTTGGATGGAGCGAAGCAAAATCTTATTCCAGATTCGGTTAGTTCGGTGACGAACGGTGCCTAACTAACCCGACTGAAGTTATCCGCGTAGCGGAGGGCGATACCGCCCCTTGGAAGGGATACGCTTTCTTGGCCGACCGGAGGGATACGCTTGTTTCGCCGACCGAAGGGAGGGGTGCGTAGCGAGACACTTGTTTCGCCGACTGAAAGGAGGGGTGGGGTGGGGTGTACTCTAGGATTCAAGTTGCGCCGCGCACGGTGCAATCAAGCCTTTGGATTTTTTGTTTTGCATGACTATCTTTTTGAATCCGGTATTAGCGGGGTCTTTTCCAGCGATTCCGAACACTAAAGCCAATGACCCTCAAGGGCTCCCGCAGACCTCGCCGCACGATGAATCCTGGCGCACAGAACACCCCACCCCTCCCTTCGGTCAGAGAAGAAACGGGCTCTCTCCAGGGGACGAAGCTACCCCATGGCCCCGAACGGGTCTCTGGGTCGAACCTGCTATAAACCGGTGATGTTTGAGTAACTCAGGGGGCAGGCAAGGCTTCCTAATCGGCAGCCGCTCCCATAACGCCCAGGGCCTCGTCCACCAAGGCTAGGCCCTCTTCGATTATGTCCAGGCCGTACTTGAGTTCTTCACGGTTTATGACCAGCGGGGGGCAAACCCAAAGCATGTTGAAGCGGCTGAAGGCATAGATGTGCCTGGATTTGAGGAATCCAGCCAGTTTCTGCATCTCAGGTGAGGTGCCGTTGAAGGGGGCCAGCGGCTCCTTGGTGGCTTTGTCCTTCACCAGCTCGAGTACGCTGAACAGCCCGATGTAGCGTACATCGCCCACACAGGCATATTGCCTGCGCATGGCCTCGAGGCGCTCACCCAGATACCGCCCCTGCACCTCGGTGTTCTCGAATAGGTGTTCTTCTTCGTAAACCGAAAGATTAGCCACTGCGGCCGCACATGAAACCGGGTGGCCGGAGTAGGTCAGGCCTCCCCAGAGCATGTGGTCTTCAAAGAAATCGGCAATGGGCTTGGAGACAATCACCGCCCCCAAAGGCATGTAACCACTGGTGAGACCCTTCGCGCTGGTCACAATATCGGGCTTGATGCCGTAGTGCTGGGTGGAAAGCCACTTGCCTGTGCGCCCAAACCCACTCATCACTTCGTCGGTGATGAGAAGAATACCGTACTTATCGCACAGCACGCGCAGCTTGGGATAATAGTCGTCCGGGGGAACCAAAAGCCCATTAGAACCGGTAATACCTTCGACCATAATGGCTGCAATGGTATGGGGGCCTTCCATCTGGATAATCTCTTCAATGTGGCTCACACACTCACGCTTGCAGCTATCAGGGGTCTTGCCAAATGGGCAGCGATAGCAGTAGGGATCGAAGGCCCGCACGATGCCAGGAATCCCCGGCTCTACCGGCCAGCGCCGGGGGTCACCCGAAGCGGTCATGGAACCCATGGTCGCGCCGTGGTAGCTGCGGTAACGGGTGATGATTTTGTCACGGCCTGTATAGAGTCGGGCCATCTTCATGGCGTTTTCATTGGCCTCGGCTCCACCCAGGCAAAAAAATGATTTGGCCAGCCCGGTTACTTCTGCGAGCTTTTTGCCCAGTTGGCCCCTGGGCTCGGTAGCAAAGCTGGGGCCTGCAAAACACAGTTCATCAACCTGCTTCTTGATGGCCTCCAGCACCTTGGGGTGCTGATGTCCTACGTTGATGTTGATAAGCTGGCTGCTAAAATCGAGCCACCTGTTACCATCGCCGTCCCAGAACCACACGCCCTGTGATCGGGTCATATGGATGGGATTCGAGGAGCTCTGTACCGACCACGAAAACAGGGTGTAATCGCGGTTCTCTTGAATAACTTCCCTGGATGAGCGTTCCATTACCTGGCCTCCATCTGGCGAGCGTTTGGCCCAATGGTAGACCCAAAAGCCGCGTAGATGCAATGGACAGAGTGTAAAGTCTGGTGCGACAAGCTCCTTGACCAAAGAAAGGCAGTGCAGCAACGGGCACGATCTCAACAGGAATTCGGCCAGTCAAAATTCCTAGACCTTCGAACAAAATCGTAACCATATTGCGAGGAAGCCCCAGGCCGACAAAGCTTTCCAGGAAGCGGCGCCCAGCTGCGCTCGCCGTGGTATTTCCCATGGGCAGCCAGCAAATGTAGTGCATGCAGTGTCGGCATGAAACTACGCGCCTGAGTACACGCACCCCCAGGTGACAGATGCCATAGCGCTTCCTTTTGTGGAGAATAAAGCAGATATCGGGTAATCGGGCCAATTTATTCTTTGTGGTCGCCTAGCCACTCCGGGTCGGATTGGGCGTGAGCTTGAGTTCGATCTTGAGGGTCTGGTTACCCCGCCGAATCGTCAGGGTTACATTGTCGCCCACCTCTTTGCTGCGAATGTAGCGCTGAAGCTGCGTGACATCGTTGAAGGCTCGGCCATCGGCCTCGAGGATCACGTCAAAATCGTAGACTTCCTGGCCATTTTCTCGGCGAATTGCGAATCCGCGCAAACCCGCCCGCTCGGCAGCTCCTCCACGCAAAAGTCCTCGGATCAAAACCCCTTCCTTGGGAATACGCAGGGTGGCTGCGGTCTCGTCGTCAATCTGGAAAAGCTGTACCCCAATGTAGGGCACATCGCGCTTGCGGCCCGACTGAAGCTCACCGATCACTTCACTCAAACCCAATAGCGGCGACAAATAGCTCTCAAACACCCCACTGGGCTGACCAATAGCCACCACCACAGCCACCACCCGCCCGGCCTGGTTCACTACCGGGCCGCCGGAGTCGCCGGGAGCCAGGGGGATGGTCGTGGAAATAGCGATGGAATTAAAGAAGGGAAAGATGTCGCGTTCTACCGTATTGACCAGCCCGTAACGTGGCGCGATGAAGTCTCCCCTCGAGTTCCCGATGGCCAGGAGCGGCTCACCCATGCGCGGCCCCACGCTGGTCTCGAGCGGCAAGAACGGCACCGGCGCATTGACCCTGGCCCGCAAAATGGCAAGGTCGCGAAACTCATCATAGCCCACCAGTTCGGCAGGGAACGATTCGTTTCTGGAGGTAACAACCCGAAAACTACGGGTGCTCTCAACCACGTGATGGGCGGTCATGACCAGTCCATCGGCGCTGATAAAAAAACCCGAACCCGTACCTTCCGGTATCGTCTCGATGCGCACAGCCGCCGGGAGGGCACGGGTATAAACCTGCTCGAGGGCGCTTCGAACTTCTGCGGACAGGGTTCGGGGCGTTTGCGCCGGTTGAGCATGAATCACCGCAGCCAACGTGCCGATGTAGGCCACTACCGCGAAAATCAACCAGAAACGCCGCATTTGAAGTCTCCTGTCCGTGCTCGAGGCACAACTATGAAAAATAGAGTAGCAAGGCAGTACCAAATTTCGATGTTAGAATGCACACTTTTTTCTCTCATCTTTTCCAAAAGATAAACCCCCTTCACAACGAAGGGGGTTCGGTAGGTTAGAGTTTAGCGTCCCGAAAGGCCACGGTTAATCTCTGCCACCATGGCCGTCACAATCTGGGCTACGTTGGTATCCGCCCGCTGAACGGCTTGCGATAGGGCATTACCCCACGGCCCCCAGACCTTGCCCATCTCCGGGATATTGGGCATGGGCGAGCCCAGCGCAATGGTCGCCGAGAAACCCGCCACCACCGGATCGCCACGCAGTTGCTGCACTGCCTGCTTGGAGACCGGCAGACGCCCCCCCGCCTTGTTGAAGGCCACCTGGTTCTGGGTGGTGACCAGCAACTTGGCAAAGTTGGCTGCAGCGGTCTTGTTGCGGGAGTAGGCATTTATAGCTACACCCTGCACCCCTACAAACGGACGCCACTGTCCGCCACCGGGGGGGTTGGGCAAAGGAGCGATACCGAAGTCAATGTTGGCCTTCTTGTAGTCGCCAATCGCCCAGGGGCCGTTTAGAATCATGGCCAGCGCACCTTCTTTGAAGGCGCTATCGGCCACACCATAATCCACTCCTTCGGGGATCAGACGGTAGCGGTAGCGAAGGTCTTTGATGAAGCTCACCGCACGGTTGCCTGCCTCGCCGCCCAGACGGGTCTGGCTCGCATCCACCCCCTGTGCAGTGCGGCCAAACACCGATGCGCCAAACGCGGTGAACCAGCCGTAGTTGAAGTAGGGGTTGGCCAGGTCGTAGAGAAAGCCAAAGGAGTTGCCCCTGGTGTTTTCCTGGGCAATTTTGAGGAAATCATCCCAGGTTTTAGGAGCTTCCTTGACCAGTTTTTTGTTGTAAATCAGGGCTACCGACTCGGCAAACATGGGCAGGGCGAAAAGCTGATTGCGGAAGGTCAGGGCTTCCACCGCCACATCCGAGAGGCTCTGCACATAGCTGCTGGTGGCATATTTGCCCATGGGCTCGAGCACACCTGCGGCTGCCATGGCGCCCACCCAGTCGTGGGGAATGCTCACCACCAGGTCGGCGGCCTGGCCCTGGGGAGCGCCCAGGATAAACTTGTTCTGGATATCGCCAAAAGGCACTTCGACGACCTCGACCTGGGTTCCGCTGCTGCGGCTGAAGCTGGCTGCGGTTTGCTTGAGCCAGGCCAGCTCGGGGCCGCCGTAGTGCGTCCAGACCGTAAGCCTGCCCTGTGCCGTCGCCGAGCCCAGCAAAGTCAGGGCCGCAGCGGCTGCAATCAAAAGAGCTTTTTTCATGTCCTCCTCCTGGTTTCCAGCCATGCGCCGGGTGCTGAACCAGAACATGGCTTGCCTTGAACTCGACAGCAGTCTATGGCAGCGTTTCCATGTTGTTTCCAACAGCACTTCTCTGACAATCTGCCTTCTGCGTCAAGAGGTATCTTACTACAATCCGCAACGAAGTAAAGAGTCTGGAATCTCCCCAGGACATGACTAAGGAATAGCTGAGTATATGCGTGCCAGATTGATTTATTTGTGAGTCCAGGGTGAAGGGCTACACAGGGACATTTGTCTTTGTGCAGGATGGCCCCTACCTTTCCCAAATAGCCTAACCCACCCAGATTTTGCAAATGCCGCTTCGGGCACTTAGAGAGCCCCAAATCATCGGTCTGGTTTGGCGGTCACTTCCGGGGGGGCTGGCTGGGTCGCAAATCGAGCTGGCTGGGAATGATGCGGGGGTCGCTTTGTAACAGGAATAGCACCGCCTGAGCAATGTCCTGTGGCTGGATTTTCCAGGTAGCCCCGGTGCTGTTGCCGGCAAAGGGTGTATCTACCGAGCCGGGCAGGATACTGCTGACCCGAATCCCGTGGTAGCGCAGGTCAAGCATGGAAGCCTCAGAAAAACCCAGCAGACCAAACTTGCTGGCGTTGTAGGCTGCTCCGTTTGCAAAAGAGTTCTTACCGGCGAGGGAACCAATGTTGATGATGTAGCCCCCGCCGCGCTTTTGCATGGCCGGTACGGCCGCTTTGGTCGCAAAAAACGGCCCGGTCAGGTTGGTTTGCAGTACCTGCTGCCACTCTTCGGGCTTCAGTTCATGAACCGGCTTGAAAATACCAATCCCAGCGTTGTTGATGAGGTAATCGAGGCCGCCAAAGTGCGCCTCGAGCTTCAGCACCGCCTTTTCGATATCTTCGTATCGGGTGACATCCCCCGGCAAGGCCAGGCAATGGCCCAACTCCAAAGCGATGCGGGCCAGCCTGGCCTGGCTGCGGGCAAATAGCCCTACCGCCACCCCATGAGCTACTAGTTGCCGGGCGATCTCGAGGCCGATTCCAGAGGAGGCTCCGGTGACCAATGCCACTTTTCCACGCAAACTGGACATAGGCCCGATAATGCACAGAAAAGATGGGCGAACACAAGGCCCGCCCACACCATTCAAGAAGCGTCACTTGGGTTTGTAGATATCGACGCCGCCCGCTTTTTCCAGGCTTTGCATCAGAAATTGGGCGGTGACCAGTGGTTTAGAGTTGGGATCCCCCGGCAGGGTTCCAGCGAAAACCTCGAGTACGTCGGCGTAGCCATCGCCGTCCGAATCTTTCATGGCCTTGAGCGCCTCATAGAGGGCCTCTCCGATGTTGCCCTTGAAGTTAGACCGCACCTGGTTTCCAAAGGCGTTCCACGGAGCCCCCCCGTTGGCGTTTACATGGCAGTACTGGCAGGTGACGGCCCGCACGTCCCCGCTGTCCGCAACCAGGTTGAACTGGCTGATGGCCTGCAAACGGTAGGGCCCTCGAGCCAGCACAAAGGGCATCACAATTACTGCAAAAGCCAGCACAATAAACCCAATCCTACGCATAGCTCTCTCCTTTCAGGGCTGAACCCTGATTGTACCTCGCATACCCAGCTGTGCGTGACTATCCACCGAACAGATATACTCGATTTCTCCGGCCAGGTTGAAAACTACTTTTTGGCGCTCCCCGCTGTTAAGGCGACGGGTACCAAAGCGAAGGTTCTGCGGTGTGCCCGGAATTGAAACCGCATCGTGCGTTCCTTGATCGGCGTTGATGAACTCCACGCAGTCACCCGGCTTTAGTGTTACCGTACTCGGAGCAAACGGCTGGGTAGGGCTTATCATGCGCACCTCCTGACAACTGCTGGGGTCAGCATTATTGGTTCCCGCACATGAAGCCAACAGCAACAGAGGTAGAAGACATATACGCATGGGTTCAACCTTACACAAACCCGCTGTGCCCAATGTGGGCTTGGGATGGCACCCCCTTTAGCTCCGCTTAATCCGGAAAACTCCCCCACAGTAGCTCAACCGACCGCTGGCCAAACAAACCATGCCGACTGTGGCGAAACCCCACTGGTATCCCCTAACATCGCCTCATATTTGAGCCTCCAATCTTTCATACGCACCGAACACCGCTTTGGATTCGGGACTGGAGGCAGCCAGGCTACCTTGGAGCGCCAATACGGAAAACTGCGCACCCTTATTGCCGCTTACTCGTGTAAGGGCTGCTCTTTGCGTGGTAGGCCGAACTTGTGAGCCTCGACCAGGGCTTTCAGAGCTTTGCCCCGGTGAGAGTAAGCGGCTTTTTGCTCGAGGGTCATCTCAGCGAAGGTCTTCCCCGCCTCGGGCAGGTAGAACAAAGGGTCGTAGCCAAAACCCCACTCCCCCCTGGGGGCCTCGAGAATCTCACCTTCAGTCTCACCCCGGTAGAGTTCCATGTACCCATCGGGGTAGGCGATGACCACCACGGCCACAAACCTGGCTTTGCGTTCGGCGGGGGGGAACCCCTTGAGGCGCTCGAGCAAATACACATTCCGCTCAGTATCGGTTTTCTTGTTGCCATAGCGGGCCGAATAAACACCGGGTTCTCCTCCCAGGGCTGTAACCTCGAGGCCCGAGTCATCGGCCAGGGTCGGCATACCACTGTGCTTTGCTGCGTAAGCTGCTTTGAGCACGGCGTTGTCTTCAAAAGTAGAGCCCTCCTCAGGGGGCATCTTGAATGGATAGTCGAGCAAAGAAAAAAGGGTCCATCCCAGCGGTGCGAGCCCTTCCTTAATCTCGCGGAATTTGCCTGGGTTGGAGGTAGCAATCAACAGACGCATTTCCACCATCTTAACTGCAAATGGAGTAAATGCATGGGATTATCAGCAGTACCAGTTAAGCTCTGGTGTCTGCCCCGCCGGTACCTGCTGCCCAGGGCCAGCAAGCCTTCACCGTTCTCTGAATTTTTGCCGCTAACGCCTGACAAAAAAACCAACCCCGTTCGGCAATTGGCTCCCCAGGACGGCTGCATTCTGCCCGAGTACCGCTCTACAATGCCTGCTTACCTCGATTAACTGCGGTTACCTAGTTGCCCATGCACGCACCGTACCAACTCCGGGATTTGAGCCAGACCCAGTTCCAGCATGGCCTGATAGATGGCCCTGGGCACCGGGCGGCCCTCTCCGGCTCCGTGCAGTTCGATAATATCGCCAGACTGTGTGGCTACCACGGTCAGGTCGGCCCAGGCGTTCTCGTCTTCGGTCTGGGTCAGGTCGAGCAAAAGAGTACGCTCGCTCATCCAACCCACGCTTACCGCAGCAAACTCGGTCAGGGGCCATTCGTCAATTTTGCCCTGGTTGACCAGCCGATCCATGGCCTGGTGCAGCGCCGCATACCCCCCCAGCAGCGAGGCCACGCGGGTTCCCCCATCCGCCTGGATCACATCGGCATCGATCACCACGGTCTTGCCCGGCAGCAAGCTCAGGTCCAAAGCCGCCCGGAAGGCCCGGCCCAAAAAGCGCTGTATCTCTGCGGTGCGGCCCGAGATTTTCTGGCGTTCGCGCTCCTTGCGCACCTGGGTCGAGCGGGGCAGCAGGTTGTATTCGGCCATCAGCCAGCCTTCCCGGCCCGAAACGTGCCGGGGCACACCCTCGGTGAGGGAGACGTTCACCAGCACCCGGGTTTTACCCAGCTCGACCAGAGCCGAGCCTTCGGCATAGTGGACGTAGCCCGTTCGAATCAGAAGAGGTCGGAGTTCGTGGGGCTGCCGCCCATCCTTGCGTTTCATCGTCGAGACTCTACCACAACCCCACCACACAGGCGGCCAGGAGTTGTGCCATATGGGGTTTACCGCTAAAATAACCCAGCGTGCCGGTGTAGCTCAGCGGTAGAGCACTCGATTCGTAATCGAGCGGTCGTCGGTTCAAATCCGACCAC
>FWPV01003711.1_pt1 | contig 34091 bp, 34 predicted proteins | sample 2228371 | NCBI WGS metagenome assembly FWPV01 (sample SAMEA103939776, study PRJEB20133) | metagenome
CATACATTTTTACCCATTTCAGCTCAAAGCGGTTTTGGGTAAAAAAAGGCTTGGGGGGCCGGGCTCTGGCTGCCAATGGGCAAAGACAACTACCCCCACAACCACTACTGTCGACTTCATTTTCCACCCTAATCCCTTCTTCCATTGGCCAGAGGGGGGTCGTATCAACCCTTCAACTGGGACAGGGTAAAAGACAAGGAAATCAGCCCAGTGCGGCGAGGACCGCACCCGGCGGCTGGTGCTGGAGGCGTGGGAGAACGGAGTAAACCGTCAGGGGTGATATAATTGGCATGACGAATCTGGTTCGAAAGGAGAAGGGTATGGAAATTGTGACCGTCTCCCAGAAGTATCAGGTCGTTCTACCCAAAACGGCTCGTAACGCCCTGGGCGTGAAAGTTGGGCAAAGGATGACTGTGTTTGCCTATGACCGCCGCATAGTCCTGGTGCCGGAACGCCCGATTCACCAAGCGCGCGGCTCACTCAAGGGCATGGATACCACGATGGAGCGCGAGGAGGACCGCCTGTGAACCTGGTCGATTCCTCCGGGTGGTTGGAGTTCTTTGCTGATGCCGAATGAGCCGGTTTTTTTGCGCCAGCCATCGAAGACACTGAACAATTGCTCGTGCCTGTGGTCTGCCTCTACGAAGTCTTCAAGAAAATCCTCCAGAAGCAGGGACAAGCCATGGTCTCTCGCCTGGCTGCTTTGCAGGATCCGGTTCACTGGCGCTATGGTCCGCACCAGCGCGCTCGCACCAAAGACTGATGCAATTGACAACTCACGCCCCTTTGGAATAAAGAAGGCAAGGGGTCTGTCTGCTGGGTCCAGGCAGACAGACCGCAGCCGGACCACGCGCTGGGGCTCGACTCGGTCGGTTTGCCATGGCCCCCTTGGGGCCTCCCGACCCCCCTCGCTGGTTCGCCAAGCTTGGGCCTCGGTTCCTAGGGCGACCTTGGGCGGCGTGGGGCCGCCAGATCGAGGCCAATTCAGAGGCGAGGAGCCTTGTTTTCTCCTGAAGGAAGCCGCTGAAGGGAAGAAGCCAGGAGACCCAAAGGACTCGTGAGACCTCTATCGACAAGGCGCTTTCGCGATTTCCATCTTGCACTCCCAGGGCGGATCCGCCAACCAGGTGATGAGTCCTTTGCCTTGCTGGAGGAGGAGCCAAGCCACCCATCCCAACCCTCCAAGAAGGTCGGTAAGCTGTGGTCAGCAAGTGTCTGCCCTGCCCCCAGAACGCTGGCCGGCCGGATGGCCATGACCGCGTATGGGTTTGGATCGGGGCCCATGACGAAAACGGTCGTACGGTCATGGGTCGCTGAAAAGCGTGCCCAGCCCACGCGACCAATGGCGCGCGGCTGATCCGTATCGTTGGGCCTGTGAAAAAGGGGAAATGGTATGGAGCGAAAACGTGTGGGTATCGTGTTGTTCGAGAACGTTGAGGTCCTGGATTTTTGCGGTCCTTTCGAAGTATTCTCCGTCACCCGCCTCAATGAAGAGAGAAGAAGGGAAGAACCATCGCCATTCGAAGTGCTTTTGGTAGCAGAAAAGGATGCCCCCGTGATTACAACTGGAGGCATGAAAGTGATTCCAGACCATACATTCGATAATTGCCCGAAGTTACACATTCTTGTCGTCCCTGGTGGGTGGGGCGTCCGCAAAGAAATCAGGAACCCGACGATGCTCAACTGGGTGCGCACCCGTGCCTCCGAAGTTGAAACCTTGACATCGGTTTGTACCGGATCGATGATACTCGGGTTTGCCGGTTTGCTTGACGGGCATCGCGCGACAACCCACTGGCGCTCACTGGATTGGATGAGGGAGTCGTTTCCGGCAGTAACGGTCGAGTATGAGAAGCGCGTCGTCGAACATGGAGCTGTCATAACCTCTGCCGGTATCTCTGCGGGAATCGACATGTCGCTTAAGGTCGTGGCACGTCACTGCGGGCAAGACATTGCGCGAGCGACAGCAAGGCATATGGAATACCCATATCCTGATGACAATGCTCGCAGGATTAGATTTTGATTCCGGAAAAGCGGCGCAACCCATCGGTTTCAGCTCTGGCTGATTTTTGCGTTGGGCGACCTGAGAATGCGCCATGAACACCGGTGGTCCCAATCTCAAGCACATCCGGAAGGGCATGGTGACCCCTCCGGATGCACCCTCTCCGGATCTCTCACTCGAGGTCGGACAGACTGGCCCCGAAGTTGATGTGGAATACCTGCCCATCCAGGACCAGTGCCGGGACGGACTTCACGCCTACTTTCTCGGCCTCCGGGACGCGGCTTCTGTCTGCACCAAGGTGCACGACCTCGATCTCAAACCGGCTGGTGTCCAGCGCCTGGAGGATCGTTTGCTCCGCGCTCACGCACACAGGGCAACCAGCGTGGTAGAAGACAGCCTTCTTCTTCATCGGATGCCTCCTTTCGAGTTGGGGGGTCGAGACCCGATGTCTCAACCCTTCGATTCAAGGATGCATGGCGTGGGCGACCAGGGCAAGAGGGCACCTCTTGGTAAGGTGGTTACGTGATGGTTGAGGGTCGCATCTCGGGTCGTTCGGTGCCGGGAGGTCCTAGCAGCGGAGGGCCACCCGTTGCTTCCATGGTCGAGGGCATCGTGGGCTGCAAGTGGTCGGTGCGCCTGCTCGGCCTGGTTGCGACCGGGGTGCACCGCCCCAGCGCCCTGCTGCGGAGTTGCCCCGGTTTGTCGGCGAAGGTCATGAACGAGCGGCTACGCAAGATGATGCGCTTCGGCATTGTGCACCGGACCGCATCCGGCGAGAAGCCTCCGATCGAGGTCGAGTACAGACTGACGGAGTTCGGCCGCGGCTTCATCCGCATCTTGGAGGAAGTGCGCCGGCTTCAGGAGGCGGTCGATGCGGGCAAGTTCCCACAACGCGCCGCACCGGAACAAGAGGGGGGAATGGGCCGCAGTCGCCCGACAGCCGTTCCCCGGCGGCGGTCCGTTTCGCGGCTTACGGGTGAACCAGAACCTTAGCCGTGGGAGAAAGCACACGTTCGGGAAGGTTTACCGTAAGAGGTTCACAGCCCAAGTTCCGGCAAGGATTGCCGGGACTTCTCATTGATTCGAGTGCGCGGATGTGGAATTGGGCAGCCAAAGCATCATAATGGCCCACTGAGGGGGCTAAGCCGAGACATACCGCGACTGCCGCGAACAATGAGGTTGAAAAGGAGTTCCTTGTGTGTTAGACAAGGAAGAGATGTGTTGTGGAAATCGCGCAACGGAGGAAGGACCGAGAGATGAAGGCTTTCTTTGGAAAGGAGATAATGGAGGCTGCCGTTCAGATAGAGCGAAACGGTCAGGCTTTCTACGAACAAGTATCCCAAAAGGCCGAGGATCAGGGGGTGAGAGAGGTCTTCTCGGACCTGGCTTTGGAGGAGAAGAGACACATCTCCCAGTTTCAAGCCCTTTCCGACTGCCTCGTGGATCCTCCGGACGGCATGGAGAGAGAGGACTACGCACTCTACCTGGACAACTTGACAGCCGAGCACGTCTTCAAGGAGGATGGCTCGGGGGAGAGAATGGCAAGGCAGAGCAAGTCGGCGGTGGAGGCGGTGGAACTGGGGATCCAGTTCGAAAAGGACACCCTGTTGTTCTTTCATGAGCTGCACCCACTCGTCCGAGCTGAAGAACAGGGGGTTGTGAACCAGCTCCTCCTATGGGAAAAGGAACACTTGGTGCGTCTGGTCCGCCTGAAGCGCCGTTTGCTTGGTCAGGCTCCCCACGCCTGATGTGAGATGAGAGGAGGAGGTCTGTGATGGATAAGTACGAGTGCCAGGTGTGTGGATATATCTACGATCCCGCTGTAGGAGATCCCGAGGCGAAGGTGGCCGCGGGGACGCCGTTTACGGCCCTGCCGGAAGACTGGGTCTGTCCGGTTTGCGGGGCCTCCAAGGATCAGTTCCAGAAGGTCTGACCCTGATCCGTTGAAGTCACCCCGTTACTCTTGTTTGTCTCGAGCGACGCGACGAGGTATGTCATGGCCACGCTGTACACCATCATCGGGGCCGGGGTGGCCGGGAGCACTGCTGCCCAGGCCGTGCGGGAGACAGACCCCGAGGGAAGGATCCGGGTCTTCACACAGGAGCCGTATGCATTTTACACCCGAATTCGCCTGCCCGAGCTCATAGCGGGGCGCGTTGCCCCGGAACGCCTCATACTCAAGGGGGAGGCGTGGTTCAGGGAAAACAGGATCGACCTGCATGTCGGCGAAAGGGTCACCGAGGTCCGCAAAGACCCTCTGACAGTGGTCACGGACAGGGGGACCTACCCTACGGACAGGATCCTCTTGGCCACCGGTGGCTATGCCTTTGTCCCTCCCTTGCCAGGCTCCGATCTGGACGGTGTCTTCACGCTGCGGACCATCGACGATGCCCTCAGGATAGCGCAAAGGGCCAGAGGGGCCGAGAAGGCCGTGGTGATCGGAGGGGGGCTTCTGGGCCTGGAGGCTGGCAACGGCCTGCGTCTCCTGGGCCTCAGGGTGGGCGTGGCCGAGGTGGCCCAGCGTCTCCTCCCTCGACAGACCGACCCTCAAGGAGCCGCCATCCTTCGCGGGATCATGGAGAGGATGGGATTCGAGTTTCACCTCGGGGCGCAGTCCAAGGAGATACAGGGGGAAGGGGGGCTGGCTCGCCGTCTGCTCCTGGGGGATGGAAGGGCGCTGGAGGCGGATTTTTTCCTGATCTCGGCTGGCGTGCGTCCTTACCTGGACCTGGCAAGGCAGCTCGGCCTGGAGATCGGCCTCGGCGTCAAGGTCAACGACAGGATGGAGACCAGCTTCCCTGGTATCTACGCGGCCGGAGATGCCGTGGAACACAGAGGCCTCTATTACGGCATATGGCCTGCGGCAGAGGAACAGGGCAGGGTGGCAGGGGTGAACATGGCCTCCGGGGAGGCAACCTACGAAGGGACCGTGATGAGCAACAAGCTCAAGGTGGCCGGCATCGAGCTCGTCTCCGCCGGGGAGATAGACCCAGAAGGCAAGCTGGAGAGCGAGGTGGTCTCGGATCCAGCCAATGGCGTGTACCGCAAGGTCGTGTACAGGGATGACAGACTGGTAGGGTGCATCCTCATCGGGGATGCCACCGGCCAGAAAAAGATCCTCCAGGCCATAGAGAGGAAGACACCCCTTGGCCCGGCAAAGGGAAAGGTCCTACGCGATTCGGAGGCCATCCCCTGATGGGCCATGTCCCACGCCAGACCCTCGGAGGGTTCCTGGCAAGGGGTGGAGCAGCTCACGCCCTGTCAGGGCGTCAGGCTCACATCCACTGCATGAAGTGCTCCTCGTACTCGCGCTCCAGGGTCGCCTTGTGACGAAGCTCCTCCTCGGCGAGCTTGGAGAAGACCCCCTCGAGCTCTGTCCCAGGGTAGTTGCCCTTGAGGCTGGTATAGAGATCGTGTGAGGCCTGCTCGGACTTCATGGCGAAGAGCATGATGTCCTGAGGGGTGCTGTTTGGGCCGATCTCCTCCGCCACGAGGTGATCGCTTATGTGGAGATCCGCTACCGGCTTTCTGCCTCCTATGGTCCCGACGCGGCCGCTCTTGAGGAGATCCTCGAGCATGCCCTTGTGGCCAAGCTCCTGATCCGCGAGTTCCCCCAGCAGGGTCTTGGCACCTGGGTCCTTGACCATGTTCCGAAACAGAAGATAAAGCTCCCTGGCATCATGCTCCTTGCGGATCGCGAAGGTCAGGACATCAGAAAGGGATTCCAGCTTCATGTTTCGCCTCCTTTGGAAAGAGATGAATTACTTTGGAGCAGCCCCTTGATCTTGCCGAGGGGCGCCTTGGTATCGAAACCTCCTTGCGAGCTCATCCCTGTTGACCATTCCCAGCCTATCCCGACGGCCCCCATCAGACAAGACTGTGCTCGGTCCTCGCGATGATGGAATCCTGCAATCCTTTGCTGAGGTCGACGAAGTAGGCGCTGTAACCAGCCACCCTGACGATGAGATCCTGGAAGTCCTGCGGGTTCCGCTGGGCCTCCAGGAGGGTCTCTTTGTCCACCACATTGAACTGGATGTGACTTATCCCCAGGTCCCGCCAGGTCTTCAGGTAACTGACGAAGAGACTTGCCATGTCGCCTGAGAGGGCAGAGGGAAGGAACTTCTGATTGAGCAGGTGATTGAAGGTCCTCCTCGTATCTATCTTGGCGGCTGACCTCAGAACGGCTGTGGGTCCTTTTCGATCTGCCCCCTGGATTGGGGAGAGGGTGGCATCGGCGAATGGGTCCCCGGCCCTCCTCCCGTCGGGTGTGGCGGGGGTGTCCGCGGCCAGGCCATACGTGGCAGAGACCCCGCTTCCGTCCCCCCTGCAGCGGTTACCGAAGCGGTCCGTGAACTCTGCCAGCACAGCGCATGTCCTGTGGTGGACCTCCACGGCGATCTCGTCCGCATAGTCGTCGTCATTACCGTACTTGGGGGCCTGGGTCATCAGCTGACGAACCCCCTCGAATCCCTCCCAATCGCGATCCATGGCCTCTATGAGTCGGGCCATGGATATCTTCTTGTCCTCGAAGACCACCTTCTTGATGGCGGCCATGGAATCCGCCACGTTGGTTGTCCCGATGATCACGCAGAAGTCGTGGACCATGGAAGGGTAGGCCCATCTCCTGCTGTCTTTGCCCTGTTGGATGCATCCATCCAGAAGCGCCGAATAGAACGGTCTCGGGAGGTACTTCTCATAGAGGGAGCGGCAGGTATTTTCAATCTTGCAATGCCTTGCGAAGAAGAATCGAACCTGCTCCAGGTAGGCGTTCATGACGTCGTCTATGGATCGGAAGCTCGCAGGGTCGGGCGTGGCAGCTCCCCACTGCCTCCCGTCTTTGGGGTTTACCCCTCGGTGAAGGGCCCACCAAAGGCACTTGGGCAGGACCAGGCCGCCCATGGCCCTGCGTGCTATGTTCTTACCCGGGATCTCTATGTACACGCACCCCGTAACCGCGTAATCCCTTGCATCCTCCAGGGGGACCCCCCAGTCCAGGAGCATGGGGATGATGGACTGGTCATTGAAGAAAGAAGGATAACCGATCCCTGTACGAACGACCTGTGTGGCCTCCAGGAGGAGCCTATCCGGGGTCCCATCATGACACCTCAAGGCGATGCTCGGCTCCAGGGTCCTCATGGATTGGGCGGTCTCCAGGACCAAATACGTCATCTCATTGGTCACATCCCTGCCGGCCTCGTCCGTGCCGCCCAAGGTCACGGCCTGCAACGACTCCACCCCACCGTATATGCCGGAGAGCATCGGAGAGTAGACCAGACCCAACTCGTGGAACTTGACCCATAGGAGCTGAAGGAGTTCCAGGGCCTCCTCCCTCTTGATCCGCCCGCTTTCGAGGTCCCTCTCGAGGAAGGGGCCGAACACCTTATCGAAGCGCACCCCTATGCCCAAGGTGGAGTACTCGATGTACCTGCCCACGTGCAGGAAAAAGAAGGACTGGAGCGCCTCCAATAGGGAGCGGGGGGGGTTCTCGGGGACCCAACTGCACGTCTGTGCTATCTCCAGCAGACGCGATCTGTCCGCATCGCTCGATGCCCTGGCGGCCATTTCCGTGGCCTTCTCAGCATAGCGATGGGCGAAATGGATCAGGGCCTCCAGGGCGATGATCGCCGCCTGCAGGAACTCCTTTTGGTCTATGTAGTCCGGGGGGACCTCCTCGTCTATCTCCATCAGCCGGGTCTTGGCCTCCTGGATTATCCCCTTCAGGCCCACCCTGAAGATCTTCTCATAGTCTGGGATGCCGAGCTCCGACCAGTGGGTCCACATGATGGTCCCCTCGTATCTCCAGTACTTGAGGATGTCACCGGTGAATAGCTCCTGTTGGCGGTCACTCATGGACTTGCCCTTCCAGTATTGGATCAACTCCGCAAGTTCCGCCCTCTCCTCATCGTCCAAGAGGCCCTGTCCCTCCACACCTCGCACGACCCTTTCGACGCTTCGCCAGTTCATGTCGATGCCGAAATACAGGCCTTGGGGGGTGGAGGCGTGGTTTCCCACGATCCGCTCCCAGTCCTGGATGTAGATGTCCATGTTGGCGAGGATGTGTCGAAAGGCCTTGGCCCTCCTCATCACCATGGGCTCCCCGTCGGTCTGCTTGTAGGACTCGGTCAGGAGACGCGATCTCTGCAGATCCAGCTTGAGGCCCGGTCGGTACATCCCGCGTCCTGCCTCGTCTTTCTCGTAACCCCGCCTGACGTTGCGGACGGCCTTGACCACGAGCCTGCTCCTTATATCGGACGACCCGATCTGCCCCTGTCTCTCACCGTTGAGATCTTCACTCGACACGGCCTGCCTCCTTCGGTATCCGCCCACCGACTGTCACATTGTCGTTCATTCTACCGCCCACTCCCTGGCCATGACCTCCAAGGCGCGGGAGATGGCCGCCTCCTGGCCCCAGAAGAAGTGGTCCGCACCGGGAAAGATGCGACACTCCTTGGGATCGGGCAGGATATCCAGCAGCCCCCTGAGTGCCGGCAGTGGACAGAACTCGTCACTGTCGCCTGCCAGGATGAGCCTTCTGCCCACAAGGCCTTTGGCAAAGGAGAAATCCCAAATGCCAACTGGCGGGGCTATGGCCACCCATCCGAGGATGGTCCGGTTGCGCTCAAGGGCCCTGAGTCCCACCCATGCCCCATAGGAGTAACCTATTAGGACCGTCCTCTCGGGCGCTATCCTCCCCTGCTCGCTCAGGAACATGATGGCAGCGGTGACATCATCCACCTCCTGCGTCCCGTCCCCCGGGCTGCCTTGACTCCTGCCCACCCCCCTGAAGTTGAACCGCAACGTGGTCCACCCTGACCTCTGGAGCGTCCCCGCGGCCGCGTGCACCACGTTGTTGTCCATGCTCCCGCCGTACAAAGGGTGAGGATGGCACACCACAGCGCCGAAGCGGCCGCCCGAGGATAGCATCCCTTCCAGCTTCAGTTCTCCCGCAGCGAAGAAGACCCTCGTCTCCATAGCCTACCCCGAGTCAATGGCATCGCAAGGCCTATCCGGCCGGGTATGCCCCGGTCTCAAGAAAGAAGCCCCACGTCCCTGCGCCGTTGGACCTCCATACCGTCAAAACTCCATCTCCTCCAGCTCGGCCAGCCCCTTTCTCATGGGGAGCCAAAAGGCCGCGACCATCAAGGCCAGTAGAAGCAAGAAACAGATCACCATGGTGGCATACTCCCATAGTTGGAGGGTATGGCGCAGGAAACGGGCGTGGAACACCAGGTACACAGGCAGGGCCTCCAACAACACCACCCCGCCTATGAAGCCGATGGCCACGATCATGTATATCATCCCGCCGAACCCAGAGGAGATGTGGGCAACGTTCTCCACTTGAAAGCGTGGATACATGGCCCCCATCCCCACGCCTAGCCCCGTGATCCCAAAGGTGGCCAACAGGATGGTGCCAACAGACAGGAGCATCATGAAGGTGGAGACGTGCAGGAGGTAGTTGGATGCCACGACCAGGAATCCGGCCAGGAGGAGCAACGGGAAGAGGCTCGACCAGAACTTCCCCCACAGGATCTCCCGGACCGACAGGGGGGAGGATCTCAAGATCCAGAAGGCCTTTCCCTCCAGGCTCACAGCCGGAAACACGAACCTCACCGCGACCGATGCCACGACGAAGCCTGCCAGGCCGAGGTTGAGAAAGGCGAGCAGGTTCTGTAGATACCAGGAATCGATGGGGGCCTGCTCGATGGGCAATGCCGAGAAGTTGTAGAGGTAGACCACCACGAGCGCCCCCAACAGGAGTAGCTGGGACCACTGCGTCGGGTCCCTGAGGAAGATCATCAAGTCCTTCTTCACCAGGGGGCGCATCCGCCCAGGGTAAGGCAGGACCAGTAGGCTGACTATGGCCTCCGCGGTCCCCGAGCGAGAGATCTTGGCCTTCCTACCCTCCTGGGACCTGGACCATCCCTCTCCGTAAATGCCATGGGCCAGCCAGCCGCCAAGGACGAGGAAGGCCCCCGCTGTGGACCACAGCATGGCCATGTGGAAGAGGGGATCCCCGTGGAACCTGAGGAGCAGGGGGGAGACCACCTGGTAGATCCAGTGACTGGGAAGAAAGGGGTGGCTGGGGGCCTTCAAGGCCGCGAAGTAGCTCAGGACCCCGCTGAAGGCCTCTGGGTTCACGAGTCGCTCGGGCTGGAGAAACCTTATGAGGATATAGAGGCCCACCCCGAAAAAGAGACCGACGACGATGAGGATGTCCCTTGCCCTTCTGGCCGGGAAGACGTTGGTCAGGACCATCATCACCGCCACCCCTATGGCAGCCGGGATCATGAGGAAAGGGGGCAAGGCGAAGACAAGGGCGATGTAATACAGCGGCCCTGCGCCGAAGACCACCCCGTAGACGAGGAAGACCGGTGTGCCGAACATCAAGACCATCCAGGAACTGCTTGTTGCGGTCTCGAGGAACTTCGCCCTGTAGAGCTCCAGCAGGCTGACAGGTGTGGTGAGGAGGAGCTCCAGGTCCTCCGAGAGGAAGTAAGTGGAGAGGGCGGTGACCACGTTGCTGAAGATCAACAGGGCGAAGAAGGTCAGGAAGATCATGGAGAGGAGCTTGGCGGCCAGGAGTTCGCCAACGGACTCGATACCCCGGAAATAGACCAGGACCCTCCAGAAGCCCCAGAAGGTTAGGGCCCAGAAGAGGCACCCCATGCCCAGGAAGACCGCCGAGCGGATGCGCTCGCGCTTGTCACCGCTGCCGAGGCGCCTTCGAGAGGTCAGCCACCATGGCCGCAAGAGCTTCAACCAATCGCCGCGCCTGATCCACTCCACCCCAACACCCGGCATGCCCAACCTTGCGGCCCTCATCATCTCGAGGAACGCAGGGCCTGCAGTACTTCCTGCACGTCCTCCCCCCCCGTCAGTCTCAAGAAGATGGACTCCAGGTTTCGATCGGAACTCCCGGCCATGCGCTGCAGCTCTTCCGAGGTCCCCACCGCTATCACCCGCCCGCGCTGCAGTATGGCTATGCGATCGCACATCTCCTGGGCCACCTCCAGGCTGTGGGTGGACATGAAAACGCTCACCCCCAAGTCCGCAGCCTGTTTCCTGAAGATCTCCTTCACGAGCCTTGCCCCGCGGGGGTCGAGGCCCACCATGGGCTCATCCACCACCAAGGCCTTGGGACTGTGGAGGATGGCGGACGCCATGACCAGCCTTTGCTTCATCCCGTGGGAGTAATTCTCTATGAGCTCATCCTTCCAGTCCTCCAGCTCGAAGAGCTCCATCAGGGCCTGGATGGTGCCCTGCAAAGAGGGACCGTCCAGCTTGTAGATCGCCCCCAGAAAAGTGAGAAACTCGGTGCCTGTCAGTTTCTCGTACAGGAAGGGCCTATCGGGGACCACACCCAGGATGGCCTTGGCGGCCTCGGGTGAGCGGCGAATGTCGAAGCCTGCTATCCTGACGGTCCCAGAGGTGGGTCTGAGGAGGCCAGCCATGATCCTTATGGTCGTGGTCTTCCCGGCCCCGTTGGGGCCAAGGAAACCGAAAATCTCCCCTGGCTGAACCGTCAGGTTGACGTCATCCAGGGCCTGGAAGGATCCGTAGCGCTTGCAAAGATGAACGATCTCGATCATCGATATGAGACGATCTCCGCCTTGAGATGGCCTATGAGCCCCACCAACTGCACCTGGCGTTCCAGTTCGCCCTCCACGAACTTGATGTGGGTTGCATCAGCTGGGAATTGGCCGAGCAAGGGGTCGAGGGTGAACCATTTGCCCAGGTAGACCTCGTTCCAGGCATGGTAATAGAATCTCCCCTCTTGATACAGGATCCCGGCGCAGAGCTTGGTCGGTATGCCCGCGGCCCTAGCCAGGGCAGCGAAGAGCACTGCGTGTTCATTGCAGTCGCCCTGGCGTGTCCTCAGGACCTCCACGGCACTGGGGACGCTCACAGTGGGGACCTTCTCGATGGCCTCGTGTACCCAGTCCTTTATCAGCCCCACCGCCCGCAGGGCATCGCTTTCCCCCTTCAGTATCCGAGCTGCCGCCTCCCGGATCTCTTGGTCGTCGCTCTGCACAAGCGGTGTAGGGGACATGGCCTCCTCGAGCGCGGGCGTTGCCTGATGTGGCAGGACATAGGTCGCGGCCCTGGAGAGGTCCTCCTTGGTCACCTCGATCTCCGCGCCACGGCTCTTCTGCCTATCATCGAAGAAGGCGAAACGACCCACGTCACCCTTGGAGAACCGGACCCTCAGGTAACTGATCTCTCTGGGGTGGGGGAGGATCGTCTCCACCGGGATCGCAACCGCGGACATCAGATCCACACCCCTCCCTGTGGGCCAGCCCTTGGCCAGAGCCTCCTCCTGGCTCTCGCGAACGAGGGTGAACCCCCCCCAACCCTGTTCCCGCAAAGTCTCGCCTGCTTCCGTGACCCATGCCTGGCTTTGAAGCCCATTCCAGTTATAGACCAGACGATAGACTGTGATGCCCTTTCCCTCCACTGTCTGGGTCTCCTTCCCCTCTACCCGGATCTCCATGGGCCTGTTGGTGAAGGTCATGGGATCGAACATGGGGACATGGAACCTGTTTCCTACATCCAACCTCCTCTGGAGGAGGAGGTAACGGAGGTTCTGGGCCAGCCAAGGCGGCTCGGTGACCGTGATATCGCTCTTCCTGATCTTGCCTCCTGAGCCTATCTCCAGGTGGATGGTGCTCCCCCGGATCTCCCCCTTCATGTCGAAACGGACCGGACCCGACACGAGTCTCATCTCGAAGGATTGCAGGCCGAAGGTCTTGTCCGTCTTGACGTCCATGGTTGTCTTGATCTCCCTGGGGATCCCCATGAGGTTGAGCCTCATGGTGGCCCGCTCGGCAATGAGAAAACCTTCCCCCTCTCGCGAGATCTGGGTGCTTGCGTATCCGATCTTGTCCTTCCCGGAGTAGATACCCACCCACTCCTTGCGCTGCTGTATCTCGCTGGCCACACTGTCCAGGAGAGGCAGGACGGTCTGGGGTGACAAAAACTCCCTCCACAGCAAGGCCCCGACCATGGCCACCCACCACAAGAGGATCACCTTCGAGGGCCAACCGCCCAGGGATCCGACGTGCGCGAGATCTCGCCCCGTGTCTTTCACGCCCTTTCGCCTCCGGTCCCCAGACGGACCAGGACCGCGTGGGCATTTTCCCAAAGCCTCCGGACCTCCGATGGCTCCAGACCTGCCCCTGAGGCGATGGCCTCTCTTTGAGCCTTGTCCAGGATGTCCTCGGGGACGTGGGTGTCCGTGTCCAGCAACATGGCTGCGCCGGCCTCCCTGGCCTTCTGGACCACCCAACCGTTGGCCAGGCAGTGTCCTTTCCGCGTGGTGACCTCTAGGTACACTCCGCTGTGGGCGGCCTCCATCGCCTCCTCCCTGGTGATCAGGCCCGGGTGTGCCAGGAGGTCCGCCCTTGCCTCGATGGCTGCCCTGTTGGTGCCCGGGGCCACGGGCTCCACGATGGTCTCCCCGTGGACCACCACCCAGCGGACCCCCATGTCCCGCGCCTTCGCTACAAGGGACCCGATCTTCCTCGGGGGGACGTGGGTGAGCTCCACCCCCGGGATTATCACCAGTTGCCACTCCTTTGCCGCGTCCTCGCTGAACTTGAGGATCTGGTACGCCACCGACTCGAGATTGGAGCTATCCACATGGTCGGTTATGGCCACCCCTGCACACCCCTTCCGGGCGAGTCTCTGCACCAGCTCCGAAGGCAACAGCTCGCCATCGCTGAGGAGCGTGTGCGTGTGGAGATCGACGAACGCCAGGTCTTTCATGCCATCTATCCTCCTTCGAGGATCCGACCCCAGAGGGAATGCTTGAGACTCCGCTCGATTCGCACCTGGAGGAGCCTGCCCCTCAAGGACTCCCCGTCGCCCAAGGCGTGCACTATGCGATAGGTTCGGGTGCGACCCATGAGCTGTCCGTTCCCACGCGGCGAAGGGCCCTCCACCAGGATCTCCTCTTTGCCCCCCACGCACCCCCTGAGTATCGACTCGGTGATCTCCCCCTGAAGGCGCTGAACCCTCATGAGCCGGTCTGCCTTGACCTTCTCGGACACGTCATCCGGGAGCCCGGAGGCGCGTGTCATGGGCCTCGAAGAGTACTTGAAGGAATAGATCCCGTCGAAGCGAACGGCCTCCAGAAGCGATAGGGTCTGCTGCAGGTCTTCCTCCGACTCGCCAGGGAACCCCACTATGATGTCCGTGGTCAAGGCGATCCCGGGGATCCTCTCCCGGATTGCAGCCACCTTCTCCAGGTACTCCTCCCTGGTGTAACCGCGATTCATGGCTGCGAGCACAGCGGAAGAGCCCGACTGCACGGGCAGGTGGATATGCTCGCATACCTTGTCGAGGGTCGCCACTGCCTCCACGAGCTCGGTGGAGAGGTCCTTGGGATGTGAAGTCGTGAATCGGATCCTCCAGATCCCGTCCACCGCGTGGAGGAGGCGAAGGAGTTCGGGAAACGATGGGAACCCTGGTCTATCACTCCCGTAGGAGTTGACGTTCTGTCCCAAGAGGGTGACCTCGCGAACGCCACAGGCCGCCAGATCCTGGGCCTCAGCCAGGATCTCCTCAGGAGGCCGGCTCTGCTCGCGTCCGCGGACGTACGGGACCACGCAGAAGGAGCAGAAATTGTTGCACCCCTGCATGATCGTGATGTAAGAGCTCACCTCGTTCTTCCGGGGGGCAGGGCGCTGATGAAGGGACTTCACGTCGCGCTCGAAGGAGACTTCGCAGCTCCGCGCATGCCCCTCTCGGGCCAACCTGACCATGTGCGGGACCCGGTGGATCTGGTGTGTGCCGAAGACGAAATCCAAGTGAGGGACCCTTTCGAGGAGGCGGACTCCCTCCTGCTGTGCCACACAACCCCCTACCCCGATCACCAGGGATGGCCTCTTGGCCTTGAGCCTCCTCAGCCTCCCGAGGGCACTGTAGAGCTTCTGCTGAGGTTTCTGCCGGACGCTGCACGTGTTGAGGATGATGCAATCGGCCCTCTCTGGCTCCTCTGCAACGCAGTACCCCTCCGCCTCCAACAGGGATGCGATCTTGAGGGAGTCGTGCTCGTTCATCTGACACCCGAAGGTCATGATGAAAAAGGATCTCTCCAACACCATCCCCAGGCTCCTGCTGCGTTAATAGTCTAACATAGGGAGGGTGTTGAAAGTAGGGGATCATAAGGGACGCAGGTCGCCCCCTTCCTTCACTGCCTGCTCCTCACCAAGGGGTATGGGACGAAGGTTATGGGCGCATCCACGCCATGGATGGCCATGGCGCGCCGCAAGGCCTCCTCCACCGTAGGTGTGGGCTCGAACCCTAGGTGTTGGACAAGCTCGGGATCCTCGGCCCCGGCCACGAAGACCCTGGAGGCGTGTCTGAGCCTCTTCAATGGGTAAGTGGCCATGATCCCGTGGATGGGATGGAACCCGTAGCAGAATCGGTACTTGTATATGTACTGCGGCCTGTGCAGGAAATCCTCCTCGAAGAGGTCATGGATCTCGTAAGGATCCTTCGATCGCGAAAGGACTTTGTCCCAGACCTCTCTGTAGGAGGGGTGATGGATCTCATCCCAGATATCCGGGCAAGGGGTGGCAAGGATCACGGAACATCCAGGGTTGCCCATGGCCTCGATCACGCCTCCGAGGTATCCGAGGCCCGTGGAGAGGAGGGTGAGGATAGGGTTCATACGGGCGTAGGCCGCATATGGGCTCCAGTCCGGGATGCCGTACAGGAGGATCTCCGCTTTCTCTTTCATGACCTCCCGCCTGGGCTGGAACTGGCCCTTGAGGACCTCCAGGGCGGCCTGACGCGTGTCCGTGACCTTTCCTGCCCAGACCTTGGCCACCTGCAAGGGGTTGGCGAGGATCGTCTCTATCTTGAAGATCCGCCCCGTTCCGACGCACTGCTCGATGAAGGCCCCCATCTCATCGAGGATCTCGTGCATGAGGTTTCTTTCCAGGGACATGGACATGGAATCGGGGGAGTGGTGCCATCTGATGGAGCGATAGGAGGAGAGACCGACACAGATGGATTTCCACCCCCCATTGAAGCCGCGCCAGACCACGGTATTGACGTAGATTGTGAGATCAGAGTCCGTAACACATCGGTTCAATTCCACATCGTAACCTGATTCTGTGGTCCCGAGGTACACCAGGTTCTCCGGGTCCTCGGCATCGTGACACACGAGCCTGTAGCCGAACTCCTGGACCAGGGAAGCCCCTATGACCCGGGCCAGTTCCCTTCGGGTGAATTTCCGATGCAGGGCATTGGCACAGACAAGGCGAATGTCCCTCTTCCTGACCCCGCCCCTTTCGAGCTCCTCCAAGATCGCACGGATGGCCACCTCCCACAAAGGGGCGTAGCATGGGACCGTGGGGTCGTCGAAGGCTATGGTCACTCTCCAGCCAGGGCGGACCATATCACGGATGGGCGGGAGGCCGAGAGGCCTCTCGAGGGCCTCCTCCACGGTTTCCCACAGGTCCGCTACAGGCTGCAGGCCGCTTCCCAGGCCTGCGGGGGCTGTCTTCACATGATCAGGAAGCTCCACCGGGAGCATCCTATCCCCGAAGACGATCTCCTGCCTCATGTCCTCACCTCCTCCCTCGTCTCATCAGTCGATCCCAAGGCCCGTCTCCTCGCCCATTCTTTTCCCTCAGAGGGCCCACTGCCAACGCCTGCCAAGGCGGCTTGGCAAGCACATATACCAAAAAGGGCACTCCGGTCAATGAGTTCGTTGATGCCTGATGTCTCACTTGCCCCTGAGGCAGCCCCTTGTCCAATGAAGGCAGTCTTGAAACCCACCCTCACACGCCTGGGGATACGGGATCCACTGACCGCGAGCAGGCGGTCGGGTGCCTCGTCGGACCGCGGCCGAGTCCTTGGACCAGGGCGATGGCTTGGCGCTCCATGCCCCTCCGGTGTAAGATCGCAATGCGCCGGCAGGGGAGTTCCATGGCCTCGATCTCCGTGATCATCCCGACCTACAATAGGGCCCTATTCGTCAAGGAGGCAGTGGATTCTGTGATGGGCCAGACCTTCAAGGACTGGGAGCTGGTGGTGGTGGACGACGGCTCCACCGATGGAACAGAGGAGTTGCTCGCCTCTTACAGGCCTCGACTCCGCTACATCCGGAGCCAGCACAGAGGTGTCAGCGCGGCGCGGAACCTTGGGGTAAGGGCGACCTCAGGAGAGTGGGTGGCGTTCCTCGACTCCGATGATCTGTGGCTACCGAGGAAACTCGAAAGACAGGTGGAGTTGATCAGGGGGTATCCGGGGGCAGCGTTGTGCTACACGGATGAGATCTGGATACGCAACGGTCGTCGCGTGAATCCTGGGAAGAGGCACCAAAAGTTCTCAGGATGGATCTTCGAACGGTGCCTTCCTCTGTGCATCATCAGCCCCTCTTCGGCCTTGATAAGGCGTACGGTTTTCACGGAGGTGGGCGGATTCGACGAGGGGCTGCCAGCATGTGAGGATTACGACCTGTGGCTTCGAATAACCTCGAAGCACCCGGTGATCTTCCTCCAAGAGAGGCTCATCGTGAAGAGGGGAGGGCACCCGGACCAGCTCTCCACAAGCTATTGGGGTCTGGATCGCTTCCGAGTGGTGGCGCTGGCGAGGCTCCTCCAAGGGCCTGCCCTCTCCTGCAGTCAGCGCGAGGCCGTGCTGAGGGAGTTGAGGATCAAGTGCGCCATCGTCGCCAATGGTGCCAGGAAGAGGGGAAACGAGCAGATGGCGCAACTGTGCCAGCGAATAGCATCAGGAGGGCTGGAGGGCAGCGATGTCCAGGCATTGCTTGAGGATCCCCCTTGAGGATATCGACCTGAGCGATGAGACCTTCAGGTGCAGTTACGGGAGGGACTCGAGGGCGCTCCACAGCTCGATCCAGGCCGTGGGGGTCTTGATCCCCCCCAGGGTCCAGTCGCTGGATTCACGCTGGAGGATAGTGAGTGGGTTTCTCAGGGTCGAAGCCTGCCGTGGGCGGTCCGTGAAGGACATCGACGTGGAGGTCGTGAAACAGGAGTCCCCCGAGGACATGCTATTTTTGGAGACCCTTCACGAGAACCGCTTCACCCGGGGATTCAACTGGGCGGAACAGGCATGGGTACTGGATAGGTTGATGGGAACGTGGGGCTGGTCCAGGGCCCAGATAATGGACAGGGCCATGCCTGTCCTCGGGCTCCAGCCGGCGCCGAAGGTCCTGGAGGCCTTGCTGAGGGTCGGTACCATCCATGGGCCCCTCAAGAGGGAGATGATCAGGAATGGATGCTCCCTGGCCAATGCCTTGAGGATCTCGGACTGGTCACTCGAGGACCAGATGGCCTTTCTACCCCTGCTGGACCGCCTTCACCTTGGCGAGAACCTCCTGAGGGAGTTCTTGGAGCTCATACATGAGATCTGCCTCCGCGATGGGATCTCGCCTGCTCAATTCCTGAAGGAGAGGCAGGCCACGGAGATCATCCACGATGAGTTACGAGACCGCCCTTGGAGGACCAACTCCTTGCGCTCCTACATCCGGAAACGGAGATATCCCAGCCTCGTCTCCATGGAGGAGGCATTCCACGGCGCAAGGTCAAACCTGTGTCTTCCCAGGACGATATCGGTAAGGCCCTCCCCGTTCTTCGAGGCCAAGGAGCTCACGGTCTCCTTTCGGGCCAGGACCCCAGGGGAGATGAAATCGCTCTGTGAGAGGTTGTGGGAGGCGTGTCAGTGCGAGCAGGACCTCCAGAGGCTCTTCAAGGCCATGGACGCGGTGCCATGACCCGTAGACGATCTCGAGCCGGTGGACATGGGGCAACGCCCGAGATTCCCCACCCTCAGTCCGAGGGCTTTGGGGTGACCTCCTTCAGGATGTCCCCCATGCGCCGGTGGAGTTCCCGAGAGAACTCCGTGAAGCGGATCCCCATCCCGGCTGGACCTCCTTCGGAAGGGTGCCGTACCCAGGCCACCTCCCCCCTGACGTTGACCGGGTTGTCCTCGGCCCCGATGAGGATCTCCAGGTCCACCACGGCGCCGATATCCAGGGGATAGAAGGTCTCCAGGAAGAGCCCCTCGTAACCGATGTTCGTGATATATTGATCCTTGAGGTGACGCGCACTGCTGAACCGGACTTTGAACCTACAAGGGTAGCGGCTGCATCGCCTTCGATCCGTGGCCCTCATGGGGTCACCTCCGCCAGGACTCGATCCAGGATATCCAGTGCCAGGTCGATCTCCCTCTTTCTCACGTCCAGCGGGGGGAGGATCCTGACGGTCTCGAAACCGCACCCTAGCAAGAGAAGCCCCTTCTGGAAGGCCAGGCGGAGGATCCTGTTTCGCCATTCCTCACTCTCCACCGAGAACGCGAGCATTAACCCCAGGCCCCTGGGGTCGAATATGATCGGGTGGCGCTCCTGAAGGGCCACCAGCCCTTCCAGGAAATAGCCGCCCATCTCCTGGGCGTTTGCAAGGAGGCCCTCTTCCTCTATGACCTCTATGGTCCTGTATCCCACGGCCGAGGCGATGGCGTTGCCCTCCCCCCAGGTGCTCGATATCCTCATGGGCTCCTGTGGGAACATCTCGCGGCGGCCCAGGGTGGCGCCGACCCTCAGGGCCTTGGCAGCGGCGATGATATCCGGGACTATCTCGAAGTGCTCGGAAGCCCACCATCGCCCTGTGCGGCCCAATCCGGTCTGGATCTCGTCGCAGATGAGGGGGATGTTGTTCTCCCTTGCGATCTTGGCGACCTCCAGGATGAAGCCCCTGGCTGGGAGGTCGTATCCCCCTTCACCCAGTATTGGCTCGATGATGATATACGCCACCTCCTGAGGGTCCACTATCCCTATCTCCGGGTCGAGGATCTGGGCCAAACGGCTCATCCGCCCCTTCCTCCGGATCGTGGTCACCAGCCAGCCGCAGTCGCAAGGCCCCCGGCAGCGGCAGAAGGGCAGCTCCACGATCCTCGGTATGGTTGGGAACCAGTTCCTGTGGGCCCGTTTGCTCCGGTTCAGGGACAAGGCACCGAGGGTTCGACCATGAAATGCCCCCGTGAAACAAAAGCCGTAGCCGAAGTTTCTCCGGTAGTGATAGCAGACCTTGATGGCGTTTTCCACGGCCTCGGCCCCGGAGTTGCACAAGAAGGCTGTGTCGAAGCCAAAAGGACGGGTGATCTCGATCAGTTTGTGATGGAGATGGGAAGGCGTCGGCACAGGGCATGAGTCGGGATCCGGGCCGAAGCCGCCGATGAAATCGGTCCCCGCGTACCGGTCCGGGTCGATGTGAGCCAGGGTCATGGAGAGTTCGACGAGCTTAGGGTGATTGTATCCCAGTGGGCTGCTGGCCACATGGCTCACGAAATCCAGGATGACGTTGCCGTCCACATCGGTGCAGAACGGCCCTATGGCGGGCATGGAGCGATCCCACACGAAGTCGTAGAAGTAAGTGGAGTGACTCGCGTGACGCTGGTGAAATGAGGCCCATTTCAATGCATTGGGGCCAGGCGGCGTAACCCGGATATGAGGGGTCGCGGTTTCACGGTCCATCGTCAGCTCCACGGCCTACGGAATATCAGGCGGGTGCCGGATCCCTTGGTCTGGCCCCGCATCTCGACGCGGGAGTTGAGATGCCTCAAGGAAATCCGACACCACCTGTTCGATGGTGGGCCCTCCCAATTCCTCGACGCGGTAAGTGACCCTCTGAGCAGGCTGCCGGATCCTTATCAGCCGACACAGATCGATCGGCGTCGCCACCAAGACCAGGTCGCATGGGGTCGCTGCGATGGAGGCCTCCAGGTCCCTGAGTTGTTCCGGGAAGTATCCCTGGGCTGGAAGTGCAAGCCGCAGGTGAGGGTAGGAGTCCAGGACGGCCTTGAGGGAACCTGAGGCATAGGGCCTCGGGTCCACTATCTCCGCTGCGCCGTGCGTCCTGGCGGCCAGGACCCCGGCCCCAAATGGCATGTCACCGTGAGTAAGGGTGGGACCATCTTCCACCACCAGGACCCTTTTGCCGCGGATCCCCTCGGGGTCCTCGACCAGGATCCGAGAGGCTGTCCTGACGACCTTGGCCGAGGGATTGAGTTGAGCGATGGAGGCCTCGAGACGTCGGACATCCTCAGGTTTGGCACTGTCCAACTTGTTGATGACCAGCACATGCGCCCTTCTGAGGTTCACCTCGCCCGGGTGGTACAGGCGCTCATGTCCGGGCCTGTGCGGGTCAAGCACGACTATCTCCAGATCGGGTCTGAGGAAGGGGAAATCGTTGTTCCCGCCGTCCCATAGGATCACCTGGGACTCCTTCTCGGCCTCCTCCAGGATCGCTTGATAGTCCACTCCCGCGTAGACCACAATGCCCTTGGAAACGAGATGTTCGTATTCCTCTCTCTCTTCCACGGTGCAGTGATAACGATCCAGGTCCTCAACGCTCGAGAAACGTTCCACGCGCAGCCGTGAGAGGTCTGTGTACGGCATGGGGTGTCGCAGTACCACCGCCCTCACGGACCTCCTGTTGAGGACTTCCCATATCAATTCGGTAACTCCGCTCTTGCCGCACCCTGTCCTCACGGCACAGACCGAGATCACAGGGACCTTGGCACGAAGCATAGTCCGCTCAGGGCCGAGGATCAAGAAATCCGCGCCGCAGGCCATGGCAACGGATGCCCGGTGCATGACCTCCTCGTGGGATACGTCGCTGTAGGCGAAGACCACCTGTTGCACGCGATGTTCCAAGATGAGGCGGGGTAGCTGGCTTTCCGGCAGGATAGGGATCCCTTTCGGGTACAGGGGCCCAGCCAGGGCAGGCGGGTAAAGACGGTTGTCGATGCCTGGGATCTGCGCCGCGGTGAAGGCGACGACCTCCACCTCGGGGTCGTCACGAAACACCATCTGAAAATTGTGAAAATCCCTGCCCGCAGCGCCCATGATGATGATCCTCATGCTACGTGTACCTGCTTCCTTCAATCCCACGAGGTCCTGTGCCAGAGAGACCTCACGGCCAGGAATCCTCATCCATTATCCTGAGCGATCTCCTTCAGGAGGACCACCGCGTGAGCTGCTATACCTTCTTCCCTCCCGACGAACCCCATTCCCTCGGTTGTGGTGGCCTTCAGGTTCACCTGGGAGGGACGGAGGCCCAGGGTATCGGCTATCTCAGCCACCATCCGCGGGATATGAGGGGCCAGACGCGGGTTCTGGGCCAGGACCGTGGCGTCCACATTGACGACCTCCCACCCCCGGCCTCTGGCCATCTGGGCTGTCTTCTTCAAGAGGATCAGGCTGGATACCCCTGCGTATGCGGGGTCAGTATCCGGGAAATGACTGCCTATGTCCCCCAAGGCCGAGGCGCCCAGGATGGCATCGCAGATGGCATGCAGGAGCACGTCCGCATCCGAGTGCCCCAGGAGACCCTTGGGGTGCGGGACGACAACCCCCCCCAGCACGAGGGGTCTCCCCTCGGCCCACCTGTGCGCATCATATCCATGTCCGACACGCAGGTTCATCCCCGAGCCCCTCTTGCCTCCCTTTGCGCCAAGATCTCTTCGGCCAGGGAGAGATCCATCCGGGTGGTCACCTTGATGTTCTCGTACGAGCCGGGGATGGCCCAGACCTCGTGACCCAGCCGTTCTACCAAGGAGGCGTCGTCGGTCCCTATGAACCCCTCTTGCTGTGCCTGCCTGTGGGCGAAGACGATGAGATCGTGGCGGAAGGTCTGTGGGGTCTGGACCATCCAAAGCCTCTCCCTCTCGAGGGTCCTGACGACCAGTCCCGACCCATTCACCTGCTTTATGGTGTCTATGGCAGGTACCCCGGTGAAGGTCGCCCCCCTACCTTGGGTCTCCTGCACACACCGAGAGATCATCTCAACCGTGACCAGTGGGCGTGCCCCATCGTGGATGAGAACGAGATCCCAAGAAGGACCGGCTGCCTCGAGGCCAAGGCGCACCGAGTCCTGCCTCAGCCTGCCGCCCGGGACGACCTTCTTCACCTTGTCTATTTCGTGGGCCCGGACGATCTCGTCCCAGACCCGTTCCACATTGGCAGGAGGTGCCACGAGGATTATCTCGCATATCCACTGGGAGCGCTGGAAAGGGATCAATGTCCGAGCCAGGAGGGGAATCCCCGCCAAATGGACGAACTGCTTGCCATCGGGCCTGCCGAATCTGCGACCTTCCCCGGCTGCTGGGATCAAGGCTAGGGTGCGAGGTATCATGGACCCCATCGCTACAGGCAGTGGGGGACCGTGGTTCACATCTCGAAGAGACGATGGATCTCTTGCTCAACCACCGTCGTATCGGTATTGCGGGCGACGGATATCTCTTTTACCAGGAGGTTGCGGGCCATGTCCAACATCTTCCGCTCCCCAAACGAGAGATTCTTGTCGTATTTGAGCAGCACCAAGTCGCGAAGGACCTCTGCGATCTCATAGACTGATCCTGTCTTTATCTTTTCCGTATACTCCCTGTAGCGACGATTCCACGTCTGTGTGTCTATGTCGATGTCCCGCTCCTGCAATATCTCGTATATCTTGGGAATCTCCTGAGGATCAATCACCTGCCGAAGCCCCACGTTCTCCACGTTATCGGTGGGGATCATGATCGTCATGCCATTGTCCAGGATCTTCAAGATATAGAACTTCTGTTCGTTTCCGAAGATCTGTTTTTTCTCTATGGATTGGATCACACCCACTCCATGGGCCGGATAGACAGCCAAGTCTCCCACCTTGAACATGATCCAAGACCTCCCAAAGCGGAGCCAGGCGATGGCGTTATCTTACAACATCGGGCCTCATGCCGTCAATCCATGAACCGTTACAGATGTCCCAAAAGACATAAGACGCAAAAGAAAGTATGCGCTATTAACTACTTGAAACAACTGTTTTTAATGGATAACCAAAGGATCAACGGATGGACCCCGGCTGACCAAGGGATCAGGAGGTCTCGGCGTCTCTCGAAGGGGGCTGGCACCCACACTCGGGCCAGGAAACACCTCGCTGGCCTCAGGGGCCTCTGGCCTAAGGAACGGCTTTGAAGGCCAGGACAGCATTGGTGCCTCCAAAACCGAAGGAGTTGGAAATGGCATGCCCGATCTCTCTTTGGCGCGCAGCATTGGGGACGTAATCCAGGTCACATTCCGGGTCGGGGTTTGAGAGATTGATCGTCGGAGGGATGACCTTTTCCTGGATGGTCAGGATCGTTGATATTGCCTCCACAGCACCCGCCGCGCCCCACAGGTGTCCCATCATGGATTTGTTGGAGCTGATGGGGACCTTGTAAGCACGTTCACCGAAGAGCCTCTTTATGGCCCTCGTCTCTGCGATGTCGTTGAGGGTGGTGGAGGTCCCGTGGGCGTTGATGTAGTCGATATCCTCGGGGGATATCCTGGCATCTCTGATGGCCATTAGCATGCAGTGCGCGGCTCCTATCCCATCGGGATCAGGGGCGGTGACGTGGTATGCATCGTTGTTGGAGCCATATCCTACGATCTCAGCACGGACCCTTGCCCCGCGACGAATGGCGTGTCCCCACTCCTCCAGTATCACGACCCCCGCCCCCTCGGACGGGACCATGCCATCCCGCTCGGAATCGAAAGGACAGGAGGCATGGGCAGGGGCCACCTCTCTGGTGCTGGTGACCTTCATGGCCTCGAGTCCGCCGATGACCAAAGGGGTCAGGGCCCCTTCGGCGCCACCGGCAATCATGATGTCCGCATCTCCCCTTTGGACTGCCTTGAAGGCGTCTCCTATGGCATGGGCCCCGGAGGCGCAGGCCGTCACAACGCATGTATTGAACCCCTTTGCCCCGACGTTCAAGGCCACCTGCCCGGAGGCCATGTTGCAGATGATGCTTATGAGGAACAATGGCGATATCCTCTTGGGACCGCTCTCCAGGAACTGGGAGTGGGTCTGTTCGATGTGCGATATCCCGCCGATGGCAGTCCCGATGATCACCCCCACCCTGAAGGGGTCCTCGGTATCCATGTTGATCATGGCATCCTGGATGGCCATCTGGGATGCAGCGATGGCATATTGAATGAAGAGGTCGGTTCTTTTGGCCTGTTTCCGGTCCATGTACAACAGGGGGTCGAACCCCCGGACCTCCCCTGCCACCTTTGTGCGGAAATCGGAGGTATCGAAATGGGTGATTCGATCTATCCCGGAACGACCTTCCAACAGGCCTTCCCAGAAGCTCGAGACGTCGTTTCCCAGTGGCGTCACTGCCCCGACCCCGGTGACCGCAACACGTCTACTCATGGAGACCCCCAATGGCCTTTTCTCTCGGAGTCCTTCTGATAGCATGCAACCAGCCCTTTGTCAATTTCTGCTTCGCGTTCCTTGACACAGCGAGGCAGGGAAAAGTAAGATGCTCTTACCAGGAAGGATCGCCATGGCAGAGCCCGAAAGCAGACCCAGGTGGCCTAAGGACAACGGAATGGTCATTCATGAGCGCGAATGGGAGGCAGCGATCTCCTATCTGGTGCACCACGTGACCCTCCAGACCTGGGGACAGATCCAGGAGGCCATCAGGAGGAACGGGCCGAGATGGTATGTCGGGGAAGGGCAGCGCCTGGGTCGTGCGGTGCGTTATTTGCTCCTGCGCGGAGGGTTTCGCTGGGGCGCTGTCTGCATGCAGGCCAACTGGTTCAGGCTGTTGGAGGAAGGGGCCAAGAGGGTCTTTTTCGCGAGACTGATCGTCGAAGACCGCGGAGGTCAAAAAGGGGAGATGTGAAGACCATGGGCTACAGATCTCATTGCCCCCGTAGCTCAGGAGGATAGAGCAATGGATTCCTAATCCATGTGCCGCGTGTTCGAGTCACGCCGGGGGCACCACGGGGAAGAGAGGGGCTGGTACAGGCAAGGTACCAGCCCCTTGGCTTTTGTGGCTTTGCCATCGTACCGTGAAAGACACGACCCCTGGACGCAGGCCCTGCGGGCAGCGCCAGGGCGACGGAATGTGCAAGGGGTGTTTCCCGTTCGTCATATGGGTGTATAATCCGCGTCGGGAAGGACGGCCAGGAGTCACCCCGAGAGGGGAGCGGAGGTGTTCGTGTCTCGAGGCGATGAGAGTGCGGGATTCAGTGGTAGACCGTGCATTCGGACGGGCAACAGCGTTGCCGAGATCAAACAGGCGATCCTGGACAACCTGGTGTGTGTCCAGGGTCGTTTCGCGCCCGTCGCCACCCGAAACGACTACTATCTCGCATTAGCCTACGCTATTCGCGACCGGATACTGGGGCGATGGGCGAGGACGGCGCAGACTTACTACCAAAAGGCCAGCAGGACCGTGTGCTATCTGTCGGCCGAGTTCCTCCTCGGCCCTATGCTGGAAAACAATATGGTCAATCTCGGCGTCTACGATGAGGTGAGGCAGGCTGTCGAGGAACTCGGCCTCGATTTCCATGAACTGGTCCAACAGGAAGAGGAACCGGGGTTGGGCAACGGCGGTCTCGGCCGCCTTGCTGCATGTTACCTGGATTCCCTTGCCACCCTCGATATCCCGGCCATTGGATACGGCATCCGCTACGAATTCGGGATCTTCACCCAACGGGTCCGTGACGGATGGCAGGAAGAGGTTGCAGACCAGTGGCTGCGCAAGGGAAACCCGTGGGAAGTGCCGAGGCCTGAGATCTCCTACGAGGTCCCTTTCGGAGGTCACACCCGTGCTACCCACGACGAAGATGGTAGGTATCGCGTCACTTGGGTCCACGAGACTCTGGTCAGGGGAGTGGCCTACGACACCATGATAACCGGCTATGATACGAACACCGTCACCATGTTACGGCTCTTCAAGGCCGAGGCGACGAGGTCCTTTGACCTGGGATCATTCAACATAGGCGATTACTACGGCGCCGTGCATGAGAAGATCGGATCCGAGAACCTCACCAAGGTGCTCTACCCCAATGACGAACCGCTCGCGGGCAGACAGTTGAGGCTGATGCAGCAGTTCTTTTTCGCCTCTTGCGCGCTGCAAGACATGATCAGGATCTATCTCCAGAGGGATTACTCGCTTCACAGATTCCATGAAAAGTACGCGATTCAGCTCAACGATACCCATCCTGCCATAGCCATGGCCGAGCTGATGCGCCTCCTGGTAGACGTCCACGACATGGGCTGGGACGAGGCATGGGAGATCACCAGGAACACTTTCTGCTACACCAATCATACCCTCCTGCCGGAGGCCCTCGAGAAATGGCCACTGGGTCTATTCCAGGCCATCCTGCCGCGTCATCTGGAGATCATCTACGAGATCAACCGGCGTTTTCTGGACTCGGTCCGCGTTCATTATCCCGGCGATGAAGGCCTGATCCAGAGGCTTTCCCTGATCGATGAGGGTGGGGAGCGCTACGTGCGGATGGCCAACATGGCCTGTGTTGGCAGCAGGAGGATAAACGGCGTGGCACGGCTCCACACCGGGCTGTTGCGAGACCTGCTCCTGGCTGATTTCAATCTCATCTCGCCTGAGAAGTTCACCAATGTGACCAACGGGGTCACCCCTAGGCGCTTCCTCGTAGTGTGCAATCCGGGACTCGCCGCATTGATCTCCCAGGCCATCGGGCGAGGATGGGTCAGGGACGTCTCCCGCTTAGAGGAGCTGGAGGCATTCGCCAGGGATGGATCTTTCCTTGACCGATGGCAGGCGGTGAAACGCCATAACAAGGTGCTCCTTTCCGGGATCATCAGGGAACGCACGGGTATCTTGACGGATCCGGACTCGCTGTTCGATGTCCAGGTGAAACGGATTCACGAATACAAACGCCAGCACCTCAACGTCCTGCATGTGATCACGCTCTACAACAGGATTCGGCGGGGGGCGGCCCAGGATATGGCTCCCCGTACGGTCATATTCGGTGGAAAGGCGGCCCCTGGGTATTCCATGGCGAAGTTGATCATCAAGCTCATTCATTCTGTCGCAGAGGTGATCAACTCAGACCCGAGAACAGAGGGTGTGCTGAAGGTCGTGTTTCTGCCGGACTTCAATGTGAAGAATGGCCACATGGTATATCCCGCAGCGGATCTCTCGGAACAGATCTCCACTGCTGGAAAGGAGGCGTCCGGGACGGGGAACATGAAGTTCTCCATGAACGGGGCCCTGACCATAGGGACCCTCGATGGGGCCAATGTGGAGATCAGAGAGCGGATCGGCGCGGAGAACTTCTTCCTTTTCGGGCTCACCGCGGATGAGGTGGCACAGAAGAGGATGCAAGGGTATCGTCCCCAAGACCTGATCACGGCCAACGATGAACTCCGGGAGGCGATCGAGCTCATGGAAGGCGGCCTCTTTTCAGGCGGAGACAGGGGGATGTTCTGGCCCATAACCCGAACGCTCAGGCTCTACGACGAGTACATGCTATGTGCCGACTACCCTTCGTATATCGGTCACAGAAGGAGGTGGATCGTACTTACATGAGGCGCACAGAGTGGCTTCGGATGAGCGTCCTCAGCGTGTCAAGGATGGGGTATTTCTCATCGGACCGTGCAGTGAAGCAGTACTGCGAGGAGATCTGGGGGATCGAACCTGTGATCGTCTGACTTCGCGTGTTGAGCTGGCCGGCCAACAAGAAGGGGCCCCATCCACCCAAGGGTATTTGGGCGGTGGGGCGCGATCACTCGGTATCGTTTTGGGAGGGGGCTCTTTCGGTTCAGGATCTCTTGTCGATCAAGCTTCCATCAGCCCTTCATTCTCAAAGGGCTGGCCTTGCGGCCCTTGCGCATCGCCGATGGTGGTTGCCAGGGAGGATCCCCAAGCCGCTTCGGCGCCCGCCGCCCCAGGGTATGGCGGCATTGAGCCGATCATGGCCGTGCACAGGTCCTGTTGACTACCACGATACCAATAGGATACGCTCTTCAGCCCCAATGATATGGCAGCGAGAGTCGGTCCCATGTCGCAATGGCTGATCATAGTCTTGTTCGTCGCATGGCTCTTGCCGAGTTGGGCGGAGGCCCAGGAGAGGGGAGGGGCCCCTGGCCTGATCCCCAGGATCATCCAGAGACAAGAGCAAGAGGGGGACGAGAGGCGTTCTGAGGCGAGGGTCCAAGGCCTTGGCTTTCCAGGGCTCGCTGAGGTCGTCCCCCGGTCATCTGAACTGGCCAGGCAGGCCGGCGAGGCCGAGCTGCGCATCGCTACGGTCCGAGACAAGGCGCTGGCCGAGACTCCGATAGGAGAGGCCGAGTTGCGCCTCCAGAGGCTGCGCGCACAGATGGAAGAAGCGGGAGACCCCAATGACTGGGATATCTACCGCCTCTTGGACGCCAGGGTCCTCTTGGCCAAGGAGAGAAGGGAGTTGGAGGGTTTTCTAACGACCCTCTCTTCGAGATTGGGCGAACTGGAGGGGATTCGGAAGGAATGGGAGGAGAGGGGGGCATTTTGGACAGAATGGAAAAAGGCCCTTCAGGCTGTGCACGCCGAACCCCCCATCGAGACCTTCGGGACAGTGGAGGGGACGTGGAGGCGTGTGCTGCAGGAGGTGTCCAACTCCTCGGCCATCCTGGTCGGTCTCCAGCAGAGGGTCACGCGTTTGATCGAGGAGAATCGTCAGATCGCCAACCCCATCGAGGCGGCGCTGGTCCGGTTGCGGGGCCAGACCTTCAAGAAGACCGAACCATCCTTCCTGAGCAGGGCATTTCGTGAGCAGCTCGACTCCTTGCAATGGGCCTCCATCGTTGATGGCTTGAATGCTGCCCTGAAAACGGCTCATGGCGTGGTGGAAAGGCATGGGATGACGATGCTCCTTCAGGCATTCCTGGTCTTGGTTGTCGCGGTCCTCGGGCCCAGGCTGGGCGGATCCGCCGCGGCCGCCGGGAAGTGGGAAGGGCTTGTCAAGCACCCTTGGGCCTTTGGGATCCTGATCTCAGGGATTGTCTCCACCTTCTTGCTCCAGGAGGCCACCGGGCTTTGGAGGTTCGTGTCTCGATCCCTATTCGCCTCCTGTGCCGTCGTGCTAATTTGGAGCTCCCTGGCCGGGTCCAGGACGCGGCGCCTGGTGCTCTTGGCCGCAGTGGCCGCGGCGCTGTGCGATTTGCTCAAGGTGGCATCGGTCCCGCCAGTGCTCTATCGGATCCATCTCTCGTTGCTCGCCCTCGCTGGGTCAGTGATGTGTGGCCTGTGGGCCCTTGAAAAAGGACGGCTCAGGGCTGGTGGGCCCATGTCTTCAGGCTGGCCCTGGGCGGCCGCTGCGGTGATGGCAGTGGCGCTTTTCGCTCAAGTGGGCGGGTTTGCCAATCTCTCCGATCGCCTAGTCACGGCGAGCATCTGGACGGTATTTCTGGGTATCTCGGTGGTCGTGTTGCTCCGGGTGAGCGACCTTGGGATGGATGTGGGGATCCAGCATTCCATGAAGGCAAGACGAGAAGTCGTGAGAAGGCTCGGCGCGGAGCTAGGCAAACGGTTGAACCCCTTGGTGAGGGTCCTCATTTGGGGTGTGGGGATACTCGCCCTCCTTCCCCTTTGGGGGGTATTTCCGTCCACTGGAGAGGCCTGGGAAAGGGTGATGGGTCTTGGGTTGGCATTGGGAGGATTCTCCATAAGCCTTGGCCTGGTGGCCACGGCTCTATCAGTCCTGTACGTCTCGGTGTTGCTGTCCTGGATCCTGCGCACGACCTTAGAGGCCGAGGTCTTTCCGCGCAGGCCCATGGGCCGAGGCGCCGCTGAGGCTGCTACCAAACTCCTCCACTATGCCTTTCTGCTCATGGGTTTCTTGATAAGCTTGAGCATACTGGGGATAGACCTCAGGAGCCTGGTGGTGGTGGGCGGGGCCCTCGGGATTGGGATCGGATTCGGACTCCAGCAGGTGGTCAACAACTTCATCTGCGGGCTGATCCTATTGTTCGAGCGGCCGGTGAAGGTGGGGGACATGGTGGTAGTGGACAACGAATCCGGTAGGGTGAAAGAGATCGGCCTACGTTCCACCATCATCGAGACCTTCGATAGGTCGGAGCTCATCGTTCCCAACTCCCATTTCATCACGAGAAACGTGACCAATTGGACGCTGACGAGCCCCATGGCCAGGCTGAAGATCCCCATAGGGGTGGCATACAACAGCGATGTAGATCTTGTCCTGCAGCTCCTGAGGGAATCGGCGCTGGCCAACCCCAGGATCGTGGGAGATCCCCCGCCCCTTCCCCTGTTCGTCCGTTTCGGAGACAACGCCCTGGAGTTCGAGCTTCAGGTATGGGTTTCGGACGTCAAGGAGATGCTGCTGGCGAGAAGCGAGATCGGACAGGAGATAGACAGGCGTTTCAGGAAGGCTGGCATAAGCATCCCCTTCCCTCAGAGGGATGTGCACCTGCGCTCCATGGACAAGGAGGTCCTTGGGGCCGTTGGCCGCCCTCGGAGCGGCAGCCAGGGGCAATGAAGACCTCTTGCTCCATGGGCAGTACAGCGAAATCGGACCTTTCCATGCGAGCCGCCGCTCCGAGGGCCTTGGCGTGATCATCTGCCTTGAGGCTTGACCGCTCGAACCTTGATGCTCACGACGGCGTCCTCGATCATTCCCCAATCCTCTTGCGGGGCGCCGGAATCGTCCACCATGGCCTTTACCGAGGGGTCATCGGCCAAGACCTTCAAGGGGAAGGAAGTCTCCCCCAGGACGGTTATCTCCCTGAACCCGGCCCTTCTCATGGCAGCCAGGTAATCCTCACGGCGGACTGCGCCTGCCACACACCCCAAGTAGGCCTGGGCGGAGTCCCTGATGAAGTCCGGGAGATCCTTCTTGAGGACAATGTCCGATACTATGATCCTTCCCCCCGGCTTCAATACGCGGAAGGCCTCCCGGAAGACCCTGGCCTTGTCAGGGGCCAGGTTTATGACGCAGTTGGAGACAACGGCGTCGACGTGATCGTCAGGGACTGGGAGGTCCTCGATCTCCCCCAGTCGGAATTCGACGTTCTCGAAACCGCCTGCACGGGCATTCTGGCGGGCCCTTTCTATCATCTCCGGGGTCATATCCACGCCGATGACCTTTCCATCAGGACCCACCTGCCTTGCGGCAAGGAAACAATCGAGTCCCGCGCCGGAACCCAGGTCTAGGACCGTCTCCCCTGGCTGCAACGAGGACAAGGCTATCGGATTCCCACATCCAAGCCCCAGGTTCGCACCCTCGGGGATGGCCCCTAGATCCTCATCCGTGTACCCGATCCTCTTGGCCAACCCCTCTGTCCGTCCACCGCCCGCACAGCACGAGGCCATGGGCAAACAGCAACGATCTTTTCCCTGAGCGATCCTCCCGTACCCCTCCCTGACAAGATCCTTGATGACGACTTCGTCCATGACTCCTCCTATTGCCCTTTGAAGACCTCAAGCACAACAGGGCCCAGCGCCCCCCTGACCATCTCGCTAAGGCCATCGACCTTCATCAGCACGATGCAGCAGATCTCGCCCCCCTTTTCCCAGCTCACCAACGCCAATTTGTCTCCTGGGCCAATACCGGCCTTCTCCCTGATCTCCTTGGGAAGGACCATCTGCCCACGTTCGTCCACGCTAACGAGCGACTCGACCTTGCAACAGGCCGCCGCCTGAGAAGGAAACCCGCAGGTCCCGGACCCTTTGCGCCTGGCCATGACATCCCCCCGGTCCCTCTGGTCACTCATCTTGGCAATCAGAATTTTCTTACTAGTAAGAAGATTCTAAAAGAGGAAAGGTTACTTGTCAAGCACACTGATTCACCGGGAGATGGTCCACGTGACCCATTGCCGCAATGCCGAGGTCGCAGCACCGAACCTTGCGCACTTCGTCATGGAGCGGCTCTCCGTGAACTGGCCCCATGAGAGTGCCAATGCGATCCACCCCAGTGGGCAGTCGGTGGTGGTGGCAGTCGGGCATGCCGTCGGCCTCGGCATCGGCCTTGTGATGAAAGGCCTCGCCAAGTGGCGCATCCTTGGGTTTGCATTTCGTAACGCAGTAGGTTACGATTCCAGCAATCGCAGGCTGCGGACTCCAGTTGGAGGGCAGGGGATGAGGATGACCGATCAGGAGCCGCCCCATCCGGGGGAAGTCTTGCGCAACCGTTTTCTGAGACATCTGGGGATATCCATAACTCGCGCGGCCAGAGACCTTGGGGTGTCGCGCAAGGCGTTGTCAGAGATCGTCAATGGCAGGGCGGGGATAAGCCCTGAGATGGCCGTGCGACTTTCCCTGGCCTTGGACACGACGCCCGAATACTGGATGGACCTCCAGGTGCAGCGAGAGCTTTGGCGGGCAAGACATAACAAACGGCTCAAGAAGGTGAGAAAGCTCAAGGGCGCACAGCTACCCCTCTTTTCAGAAGGGAGACGTGACCTGTCCCTCCGATGACGTCAGGGAAGTCAGGTCAGGTCTCTTCTGTCGTGGTTTGTCTTTGTCAAAGGGGCTGGAAATAGAGGATGTCGTTGATGTCCCCGTGCTTTTCCTCACGCCAGACCGCCCTGACCCTCGTCCCTCGGCGCAATTTCGCCCTCACCTCGTCTGGACGGGCGAGATCCAACCCCCCGACTAGATGGGTGAACCCACAGTCTGCGCCGTCCAGACGGATCTGGGCAATGACGTAAGGTGGCTCCCGAACCTGTCCTAGATAACGATAATTGACGAGGCACCAGGTCTCGATCGTTCCCTCTTGCCCCACCTCCACCCACTCCTCCATGTCTTCATAACAGGCCGGGCAAAAACTCCTGGCAGGGACAAGCAGCTTAAGGCAATTCCTGCACCTGGTCCCCAGGATCCTTTCCTCCCTGAGGGCGTCGAAGAAACGGGTCCAGGTCTGACCCAGGGCCCAATTGTAAGGCAGTACCGTGTCCTTCTTGCCCGTCTTGTACTCTTTGGGGAGAAACGCGGAGGACTGTTCCTTCATCTCACCACCACCTCCTTTCGGACGATGAGGGGCTCAGATAGGCTCCCAGTGCTGTATATCTTCTATGCTCCCAGTCTTTTCCTTGCGCCAGACCGCCCGGACCCTTCCTCCCACCTTGACCTTTTGGTTCACCAATTCCAGATCCCTTATGTCGAACCCCCCTATGCGGCCGCCCCATGCGTTGTCGGTCCCATCCAACCGTATCTGCGCAGGGACGATGGGGATCATGTCTTCGGTGACGCCAAAGTAGTAGCGATAACCCTGTGGGGTGCGCTGCACCAGGTCGTAGCGCAAGCTTTTGCCCTGGCGGTAACG
>FWPV01003712.1_pt1 | contig 34091 bp, 26 predicted proteins | sample 2228371 | NCBI WGS metagenome assembly FWPV01 (sample SAMEA103939776, study PRJEB20133) | metagenome
GGAGAACCCCGGCAATCTTTACTCCCGCGAAAGAAGCCCCCAGTACGGCCGCCCGGAGGCCGGTCTCGTGCCTCCGGTGGCTGGCCTCCTCGCCGCTCCGACCTGCTCTCGCTTCATGTGCGCTCTCTACCGCCGCATTGTGCCTGCGCGGGGCGAAGGTAGCCGTGAGTTCTTCGACGCGCCGCTTAAGAGCCTGCAACCCCGCCAAGTCCTGGATGGTGAAGGCAAGCGGCTCCTGACCATGGCTTTCTCCGAGGGCGCCCGCTGTGGGTTCGAGGACCTCGCGCAGCCCCGGGATAGGAGGGACGGCCGGCCGCGCGCCCGTGGCGACGAGACAGCGGTCGTAAGGATACTCGTCCCCCCGCCCGGTGATGAGGACCTGTCCTTCTGCATCGAGGCGCATCACCGGGCAGCCCAGATGGGCGGCGACTTCGTTCGCCCGATAGAAGGTGCGCTCATCGCCGAACGGGAACACGCGGTCTTCACTGATGGCCCCGGCGACAAGATACGGGCCGAGCATGGGGTTGTACGGCGGGTGCTCGTTGTCGGCGAAGAGATGGATGCTTCCTGTATAGCCGCTTCCTCGCAAGGCGAGTATGGCTTCGGCCGCAGCCGGCCCGTTCCCTATGACGGCGAGGGGTAGACGTTCCCTCATGCCCACCTCTTACGACCCGTGAAGACCGAAAGGAACAAGGAGACCGCGCTAATGATAACGGAACCAAGAACGGCGTTCCAAAAACCGGCCACGTGGAAACCCAGTCCGAGCCAGCGCTCGGTGATGAGGGAGGCCAACCAAAGCATCAATCCATTGATGACGAAGGTGAACAGTCCCAGGGTGAGTGCGATCAGCCCGCACGAGAGAAGAGAGACCAGCGGTCTGAGTAGAGCGTTCGCGAGGCCCAAGACGAGGGCCACTACCAGCACGCTCCATACCGGGTGAGGACCGCGGACGGTTATGCCGGGCACTACCCAGGCGGCCACAGCTACTGCGCTGGCCGTGACCGCCCAACGTAGGACGAACCCGCTCAGTCCTCGCATGCGCCTCCCAAGCCAGGGCAGGCGGCTCCCGGGCCCCTCGGGCCTCTCGGTGGCCTCCCGCCGTCTATTTCTACCTGCTATGCTGCGGGCAGGTTAGCACGTGCCTCCCAGGCTGAACGAGGGCGGCGGGGCAAGGAGAACTCATGACAGACGAGAGAGACCAGGCGACGCAGAGCTCCCGAGCCATTGAGGGCGGACAAGTGCAGACGCGCTGGCAAGCGGACGTGCTCGCGGTGACTCTGATGCTGGTCTTCTTGACCGGAGCCGTGACCCTCTCCCTGTTAGCCGTGGTCGCCACCGAACTGCGTACGGAGGTCGGCCTGACCGACGCCCAGATCGGTCTTCTTACCAGCGTCTTCATGGGCTTCTACGGTGTCTCTGGTATCACCTCGGGCATAGTCGCTGCTCGTTGGGGCGGCAGACTCATCGCGGTGAGCTGCGGCTGCTTCGTGGTAGGTTCTTTGCTCTTCGGGCTGAGTTCGGGGATGGCTGGCTTTCTTGTCGGCCGCGCCATCCAGGGGCTGGGGGGAGGCATGGTCATCGCCATCTGCAGCCCGGTACTGGCCCAGGCCTTGCCGCCGGCTCGTCTCGACCGGGCCTGGGGGATACTGGGTTCAGGCTGGGGCCTGGGTTCGGTGGCGGCGCTCCTTATCATGCCCAGTCTGCAGAAGGCAGGGGGGTACCGGGCGGTGTTTCTCACCACTGCCGGGCTGGGGTTGGTAGTGGGGGTGGCCGCGCTCCTACAGCGCCCCGTGCGAGCGCGGCCGCGACATCCGGCAGGAGCGACCAGCGTGCGGGGCCTGGCTCGGGCCACGGGTGCAGTCTTCAGTAACCGCAACGTACTCCTCTTGGGACTCATAAACGCTGCCGCCCTGGCGACTGGGGTGGGTATCCTGCAGTGGACCCCCCAGTTTCTGCAAGACGTGCACGGGGCGGGGGAAGCCGTCTCGGTCTACTTGGTGGCGGGTCTGGGAGCGGCTCAGCTGGTGGGGAATCCGCTGGGAGCCATGGCCTCGACACGCTGGGGCAAGTACCCGGTGATAGTGTGGTCCATCCTGGCGATGCTGGTGGTGACCGCGGCAGTGGGTATCTCTCCGGCGGCCGGTGTGGCCTTCGTGCTTGTGCTCTTGGCCGGGTTCTTCACCATGACCTACTTCCCACCCATGATCAGCTACTTGCCCGAGGTGGTGGCCAAACCTTGGCAGGTGGGACCAGCCACGGGCGTCAACACCGCTATGGGCTTCGCCGGTTCTATGGTCGCCCCGTGGTTGTTCGGGCTGTTCTTGGACATAGGCGAGCGAGCGCGGGCCGCCTACCTGGTGGGCTATCTTATGCTGGCGGCGTTCGGGGTAGCCGCGTTGGTGGGCATGATGTTCTTTCGAAGAGCCAAAACCCCACAGCGCGGAGCCCAGGCCGCAAACGAATGAACTAAGCCCGGGGGCCGACCAGAGGGCCTTACGCCCGGTGGCCGACCAGGGCCTTACCAATGCTCCAGGCCTCCCCGATGGGCTCACCTAGGGCCCAATACGTGTTGCCGGGCATGGTGAGTACGAAGGGCCGCAGCTTGCGAGCGTCTATCCTGCCCTCGGTGAGTACGCCCTCATCAGCGTAGACTCCTACCACTTCGCCAATGAAGAAGAAATCCTTGGGCAACTCCACCGTGTGGTAAAGGGTGCACTCAAGCGACACCGGACATTCCCGCACCATGGGAGCGGCTTCCAGTGTCCCGGCGAAAATCTCCAGATGGGCGCTCTTGTCTTCTTCGTAGCCGTGGACGAGGCCACAGTAGTCGGTGAGGACGACCTGGTCTACGCTGGGGTAGTTGACACTGAACTGGTTGCTTTGCAGGATGCCCTTAGCGGTGTGTTGTCTCTTTCCCATAGAGATCCCTACAAGGGGAGGATCGGAGTTCAGTTTGGTGACCCAAGCGGCTGTCATGAAGTTGGGCTTGCCGTCGGTCACCGTGCCCACGATGACTACGGGCATGGGAAAGATGTTGAAGCTCGTACCGAGGTTTTTCTTGGCCATCTGCCCTCCCCTGCCTTGAATCGTTGGCCGGCCAGCCGGTGACCGGCGTTCTGGTTCGCGTGGCTACGGAAGCGTTCCCCGGAAGTGGGAACGTCAAAACGTTCTGTCGTCATAGGAGCGCTGCGAGAAGGTGTCTGGGAAGGTTCCGGGACTTGCTGGCCTCAAGCGGTGTCGGCCGGGACATGCTGTCTCGGTCGAGAACTTCTCCACCCTTGACAACCTCACCTTCAAGGTATAGGCTACGCCCCGTAGCCCTTTACCGGGCCTGGAAGCAAGGGGGAAGGCGGGGTGGACAAAGGCAGAACAGGGGCGTTCGCGTACAGAGCAACCTTCCGTACCCCGTGTACGACCCATACATCTGCGAAGAATACAATCTGGGCGACCCGGACGAGGAAGCAGAAGTCAAGACCGGCGCGACCGAGTCTATGCACGCGTTGAGCGGCAGCGACCCGACAGACGCCTGTTACGGCGCCAACGCCTACTACACTCGATTCACGTTCTATCGCATGTGGGACCGAGTTGGTCTCACTTCTTGGCGTCCCTATTTACGAAGAGGCCAGTCTGCTGGAAGCCAACGACTACTGCTTTGAACTGGGCCGGGACAGCGGCTACTACCGGGACTTCAGCGCCCGCGGGTACTTCTTCGACCGCATCCAGGCCCTCTTCCCCTCTACGGCCATGCGTGAGACTGCTGACGGGGAGGGGCGGCCGTAAGAGCCTGTGCTACTTCCTTCTGCACTATATCTCTCTCTACGGCTCTATCTCTCTCCGACTACGTTTCCGTCGACCCCGACCACCACTGTTCTTACAGGCACGTCCACTCCCGCGCGCTCCACCGCCTTGTGCACAGCGTACTCGAGACCGCTGCAGCAAGGGACGGTCATGATGGCGATGGTAACGGACCGCAGTTCGTTCTCGCGGATAAGATCGGTCAGCTTGTCGATATAGGGGGCGGTGTTGTCCAACTTGGGACAGGCGATCACCACCTTGTGGCCTTTGAGAAGGTCGTGGTGAAAGCTGCCCAGAGCAAAAGCAGTGCAGTCGGCGGCCACCAGCAGATCGGCGCCGCGGAAGTAGGGTGCCGCTGGGGAGATCAAGTGCAACTGGATCGGCCACTGAGAGAGCTCAGAGCGGGCGGGCACCGCTCCGGCGGGAAGACCTTCCCCGCCCTCATCTTTATGCACCCGTGCGACTGCCTCTTCGCCGCGGGTGCGGGCCACATGTTCGACGGTGGCTTTGTAGTCGTAGGGCTGAGTCTCCCGCTCGACGATAGTGAGGGCGCCGGTAGGGCAGACGTCTAGGCACATGCCCATGCCGTCGCAGTAGAGTTCCTTGACCAGATAGGCCTTACCTTCTTCATCCAGAGCCAAGGCACCCTCGTCGCAGGCGGTGGTGCAGAGGCCACAGCCGTTGCAGAGCTCGCGATCGATCTCGATTATCTTCCTCTTGACCATGCCGGTGTCTCCTGCTGCATCAGCAGCTTCGCAGTGTCCGTCTATTGCTGGCCATTATCGCCCAGGGGAAACGAATCCAAACCTGACGGGCCGCTCAGAGCGGAAGGCTCTAATCTACTCAGAGTAGCGGGCCTTCGTCAGTCGAGATCGGGGACGTTGATCGATGCCCGGTTGAGGGATGTCCAGTAGATGGACGCCTAGTTGATAGTCACTCCGAAGATCTTCTGGCCCCGGGTGCCCACCACGATGGTGTTGCCGAAGACCGCCGGCGAGGCCTCGATGTTGGCTCCCAGGGAGATCTGGTCGAGTATCTTGCCGGTGGTGCCTTCGAGCAGGAACATGTTGCCGACCGTGTCGCACTGGATGAGGTACGACTTGCCCTCGGGAGTGTAAACGGCGACGGGGGAGCTCCAAGCATACTGATTGAACTGAGTGCGCCAGACCTCTTGCCCGGTCTTCTTGTCCAAGGCTACGACTATGCCGGTGTTCACGCCAGGGGTGCGGGCGATGGTGAAGATCACCAAGTCGGCGATGTCGTGCTGACCCAGGACAGGAGTGGCCTGTACCCCGCCGGAGACGCCGGTGATGGTGTAGCAGGGATACGGATCCGTCTCCCAGACGACTTCACCGGTCGCGGCGTCGATCTTCCAGATGGGGATGCCTCCCTTACGAGGGTCGGTGGTGCCGGGGCTGGTTATGTGGAGAGAAGTGGAGATGTAGATATAGCAGGTCCCGTCTTCGGGTGACTCTTCGAAGACGGGCGTGACATTGGTGTCATCCAGGGTGTCCTGGACCCACACTAAGCGCATGGTATTGAGGTCGAAACAGAAGAGGTGGCCGCCGTTCTCGCCCACGTAGAGGTAGTTCCGCCACGCTGCGGCTGAGGTCTCTATCCCCCACCAGCGGGCCCGTGGGGTGGGGACAGCAGCATCCTTATACAGAGGACTGGTGTAGTTGATCTTGACGGGCGGGTCGGGATCGACGCTGAGCGTGCCCGCCTCCTTGTCAAATTGGGTGTTCAGCTTGATGGTGTAGAGGATGCCGTTCTCCCCCGGTTGGATGAGGGTGTCGGTCTCGGGGTCGAACAGGGCGCTCGAATCGTAGGCGTGGAACTTCCGATAGGAGTTAGGGTCGGGCTTCTTGCCGAAGCTGTAGAGCAGTGACTGGTCGATCAGACTATACAGCCTGGCCCGCACTACCTCCCGGTCGGGCACGTTGTCTCCGTGACCCACGGCCAGTATGGGAGTGCCGTCGGGATAGATACTGCCTGTCCCCTTAAAGGGGCCTCCGCCGGACTTTATCGGCGGGCGGGTGTAAGAGCCGTCACGCAGGTCGAGGAAGTAGATGTTTCCATCTAGGCAGGGGTAGATGACCTCTACAAGGTCAGGGTCGGCTTTCTTTGTGGCCTTGAGGTTCATGATGCTCTTGAGATCCTCCGGCCATTTGACGAGCAGGGGTTGGCCGGTCCAGCCGCTTCCCGTCCAGGACCCCGTGCCCCCGGTCTTGGGCAGACTGCCCGTAGGCACGCTCCAGGCTATGGACAAGGAGGCGCTGTTCACGTCGACCGTACCGTACGCAGCAGTGTCCCGGTAATTGTTGCCCCGGAAAGTGATGATCCCCTCGAGGGCGGTGTAGTCCTTGCCCTGACCGAAGGAAAGAGGCGGCTCCCGGGAGAAAGAAGAAATCGGCTCTGTACCGCGAAAAAGCTTGGTGGTGATGTCGAAGGCGGCAGGACGCGTGGAGGCCACCGCCCTCACCTTCATGTCCACCCCGGCTAGAGTGGTAGTGGTCTCCTCAGTGGTGGCAGTAGAATGGGTGCCGGAGCTGGAAGTGGAGCTCCCGCCGGTGGACGTCGCGCCGGAAGAGGCGGAGGTGGGCCCACCGGTGGAGGAACTGGTGGAGTCGTGGCCGAGAGCGAAGTAGGACCCCAGTACGGCGAGGGCCACGAGGATGACTAGGGAGACGACCAGGACTGCCCGTCGCCGGGCGACCTGCTTCCGCCGGCGCCGTGAGGAGGATACGTAGATTGAGCGACGATAGGGGTCCATGGGCTTCGGGCATTGTAACAGGTGAGGAGCGGCTTGCTATCGTGAGAAGACCATGTACGCAGTGATCGTAGGCGCAGGTGAGGTAGGGTTCCACATCGCGACCATCCTCAGTCAGGAGGGTCACGAGGTGGCGGTGATCGACCGCAAGCGTGAGGCTACCGAACGGGCGTCGCAAGAACTGGACGTGCTGGCGGTGCAGGGTAATGGAGCCAGCCGCCGAGTCCTGGAGCAGGTCAGCATGGGCCGGGCCGATCTTCTGGTGGCGGTCACTGACTCTGACGAGGTCAATATGATCGCTTGCATGGCCGCTAAACAGGTGGGGGTGCCTCAGACGATCGCCCGGGTCCGCAACCCCGACTACATAGAAGACGAGGACACCCTGTCGACGGGTTTCATGGGGGTGGATCATGTCATCCGCCCTGAGGCGGCGGTGGCTGACGAAGTGGTCAAACTGGCGGGCATCCCCGGAGCGTTGGATGTGGAGACCTTCGCTCATGGGCAGGTCTGGGTGGTAGAGGTGGAGGCTGTGTGGAACAGCTCCGTTCTTCGTGTGCCGCTCCGTGAGATCAGGTTCCCGGAAGGCGTCATCGTCACCGCGGTGCTGCGTGGGGGGGAGGCTTTCATCCCGCGGGGCGATTCCTGGCTCGAACCGGGAGACCGGGTGTTCATCACGGGGGTCCCCAAGGGAGTGATCGCCGCTGCTGCCAGCCTGACCGGGCAGAAGGAGGTCCCCAAACGAGCCATCCTACTCGGCTGTGGGGAGATCGGTATGGCGGTGGCCCAGGCGCTCGAGGAGCAACGGGTCAGGCTTACGGTATTCGAGAAGGACGCGCAGCGTGCGGCCGAGGCGGCCGCCGCGCTGCGCCGCTCCCTGGTCCTGGCCGACGAGGGCATCGACGAGAAAGTCCTGGCCGCGGAGGGGGTGGACGAGTGTGACCTCTTCATTGCGGCTACCGGCGATGATCGTCTCAACATCCTCACCTCGTTGCTGGCACGCCAGATGGGGGCCAAGAGGACCATATCTATCGTGGAGCGCACCGAGTTCTCGCGGGTGGTCGAGAGCGTGGGCGTAGACGTGGCCATCAGTCCTCGGCGGATGACTGCTTCTGCCATTCTTCGTTTCGTCCGTTCCGGGCGGGTCCTCAGCGCCGCTGTTCTTGACAAGGCTGCGGGGGAGGTGCTCGAGTTCGAGGTCGGACCGCGCAGCCCCATCTGTGGTCGACAGCTGGCCGAGGTCGATTTCCCTTCGGGAGCGGTCATAGGGGCCTTGGTCACAGGCAGTGAGGTGCATGTCCCCAGCGGACGCTCGGTGGTGAATGAGGACGACATCGCCGTCGTTTTCACCATGCCTCGCTCCGTCCGCGATGTGGAAAGACTCTTCTCGTCTCGTTCGCTTCGATGAACCTACGTTTCATCGGCTATCTGAGCGCCCTTGTCATCCTCGCCATCGGGGCGGGCATCATGGTGTCCGGCGGTGTCTCCGCTGCCTACGGGGACGCGGACATGGTCCGGCTGTTTATCTCCGGTGCGCTCTGCTTTGTCGTGGGTCTGCCGCTATGGGCGGTCTCGCGGTCTGCCGCCCGGGCCTACATCGGCTTCCGGGAGGGTTTCGTAGCCGTGCTTGTTGCCTGGGTAGCCGCCACGGTGTTCGGAGCAGTGCCCTATCTCGCCGCGGGAGTGTTCGGTCCCGTGGATGCTCTTTTCGAGTCCATCTCGGGTTTTACGACCACGGGGGCCAGTGTGCTGACCGATTTCGATCAGCCTCACGGCATCATGTTCTGGCGCAGCCTCACCCACTGGTACGGGGGCATGGGCATAGTGGTGCTGGTGATCGCTCTGCTGCCTGCCATCGGGGGCGGGGCCATACGGCTGTTCGCGGCCGAAGCTCCCGGCCCAGTGGCGGAGCGGCTCACTCCGCGCCTGCGGGACACGGCCAAGCATCTCTGGCTCATCTATGTGGGACTGAGTGCTCTCGAGACTCTGATCCTCATGAGTCTGGGCACGGGTCCCTTCCATGCTCTGACCCACACCTTCGGGACCATGGCCACCGGGGGCTTCTCTCCCCTTGCCGGTTCCGTAGGGGAGTTCGGTGACTGGCGGATCGAGGTCGTGATCACGGTGTTCGCCGTCCTCGCCGGCGGTAATTTCGGCCTTTACTTCGCTCTGCTTTCGGGTCGGCGGTGGAACCTTTTCCGAGACCCCGAGTTCCGCCTCTACCTGAGCATCATGACGATAAGTGTGGTGGTCGTCGGCGTAAGCCTTATGATCGCCAAATCCCACCTGAGCCCAGGCCACGCCTTCCGGGAATCACTGTTCCAGGTAGTCTCGCTACAAACGACCACTGGCTACGTGACCGCTGATTTCGATCAATGGAACAGCTTTGCTAAGACTCTCCTCGTCATGCTCATGTTCTTAGGAGGGTGTGCGGGCTCGACTGCAGGCGGCTTCAAGGTCGTGCGCCTCTTGGTCCTGGCCAAGAACGCGGGAAGGATATTCGCCCAGGCGGTACATCCCAAAGCGGTCCTACCCGTGCGGATCGGTCGCCGGGTCGTCCCAGAGCACGTGCGGGCTTCGGTGCTCGGCCTCTTTTTCCTATGGGTCACCACTTTCGTGATTGGGACGCTCCTCCTCTCTGCCACCAACGTCAGCATGGTCACTGCCGCCTCGGCAGTGGCGGCCACCCTCAACAATGTCGGGCCCGGGCTGGAACTGGTGGGGGCCACTCTGAACTATGCTCCTATCGACGCCTTCGGGAAGGTCGTTCTGATGGCTCTGATGCTGCTGGGGCGACTCGAACTACTGGCGGTCATGCTGCCCTTCACCCGGGTCTTCTGGTCGAGGTAGGGTAGAGGCCGGGGCATTCCAGACCAAGTCTCTCCACTCTGACCGGGCAGGCCGGTGTTCAGGCTAGGTTCAGCCAAGGGCCGGTAATATCCCCTTTGCCGCTCTGGCGGCTGAGGTCGCATTGGCTGCTACCGAGGGAGGCCGCTCTTGAGGGTCAGTCCACACGGGGGTGTCCCCCCTTGCCAAGAGGGCATGCGATGACTGTCTCGATAGTGATTCCTGCTTTGAACGAGGCGCCGACTATAGGCCGCCTTGTGCGCCTGTGCCGGCGGAATCCCCGGGTCGACGAGGTCATCGTGGTGGATGACGGCTCCATCGACGGCACCCCTGAGGTCGCTGCTCGCGCAGGGGCCATAGTGTTGACCAGCTCTCTGCTGGGCAAGGGCGCTTCTATGGAGGACGGGATTGCGGTCGCTTGCAGCGAGGTCGTTCTCTTCCTGGACGGTGATCTAAGAGAAGTATGCGCCGATCTGGTGGAACGGATGGTCGGCCCCATCGAGGAGGGCCGGGCCGACCTTGTCAAAGCTAAGTTCACCCGTGATGCGGGACGCGTCACCATCCTCACGGCGCGGCCGCTCCTGGCTGTGTTCTTCCCCGAGCTTGCCCATTACGAGCAGCCACTGGGTGGCATTGTGGCAGTCAGGCGGAGCCTGCTTCGAGAGATCCGGCTGGAGAACGATTACGGGGTGGACGTCGGTCTCTTCATTGATGCCCACATGAAGGGGGCGCGTTTGGTCGAGGTCGACATTGGCCGCATCGATCATGACAGCCAGTCGCTCGAGGCCCTAGGGGCCATGGCCAAGCAGATAACCCGGGTGATTCTCGACAGGGCTTGGCGCTATGACCGCTTGAGCATCAACCGGCTTCGCGAGATGGAGGAGTTGGAGCGCCGATTCAAAGCTGAGATCGGTCTGCCTGACCCGCCCGCTGCTGGTGAACTCCGCCGCTTCGCTCTCTTCGACATGGACGGCACCATCTTGAGGGGCCGTTTCATCGTCGAGCTGGCTGAGCGCGTGGGTGCCGGCGCGGAACTGGCTCACTTCCTGGACAACCCGCGTCTGGATGAAGCAGAACGGACCCGGGCCATAGCGCGGCTGTTCACAGGTGTACCGAGGGAGGTCTTCGAGGAGGTCGCTCGTGACCTACCTTTGAACAACGGAGCGGTGGATGCAGTCGTGGCCTTGCGCAAAGCCGGTTACATGGTAGGCCTGATGACCGACAGCTTTTACGTGGCAGCGGAGGTCGTGCGTAGAAGGGTGTTCGCTGATTTCGCCGTTGCGCATCTGCTGCGCTTCCGGTCGGGCGTCGCGACCGGGGAGGTCGACCTGTCGCCTGCCCTGACCTATGACCACGGCTGTCGCAAGCATCAGTGCTGCAAGGGTAGGGCGCTACGATTCTTGGCTGACAATGCCGGCCTGGTTTACAAGCACACGCTTGCTGTGGGTGATGGGGACAACGACATCTGCATGTTCAGGAAGGCAGGAGTCTCCGTCGCCTTCAGAGCACGGTCCAAGGAGGTCTCTCGGGTAGCCACTTATTCGCTGAAAGGCTCGCTGCTCGAGATTTTCGAACTGCCCGGGTTCCGCGGACTTCGTCCGCGGCTCTCACGCCGGCGAGCCTCTGCACGCCTTACTCTTCCGGTGAGTGGACTTCTGCCCCATGCCCCTCGCGAGCCGGAGGTTCCCGGCCGAGCCCTCGGGTGAGATCTGTCTTTTTGGAAGCTCAAGCGAGGCAGACCAGCATGAGTCTCTCCGCCGGGCAAGCGAGTCCCATTTGCCGGACAAACTCACAAATCGTATCTTTTAGTTAAAGTACACTTTCACTAAAGCAGCCTGTTCTGTACAATCGAAACCATGATAGTGACGGATGCCGAGCTCTACGCTGTACTGCGTCAGTTCAATCCCTGGTGGGGAGGCGGACGTTTTCAAGAACTGCCTGCCTGGAGACGAGCCGCCTTTGTCGAGGTCGCGGATTGGGCCCGCAATCCGCCGGGTGGGCGGGCCCTGGTACTGTCCGGGGCCCGCCAGGTGGGCAAGACCACTCTCTTCCTGCAGGTCATCGACCATCTTCTGGACCAAGGGATTCCTCCTCAGAACGTCCTCTATGCCACGTTCGACCATCCGCTGCTCAAATTGGTCGGGCTGGATACCGTCCTGCGGCTGTGGGAGACGCACGATCCCCCAGCGGATGGTCCGCAATACCTGTTTCTTGACGAGATTCAGTCTGTCAAGGATTGGCAGACGTGGGTCAAGCATCAGGTCGATTTTGAGAAGCGTCGGCGCATTGCCGTGACCGGATCGGCCACCCCTCTCTCTCGTGAGGGCCAGGAATCTGGGGTCGGCCGGTGGCACACCATCCGGTTGGCGACCCTCTCGTTCTATGAGTACTTGAACATCAGAAAGCTGCCGATTCCGCAACTGCCTGAGGTCAGCTCTCTTGCCAGGCTTTTCAACTGGTCACGCGGACAGTTTCTGCGGACCGCCGGGGACGCGAGGCCGCTAGTACCTTTGTTCAATGAATACCTACTTAGAGGTGGTTTCCCCCAAGTTGCCCTTGCGGAAAAAGTCGAGACGGGCCAAAGGCTGCTGCGGGAAGACATCGTGGACAAGGTACTCAAGCGCGACATGACTGCGCTTTTCGGGGTTAGGCGCGTTGTCGAACTTGAGCACGTCTTCTTATACCTGTGTCTTCATAATGGCGGTATCTTAGACATAGCCGGCATCTGCAAAGAGCTGCAGCTGAAACGGCCCACGGTAGCGAGTTTCGTGGACCTGCTGGAGGCAACCCATCTCATTTACCGGCTCCAGCCCTTCGGTTACGGCAAAGAGGTACTTCGAGGGAGACCCAAGGTCTACCTGGCAGATCCGGCGATCGGGCCGAGCGTGCTTCTGAGGGGCAAGGCCCTTCTCGAGGATGAGGCTGGTTTGGGTGTGGCGGTTGAGACCGCCTTCTTCAAACATGTCTTCACACGGTACTACCGAACGAGCGTTGGTTTCTCGTACTGGAGGGACCGGTCTGGTCATGAGGTGGACATCATTGCTGATGTGGCCGGCCGAGTGGTTCCCTTTGAAGTCAAGTATCGCAGCGCCGCGATCGGTGCCGGGGTCCTCAAGGGACTGTATGAGTTCTGTCGGGCGCGTAAGGTCCAGCGCGCCTACGTGATCACGAAGAACCTCGACGACTTCGGCATCCTTGACCTGCCGTCATCGGCCAGCGACTGTATGGCTCTCAAGATCCCTGCGCCGCTAGCGTGCTTCTGGCTGGGCAAGACAGAGATAGACCAGACAACGGTACCGGAGTAGTTCCGCCCGTACGTTTCCAGGGCGCTCGTTAAGGGGTCTGTGCCCGGTCTGGGTTGTCTGGAAGGCCACTCGCATTGACTTGGCCCTTGGGCAGTCCTCGAGGAGGGCCGACGTGGAACGGCCTTTTGCAAGTGGAGGGCAGTGGTTTGATCGTCGCAGTGACTGTCGAACTGTGGGAAGGAAGAACGCCTGCAAATCGAGGCGGAGGGGGCGGGATTCGAACCCGCGAGACCTTGCGGCCTGCCGGTTTTCAAGACCGGTGCATTCAACCACTCTGCCACCCCTCCGCACTCTGCCACCCCTCCGCGGCGGCTCGACAGGCAGTATAGCCGCTTGCGGCCGGCCTTGGGGACCTTCTGGAGGGTCGGGCGAGAGAAGGCGAGAGCCGCGGAAGATGCCAGCAGGTCTGAGTCTGCCCCAACGGGACTTGTCGCCTAGCTACCTCGGCGCTGGGGTCCCCTCATCGACTCGGAGGCGCTTGTCGGGCCTCCTGTGCGTGTGGACGCGCGCCGGGCCCTGGCCGCGCCCCCAGCCCCGCCGAGACCGCGCGCGGCTCTCTCTAATAGATTGAAATGGCTGCCGAAGCTCCGATCACTGCCACGGCGATGGCCGCAATCACCGCAATGACGACCCAGGCTATGCCTATCCCGAAAGTGATCCAACACCACATCTTGGCTTTGCGAGAAGCTTCCTGGGCTCCCAGCACGTCGCCTACGGCTAGGCGGTTCCCGACTTTGCTGGCATACACTACAGCCACGATGCCGGTGGGCCAGAAGCAGAGGATGAGGGTGGCGATCGCCCAGCCCATATAGCTGGGGATGTTGGGAATGGCCCGATATAGAGGGGGCTGCTGGTACGGCGGGACACCGTAGGCGGGTGGGTAGGGCTGAGCGTACGGCGGCGGGTATCCGGGCGGCGGGTAACCGGGCTGTGTGTGTCCCGGCGGTGGATATCCCGGCTGGGTGGATCCTGGTGAGGCCCTATATGCCCCGCCGCCGGTCACTCCTGATGTCGGCTCCGACGTGGCGCCGGTGGTCGCGCCCTCTTCCCGAGGCTGTTCCGCGTCCGGGGGACTCGGCGGGGTTCGGCCCTCCCACCACTCTTCGCGGTAGCGCTCAAGATTGTTCCCGCACTGAGTGCAGTACTTGACGTCATCGTCATTGGCTTGGCCGCACTGTGGACAGTACATGTCGCCTCCCTTGCTTGCGCGGCCCGCAGCCGCTCTCTTGCTCTCGCCCCCGTGGCCGCTCTCTTGCCTGCGCCCCCGCGGTCGCTCCTTCACTCCCGCAGCTCGCGATACCGCCTGTTGCCATGGTAGCAGAGGATTAGAGGAGCGCCCGGCGAATGGATAGGTCTGATTGGGCAGTAGCTTGGAAACCAGGCAGCATGCAGTCGGCTGGACCAGCCCAGGTGCGGCCAAGAGCGTGAGGACTGACTGAGAGGCGAGGAGGAGGACCCAGAGTGAGGCATGCGTATGTGGACACTTCGGCAGGTCGTCGCTCCACACTCTACCGGCCGGGTGAAGGCTGGAGAGGGCGTGCCCGGCGGCGTTCGGGGATCGTGACCAGGAGTCTTATCGTCGTCACTTCCATCCTGGTGTGCGTCCTGCTCGTGGTCGTGATGACCAACACCCCTCAACCGTAGTGGCGCCCTCAGCATTGAGTGACCGCCTGCGGCGGTTGATCGCGGGCGATGGTCTTATCAAGCTGTACGGGATTGAGGTGGAGGAGGCCTCTGCCGAGGTGGCCCGGGTCTCGGCTGTGGTGCAGGAGCAGTTTCTGCAGGTCCACGGCCTGGCGCACGGAGCCTTCATCTTCGCCCTGTTGGACGTGGCCTTCGCTCTCAACGTGAACGCCGCCCATGACGCCGTGGCTGTGCAGTGGAGCATCAGCCAGTTCCGTTCGGGCAATCTTGGCGAGCGGGTCACGGCCGAGTCAAGGCTTCTCCACGGTGGCCGTCGGCTCATGGTGGTGGAGCTCAAGGCCAGTGGACGAGAGGGACGCCTCCTGGCCAAAGGCCACGCTACTGCCATCCCAGTGGGAGAAAGCCGCCCGAGCGGAAGCCGCTGCTAGCTGGGCGCGGCAGTCGGCTGCTTTCTATCCCTTGACGGACGGTACCCGGCCACTCCGCGCCGTCTTAAGAGGTCTGGTCTAAGAGCTCTGGCTTTCCGGAGCCGAGTTCGTCGGCCCTGCCGCGAGCACGCCAGGCGCCTGCCGTATCATCTTCATCTTCTCGGCGGCAAGCCGCGGAGAAAGCCCCACCGCGTAGATCTCGGGGTTGCGCAGTCTACGCACCTCCTCTGGCAGCGCGGCCACCTGGGCGCGGGCACGTTCCCGGATCGCTTTCAGCGGGACTCTCTCGCCCACCCGCCGCCCCTCGCGCATCACGGGCTGCAGCAACTCCTCGGCGCGGGAGGCGTCCCACACTGCCCGCAGGAACGAGAGGTCCTGGCGCTCGGCGAACGGTATGGGAGCCGCCGGTTGCCCGGGTTGGATGCAGTCTAGGGGCTCGTCGTACAGGCGGATGATGTCGGCCAGGGGATGCCCCGCCTCGTCGTAGAAGCGCACCAGGCGTTTGCGCCCGGGGTCGGTCATCTTGGCGGGGTTGGAGGAAAGCTTGATGCGCGGTCGCCAAGGCCCGCCTTCCTCCTCCTGGACTGCCACGAGCTTGTAGATGCCGCCGAGGGCCGGATGGTCGGAAGAGGTGATGAGGTGGGTGCCGACGCCCCAGGAGTTGATGGGAGCGCCCTGGCGCTTGAGGTCGGCTATGAGGTCTTCGTCCAGCTCGTTGGAGGCCACGATCAGGGGATCGGGAAAGCCGGCCTCAGTGAACATCCGATAGGCGGCCTTGCTCAAGCGGGCGAGGTCTCCTGAATCCAGCCGGACCGCCGCGCGCGGGGTCCGGCCGGCTGCTCGCAGCTCTTTAAAGACCTTGACGGCGTTGGGAAGGCCGGAGGTCAACGTGTCGTAAGTGTCGACCAGCAGGATGGGGTCGGGATAGCAGGCCGCGTAGGCTCGGAAGGCTTCCAACTCGTCCTCGAAGCTCATGACCCAGGAGTGGGCATGGGTGCCTCGTACTGGGATGCCGAAGATCTTGCCCGCGAGCACGTTGGAGGTGCTGTCTGCTCCGCCGATGTAAGCCGCACGTGATCCGCTCAACCCGCCGTCGGGTCCTTGGGCCCTTCGCAGTCCGAATTCCACCAGCTGGTCGTCACCGCAGGCCAGGCGGATCCGGGCGGCCTTGGTGGCTATCAAGGTCTGATAATTGAGCGTGTTGAGTATGACCGTTTCGAGCAGTTGGGCCTCGATGAGCGGACCTTCCACCTGCAAGATGGGTTCATGGGGAAAGACCAGGGTGCCTTCGGGGATGGCCTCGATGGAGCAAGTGGGACGGAAATCGCGCAGGTAGTCCAGGAAACCGGGGTCGAAAGCCTTCAGACTGTCCAGATACTCCAGATCGCGTTCGTCGAAGCGCAGGTTCTCGATCTGGTCAAGGAGCGGTTCCAATCCCGCGGTGATGGCGAAACCATTGTGCGGGGGCAGTTCGCGGAAGGTGTAGTTGAAGCAGGCGCGGAGGTCCTTGCGGCCGGACTTCCAGTACCCGCCCATCATAGTGAGTTGGTAATAGTCGGTAAGCAGGGCCAGGTCCTCGCGTCGGGCCCAGCGCTCGGAAACGTCGGGCTCGCTCATTTGGGCAGCGGTTCTCCGTCCTCGTCGTAGTCGGCAAGGGGGCGCTCACCCGAATCGACGATGTCATCAGAACGTATGCGGATGACGCCAGCAGCCTCCAGCTCGGCAAGAGCTGCTGCAGTAGTCTCGGGGGAGACACCCCGCACGGCATCCTCGACCAGAAAGACAGTGAAACCGGCAGCACGGGCATCAAGCGCGGTCTGCCGCACACAGTAGTCGGTGGCCAGTCCAGTGATGAAGACTCGCTCCACCTGACGCGCCCGTAGGAACTGGGCCAGGTCGAAGTGGGGGACTTGGAAAGCGCTGTAAGCCTCGCGCCGGGGGTCCTCACCCTTGCTGACCAGGATCGCGTTCATGGGCATCTCAAGACCCGGGCACCACTGAGCGCCCGGCGTGCCTTGCACCGCGTGAGGGGGCCAAGAGCCGTCTTTGAACTCGGGATGCTCGGAGAAGCTCACGTGATCAGGCGGGTGCCAGTCACGGGTGAAGACCCAGCGCCCGAAGCGGGGTACCAGGCTGTTGATGACCGGAACGACCGCATCCCCGTCGGGGACCGCCAGGCTCCCGCCGGGGCAGAAGTCCCGCTGGACGTCCACTACTACAAGAGCGTCCCGGGCTCCAGTAAAGACCGGCTGACTCATCGCTCGTCGTCCTCCTGACCAATCGGGCTCGCCGTAGCTCACCCTCGTTCATCTCCCCAGAAGGTCCTTGCCTTTCGGCAGGAAAGGCCGCAGAACGGCCGGTACCTCGATGTAGCCCTCGGCAGTCTGATAATTTTCCATGATGGCGATGATCGTGCGACCGATGGCGACCACAGTCCCGTTCAGGGTGTGCAAAAGATAGGGGCCGCCTTTCTCACCTTTGGCTCTGACCTTGAGCCGGCGGGCCTGGTAGTCGGTGCAGTTGGAGCACGAGGTGACCTCCCGGTAGCGGCCCTGGCTGGGCAGCCATACTTCCAGGTCGTATTTCTTGGCCGCCGAAGCGCCGAGATCCCCGGCCGCGATATTGACGGCTCTATAGGGCAGTTCCAGCTCCTGCAGGATCTCCTCCTCAATGGAGCGCATGAAGTCATGCTCCTCCGCTGACTTGTCCGGCGGGCAGAAGCTGAACATCTCCACCTTGTCGAACTGGTGGACGCGGAACATGCCTCGGGTGTCCTTGCCTGCCGCTCCAGCTTCACGCCGGAAACAGCTCGAATAGCCGACGTAACGAAGGGGCAGGTCCGCTTCCTCCAGGATCTCGTCCATGTGCAGCGCGGCCAGAGGCACCTCGGCGGTCCCGACCAGGTTGAGGCCGTCGGCTTCGATACGGTAGACCTGCTGCATGTCTGTGGGGAAGAAGCCCGTTCCGTACATGGCCTCATCGCGCACCAACACGGGCACGATGACCGGGCGAAAGCCCTTGCTGGCCAGTTTCTGGAGGGCGTATTGGACCAAAGCGAACTGCAGGAAGACCAAGTCGCCCTTCAGGTAGACAAACCGGCTGCCCGATGTCTTGGCGGCTCGCTCCATGTCGATCATGTCAAGGGCAAGGCCCAGCTCCAGGTGGTCTTTGGGGGGGAAGTCGAACTCCCGGGGGGTCCCCCACTCGTGTAACACCACGGCGTCGTCGGGGCCGCCATCGGGAGCCGTGGCATCAGGGAGATTAGGGACCCCAAGAAGCTTATCTTCGAGCTCACTCTCGACCTGGCGGAGACGAGCCTCGAGCGACTTGATTTCCTCTCCGACCACACGCATGGCCTCGATCTTCGCACCGGCCTCTTGGCCTTGCCGCTTCGCCAAAGCGATCTGGTCGCTGACCGCGTTGCGCAAGTTCCTCTTGGTCTCGATCTCCCCGATTAGCTCCCGCCGGGTGCGATCGAGTTGGAGCAGTGCGTCCAGCGCTGCCTCGGCCCCGAGCCCGCGTCTCTTGAGCGCGGAGCGGACCAGGTCCGGTTGGCTTCGTATCAGCTTCAGATCGAGCACGGCACCCTCCCCAGGGCGTGAGCTGTCAAGCGCGGGAATAGTGGCTCAGGGGTTTGCCCACCGGGTAACTGCCGAGCACCGTCAGACGAGGAAGTTTGCAGCTCAAGCAACGGAGCGCGTCGGCCACCGCCGGGTCATCGATCTTACCCTCCATGTCCACCAGGAAGATGTAGTCACCCAGCCGTCGCTTGGAGGGTCGTGACTCGATCTTGGTGAGGTTGATGCGCCGGAAAGCGAACTCCTGCAAAATGAGTAGGAGAGCACCAGGTTGGTCCTTTATGATCTCGCACACCACTGAGGTCTTGTAGGGCTCGAACCAGTCCTGTCTCTCCCGCAGTCTGGCCAGGAACACGAAACGGGTCTCGTTGTCCTTGTGATCCTCGATGTCGGGGGCCAAGATGACACACCCGTAACGCTGACCGGCCAGCTCGTTGCCGATGGCGGCCCAGTTCTCGGTACTGCGAGCTACGCGCTCGACCGCCTCGGCAGTGGAGTTGGCTGCTTCTATCTCTCGGCCTGGCAGGTACTTGCGCAGCCAGTTCCGACACTGGGCGTTCGCGTGAGGATGGGAGATGACACGGGTGACGTCTTCCAGCTTCACTCCGGGTCGGGCAAGAAGCTGATGGCGGATGGGGATCCTGACTTCCCGGACTATCTGCAGGTTGTCGACCTCGTGGGCGAGGATGTCAACGGTGGCCGACACCGATCCCTCGATCGAGTTCTCTATGGGGACGATGGCACAATCCACTTCCCCGCTGGCGACTGCCTCCACGGTGTCGTGGACATCGGCGAAGGGAAGGAAGCGGCGTTTGTGCCCGTCGGGTCCCGCCTCGTCCAAAGTAGCTCTCAACGCTAGTTCGGTGAAAGTGCCTTCCGGGCCCAGAAAGCCTATGGTGGTAGCCGCCAAGGGTAGAGGCTTGGCGAGAGAAGACGTGGGCCAAGGGGTCGGCCCGCTGGGACTGCGGTCACAGCTCATCTTCTCTGTCCCCTTCCGGGCCGGGGGGCACTTCCCGCCGTCGAGGCGAGGCCTCAGCCAAGCTCGGGTTCGGCCCTCCTTTGGGCACCCCTCGTATGAGCCGGCGACGGCGTACGAACTCCTCGGCCATGCTGGTGGTGCCGGGCGTCGGTGTCTCGGGAGCTTCCCAGCCGAGGGCAGAAGGCACTACTTTGGTTTCGAGCGGGGGTAGGCCGTGACGACGACGCCGACGATTCTCGCGCGCCAGTTCACGTTCGGAGGGCGGTCGCTTGCCCGGCAGACCCGCAGCTGATGTCTCAGCTTCCACCAGTGCGTCCAGCGCCTCTGTGGTGGTCGGCTCAGGCGCTCCACTCTCGACTCGTGGTCGGATGGTAAAAGGTCCCGAGCCCTTGGCCTGCTCGACCGCCTCGATCTCCTCAGGGGCGAGGGGGATATCGGGGGTTCCGTCCTTTATGAGCTTCACATACATGCGGGCGAAGTCACGGCTGACAACAGTGGTGATCACCACGCCGTCGCCTCTGCCGTTCAGGAACGCCACCGCAGTACTCTGCCGCCCGCCGAGGTCTTGGTAGGCGTCGAAGCGCACCACCCCTATGCGGGACAACGTGCTGTCTATGCGGACATCGTGGTCGCGAACGGCCAGGGTCAGGTCTTCCAAAGCCACTCGCACGTTGGCCATCTTCTCGTCGACTGCGGCCACATGCTCGACGATGTCGACCGTGCCCCGCGAACCCATCACCACGCGTTGATTGCGGTGGTAGATCAAGAGCAGACGGATGAAAAGCGCCAGACCCGCGCCGATGGCCACGGCCAATACTATTGCCACGATGGCGAGGACCTGAGTCGCAACGTTCACCGGGAGCTTCTCCTTTGCTTGACTCTAGAGTTTGAAGATCAGTTTCGCTTCCAACCAGTTGTTGTCTTGCACCTTCTCGCCGGGAACAGGCCCCACCTCCACGCGCAGCTGAGCCACCTCCCCGTAGGGAGTGGGATCGATACCCTGGACGGTGGCGGTGACGATCTCTCCTGGTTTCAGTTCCGGTATGGTCGCCTCCACTTTCTGCGGATCGACGGAAGAGGGCGACAAGAGAGTAATCGTGATGGGAACGTCCTTTTCAGCCATGTTGCCCTGGTTCTCGACAGTCACCTGCAGGGCGAAATCGGCGGTGGCGGTGAGGTTGTGAGTATTGCCCTTCTTGATCTCGACTTCGTCGGGAGTGGCCACCACCTTGCGTAGGGCGACCCCGTGCACTGCCTGGAGATTGCCGATGCTCTTGAGCTTGGCGACTATCTCTTGGACCCGGGACTTGTAGGCCAAGTCATGGTCTTCGAGGAACTCAGAGTCAGGGACGGTGAGACTGGTCAACTCCTTTACCTTGAGGATCTCCTTCAGTCGAGGAGCAAACACCTCGTCGTAGAGGAAATCCGAGTTGGTGAGATAGGTCAAGGCGTGCGCGATCTGCTCGGAGGTGACATCCACATCCTGGACCTCCAGGGCGTTCATGAGCGAAGGCTTCAGATCGGCTAGACCATTCTTGCGAAAAGTCATGATCAGGATCAGAAACTGGTGGACCCCTTCCTTCACCAGATCACTAGGCGCCTCCAAAGCCTGGGCCTCCTCTGCCAGTTTCGCCGAGTTGGCGACCAGTCGGTCGAGCCGGGTCTGGATGTCCTTGCGGTTGGTGTCGCCCGGATCGGTCAAGAGCGTCTGCAGCTCCTGTCCCAAGGCGTCAGACTGCTTCATCAGATCAGTGACCGCGGTCAGGTATCGTTGGTATGCGGCTGCCTCCCCACCTCGGGAGGCGCTGCGGGCTGCTACCACGATGACCACCACGAGGACCACGACGGCAGCGAGAACAACCAGAAGGCGCAGAAGCGGTTTCGGCAGGACCTTCCTCGGCCGCCGTTTCCGCCTCAGCCCGGTCGGATCAGCGTTGATGTCGTCTTCGTTCCTATAGGCCATCTACGGCGGCAACTAGAAGAATGTTGGTGGGCGAGGGGGGACTTGAACCCCCATGAGCGTAAGCTCACTAGACCCTGAACCTAGCGCGTCTGCCAATTCCGCCACTCGCCCGGAGTGCCGACGAGTATAACATAGCGTACCAGAGACTCTTACCCCAGATGTGGCAGCAACGCGGTTCTCCGCGCTGTCTTTAGCCGGCCGAGGCCAGCGCTCCTGCACGAGGCTATACTCGAATACATGGCCGGCCCCATCTTCTTGCACGAGCGGTACCGGGTCCTCCGCCGACTCGGCGGGGGGAGGTTCGCGACGGTCTATCTCGCCGATGATCTCGAAAAGAGGCGGCCGGTGGCCATCAAGGTGGTGCCCAGGGCGGCCGACACCGAAGGGCGGGTCAGGCGGGAAGTGGAAGCCGCTGCCCGCCTTGCTCACCGCCACATCGTACGTACTTACGAGGTCATCGAGGAGGAGGACAGGACCATCTTGGTGACCGAGTATATAGCCGGCTCCACGCTGCGCGAGCTTTACCAGGACCGCTGTCTCAGCGACAGAGAGATAGCGGAAGTGGGGGTCCAATTGGCCTCGGCGCTCGACCATGCCCACAAGCGCGGAGTGGTGCACCGGGACATCAAACCTGAGAACGTCATGCTGGTCGACGGGGAGGCGATCGATGCCCGCTTGATGGATTTCGGCGTGGCCCACTTGGAGGACGACACTTCTGTGACTATGGCCGGGGACCTGGTGGGCACGCTTGCCTATATGTCGCCCGAACAGGGAGAAGGCAAGAACGTCGACTCGCGCAGCGACGTCTACTCGCTTGCTCTCGTCCTCTACGAAGGCTTCACGGGCAAGAACCCGTTGCGCGGCCGCAAGCTGGAGGAACTGCTTCATGACGTCTCCCGTCCTGAGATCCCGCCGCTCGCGGCGGGGCGACCTGACTTACCGGAGGCTTTGAGCGGATTGCTCGCCCGGGCTATGGCTCGCGACCGCTTGGCCCGTCCTGACGCTGCCACGTTCGGACGCCAGCTCGCTCAGATCGCCCGTCGCCTCTCGGATGATATCCCGGAGTCCACCGTGGCCACTCAGATACGGCGTCTTCGCTTGCCTGCTCCCGACCGGGAGCGGTTGGCCTTCCTGGGCGGACGTCTGGTGGCCGGCGGCTCCTCCCTGGGCTGTCTCCTCTATCTCCTTCCCAAGTTACCCTTCTACCCTGAGGCTGTGCTTCTTCCCTTGGTGGTCGCCCCGCCGTTCCTGGCCCTGGTCTGGCCCTTTGCCGGCGGGGTGGTGACCTTGGCGGTCCTGGCCCCACCTATCTTCGCCTACGCGGTGGGCTGGGGAGTGCTCTACGCGGTGGCGGCGGCAGTGGTTTTCGGATTGCTGCGCTGGCGCAGGCGGGAATGGGCGGCGCTGCTTCCTGGGCTGGCACCACTTGCGGTGGGCGGTGGACTCGGGCTGGCGCTTCTCCCCCTGGCCGGGCTGTTTCTTCGCCGCTGGGGAGCGTTGGCCGGCTTCTGGATCGGACTGTCACTCACTGTCGCCGCCGGGCTGGCGGGCTGGTCCCCGCTTCCCTATTTCTTCACCACGGGGACGGGACCGGTTCTTGCAGTCACCCATCACGTCGGCTCGCCCTGGGCGGTTCTCCTCGAGCTGGCCCGCCTTCTGGATGCTCGCCCGGAGCTAGCCTTGCAGACTGCTCTCTGCACGATCTTCTCCCTGCCCTTCTATGCCTGGCTGGGGCCCTCGCGGGCGGGACGCATGTGGGGAGCCACGGTATATCTAGCAGCCATGTTCCTTGCTTTTCTGCTGACGCCTGTGGCGGTCTTCGACCTTCAGGTAAGTCTCGGTTCTTTCCTAGCCGCGTTCGGGCCGTGCGCTATAATCGCGTATCTGTCCGCCCTCGTCGCCCCCGCAAGAGGCACGGTGTCCCTCTAGGAGGAAAGTCCATGGGTTTCCTGCGAAAGGCCGGCGCAGCCAAGAAAAGCGACCCTAAGCGACTGTTCGTCCACCCCTCCGAGCTGGCCGACAAACTGATCAAGGAGTTGGAGGACCATAAGTCGTGGCAAGGCGCTCGGGCCTGGGCACCTGCTCGGTACACCGTCTATCTGTGTGCGGAGGACTACGATCGCCTGTCTCGCAAGTTGGACAAGATCCGGCGTGACTTGGTCCGCCAGCTCTACGAATATGTGGAAGACATGGGCTACGAGCTGGAAGACGACATAGTGGTGAATATCGTGCTCGACCAGGAGCTCCCGCTTGGACGCTTTGGTATCTTGACCCAACCGACGCCCGAGACTCCTGGCCCGGGCCCTCACGTGCCTCCGGTCACTGAGACTTCTCCTAGTGCCCCGGCGGCGCGGAACATGGTCGCGCCGGAGCCGGCGGGTGGGGCCCAGGGGGCCGCCGCGGGGGCGGGAAGCGCGCGGGCAGCGATGGTCGACGCTGGGATGGCGCAGGGACCTGCCGGGGTGCAGGGCGTAGGGCAGGCGGTAGGCCGCGTCATCGTGATAAGAATCGGCGATGAGGTCCGGGAGTTCCGCGGCAGTCGGGTAGTCATCGGCAGGGGCCGTGATGTTGATTGCCGGATCGAGGATCCAGGGGTGTCCCGACGGCACGCCGCCATCTTCCTAGAGGGCGACAAGCTCATGGTGGAGGACCTCGGTTCGACCAATGGAACCCTGGTCAACGGCTACCCCGTCAGCAAGACGGTCCTGGGCCCACGGGATGTAGTCGTGGTGGGACAGCGACGCCTGAGGGTGGAGGTCAGATAAGTCCCTTTGCCGGGAGGCCAAGCATGCTGCAGATAGTGCTCCTCGCGGGCAAGTTCGCCTTCCTGGTCATTCTCTATTTGTTCATCTTCTGGGTAGTCAGGTCCACCACCAGGGAGCTCAGGGCCTCCAGTTCTTCCATACCCAGGCGTTCCTGGGCGCCTACGGCTGGTGGGGTCCCGACCGCGGGCTCCATTCCCACAGTCGGTGCGGCGGGCGCCGGGTCAGCGGTTGCGCTCGTCGATGGGGGTGGTAGCGCGGAAGGTGTTGGTCGCGATGGGCGGGGGGAATGGCTTCTCGTCGTGGAACGGAGCCCTGTGCTTCCCAAAGGCGCGGTGTTCGCCTTTCCCTTGGGCTGTCGGGTGCTGGTGGGCCGGTCACATGAGGCCGACATCCAGCTGAGCGACACCTTCGTGTCGTCAAGGCATGCCTTGTTCGAGGTCACCGCCGAAGGCCTGGTGATAGAAGATCTTGGCAGCACCAACGGCACCCAGGTCAACCGCGAGGACGTGGATGGACCATACCCCCTGCAGTCGGGAGACGAGGTCCAGATAGGCGACACCATTTTCAAGGTGGGGCAACGTTGATGTACTTGCGCGTAGGGGTGGCGAGCGACCGGGGTCGAGTGCGCCTCACCAATGAGGACTCCTATCTGGTCAGCCCTGGTCTGTACGCCGTTTGCGACGGCATGGGAGGAGCTCTCGGCGGCGAGGTGGCTTCACAGATGGCCTGTGAGGCCTTGCGGAGCTTGGATGTGAGCGGCGCGGATGAAGAGGAGCTGCGGCGGGCGATAGCCGAGGCCAACCAAGCCATTGTCAGCCGCAGTCTGAGCGAAGCGCAGCTGGCCGGGATGGGCACCACGTTGACGGTGGCGGTGGCCCGGGAAGGCGAGTTTCTGATCGGTCACGTAGGGGATTCGCGGGCCTACTTGTTACACAGCGACCAGCTTCTCCAGCTGTCAGCCGACCACTCGTGGGTCGCCGAGATGCTACGGCGGGGTGAGATCACCGAAGCTGAGGCCGCAGTCCATCCCCATCGTAGCGTCATCACCCGAGCTTTAGGGACCGACACCACGGTGGAGCCCGACTTGTTCGTCGTGCCTTTCGCAACCGGAGACAGATTGCTTCTGTGCACTGACGGACTGAGTGGGATGGTCTCCGCTGACGACATCGCCGCCGTCTTGCGGCAGCCCGAGGACCCGCAGGCGATAGCTGAACAGTTGGTGAAGGCAGCCATAGCCGCCGGCGGGGAAGACAATGTCACGGTCATAGTCATCGAGGCCGGCTCGGAAGGTGCGGCGCGGGGAGAGGAGCGGTCCGCAGAAGGTTCGGCTGCGGCTGGAGGTCTCTCGGGCACGGGTTCCCCGGAGGACGCCGGCGGGCCCGGGCGAGTGATCATCGGTCCGACCGACCGCGGGGAGACTCGGGCCTCTACTCCGGCGGCTGCATCTGGGCGTCCACTTCCGGCTTGGCAGCGTCTGCGGGGAAGCTTCTCGGGCAAAGAGGTCAAGGAGAAAGCCCGGCCGCGCGGGCGGCGGGCGGGGCTGACTAAGCGGCGTGTTCTGGTGCTTGCCGTGGTGGTCGTAGTGCTGGCTGCACTCTTAGGGGGATTCGTGGCCTTCAACTCCACCGTCTACTACGTGGGCACCTACGAGGGCATGGTCGCCCTTTACCAAGGTCTGCCAGGCGAGGTGCTCGGTGTCGAACTCTCTTCGGTGGTCGAGATCGGTGAAGTGGCCTATGACTCTCTGGCTCCGTATCTCAAGGAGCGGGTGGATGCGCACGACTTGCTCTCCAAAGAAGAAGGGCGTGCCTTTCTCAGGACTTTGGGTACGCTGAAGTGAGCGCGCGCAATCGGGAGCTGGTCTTTCTTCTGCCAGCACTGATCCTCACCACTTTAGGCTTTGCCTTGGTCTACACCCAGAAGGCGGAAGAGCTGAGCTGGTCTTCGCTCACCTATGGGGCCCTGTTTCTAGCTCTCTTCGGCATAGCCCATCTGGGGCGAAGGTTCTTGGCGGCACGAGCTGATCCCTATCTACTGCCCATCGCAGCGCTTCTCTCCACTCTGGGTCTCCTTCTGCTCTATCGGATCAACGCCGACCTGGCTCTGAAGCAGGCTATGTGGTTGATAGTGGGGCTGGTGGCCTTCCTTCTCGTCCTTGTGGTGGGGCACGACCTGCGGGGGCTGGCTCGGCATCGTCTATGGATAGGGATCGCGGGCCTCGTGCTTCTCTTGGTGACCGCTGCCATCGGGCGGGAGATAAACGGGGCCAAGCTCTGGCTGGCTCTGGGCCCTATCCGGTTTCAACCGGGGGAGTTCGCCAAAGTCCTGCTGGTGGTCTTCTTTGCTGCTTACCTGGTGGACATCAGAGAGGTCCTCACCGTGAGCACGAGGCGCGTGCTTGGCGTGCCTCTCCCACCCTTCCGCTACCTTGCCCCGCTCCTTGGTATCTGGGGCCTCTCCATGGCACTCATGGTGTTCATGCGCGACCTGGGTACCGGCCTTCTCTTCTTCGGGGCGCTCTTGATTCTGCTGTACGTAGCTACGGGTCGGCTTTTCTACGTACTGGTGGGGCTGGTGCTGTTCTTCGCCGGGGCCACCGTGCTCTACTACGCTTTTGCCCATCTGCGCACTCGGGTGGACATCTGGCTCGATCCCTGGACCGATCCCCGCGGTAAGGGCTATCAGATAGTGCAGTCTCTTTTCGCTCTGGCCTCGGGAGGCTTGTTCGGGCGCGGTCTTGGTCAGGGGTACCTGCTGCTTCCGTCGGGGCGTCCTGCCATCCCGTTCCTTGAGTCAGACTTCATCTTCGCAGCGATAGGGGAGGAGTTGGGACTGGTGGGAGCGGCTGGTATCGTGTTGCTCTACCTGGTGTTCGCCTATCGAGGTCTGCGGATAGCCCTGCGAGCCTCCGACGACTTCTCCCGCCTTCTTGCCACCGGGCTCACGGGAATCTTTGCTCTGCAGGCTTTCCTCATCATGGGCGGCGTGATCAAGCTGATCCCCCTGACCGGCATAACCTTGCCCTTCGTGAGTTACGGGGGTAGCTCGATCGTGGCCAATTTCGCCCTGCTGGCCCTGCTCCTGCGGGCCAGCGAGACGCCCAAGGACGAGGGGAGTGGGTGAAGATGGACCGACCAGTGCGTCGCCTGTTTTGGTTGTTCGCTCTCCTGTTCGTGGCGTTGATCGGCCAACTAACGTATGTCCAGGTATGGGCGGCACCCTCCCTCAAAGTCCACCCCGCCAACACGCGGGCGCTCGAGGACGAAATGAGGGTAGAGCGGGGCGTGATCTTGTCGGCGGATGGGGAGGAGCTGGCCGTCAATCGCAAACAAGGCCCCTACTTCCTGCGGAGCTATCCGCAAGGTGACCTGACTTCTCCCTGGCTGGGGTACAACAGCCTGCGCTACGGCCGGGCAGGGGTCGAGCGCGTCTACAACGAGGAGCTTTCGGGCCAGGGCGGGCTGCTCGACGTGGTGGGTCTATGGGGTCGCATCACCGGTCAGGCCCGCCGCGGGGCGGACCTGAAGCTCACCGTGGATATGCGGCTGCAGCGTACCGCGGCGCAGGCTCTCGGCGAACGCAAAGGGGCGGTGGTCGCTCTTGACCCGCGTACGGGTGCCATTCTTGCCCTAGTGTCGTATCCCCGCTACGACCCCAACCGGTTGGAAGACCTCTGGTCCGAGCTGAACCAAGATCCGGACACTCCGCTTCTTAACCGAGGCACGCAGGGACTCTATCCCCCGGGGTCGGTCTTCAAGATAATCACAGCGGCAGCTGCTCTGGAAACCGGCGTCGTGCGACCCGATACCACTTTCGAAGACACCGGCACCGAGAGGTTCGGGGGCTACGAGGTGCACAACTACGGCGATAAGGTATATGGAGAGCATGACTTCACCCGGGCCTTTGCCAGTAGCATCAACACTACCTTTGCGAAGGTGGGCGTGGAGACGGGCGCGAGCACCCTTGCCCACTACGCTGAGGCCTTTGGATTCGGCAAGGATCTGCCCTGGCGTCTGGGAGGCGCGGTCGGCCGCTTCCCTGGTGCCGGTGACTTGGACACGGCCGGGCTGGCCCAGGTCTCTTTTGGGCAGGCCGGGGTGCTTTCCAGCCCGCTTCTCGTGGCTCTGGCAGCCGCAGCAGTGGCGAACGGCGGTCGGCTCATGGAACCATACCTGGTCCAGGAGGTCAGAGACTACTATGGTAACCTCGTCACGGAGGCGAAGCCCAAAGTGTGGCTGACCCCGATCTCAGCCCAGACCGCAGCCACGCTCACCAGGCTGATGGTGGAAGTGGTCAAGCGCGGTACGGGAACCGCTGCCGCTCTCCCCGGCGTCCAGGTAGCGGGCAAGACAGGGACCGCTGAAGTAGCCGGCGGTGAGCCACACGCTTGGTTCGCCGGTTTCGCTCCCGCCTCCGATCCGCAGGTAGTAGTGGCCGTGGTGGTGGAGAATGGTGGCAGCGGTGGGAGTGTAGCGGCGCCGATCGCTCGACAGGTGCTTGCCGCTGCTCTAAGACGCTGAGAGACTGAGAGATGGGCAGGCCAGGGAGTGCAGGCGAAGAACGGGGCTCTCATGTCGGCAGGGGGCCGCGCTTCGGGGGGATCTGGAGGACGAGCTTGAGTCCGGGGCATTGGGGTAGTATGTCCGCTACGGTTATTGGATCAAGGACGGCATGGCTTTGATAGGGAAAGTCTTCGACGACCGTTATGAGGTTGTCGGTAAACTGGGTAGCGGGGGGATGGCCGATGTGTATCTGGCCGAAGACCGGCTGCTTGGTCGCCGGGTGGCTCTGAAGGTGCTCTCCGGTCGGTATGCCAATGACGAGCAGTTCGTGGAGAGGTTCCGTCGGGAAGCGAGCAGCGCCGCTGGTCTAAACCATCCCAACATCGTACAGATCTACGACCGGGGAGAGTTCGAGGGAACCTACTACATCGCCATGGAATATCTGGAGGGACGGACGCTCAAGGAGATCATCCTGAAGTATGCGCCCCTCAGCCCCGACCTGGTGATGTCGGTCTCGGTTCAGATTCTGGAGGCTCTCAAGTTCGCGCACCGGCGTAATGTCATCCATCGCGACATCAAGCCCCAGAACATCGTCATCGACAACGACGGACGCGTCAAAGTCACTGACTTCGGGATAGCTCGGGCCGGCAACGCCTCCACCATGACCGAAGCCGGGTCTATCTTGGGCACGGCCCACTATCTCTCGCCCGAGCAGGCCCAAGGCAAGCCGGTGGAAGCTGCCTCTGACCTTTACTCGCTGGGCGTGGTCATGTACGAGATGGTGACCGGTAGGCTCCCCTTCGACGGTGACAACCCGGTCAGTATAGCCATGCAGCACGTACATGGGCTACCACCAGCGCCCCGGAGTTTCAACCCGGAGATCCCCGAGGGTCTGGAGGCGGTGATACTCAAGGCCTTGGCGAAGCGGCCGGCCGACCGCTACCTCACCGCACAGCAGATGCTCGAAGACCTGCGGAGAGTCCAGAACGGGGAGGCAGTGGCAAGCACCGGGGTACGAGCGGCCGAAGCTCCCACCGAGGTCTTCGAGCCGACCGCAGTCATCGCTGCTCAGCCCACCCAAGTGCGCAGCAGAGGGGCCGGGGCTTTTCCCGCCACCGAGGTCTACCCGGGAGAGCCGCCCGCTCGTCGCAGCGCCTGGCCTTGGGTCTTGGTCATCATCTTGATCCTGGCCTTGGCCGGAGGCGCGTACGCGGTTCTTTCCACGTGGAACAACCCGGAGGTCGACCTGATCAAGGTGCCGGGCGTAGTCGGTCTGAGTGAGGCCGAGGCCAAGGCTCGGATCGAAGGAGCGGGGTTCAAGTTCAAGAAAGCCGGGGAGCAGCCCTCGGCTGATGTGGAGAAAGGCGCCGTTGTCCGCCAGGATCCTGAAGAGGGCACCAAGCTGGCCAAAGGTGAAGAGGTCAGGGTGTGGGTCTCCTCTGGCCAGGGGCAAGTCAAGGTACCCGACGTGGTAGGACTGACTGAAGCCGAAGCCGGTAACAAGCTGGGAGCGGTCGGACTCAAGGTCAAACGCCAAGAGGAAGTGAGTGAAGACAAGCCAGTGGGAACCGTCTTGAGGCAGAGTCCGGAGGCGGGCAAGATGGTCGATGCGGGGACCACTGTGACCATCGTGGTGGCAGCACCCACCGACACCGTGAAGGTTCCCCGGCTCATAGGGTCTGCCAAGGACGTGGCTGTCAATCTGCTCCTCAGCATGGGGCTGCAGTACGAGGTGAGGATGGTAGACTCCACTGCGCCGGGGGACACCGTCGTCGACCAGAATCCGGCCCCGGGTGTCGAAGTCCAGCCCAACACCAAGGTCGTCCTCTTTGTGAGCAATGCTCCGGTGATAACAACGGTAAAGGTGCCGGCTGTAGCTGGACTGGGCCTGACGGTGAATCAAGCCAAGGCCAAGCTTGCCTTGTATGGCCTCAAGGCCAAGGTGACCGAGATGGAGACCCCGGATTACGAGCCGGGCCTGGTGATCCTCCAGAACCCCGAAGCTGGAGTGGAGGTGGAGCGGGGTAGTACGGTGGAGATCTTTGTGGCGGTGGAGCCGGTTACCACCACCACTACCACCACCACTACTACCACCACTACCACTACGACTACTACGCCGTCTTCCTCGTAGTCTTGAGCGCCTCGGCTGCTACAATCGCTCCCCGACTGCGCTATCGCGCAATAACACGAACCGCGCAATAACACGAACGCGCGATAAGACGACCGAGAGAAGGATTGATCAGTGGTGGGTGCCGCGAGACCGACGTTTCAGGACGTACTTCTGCGCTTGCAGGACTTCTGGGCCAAGCAGGGCTGCGTCATCTGGCAGCCGTATCACACGGAGGTGGGCGCGGGGACCTTCAACCCGGCCACCTTCCTCAAGGTACTGGGCCCGGACCCCTGGCGGGTGGCTTACGTCGAACCCTCGATCCGCCCCACCGACGGCCGCTACGGCGAGAACCCCTACCGTCTTGGACACTACTACCAGTACCAGGTCATCTTGAAGCCCTGCCCGGACGACGTCCAGGACGTCTATCTGGCCTCGCTGGAACATCTGGGCATCGACCTGGCCAAGCACGACGTACGCTTTGTCGAAGATGACTGGGAGTCCCCCACTCTGGGAGCCTGGGGTCTGGGCTGGGAGGTCTGGATCGACGGGATGGAGTGCACCCAGTTCACGTACTTCCAGCAGGTGGGTGGTATTGACCTCGATCCGCCCAGTGTGGAGCTCACCTACGGTACCGAGCGGCTCGCCATGTACCTGCAGGGGATCGACAACGTCTTCAATCTGGAGTGGATCCCAGGGGTCACCTACGGAGACGTGTTCAAGGCCAATGAAGCCCAGTGGTCGGTCTACAACTTCGACCTTGCCGATATTCCCTTGCTCCAGCGCAGTTTCGTCGACTACGAGCGCGAGTGTGAGCGGTGTCTTGAACGCGGACTGACCCGCCCGGCGTACGACTTCGTCCTGAAGACCTCCCACACCTTCAATCTCCTCGATGCTCGAGGGGCCATCAGTGTCACCGAGCGTACCGGCTACATCGCCCGAGTACGCAACTTGGCTCGTAGGGTCGCCGAGGCCTACCTAGCCGAGCTCGACGGTGCCGCTGAAGCCCCACGAGCGGAAAGCCCCAAGGCTGGAACAGGCGAAGCCGAGCCTGCCGGGGAGGGGCTCGTCGGGGCGGAGCAGATTCCCTCCCGGCCGGCGGTGGTATCTGAGGGGATGGCTCGCGAAGATCGCACCCCGCGCGACTTCTTGCTAGAGATCGGCGTGGAGGAATTGCCGGCTTCTGCCTGCAAGGCGGCCATCGAGCTTCTGCCGGCGCGGGTGGCCGGGCTTTTCGCGGCAGAGTCGATACCTGTTCTTGAGGAGGCCGTCCAAGTGATGGTCTCGCCGCGGCGCATCGGGATACTCATCGAGAATGTGCCCGGGGAGCAAGCTCCCCGGGAGATCGTCCAACGTGGACCCGCCGTTGAAACGGCCTTCGACCAAGAAGGTCGGCCGACCAAGGCGTGCGAGGGCTTTGCCCGAGCCAAGGGGGTGACGCCGTCGGAGCTCGAGATCCGCGAAGAGGCAGGTCGAAAGTTCGTCTACTACGTCACCCGCAGTGAGGGTCGGCCCACAGTCGCCCTCCTGCCTGAACTGTGCCTCAGGATCGTCCGCGACATGTATTTCCCCAAGAACATGCGTTGGGGCTACAAGGATCTGCGTTTTGCTCGGCCCGTACGCTGGTTGGTAGCTCTGTGGGGGGACCAGGTGATCCCCTTCACTATCGCCGGGTTACAGTCGGGCCGGGTCAGCCGCGGGCATCGCTGGCTGGGCGGGCCCGTCGCGATCGCCCGGCCCAGCGAGTACAAAGAGGCTTTGCGAAGAGCGGGAGTGATAGTCGACCATAAGGAAAGAGAAGAGTACATCTGGACCGAGCTGGAACGGGCAGCGGGAGAGGTGGGCCTGGAAGTCATCGATCCCGCCGACAAGATGGCCGAGGTGCTTTTCCTGGTGGAGTATCCGGCGGTGGCGCAGGGCCTCTTTGCCCGTCGTCATCTGGTCTTGCCGTCCGAGGTGTTGATCACGGCCATGCAGTCCCATCAACGCTATTTCCCTCTGGTCGACGAACAAGGCAACCTGACCAACCGCTTCCTGTATGTCATGAACACCGACCTCGACAACGCTCCCCAGGTGACGGCGGGGAACGAGCGGGTTCTACAAGGGCGTATCGAGGACGCTGAGTTCTCCTTCGAAAAGGACAAAGTCACGGGTCTTACCAACATGGTCGCCCAGCTTGACAAGATCGTCTTCCACGTCAAGGCGGGTACGCTCAAGGACAAGACTGAGCGGCTGGTGGCCCTGGTCGAGCACCTGGCCGAAGTCACAGATGTCGAGGCTGGCGTGCAGTCTAGGGCGCTGCAGGCGGCTGCGCTCGCCAAGGCGGATCAGGTCTCCGTCATGGTGCGGGAGTTTCCCGACCTCGAGGGCGTGATGGGCGAAAAGTACGCGCTGCTCGAGGGCTACGACCAGGAGACGGCCGCGGCCATCAGGGAACAGTATCTGCCGGATGCTGCCGGTGGGGCTCTGCCGAAGACCGCGGCGGGAGCTCTGCTGGCCACCGCCGAAAAGGCAGACAACATCGTGGCGGGATTCGCCTGTGGTGAGCCTCCCACTGGTTCGAAGGATCCTCACGGACTTCGTCGGGCCGCCGCAGGCATGGTGGCCATCGCTTTGCACCATGGGCTGCACTACGACCTGGAGTCGCTCCTCCAGCGGGCTTACGACGGCTTGGAGAGATTCCCCGGTCTGGTAAGTAGAGAGACGGTAGTCCCCGACGCCACTGTCTTCGTGCTGGAAAGGTTGAGCAAGGCTTTGACGGACGCTGGTCTAGCCCGTGGCACCGTTGAAGCCGTGTTGCCCACTTCGCGTGTCATTCCCGACCTCCGGGCACGAGCCCAGGCTCTCCAAGACTTCCGAGCCACGTCCGCTTGGGAAGACCTGGTGACGGCGTACACACGACCGGCCAATCTAGCCCGCCAGCTCCCGTCAGGAGCTGGGGTTGAGGCGGGTGAGGCTATCCGCCCGGAACTTTTCGTAGCCGAGGTGGAGAGGGCGCTTTATGAGGCTTGGGCATCCACTCATGAGCAAACGGTAGCGGCGGTCAGGAGAGGGGATTACCCGGCCGCTCTTGCAGCATTGGCTGCTCTTCGCCCGGTCATCGACCGCTACTTCGATGGTGTGCTGGTGATGACGGACGAGGAGGCGACCCGCTTGAACCGGTTACGTCAGCTGGCGGCTGTAATGCAGACGGTGCGCCTGGTGGCCTGGTTGGAGCTGGCGCAGGGCTCCTGAGCGGAGCTCACCTGTAGAATCGGTGGGCAGAACTACGTGGAGGGGGCGGCGCCCGCCGGGCGACGGCCCCTCTGCCTTCCGGGCCTGGCGCGGCCTATCTGCTTCACTAGGCCGCCACTTGGCTCTGAACAGCTCACCAGCTGAAGGAGTGCGAAGACTAGTTGAGTACAGGCTCCT
>FWPV01003717.1_pt1 | contig 34079 bp, 21 predicted proteins | sample 2228371 | NCBI WGS metagenome assembly FWPV01 (sample SAMEA103939776, study PRJEB20133) | metagenome
GATGAATTTCTTCACAAAGATGGTTGACATTGATACTTTTTTCCGTTACATTTACCGTAGTAGAGAGCATCGTTTACCTCCTTTTATATAATGTTTGTTTGCAACCTAAAGGTAAATAGATGCTCTCTTTTTTTCAAGAGCTTTTATCGTTCAAAAAGGTCACCAATAATTTACGCTATAAGTTGATTAAATAATTTTGTGAGCTTTTTTGTGTATTATTAACCATAGGTGAAGCTAGCAGACGTTGAAAAGGGGTTTTAGGCTGATCGTACTTTTTGATTGATTTTGAGCCGTCGCGATATTTTTCTACAAGCTTAACCGATGGGATAAAGAAATTGAAATACATACGCCATTGGGTGGAAAAGAGATCATTTAGCATGTTTACCAATTCTATTTTATCAAAACGTTGATAGCCGAGATATTGTCTGATGTGGGTCCAATTTTTTTCTTCGATATGGGCATTGTCATTTTTATAATAAGAACGTGATCTTGTGAACATGACTGGATGTTTTCGGTTTGAAAAGTATCTGACTAAATGCCAATTTAAGAATTCTGAGCCATTATCGCAATCAAAGCCTAAGAGGGGAAAGGGGAGTCTATTTTCAATATTAACAATACCATTAATCACTCCTCTTTCTCCTTTGCCCCAGACCGCATATTGTTCGGCATAGCCAGTGGCGATATCAACACAGTTGATGGTATAAACAAAGCTTCCGGCCGTAGAGGTGCCGCAGTGGGCTACCGAATCGACTTCGAGAAATCCCGGTTGGGATTGATCCCATTGATTGGTTTTAATGGGGATATGTCTTTTTATTAAAGTCCCCGGCTTTGTTGTGGATAGTCCAGTTTTCTTATATCGTGCTCGCTTGTGTTTAAATAATCGATCGATCGTTGCCGGTGATATCCTACAGAGATCATGATAAACATCCTCTGGGATTTCATAAGGATAATACGGCAACCACAATGAGATAATGACCTTTAATCTTTTGGAACAGGGCAAATTGGTCTTTATCCAAAGATCAAAAAGAATTTTGAAAATCAACTCATTGGTGTATTTCTTTTTGCGACCACGTTTTTTACAGTTAAACCAATCTCTTTTGGTCTGATTTAAAAGTCTAATTGCGTATTTTCGATTATAACCACAATTCTTACAAAATTCATCAAGTATGAGGCTCTTCTGATTCTTAGGAGAAATTTTGTATCGTGGCTTTATACACTCCGTATATTCTCTGCGAGATGTAGGACTCATAATCTATGTCTCCATTAGTTGACATGGTTACATATATTATGAGGCAACGAATATCATGCCAAATTTGCATGGTTACTTTTTTTATGATTCAATTCGCGAATTCAGAAAATAAAAAAAATTCTTGCAAAATAATAAAAAAGTAAATATTATATAGTTAGATTGTTCTCAAAACGAGGCCATAGAGCAGCTTTTGATAGATTTTCCACACGAATAAGATTCGCCGCAGACAATCTAATACTAATCCACTTTTTGCTGTTGTGACAATCTATCGGAGGCTGCTATGAAAAACGCCTATTGTTTCATCGTAGTGGTATGGGCCGTTCTCGCTTTTTTCCTCTTCCCTTCCATGGCCTTCTCCCAAGCCGATCTCATTCTCTATAACGGCAAGATCATTACCGTCGATTCGCAGGATCATGTTTACCAGGCCATTGCGATCAAAGACGGTAAAATTCTCCAACTCGGCACCGACGCCGAGATCATGGCCTTGGCCGGCGTCCATTGCCTTCTGGTCAACCTCAAAGGCAAGACGGCCACCCCCGGCTTGATCGACTCCCATTACCATCTGATGTATTACGGGGCACAATTCTATCCAGGATTTCTCAACATCCGTCATCCGGTGGTGCAATGCAAAGCCGATCTTCTTCAAGTCATCAGTCAATACGTCCAAACACTGGAACCAGACGATTGGATTTCGGGTAATCAGGGCTTTACCTTGAAAATGGATGAAACCCTCGACCGTTACGATATCGATGGTGTGGCGCCAAACAACCCCGCTTATCTTCGCCACAGCAGCGGCCAATTCGCGGTCGTCAATTCGCGCGCACTGCAGATCGCCGGCATCGATCGCAACACCCCCAATCCCCACAGCAGCCTCATCATCCGCGATGCCAACGGCGAGCCAACGGGCATCCTCTCCCACTATCCGGCGGAGAACTTGGTGGCACAACACGCCCCCGGCTATGGTGACCGCACCGACGAACAATCCTTTGAAGACATAGATGTCGGGCAAAGGCTCTGTCTGCAGGCGGGCTATACTTCGGTTCAGGATGTCATCGTCGGCAGCGTGGAAGACATCATGAGATATAAAAAATACGCCGAAGATGGCAAGCTCAAAGTGCGCGTATATGCGCTGCTCTATCTCAATAGCGAAGAACAGGCCAACTATATGGCGCAGAATTATCAGCCGATCAACGTCGGGCGTTTCACCTTCGGCGGCTGGAAGTTAGCCATGGACGGCGGTATGGCGGCTAAAACCACACTCTTTTACAACAAAAATATGATGGCCTCGCAGCTCGCTTATCCCTACCATGAGCAGGAGACGATGAATCGCATCTGCAAAACCTTGCATAATACCGGCCTGCAAATCGCCGTGCACGTCTTGGGCGATGAAGGCATCGACCGCACCCTGGCGGCATTCGAGCAGGCCATGCAGGCCAATCCGCGTCAGGATCCGCGCCATCGTATCGAACACGGCCTGTTTCCTACAACCGCGGCCATTCAAAAGATGAAAGACTTGGGTCTCATCCTCTCCACACAGCCGCAATGGCTGGTCTGGTACGGCGACGGCTATCAGGTCGGCACCAGCGCTGCGGCCATGCAGCAACTGTTGCCTTTTCGCACCATGATCAATAGCGGCGTACACATCGCCTTTGGCTGCGATGTGCCGGCTTCTCCCTATCAAGAACCGGCATGGGCATTCATCGGCGCGGTGTTGCGACGCACCACCTCCGGAGCTGCTCTTTCGCAAACAGAACGCATGACAACCCGCGAAGCCCTGTACACCCATACCATGGGCTCAGCCTATGCCAGTTTCAGCGAAAACACCACCGGCTCGTTGGAGCCAGGTAAATATGCGGACATTGCGGTTTGGTCGCACGATCTGTATACCATGACCGGCCAAGAGCTGCCCAACCTCGCAGCGCAGATGACCATCGTCAACGGTGAGATTTTATATGACGCCGGTGGCTTTCCGATGAAATACGCCGGCGGCAGCTGGAAGGCGACCGGGCAGATGCAATATCCGCGACAAGACCATACCGCCACCTTGTTGACGGACGGCCGCGTCCTCATCGTCGGCTGGGATATCAATCAAGCTGAAATCTACAATCCGACCACAGGCATGTTCACCGTCACAGGCGCGACGGTAAAAAATCATCGCCAGGGTTCTACCGCCACGTTGCTCAACGACGGCAAAGTGCTTATCATCGGCGGCGTCAACGCCCTCAAAAGCGGCGAAATCTACGATCCGGCCACCGGCCAATTCACGCTGATTAGCGACACCCTCAAATCGCCGCACGCCTATCACTCCGCCACCTTGTTGCCCGATGGCAAGGTTTTAATTGCCGCTGGTCAGGATCAAGCGGGCCCGCAAACCCATGCGGTTGCGGAGATTTATGATCCGCAAACCGGCACTTTTACCCTCACTGGATCTCTGCATGAACACCGCTCCGGCCACACCGCTACATTACTGGCCGATGGCACCGTTTTGATAACTGGCGGTATACAGACCACGACACCAGGAAGTGGTTTTTACCTCAACAGTTGTGAGAAATACGATCTGCAGAGTGGCACATTCAGTAAAGTTACAGACATGCAAATTTCACGCAGCGGGCACAGAGCGACGCTTCTTAATGATGGCCGTGTGCTCATCTCCGGCGGCGCCTATTATCAAAATCGCAATGAAATATATGACCCCAAAAGCAACACTTGGAGTTTAACCAGCAGCATGACCGTGGATAAACGTCTGTATCATACTGCTACCCTCCTGAAAAGCGGCCATGTCCTCCTGGCCGGAGGAATGATCGGAGCCGCTCGGTCGGCTAAAGCGGAAATTTATTATCCGGAAACCGATACCCATTATGCTGCGGATAATATGATTTCAGCGAGAGGAAGCCATACGGCGACCTTCTTGAACACCGGCGCTGTTTTGTTGGCTGGAGGATTCGATGGCCAAAACACCCTGAAAACCGCTGAACTGTATTGGTTCGATCCAACGACCAGTGTATCGGAAAAGAATCCCAAAGGAGATCAGAGTGCGCCCGAATATTTCAGCTTGTCGCAGAATTACCCCAATCCCTTCAACGCCGAAACAAAGATCACCTATCGACTTACGAAACCACAACGGATACGCATCGCCGTTTATAATGTGAACGGCGAACGGATCGCCCTCTTGGTGGACCGTATGGAAAATGCCGGCGAGCATACGATGCGTTGGGACGGAAGAGATGATGCGGGTAAACCGGTGGGTACAGGCCTCTATCTGCTGTATATGAAGGCGGGCGATAAAGTCATCACGCGAAAGGCGTTGTTAGTGAAATGATCCGTATAAGTTATCTGCAAGGAACATGAACCATGATAGAGAAATTGTGTTGAAACGAAATATTTTCTCGAAAATGGACATTAATCTCTGTAAGAGTGATAGAAAGTGAATTTTCTATGTATAATAATATCAAATAATTACAATTATGGCAGCTAAAGAGGCCTCCTCGCTGGGGCTCATCGACGTGACATAATTTTTCATGTCTTCACACTGTGATTAGAGCTTGCGTCCACACTAATGGCTAAAAAAGGTATCGGTAGGGCTGTCCGCCGTATTACCATAGAAATGCCGTGGAGGTGACCCTCGTATCTAAATTTGCTCAAAAACGAAAAATCGGTCCCCGTGCGTATTTGCGATTTACAATAAAAAGGAGCCGAAAATTGATCATCGCGACCGACGCCGCCCTGATGGCTTTCAAATCGATGACGGCTTTGGCAAAACGCCCATGGTTGCCATTCGAATTAAAAATGATTGGCTTTGGCTGAAGCGGCCCCAAATTGAGCCTGGTGCAGGCTGAAGAAAATGCCGTTGGCGGCCATAAAAATATCGAATGGGAGGGTGCCAGAATTTATTGGGATGAGAAAACCGATCTTCTTCAACAAAACTATGGCGATATCCTCATCGACTATGGCCATTTCCTCTTTGAAGATCGATTTATCGTCGGATCTACACGGGGGAGGCTTAGTTGCTGATCGGGCGGCAATTGTCCAGTCGATGAAGACGTGATCAATTATTTTTATATTTGCGATGGTTCTAACAAAAAGTTTTTGTAGTTGACGTTGATCCTCACGGCAGGCGTTACAGGATATTCGAAACCTGGCAGGATTCTCTTTCCTAAATTTTATTGCCGTGCTCATGATAACCCTGACAGGGGGCGGTAGAACCCTGGCAGGGTTATCTCGCACAAATTCCAACACTCGGCTACATTAACCTTGCCAGGGTTTCCTGGAACGGATCCACGCAGAAAGCGGGATACGATGATAGCGCAAGCGACGCCGATCCTTCAAACCTGAGAGAATGAGAGTATGATTTCCCTTCTCATTGCGTCGTCAGGGACGACGGCTTGTCGTTTATGAGCATTCATTTATTTTAAAAGAGCACCGATAGGCAAGAATAAGTATTTCGCCGAATTATCTGTAGCAACATTATGGACGAAGCCTTGCCATTTATTACTTTTTTAGGTAATATGGATAAACATCGATTGACAAAATTGACTGGCTGTCGCAGGACAAACAACAATTTTGATCGTTTTTATCCTGTCGATCTTGTCCATCCATGTCAGCAGTCTTATCTTTCTGTCATGTTGGAAACATCTTTGAGTTGAAACCGCAAGTTGGCTGGCGCGCACAGAACATATTGTATAATCGTAAATCGCATCGCCGTATCAAAAAGATCCTTAGCAGGATGACATGAGGCGCGGTGTCAGGGCGTCGTCGGGCCGTTGTCAGGGCGCATTCAGGGCATCTCAGGCCGTCGTCAAGGGCGTCGTCATGGACGACTTGTTGCCATTTATTGCTTTTCATCTGGAAAATGCGTTGTCAGGAACAACGCCTTGCCATTGAGATATTTTTTTATTCACACGGAAAAACATTGATGAAGAAAAGTCCGCAGGGACGACTTTTGCTCATCTGGAAAAGGAGTCGTCAGGGACGACACCTTGCCGTTTATGAGCATTTATTATGAAAGAGAAGTCAAAGGTAAAATTAAGACTTTTACAAAATTATTTTTCGCAAGATGAGGGAGGACGTCTTGGGAATAAAAGATATTTAATTGTAATTTTTTTGCCCATTCTGATTGTTCATACCAGCCAATAGGCCAACGCTTCGACAAAGATTTAATTCATCTCATTCAGCAACGCATTCCTCACCTGCACCACCTTACCATTGGCATAATAAACGCGCGGCAGCCGCCTGCCGAATCGCGCCATCACCTCATACGAAACCGAATCGATCCAGCGGGCGATGTCGTGCGGCGAAATGGCCACCCTCCCCTCTTGCCCCATGAGGGTGACCGGCTGACCGACCTCGATACCATCCAATCCCTCCAGCGAAACGAAACAGGCATCCATGCACAAACCGCTGATGATGGGCGCATATTTTCCGTTGATGATCACCTGTCCCCCATGGCGCATCTTGCGATCATAGCCATCGGCATAGCCAATGGGCAGCACACCGATGCGTTCCGTTTTTACCGCCAGGTAGCGGCGGCCATAGCCCACCGTGTCGCCGCGTCGAATCGTGCGCACCGCTGCAATGTGCGTTTGCACCTGCATGGCTGGTTTCAGGTCAAATGGCCTGCGCACCTCTTCGGAAGGGTAATAGCCATAGACCATCAATCCCACGCGCACCATGTCCATATGAGCCTCTGGTAAATCCAATACCCCACCGCTGTTGCACATGTGCCAGATGGGGATGTGATAACCAGCCCGCTGGAACTGTTCACGGATATCTTTGAATCGTTCTATTTGCAGCCGTGCAAAACTTTTATCCAGAGCATCGGACAGGGGGAAATGGGTCATTGCGCCCACCCATTGGAGGTTGGGGAGTCGGGCCATGGGCACAAAGCTGGCGAGAGCCTCCGGCCACGGCACCCCATAACGGCTCATGCCGGTGTCGATCTTTAGATGTATCCGCGCAGATGTTCCCTTTTGTTTTGCCACTTGCGAAAGGGCCTCGACCACTGGTTGTTGGAATACCATCTGTTCGATATTGTATTTCAGGACGTCTTCTGCCTGCTGCGGCCAAATCGGCCCCATGTTCAGGATATCCATGGTAATGCCGGCACGCCGCAATTCGACGGCTTCGTCCAAAGTCACCACACCCAATTTATCCACCGGCAGCTTTTGCAGCCATCGCGCTACTGGCACCGCCCCCAATCCATAGGCATCGGCTTTTACGACCACCAGCAATTTAACTTTGCGCAAATAGGATTTGATGTGGTTGACATTATGGGAGATGGCGTCCAGATCGACTTTTACCCAAGAAGGGCGATATATCTGCGGGGGTAGTTGGATTCGCCCTTTTTTAAAAGGCCTTGACGGTGTCCGTTGCATGGTTCTAATTCTCGATCAAAATGAGATGCCTCAAGGAGTTTTCAAACCGGATAAAACATACACCACAGATCGATCATAAAAGATGATCTGCGAAAAAACCTGTTGTATTTGTATGTATCAGCATATATAAAATGGTCTAATAGTCACTACCAGCCATTTAGTTCAAATAACATGCTGGTCATCTTCTATCAACAGGGGGATTGACAGGTTAGCTACTCTGGCTAAAAATAATTTTTGCCAGGATCACCTTATCTGCAAAACAGTTTCCATCGGTCGTATCACCCGGAAAACGGGATAGAGATCTTTTTCCCGATCGAAATAAGGAGAGTGCTCATAAAAAAAGCGCAAGCGTGCACGCGAGTTAGCGGCAAAGGCGCTGTCGGTCGCCAATTTTTTCCGAAAACTTTGGGCCAAGTCTTCATCCATCGCCATCATCCTTTGTGCCAGAGGCTCCATCACATAAGACTCGAAATACTCCTTTTCCTCAAAAATGGTATTGATCAATCCCCAAGCCACCAACGCGTCGGGCGCCTGTGGTTCCAATAGATGCATGATGAGGCGGCTCTTGGGATTAGCCAACGGCACATAGATCGTGCCTGCCATAAAAGCCCTTTCTTCTCGCTGCAAAGAGACCTGAAATGAAGGGATCTGCCTTCCCTCATAAGGGGTATTACGAAATTTAACATCCTTCAGCCGGTATACCTCACAAATAAATTGCGTCTCTTGGGGTAGTTTTTTATAGTCGATACGATGGGCATCGAGGACGTCGATGATTTGCCGCCATGCCGGCGGGATAAGATAACCGATAGGCGGGACTACAGAGACCGTCGGTTCGACCTCATTATAATACACCGTGGGAACGTCCATGGCTTCTGGTCGGTAGACGAGATAAGGCCTTCCGGATATAGCCCCCTGCTGGATCGTAGCCTGATAACCGCGATAGATCATCGACTCGCCGGCGTGAAATTTCGTACGAAACTGCAAGGGGAAATGCATCGAGGTATCCCAATGGGCTCCTACGAGGCTCATGGCTTTGTCTTCTTCGGCAACCGCTTTTTTAAGCCATGCACCATTTTTCGCCAACTCTTGTAATCCGAAGAGGATAAAATCTAAAGTCGCCTGCACGCGGACACGGTACGGTTTGAGAGCATGAGTTTCGATTAAAAATCCGGCGCGGTTGCAAATGGTTGCATAGACGTTAGATAGCATCGGCCGCCACACACCGCCGATGAATCCTTTCTCCGGATGTTCATAATCTCGCGGCTCGGCATACGGTCCGATGATCATACCCGCTTCCTCACAACGTTTTTGAATGGCCGGTAGGAACGACTGCTTCGCCCAGCGGGATACCGCCCCGCCGAAAACTTCATGTTCATCGATGTTGTAAGTGAGCACATACTGAAAGTCGACGCCATCGGTGGTATGGCAGTCATAGAAAAAATGCGGCGACCATTGATGGTACATGCTCAGCCAGGCGCTCATTTCCGGGGCATCAGCCTTGAGGAAATCGCGATTCAGGTTCAGTCGTGTCGCTGTTGCTCGCCAACCCATCTCCTTCGGGCCATTTTGATTGATGCGCTGAAACGCAGAAAATCGCTCATGGCCATCGACGTTAAAGATGGGTACCATGAGAATGATGAGTTCTTGCAGGATTTCTGGGTATTTTCTGGCTATCAGCAAATCGCGCGCCAACAGCATCATCGCATCCTTGCCATCAGACTCACCAGCGTGGATGCACCCTTGGATGAGGACGATGAGCTTGCCACTTTTTTGGGCTGCTGCAGGTGTGAAACAGCGATCTCGGGAGATGATGAACAGCGGCAATTTACGCCCCTCGGGACTGGTGCCGAAAAAAGTCAACTTGGAAAAAGACGAAGCTTGATCCAGCCGTTCAAAGTACCTGAGTGTTTCCGCATAACGAGGGGTTTCCAGACCGCCGGATTTCTCGTAAAAGGTTTGCCAATCGTCGCCATAAATTTCATTAACAAATATCATCCCCAACAAAAGAGTGAGGGCCATAATGCACGATGCTTTGGTTACGTTGCGCATGGTTACTTGAACTCCCAATGATTGGATGTTGATCAAATTCCGCGAATCAATGATCAATTTTGAACACCGTTAGTCAAGGCTATAAATGTCGTGGTAAAACAGGGCTGCCTAAACAAAAGATCGTTATTTTTGCGACTCGGTATTCGGTGTCAACCATGTTTCTCCGCTTATTACTTGCTCATTGGGAAAAGAGGGACCACCTCAACAGCAATAAACACCGAATCCGAGTGAGAAGATAGAAAACCTTTAGGATCTCTAAGGTTATCGACTTTTCTGGAAAAATCTTTCTGCCTATTGCGCTGATGCGCTTAAAACCAAGACAAAAACTTGGATTATCGTCTTTTCTTGTAAAAATCTTTCTGCAGTTTTTGTATGATTCGGTCGGATGTGTAAAGGGCCAGGTTTTCTAGTCCCTTGGCAATCTGTTCGGCAGTCAATTGTGAAAGCGCCACCGCCGTGATGATATCGCCTGCAGCAGTAGGGAGTCCGAAAATCTGCCGCGAAATGGTCATCTTTTCGTCAAAGCAATTTCTCCATATTTCTTTGCCCCGTTTATTATCCAGCAAGGTGATTCTCGCATCTATTTTGTAATGTACGCCGGCACTCCATGATTTTGCATCGATCCCGTAATGGCGAATTTCGACATTGAAAAGATAATCCGAATTTCGCGAATCGCTGGTAGCATCGAAATGAAGAAACTCAGCGCCACGGGAGAGGATTTCGGCCCTGATGATGTCTGGAATATTCACCATCTGCACCGCGCTATCCATTTTTGCACGGGTCTTACTTAACTCAACTTCCTTGGCAATGCTGGTACCAACGCCAATGACCGCTTCAACTGGGCGGCTAAAATCAATGTCCTCCCAGTTGTCGGCAAAAATCTCTGGAGGAGTTGGGTAGGGTAATGAAGCTGCTACGGTACGATCCCTGAATTCGTACCCCTGCAGTTTGTTCATATGGCAGCACTGAGATAGTATTATCATGAAAACCATGGCGATGAAAAGTAGCATAGAACGGATTACTATCTTTTTCATTGTATGCCTCCTCTCTTTGTTTTTTGCTATGGTACAAACCTGTACTCAACCCGAGAGATGAATAAAATGATGCGAAATAATACTCAATTCTGCCATCAAACGCAAGGTAAATTGTATTTTTTGACTAGCTTTCATTTAAGAATTGCATATGATGTTCAAAATCGGGTAGAGCTTCTCAGTTTTGGATATCCATTTGAGTTCAAAAATTTAATCCAATTGTTAGGGTTAGGTGGAACTTAAGGGAATATCTAACCGATCCGGGGAATAATTTGGTATTGTTGAATGTTTAACCATTCAATATCGTTCATTCTTTATAATCTGATAATTTTCTTTAATAATTATGGAATAGTTTAACCAAAAAGCTCACCTTTATCGAATATCGAATCATCTAGCTGTTTATATTAAAATAATAATTTTATACTGCAAATGGAAAATCTTAGCTGATAAATCCATAGGTAATATAACTAAATTTTTTTTTATAATGCTTGCGTTTCTTAATATTTAGTTATATATTAATGTAAATGAATATTTTTCATTTCTATACTTTAAGCAAAGGGAGAAGATTTTATGCGTACTATTTGGATGATGACGACGGTGTTGCTTTTTGCTGCCATGGTTTTCGCCCTCTCATCTGTCCTGTATGCCCAAAAGGCGGAGCTTTATGACGCGCTTTTTGGGGAAAAGGACAAAAAGCTCAAAGAATACAAATCGCAAATGGCAGAATTTTTAGCGCCCACGTTTTATGCTGATGCGGTCGATAAATATGCCAAGATCAAGGACGATTTTAATAAGGGCAGAGAGGTTTCAGAAATCCGCAAGAAATTGACCGAAATTGAAGATGTTTTCAAAAAGATCGAAATGACATTATGGACGGGGCGGAATCTATTCAAAGAGGTGTTGAAGGCGCGTGAAGATGCGCTAAATGCCAACGCACCGGAATTTTCGCCTGCGGAATTCAATGCCGCAGATGATTTGCTGCGATCTGCTGGTAAAGAGGAGGAGATCGGCAATGCCGATGGGGTTCGTGAAAAAGCCGCCAAGGCCACGCAACGATATCGTGATTCGGAACTGAATGCCATCAAAAAGAGTGTGATCACTCCCGCGCGAGAGGCGCTGACAGCTGCTAAAAAAGCCGAAGCAGACAAGTTGGCCCCCAAGACGTATGAAAAGGCCAAAACCCTGCTTCAAGTCGCTGAGCAAATTCTCATCAACGATCGCTATAACGTCACCGAAGCGACCGCCAAAGCAGAACAGGCGATTTACGAAGCCAACCATGCCATTCAGATCAATAATTTCTTGAGAAATAAAAAATATTCAAGCGAAGAGCTTGCCCTCTTTTACGAAGAGCATTTCGGCAAAATTGCCCGAGAACTGGGTTACGAAGCCAGATTCGATCAAGAATTCGATAAATCGATCCAACAATTAATCACCTCTATTTCCAATCTGAAAGAGGAGAAGAAAAATCTCACCCAAGATTTGGCCGATAAAGAAAAAGAACTGGAACAAAAACAACATGCCTTTGAGGAAACCCTGGCCAAATACAAACAGCAGTTGAGCTCGCTCATGGCCACCAGTCAACAACGAGAAGCGGAAATAGCCGAGGAATTGGCGCGCAAACAGAAAGAGTTGCAGGAAAAGCAGGAACGCGAAGCAAAGATAGCCAAAGTTCGCGAGATGTTCACCCCGGCTGAGGCTTCGGTCCTGTTGGAAGCTGACCGTCTCATCATTCGCTTGTTCTCATTGAGTTTTCCGGTTGGGAAGGCAACGATTGGGCCAGAATATTTCAATATACTGTCACGGGTTCAAAGGGCCCTTCGTGAATATCCGGAATCTACGATCACGATTGAAGGCCATACCGATGCCATTGGCGACGAACGATACAACGAGCGTTTATCCACCAAGCGCGCCGAAGCAGTGCGAGAATATTTGATCGCCAACATGGCGATCGATGCTTCGCGAATAGAGGCGATAGGTTATGGCGAAAGCCGACCCATTGCCAGCAACGAGACCGAAGAGGGAAGAGCTCAGAATCGGAGAATTGATATCTCCATTAAGATTGAATGACAAAAGCTCCATCTAATTAATTCATACCACTCACTATCAACACAGGAGGAAACAATGAAAAAGTTAATGGTATTTTTTCTAATCGGCGTTTTTATGGTGGCCTTCGCTCAAGCGGGCGATGAGAACCATCCCAAAACCATGAAAGGAGACAAGGCGTTGTTGTTCACCATCAATGGGTTAGGCTACTTTGGCGTCGAAGGCAATCAGGCGGGCATGTCGCCGCTGATGCTCTATATGACGACAGATCTTGGGGAAGGCTTTGATGGGATGGATTTTTCTGACCTCGATGTGAGTGCCCCGGTTGCTAAGGGATTCGGGTTCCTTTATTACTTTGGCGATAACACGGCGTTGCGCATGGGTCTAAATTATCAGAGCGCCACCGTTAAACAGGAATTCAATGATGAAGAGGATGGATTCGATGGTGAAACATCGGTGACCCTTTCCACCATGGGCATAGCGCCCGGCATCCAGTATCATTTAGTCAACACCAACGCCCTCACCATCTACACAGGAGCCGAATTTTTTTACGCCTCCGGTAAACTTTCGATGAAAGAAGAGGGGGATGATGATGAAAGCGAAGCTTCTTTGAATTTTAGCGGTTTCGGCGCTGCTGGATTACTTGGCGCGCAATTCTATCCCTTCAAAAACGTCAGCTTTGGTGCCGAGTACAAATTGGGCTATTCATCCCTTTCTTCATCCATGAAAATGGAAAGTGGAAGAAATAAAGATGAGAGTGACGGCCCTTCGATATCCATGCTGGGTATAACCACATGGGCCGTGACCCTGGGCTTTCATTTTTAATTGATTATAATCCAATTTTGATAAACCCAGTCGGATGCCTTTCGGGTGTCCGACTTTTTTTGTTTCAGACTCGTCAATTATCAAAACCTGCTGGGGGATAAAACGTTTTTTTACATGCCAAGTCATGGCTTCTGATCGCCGAACCGTGAGATGGAATACAACTTGACCCTTCCAAACTCCTATAAAGGCGGCAGGCCGAAATCCGCATGACCATTCAACATAGAACCCAACAAAAGAACAACAATAACCCTTGCGTCATTGCTGAAATATGGCTAAATTACTAATAAATGAATATGTCTGAATCGGAAAAATAGCTGGAAATGATCATGCCCAGATATTTGCTTATTCGCATGTTTGTCAACCTGATTCTTTTAGTTGGAATCATCCATGCCCAACCACCGACCGGCACCGCTGTGGCGCCCATTCCCACCCTTTCCTATAGCGAAGGCGAAGGCATCGAGTACGGTGGTAAACTATTTGTCTACCATTTTGGCGACGGTCAACGCCAACCCTATCGCTGGAGTGTCATTCTCAATGCAGCGAAAACCACGCGCGAAAAGACCGACCTCTATCTCTTCGTCGATGTTCCCCATGCTTTGCAGGATGGCTCACGCATCGATGTCCGCATCGAGCAGAAAAATTTGCTCTTGGAAGATTACCATGGCCTCGGCAATCATGTTGATTATTTGCTGGATTATACCCAAAAAGGGAACAGTCGGTTTTTATCCGAAGAATATTACAGCTATCATCGCAAATCGGCAGCGGTAATGGCCAACGTGCAATTACCTCTATTCTCCTCCACGTCGCGCCTCATCCTCGGGGCGGGAGGACATCACACCCGTCTTAGCGCCTACCCCTATCCCAACAAGCTCGAAAACGATCACCCCTTTGGCATGCAGGGCGGATGGAGCAATTATCTCCGCTTTGGGTTGGTCATCGACAAGCGCGACCAAGAGGCCACACCCCAGCGAGGCTATTGGACGGATATATTGATCGAACCATCATTCAGATTGATCGGCAGCGATTATGAATACACCCGCACGACTCTGACCCATCGATACTATATTCCACTTCACCGCAGAGTGATATTAGCCCAGCGATTAGTCTATGAAAGAATGGCCGGCTCCCCCCCTTTTTATGAAATGGCAGTGATCAGCGGTTCTTTTCAACGTCAAGAAGGACTGGGCGGTTGTAAAAGTCTGCGCGGCATGCCGCGATTGCTGTTCGTGGGCCGAGACAAATTCCTCTCAAATTTAGAACTGCGCTACCGCTTTCACGAAATCACCATCCTCAAACAACATCTGACTTGGTATTTGCATCTCTTCTGCGATGCCGGTCGCGTGTGGATGAAAGATGATCCCTTCACTCTCAAGGATCTGCATTTCACCCAAGGCCTCGGGATCCATGTACAATGGCGCAAAGACTTCATCGGCGCCATCGATATCGGTCGCTCAGCCTATCTTGACTATGCCTTGTATCTGACCTTTGGGACGCTTTTTTGAAAATACTAGGCTTGCAGAATTGAACAAATGAAATATTGGTTTTTTACCCCGTCGGCGCATCTATGATTGACGCACAGCTCTACGGTAATTTGAAGGAAGCTAAAATGGCTTGCGCCCACTCGTCAAAATTGTAAAAACGATCCTCTATCATACGAATATTTAAATCTCCCGTAATTCCGTAATATTTGGTTGAACACGAGACCATCATGGGAACCTTTGATATTTTCCTTGACATCTTTATGGATTTTTAATAGAATTATAGCCAAAGAGAAAAGGTAATAACGATCCATGCACGAACTGAGCATCGCCCAATCCATCTATTCTACGGTATTGCGAGAAATGCAACAGCGGCAAAGAACGCGGGTGCGCACCATCGGCCTGCGCATCGGCGTTTGGAGCGGTATCATGCCAGAAGCGTTAGAGTTCGGTTTCGAAAGCATCATCCCAGGAACTCCACTCGCAGAGGCGCGGTTACAAATTGAGGAGATGCCGCTTCGGGTGCGTTGTAATGATTGCGGTACAGGCTTTACCTTAGAGGGTGGAGTGGAGTTATACTGTCCTAATTGTTCCTCAAAGGATTTAAGTTTATCCGGGGGAGATGAATTGGAAATTACATTTATTGAGATGGAATGAGTCATGACGGAAAAGATCATCCTGGAAAAAAAAGTATTATCCGAAAACGATCGCCTGGCGATGGAAAATCGTCAGCTATTACAAGCCCAAGGGATTGTCTCCTTGAATCTGATCAGCTCACCCGGCTCGGGCAAGACCACCTTGCTGGAAAAAACACTTACGGCCTTGAACCATGAGATTCGCATGGCGCTCATTGCTGGCGATGTGCAGACCGATAACGACGCCCAGCGTTTGCTCCGTGTGGGGGGAGCGCGAGTGCGTCCCATCGTCACCGGCGGCGCCTGTCATTTAGACGCCAGAATGGTGGCCAAGGCTCTGGCGGAGATGGAGCTATCCGGCGTGCAACTGCTGTTCATCGAAAACGTCGGCAATCTGGTGTGCCCCTCCAGCTATGATTTGGGCGAAGACATGAAAGTGGTGTTGATCAGCACCACCGAAGGCGACGACAAGCCGCTCAAATATCCCGCCATCTTCCGCCGCGCCCGAGTGATGATCATCAATAAAATCGACCTTTTGGGTACGTCGGATTTTGATATGCATCGCGTCATCGACAACGCGCGGACGATAAATCCAGATTTACGCATTTTCTCGCTCTCCTGCCGCAACGGCGAAGGCCTACAGACATGGTTGCAGTGGCTGAGAGAGTTGACCATAAAAAGGTCGTAGGCTTTTATGCCAAAGGCGCGAAAAAGGCTCCTCATCAATGGATTGGTACAGGGCGTTGGATTCCGACCCTTCGTCTATCAATTAGCGCAACGGCTGCAGCTGCATGGATTCGTCCGCAATCAATCCGAAGGCGTGCTCATCGAGGTGGAAGGAGAAACAGAGGAGCTGCGGGCGTTCCAATCCGCGTTGGTACAGGAGGCTCCGGCGCTATCGTATATTATTTCCATTCAGACAGAAGATATCGCGCCATCGGGCGAAAAGGGGTTTACCATCGATGCCAGCACTTCCCACGCAGTGCCAAGCACCTTCATCCTCCCGGACATCGCAGTATGCGATGACTGTCTCGCGGAAATGCTCGACCCAGGAGATCGCCGCTATGGTTATGCGTTCATCTCTTGCACCCAATGCGGGCCGCGATTCACGATCTCCCACCACCTGCCCTACGATCGCCCCAATACCACCATGGCGCCATTTATTTTATGCGAGCGCTGCCGCCGCGAATATAAAGATCCTCATGACCGTCGTTTTCATGCGCAGACCAATGCCTGTGTTGATTGTGGTCCACAACTTTGGCTGTGCGATCACCAGGGGCATCGGCTTGTGACAAAAGATCCCATCGCCCAGTCGATTTCCCTCTTGGCACAAGGCAAAATCATCGCCGTGCGCGGTTTGGGCGGTTTTCATCTGGCGGTCGATGCTCGCAACAACGCTGCGGTACAAACGCTGCGGCAGCGCAAGGGAAGAGCGGAAAAACCATTTGCCATCATGGTGCGCGATCTTTCAGTCGCCGAGACGCTTTGCGAAATCAACGACGCCGAGAGAAAATGGCTTTTGCATCACACCCGTCCCATCGTGTTGTTGCGCAAAAAAAACCATGCCGACGTTGCCCCTGCGGTTGCGCCCAACAACGCGTTTCTCGGCATCATGCTGCCCTACACGCCGCTGCACCATCTACTGCTGCAAAAATTAGATTGTTTGGTGATGACCAGCGGCAATTTCAGCGAAGAGCCCATCGCCTGCGGCAATGAGGAAGCGCTGTCGCGATTGGCAGCGATGGCCGATTATTTTCTTTTACATGACCGAGAGATCTTGCAACGCTGCGACGATTCCATCATCCGCGTCATTGGCGATGAACCGCGACTGTTACGTCGCGCGCGGGGATTCGTGCCACGGCCGATTTTTCTCAACAAACCGCTGCAAAAACCTGTGCTCGCCTGCGGCGGTGAACTGAAAAATACCATCGCCCTCTCGCGCGGCAACGCCGTCTTTCTCAGTCAACATTTAGGCGACCTGGATAATCCCCTCACCCTACAACACTTTGAAGCCACCATCGCCTATTTTAAACAGTTGCTACAAATCGAACCAGAGATCATCGCCCATGACCTGCACCCCGACTATCTGGCGACCCAATGGGCGCTGAGACAAAAGCATAAAACCTTGGTGGCGGTACAACATCATCACGCCCATTTGGCTGCGGTGCTGGCTGAAAACGGCTTTGCAGGCCCGGCCATCGGGCTGATTTTAGACGGCACCGGCTATGGCAGCGATGGCACCATTTGGGGCGGTGAGGTTTTGATCGGCCAGGCCAGCGGTTATCGTCGATTTGCTTGCTTGGAACCGGTGGCCATGCCAGGCAGCACGGCAGCCATCCGCCAACCATGGCGCATGGCATTGAGCTATCTGATCCATGCCTATGGCGAAGAGTATCGAAAACTCGATCTGCCGATGTTGCGAACGAGGGATCATAAGATCGTCCATCAAATGATCGCACAGAAAATCAACTCGCCGCTTACTTCCAGCTGCGGCCGATTATTCGATGGCGTTGCCGCGCTTTTGGGGTTACGCGATGAGGTTCATTTCGAGGCGCAAGCTGCCATAGAGTTGGAAATGCTGGCGCTGGATCAAAATGGCAACCCCTTGAAGGAAGCAATTTATCCACCTACAGCCGATGGAGCCATTCCAATCAAACCGCTGATCCGTGCTTTGGTCGAGGGTTTACAAAATAAAGTATCGGCAACGCAGTTGGCCGCCGATTTCCACGTCACCTTGGCGGAGTTGTTCCTGAAAGCCATTGAGGCAGCGCGACAACAAACGGATATCCATTGTGTCGCCCTCAGCGGTGGGGTTTTCCAGAACAGCGTCTTTACCCCGTACATGGAAGAAATTTTACGTCAGGCCGATTTTTCCGTATTGACCCACAAATTGGTGCCCTGCAACGACGGCGGTATTGCCCTCGGACAGATCGCGGTGGCAGATGCAATCATGCACAAATCTTTGTATCGTTCATAAAAAAGATTCCTTATAGGAAAATAATGGATTCCCCTATCCTTTAATTCTATGTATCAGGAATGAGCGAGAAACGAGCTGAACCATTAGTTACTCTCCCAGAAATAGTAGAATGTAAAAAACAAGATATCTTATTAGAAAGACCACCAAACCCGAGCGCTTTGATGTGTTAAGTATATAATTATCATTTATTTGTGAGGATAGCATCATAAGATGTCTCGTCGCTGGCGCTCCTCGACATGACACGTTTTTAAGTTTTTTCCAGCAATCACTACCATAAAAACAAAAAGGATAGCAGGTCATGCCAAGCACGTTGTTCAACCTTTAGGTTGAGCGATTATGGATGGGAGTAACAAGCATAAATTATTCTTTTCATTATTAAGCTCCCAAAAACGATTCGGATAGCGGCTCCTGCCAAGCATGTTGTTCAACCTTTAGGTTGAACGATTATGGATGGCAGAGTAACAAGAATGAGTTATTCGTTTTATCAGTAAGGTCATGGGGCAAATCGGATAGCGGGTCATGCCGAGCACGTTGTTCAACCTTTAGGTTGAACGATTGAAAGCGTCGTAATGCTGGCGTCATCCAATTGACATTCTTGAATTTTATCCTGTAAAGATCCTTGAGCAATCGCCAGCAAAGCCTGCCGGTTACAAAGAATATCCCAAAGCGGACATTTCAGTCGTCCTATCACAAAGATGGTTACACCAAGCCTACAAACCTAACAGAAAATCTGGAAATGATTCAACAATTTTTACATTCATAAAAAAAGAAATAGGAAATTTGAATTTATTTTTTAATTTTATCCATCGTTGAGGGGACGAAAATCATATTTTCAATCACATTACTTTCAAACGATGATTTGGCCAGATGAGTTAAATTCCAGAGGAGAACCAAGGTGAAAAAAATAGCCTACACTGGATTTGCATTGCTTTTAGTTACCAGCATAGAGCTATACAGCCAGACATTGCAATGGAGCGATGGCGATGTAATCGTGGTCTTGGGCAACAGCATCACCGAATTGGGAGAAAAACCAGATGGTTATGTGAATATTCTCCGTAAAACCATGGCGGTGATGTATCCGCAGATGCGTGTCTACTTTGTCAATTCTGGCTATAGCGGACATAAATCCACGGAGATGGAGGCGCGATTTCAGAGTGATGTCGTGGAGCTCGAACCGGATTGGGTGATTATCAGCGTCGGCGTCAATGACGTCTGGCATGGTTTTTTGGCGGTCGAGCGGAATCGGCCGGACTTGAGCAGCGTGCCATTACCGACCTTCAAGGAAAAAGTCACCCTGATGGTGCAACGAGCACAGGCGAAGAACATCAAAGTCGCCATCATGACGACGACGGTCATCAAGGAGAATCTCTCTTCGCCGGAGAACAAGGCGTTGGAGCCATATAATCAGGCCTTGCGAGAGATTGCCAAGAGGTATCATTGTCTGCTGATCGACCAGAATGCAGCCTTTCGCAAAGCGATAGAGTCGGCAAAGAAAGACAGTTTGGCCGATCGCGGTTTTTTGACCTACGATGGCGTTCATCTTTCTGCAGCAGGCAATCGTCTGATGGCACAGACCATCTTGAAAACCTTTGGCGTGTCTCTTTCGCAATGGGAGATCGCCCAGCCGCTCATTCAGGCGGAAATCGAAAAAGATCGTCAGTTGCTGGAAAAAAATGCCGAACGATATTTCGAGACTAACCATGAGGTCGGGCAACCTTGCAACGGACAGAAACGCATCGTCTTTTATGGCTCCAGCTCGGTGGATATGTGGAATCTGGCCAAGGCATTTCCCGATGTGCCGTTCTATAATCGTGGCATCGGCGGTGAAAATTCCCGGCAGATGTGTCTGCGCTTCCAGCAGGATGTGGCGCAATTAAAACCGACGGCGGTGATTCTCTTTCTCGGCAGTTGCAACGATTTTTGGCCGGACGTTCGCATGAGCCGACAGGAGACCAAAGCCAATCTGATGCGCATGGCGCGAATGACGGAAAAATTGGGCGCCAAATTGGCCATCGGTGCAATTATGCCTGTAAACGATTATCTACCCGGCAAAGATTTTGTCAGCTCCCACCCCATCGCCAAAGTCCAACAGCTCAATCGCTGGATCAAATCCTTTTGCGAGCAGAACGGCTATGCGTTCATCGATTTCTATTCCGCAGTGGCCGATGAAAACGGAAAATTGGAAGCCTCCTTTACCGACGACGGCATGCACTGCAATCCCCGAGGCTATGAACAATGGCAACCGCTGGTGCAAAAGGTGCTCGAGGAGTGGGGCTTTGGCATACCTATTCGCAACCACATTAAAAACAATGGGATCAACATCCCTAAACCTTTTGCAGGGCTGATCGGCAATTGGCAGGGCAGCAAACAATTGCAAATCCACCCAGATGCCCCAATACAAAAGTCGAAATCCACGGCCATCGTGCAAGCTGAAGCCATGGGAAAATTCATCGGCATCCGCTACACCTGGCGTTACCAAAATAAGGATCAGCAGGGTCTCCTCCTCATAGGCTACGAAAACGACCATCAACGCGCATCAGCGGTCTGGATCGATTCCTGGCATATGCAGGATAAAGCCATGCTCTGCACCGGTCAATTTTCGGATGCCAACACGTTGACCCTTAACGGCTCCTACGCCGCCGGGCAGGGACCAGATTGGGGATGGAAGATCTCTATAAAAGTTAAAAATGCGAATGCATTCGACCTCATCATGTACAACATCCCGCCCGAGCATGGCGAGGTGCAAGCGGTGAAGATCGAGTACACACGCCTTTAATGCTCCGATCGATGAACTCTTATTCCGCGGCAACTATGTTTCTGAATTTTCCGCAACCGACTCATGGGGGGAAAGAGAAAAGAGTTCAAAAAGAGAATCAACACCGAATCCGCGATGAAAATACAATAGACCTCTTCTGAAATGAATGATGCTATAAGAGAAGGAATTTATGAAGTCAAAATTTCCCGTCACATTTTGGACCGCCAACACCATCGAGCTATTCGAACGAGCGGCATATTACGCCATCGCCTCTTTTGTGGTCATCTATCTGCATGAGACGCTCGGCATGGAGCCCACCAAGTCCACTTTTCTCAACGGAACATTGCTGTGGGGACTGCTCTACTTTCTGCCCATTCTCAGCGGCACTCTGGCGGATAAATTCGGTTTCAAACGTTCTCTGGTGCTGGCTTTTTTCTTCATCACCTGCGGTTATCTCATCATGGGGACGGTGCAACAATTCTGGCCGGCATTATTGAATCAACCGATCGACCAAGTCGATTTCACCCTTCCCATTGTCCTCGGGATTATCTTGATCGGCGTCGGCGGATCGTTCGTCAAGCCTTGCATCTCGGGCACGGTACAAAAAACCGCTGGCGCCCTGACGACGCTGGGCTTCGGCATATTTTACATGGTCATCAACATCGGCTCCATGACCGGACGGACGGTATCTTATCTTGTGCGCATCCATTACGGCATCCCGGCGATCTTCAGCTACGTGGCGACCATTTTTTCCATCATCGCTTTGGGCATCGTCCTATTCATCTATCGTGAACCGCAATACCAAGAGGCTGTTGCCACCAGTCCGACGCAGAAACCAAAGACCGTGGGACAAGCGCTGCTGGGAATGTTCACCGTGCTGAAAAATTATAAATTCGTCTTTTTTTTGATCGTGATCGGCTTTTTCTGGTTCATTTATGTGCAAATTTACAACCTGATCCCCCTATACCTGCGTTTCGTCGATAAAAACGCGCCGGTGGAATTGTATACGTTGATGAATCCCATCATGATCGTCTGTTTTCAATTGCTGATCACCAAATTCTCTAAAGAATGGACGCCGCTGAAATCGATCATGACCGGCGTCGGTGTGACGGTGGTCGGCATGTTGTTGAACATCATCCCTTGGTTGGTGAACACCGATGCTGCAGCGCGCATATCTTTGGGCGCCGTTGCGTTGCCGTTTGCGGGTCTTGTCATGCTGATCTCCTTGGCATCCATGGCGGTGGGTGAGATGTTGGCCTCGCCGCGCATCTATCAATACATCGGCGCCATTGCGCCCAAGGGTCAAGAAGGGTTGTATCTGGGCTATGCCAATCTGCCGCTGGCGTTGGGAACCATTGTAGGCGCGCCTATAGGCGGCATCCTCTTTACCGAGTTTGTGCAGAAACCAGCTGCGCTCCATCAACCAGTTCACACCACGTCCATGTGGTTGATCGTGGCAGCGATGGGGGTGGTGTCGTTCTTCGGCCTATATCTATACGATCGCTTTCTATTGAAAAAACCATGAGGAAATTCGTTATGCAACGTCTGCTCTTGATTTTGCTCTTTTGCGTGTGGATGATGGTTTTTTTTCTTGCCTGTAACAAGAATGCCGTCGATTCCAAACCTTCTGAAAAGTTGCCGGAGGATACGGTGCAAATTGTACCCTTGACAGAAATTTTGCAATTCGAACGCGGCGACAAGCTGTACTTGCACCTGAATCGTCAAGGATTCGATATCCAGCGCCTCAGTGTTATTTTCGATGGCTTATATCTGTCCGGCTCTGAACGGTTGCTATTATGCCATACCGAGGATGGTTCACCCATCGGCGCTGGCGACAGCGGCTCGCCGCTCAAGACAGCGGACAATCGCACCGTAGGCGCGCTCTGTTTTGGGTATTACGGCAACAGCACCCAATTCGAAGCGCGTGTCATCGAAGATATGCTGACGAACGTGAATACCTCTCAGGCGGATTTGGGATCCTCGCCACCGGCATCCAAAAGAACGTTCCCGCTGTTTTTTGCCGTAGGCATTCGTCGAGAATTGATGGAGCGGTTGGCAACGACCGACATGGGACGGTACCAGCCTGACATCGCACTCGTCCAGTTTGATGAAGCCAAAGTAAAATTGTCAAAACAACCTCATTCCTCGGCAACTGTAAGAGGGGGTTCTACGATTGCCATCTTTGATATCATGGGGGGGCAAATTCAATATGGCGCCTATGGCACCGCAACGTTTCTGCGCCACGACACCCTCTTCGCCTTTGGCCATCGCTACAGCATCCGTTCGACGCCTATCGCCGGACCGGTCTATCTGGCGGAAATGATCAGTTTTGTGCAGAGCAACACCGAATCTTTCAAGGCAGTCACACCGACCGATCAATGGCTCGGTTCTTTTGTCTATCAGGATAATTTCGGCATCCGCATCGACCGTAGCCGGCAGTCGCAGACCTTCCCTGTGATGGTAACGGTAAGTCTTGATAGTCTGAATCCGATCGTCTATCGACATGAAATAGCCAATGCCTATTCCGTCTCGCTGGAAAAATACTATGCGGGTGCGACCGCTGGTTCTTTGGCATGGAATTATATTCGCGGATTGTATTATTATGAAAAATTCAAAGCTCTGATGACCACAAAGGTGCGCACCGAGGTTCAGGAATATGTAGTAATTGGCGAAGCAGAAGATGTCGCTTATTGGATCGACTATGCGGTGATGAATTATGTCTTTGGCGACCTATTCAAAGAAATTCCAGAGGCTCATTTACAGAGCATCGAGATTTCCATACATCTGACGCGAGTTTAAAGTCTGAAAAATAGTTGTCTCTTCCAAGAGTGAAGGGTTGCGGTTTTTCCCTCTTTCTCAAGGGAATGAGGATGAAGCAGCCATCACCTTTATAATAAATTGAACTCAAAACCACCGAGGTGAATATGAAACGACTAATTTCTCTCTTCTGGCTTTGTTTATTATTAGCAACAGTCCATGCCACGGCCCAATCCATCGATCTGATGCCCATACCCAAAAAAGTAGAATGGGAAAACGGCAAATTCCGGTTCACTGCCGAGTTCTCCATGGCAGTGAAAGGCGAAGCAGCGCCACGGCTCTACCGCGCTGCTACACGCGCTCTAAGGCGGTTATCCGACCGCACCGGCCTGTTTTTCCCGCAAGATTTTATCACACTGGAATCTAAAAACGACGCCGCAGCCATGCAGATTCTCTGCCAACGCCCCGGCCGTGTCGTCTTGGGAGAGGACGAAAGCTATGCCTTGAAAGTAACGCCAGATAAAATTGTGCTCTTTTGTAAGACTGATCTCGGCGGCCTGCGCGGCCTGGAAACCCTGCTGCAGCTATTACAAGCCGACGAAAGGGGGTACTACCTGCCGGCGGTGACCATCGACGATGAACCACGCTTCCCTTGGCGCGGCCTGCTCATCGACGTCTGCCGCCATTGGCTGCCCATGGAAGTGATCAAACACAACCTCGACGCCATGGCGGCCGTAAAAATGAACGTCTTCCATTGGCATCTGACCGAAGATCAGGGTTTTCGTATCGAGAGCAAAGTATTCCCCAAACTCCATGAGATGGGCTCCGATGGCTTTTATTTCACCCAAGAGCAAGTCAAAGAAATCATCGCCTATGCCGACGATCGCGGCATTCGCGTGATCCCCGAGTTCGATATGCCCGGCCATTCTACCAGCTGGTTCGTCGGCCACCCGGAATTGGCCAGCGCCCCTGGTCCCTATAAGATCGAACGCCGCTGGGGCATCATGGATCCGGTCATGGATCCCACCAAAGAATATACCTATGAATTCCTTGATAAATTCCTCGGCGAAATGGCGCAGTTGTTCCCCGATGAATATCTACACATCGGTGGCGACGAAAATAACGGCAAACACTGGAATGCCAATGCCGATATTCAGAAATTCATGCAAGAACGCGGCATTGCGGACAATCACGCGCTGCAAGCCTATTTCAATAATCGCATCCTCAAAATCTTGACCAAATACGGCAAGAAGATGGTGGGTTGGGACGAGATTCTTCACGACGACATGCCCACCGACATCGTCATCCAGTCCTGGCGCGGGCCGCAATTTTTGGTGCGTTCCGCCCGCAAAGGCTATATGGGCATTCTCTCCAACGGATATTACATCGATCTCATCCAACCGGCGTCATTCCATTACCTGAATGACCCGGCGCCGCCGGATTCGGTCTTGACCGATGCCGAAAAGGCGCGGATACTGGGCGGCGAAGCCACCAGCTGGGGGGAATTGGTGACTCCAGAGACAGTGGATTCGCGCATCTGGCCACGGACTGCTGCCATAGCCGAACGACTGTGGTCGCCGGCAAACATCCGAGACGTCGAAGATATGTATCGACGTCTGGAGATCATCAGTTTCCAGCTTGAAGAGTTGAACCTGACCCATATCAAAAATTACGACATGATGCTGCGCCGTCTCACCGGCAATCGCGATATCTCTGCCCTCAAAGTTTTCGTCGATGTGTTGGAGCCAGTAAAAATCTACCAGCGCCACCATCAGGGGGTCACCTATACGCAGTATTCGCCGATGACGCGCGTGGTCGATGCCGCGCGGCCGGAATCGATGACGGCGCGACGGTTCAACCAGGCCGTCGATCGCTACCTCGCCACGGGTCATGCCGAGGATGAAGCGTTCATTTGGAAATGGCTGAATACATGGCAAAAAAATCATGACCAGCTTTTGCCGATCATCAAAGCCTCACCGATCCTCTGGGAGATGGAGAGCTTGTCACAAGATTTAGCCCGAGTGGCGGAAAAAGCTGGTGAGGCGATGAAGATGATAAAAAAGAAGAAAACCGCCCAAACGTCATGGTCACTCGAAGCCGAGACGGCTTTGAAAGAGGCCAAAAAACCGCGCGGTCAGGCTGAATTGATGATCGTCAGTGGTGTGGAAAAACTGTTCGCTGCTGTGAAAAAATCAAAATAGAAAAGGAAGTTAGCTCTCTTCCAATCGCCTAAAGACTATTCGAAAACGAAATAATTTCTTAAAGAATGACAGATAAACGCTGTTATTTGACGGCTTGATCTTTTAATATGTCCAATATTATCAGTTAATTACGAAGATGCCAAATCAAGATGTCTGGTCGCTGGCGCTCCTCGACATGACACGTTTTTAATGGTTTTCACACAATCGCCTAGGGAAGGGGGCTTTAGGGACATTTTCATCTGTTTCGATGATAGGCATAATAAGCGGCACAGGCGCCTTCGGCGGATACCATTGGGGCACCCAGCGGCGAGAGGGGCGTGCATTCTTTGGCAAAGGCCGGACACTGGTCCGGTTTTTTCAATCCGCGCAACACCAACCCGCTGATGCATGGTGATGGTCTTTCATTCTCCTCGCCTATTGGCGGGCTTAGAATGGTCGCATCAAAAGAAGATAGATGAGGTTGTAATTCCAGGCCGCTCTGGGGGATGAGGCCCAATCCGCGCCAAGAACGATCACATACGCGAAAAGCCTGTTCGATGGTCTTCTTCGCATGAGGATTGCCATCGGGACGCACGGAGCGGGCATAGGCATTTTCCACTCTCGATTCGTGTTTTTCCAATTGCCGCACCGCCAACACAATGCCCTGAAGAATATCGACCGGTTCAAAGCCGGTGACGACGATGGGCACATGGTATTTTTCGGCAATGGGTTCATATAGCCGCCAGCCGGTGACGGTGCAGACATGTCCGGCGGCCAAATAGGCTTGAACACGATTTTCCGGTGATTGCAATAGGGCTACCATTGCCGGCGCCACCAGAACATGGGCAACCAAAAGGAAAAAATTATTGAGCCCTTCGCGCTGCGCCTGCAGCACCGCCATGGCTGTCGTTGGCGCAGTGGTTTCAAATCCGACGGCAAAGAATACCACTTTTTTATCAGAATGCTTGCGTGCGAGGCTCAGGGCATCGAGGGGAGAATATACCGTCCTCACATCGCCACCAGCAGCCTTGACTTGCAGGAGGTCGGTCTGCGAGCCGGGAACCCGCAACATGTCGCCAAAAGAACAAAAAATCACATCGTCGCGGCGGGCAATGGATATCGCCCGATCGATGATCTCGACCGGCGTGACACACACCGGACAACCCGGCCCATGCACCAGTTGCACTTTAGCAGGCAGCAATTGATCGATGCCGTGTCGCAAGATGGCATGCGTCTGTCCGCCGCACACCTCCATGATCACCCAGGGATGTTTGGCGGCATCCTGGATTGCCTCGAGTAATCGCTTCACCACTCTCGCGTCGCGTTGGAGGCCTTGAAAATGAGCGAGGTCAAGGAATGATGGATTCTGCTTTGTTGAATCGGTTATTAATGATTTTTTTGATTTCTGCTTCATCTAAATCCTCGAGATGAGATGAAACCTCGAGAACCTGTCTGATAAAATATTATCACCTATAGCCTCTATCCGAACAGAAAACATTTCATACTCTAATGAGATCAAAGTCACATATAATCCGAAAATTACATTTCATCCCTTGTATTTTACAATGTTGCTCACCAATTCCATCTCCAGAATGTGCCTACTGCCAACTGCTTACTGCCCACTGCCTACTGCTTCTCTCCCTCTCGTTTGGGCGTCGCGCGATCGACCTCCTCCCACAGCTGATAAAACTCTTGGGCCGCCGATTCATCCACGACGCTGATGGCGAATCCCGCATGCACCATCACCCAATGGCCGATTTCGGCTTCAGGCACATATTCGAGGCAAGCGGTTTTGGTCACTCCACCATAATCGATGCGTCCCATGCGCATACTATTTTCAAAAAAAATTTCAATGATCTTTCCTGGAGCGGCTATGCACATAGTTACCCTCGATTCTAATCTTTTCCGTTATATAATACAACCCAACCGTGTTCCGGCTCAAGCCGGCATCTTTAAATATTTTAATAGGTAGCCAAGTCTTAATCAATTCTAAATGGAACGATTCACGCTCACCCAAAGACCATACCAAACGGATATGGTCAGCAGAATCGCTCAATTTAGATCAATCTAAAATAAAAAGAAATATCTTAAGAAAAAATAGTTTTTTGCCTTGAATGGCAAAATATGGGGGAATCCAAAAGCGAAATCATCATGATCTATTAAGCAAAGTTACAAATCATCATCCTAGCATATATAAAAACTTTTTACTCCTATCGAGGGGGCCTGCGATGGGACATTTTAAACTACCCTCATCGCAATTATATTCTTCATTCAGCCCCAGTTAAAACCGGATTCGGTGTCTTATGAAAAATCAATATTGGTTATCGCCGGTTGAGAAGTGTAACGCATCGGCCGGGGTCGATGGGATACATGGCGAGGGAAAATCTTGGTTTATTCAGCCATGATGGAACTGGAGACACGCACACGAATGGTGTCGTTATCAGCGGAGACATGCAATATCTGCAATCGGACAACAACTGAAGTGTCCTTTTGAGAAGGCAAGGGGATATCTATGATTTCGCCCCGATGACAGCGAAAAACATCTTCTGCGGCATTCATTTCGCCTTCGTTGCCATCAGCTTCTATCAAATCGATACTTGAACCGTCACCAATTTTCCATATCAAAAGTCCGCCGTTCGCATGAGTATCATGTCCAGGCAAGCCACAGTCAAAGAGTTGGCGGTATTGGCGATTCTCCAATAACAGGCGATGAGAAGTTCCCACAGGCTGGTATAAATAGTATTGTTCGGCGGTATGGTAGATTAATGAAATCTCCGCATCACCCTCGCACTCATGGAGTGATAGCCACCCCCACTGCGCCCGCAGCCACGGATTCAACGGCGCCGGACAATTGCCGAAACTGCCTGCGAACGCATTTTTTTGTCCATTGCCCATCAGGTCCCATAGCGACACGGCACTGGGACGATGGTGTTCGGCTCCCAAGAGGTGGGCGTATTCATGGCAGTACATGCCCACATGGGTCAGCGGGGCGTCGGCTGATTCTCGATCATAAGGCCACTGCCAACGTTCATGTACGCGCATATACCTCCCCCCTACTTCATCCACCTGTGGAGGGATGGTATCCCAACGATTGCCGGTATAAACGAAACAGATGCGATTTGTTCTTCGTGGCTTGAGTTGAACGCCATTGGATTCAGCCGCTGCCATCGCCTCACGGATGAACTCATAAAATGGTCGTCGACTGTAAAAGCTTTTCTCCTGCGGCAATTGAAACCAAAGAGGATATCCCTGTTCATCGAAGGGATTCGTGATGGTGACGGTCAATTGGTATTGTCCTTGAGATAAGATGTGGAAATAATCGACCAGGCCGGCGAAGAGGCGATCGCCGTTGGGGGCATAATGCTCAAGAGCCACCGGCGGAGTTTGATCGCTTATGGGGTAGCCAAAAGTATTGAGGATATGTTCAAAATCGATTTTTCGATGACGCGTTTTATATCCCCACCATCGGCCATCTTGATAAAAAGAATCGCCGCGTACATCGCGGAAGGACACCATGACAATCGATAGAGTATCGCTCCCTGTCACTTTACCATTAACAAATGCCAAAGAGGCCACGGGGAAAAAGATACAAAACAACAGCGACAAAGGCTTCATTTACCTGATGATCCTCTGAAGGAAAATCGTGGAATCAGCTTATCTCCCCAACGACGGTGAGGCAACAGCAGCAAACTTTCGTTTCATCGCCAACACCATGTCGACCCATTTGGCCTGAAAAGTTGCCTGATTGATCATATCCAGGCAGATCTTGGCTTCTTGTGGTGAAAGTTCCAATTGAATGGTCTGAGTGGTATCGGTAAAAGCAGCGGCTTCTTTTTGTGCTTTCTTCAATTTTTGTGAGAGTGCCGCTAATAATTCAATATCGGAGCCTTTGATCGTGGCCTCTCCGAAAAAATACACCATGGCTTCGATCTCGATTCGATTTAATCTAATGGATTTGTCTTGTGCGAGATTCGCTCCGAGACTGAGAAGAAACAAGGAAGCCAACATGGCGAAAAAAGCCAGTACTTTTTTCATCTTTACCCTCCAGCTTTTACAACGATTGTTTTTTTTCAACCTTGAAAATTTTGCAACTCTCGTGCCAAAAACATTTCGTTTGATAATATTGAAGTTAAGGTAGTTTTATATTATCTTATAGGCGCCATTAGATCTAATGATATGCACAAATGTTATTTATATGTGACAAAAAGGACTCATATTTGGCTATAGAGTGTGATTCGAATCACATTTTTTTAAAAAAAGTAAACATATTTATTGCAAATTTAGTAAAAATTGCTTATAACTAATGTGTAAAAAATATTTTCTATACCCCCAAGACGACATCTGTCAATTTACTTGTCTTTGCTGGCAGGGGATGACACAATGATCACTCGATATGAGTTGATGGCGTCCAAGAACTAATCCACTATTTTAAAAAGCAAACTGCCCATTAGATGAAGCAGATACCATTCGTTCTGGCGGAAAAAGTATATTCATAGTGAGCGCGATTCGAAAAGGTTTTTGCACATAACTGCATGAGAAAAACAAGATAACAATCGAACTAAAAAAATGGACAGAGCATGAAAAAATTCTTTGTATTTATGGTTTTTGCGGTGGTTGTATTTCCGGCGTGGCCGAAGAACGTCCATCACGCGGATGCGCGTAAAGCGGCAATCGCATGGATGAAAAGAGTCCCAGAATTTACAAAAGCCAATTATCAGCCTCGAAGCGGCATACACTCCATCAAAAATATGCGCGGGGATACCACGTTGGTGTATGCTCTGGAATTACAACCCAAAGGCTATATCCTTGTCGTACCTGAAGAAGATTTATACCCCATTCTCGGTTTTTCCTCCGAAGCACCGCTCGATACTACCGAATCGGAAGAAAACCATTTGTTGTTACTCATTCGCTTGGATATGCCGGAACGGTTGCAGGCAGTGCGAGAGGGGAAAATCGCTCCAGGATATAAAAATAGAGCCAATGCCTTGTGGCGAGAGCTGTTGCAGGATTCTGGCCATAGCTTGCAAAAACAGCCTGTTCAGATCAATTGGGTTGTGGAAAAAGGACCTTTTTTGACCTGTCGATGGTCACAAGGAAACGACGCCCATGGCAATTATGTATTCAACTATTATACCCCCAACCACTATGTTTGCGGCTGTGTGGCAACGGCCTTCAGTCAGATATTGTACTATTGGCGGTGGCCAGTGACCGGCACCGATGATTATTCTTACTTGTGGGGAGGGACGCCACTCTCCGCAAATTTTGGCGCCACCACTTATGATTGGGCGAACATGGTTGATTACTATGGCAGCCCGGCGCAACCGGAGATCAAACGCCAGGCAGTAGGACTATTGACCTATCATACTGGGGTGAGTGTGGATATGGATTATGGCCCCAGTGGCTCTGGCGCGGTAACAGCTAAAGTAGGACCAGCCTGTAAAAATTTCTTCCGCTGCAACGGCGAATGGGTCAGCTCAGCTGTAACCACTTTTTGGGATCAACTCTATAACAATATGCTGCTGGACTTGCCAGCAGAATTGAGCATTCGTACCGAATCCAATGTTGGCCACGCAATCGTGACAGATGGCGTCCGACATGAAGCCTCGGGACCAAAATACTACCACCTTAATTTCGGTTGGGGGGGCTATAGCGATGGCTGGTATGATATCAGTGGCGACTTTACGGCTGGCGGATATACCTGGCGTTATAAGGATGGCGCTGTAATGTATATTATTCCACTTGCCGATTTGTACGATCCTGGTACCCTGCTTAACAACCCTACATATGTTGTGAGTTGGAATGATGGGCCTGTTTTTACACCTACAAAATATGAATTACAGCAAGCATATATCAATTCCACGCTGACCAATTTCTCCGACAACGCAGAATCTGGTTTGACCAATTGGATAGCCGACACTAATTGGAAAGATGTAACCATTGCCTATCATTCGCCATCGCACGCTTTTAAAGGATATATTTCCGAATCGACGCAGGACGTCCGCACCTTCAGTTCCTTCGATCTAAACAAGGCAGTGAAAATCGACGCTACCACCCAAATCAGCTATTATTGGACAGCCTATTATTTTGATAACTGTGAAGCCCGATTCGAAATCTCTACCGATGAAAAAAATTGGGTACCGCTGAGGACACATACATCTACCAATAAAAGTTGGCCTCTTACCTGGACGGCAGTCACTATCTCGCCGGCGGAATTGAGCGCGTATGTGGGCAGCACCGCACTTTGCCGATTTATCGTTCGCCTCACAGCATCGAATTGGTATTATGGAACCAGTGTTGGCTTTTATTTTGATGATCTGACCATCCAAAACATTTACCTTGGTAGTTGGACAATTGTAGATGATAATATAAATGATACCAGCAAGGAGGTCACTGTCTCCCAGAGCGGCGATTATCTCTACCGCGTGCGGCCCTACTGGAACGGCCAATGGTGGGGATGGTCGGACGTCGAGGCGGTGCAAGTGGAGCTGCCCGCCACCGTGGCGCTGCAGGTGCGAGCATTGTTGGAAGGTCCGTACCTCTCCGCGGGCGCGATGAGCACTACTTTGCGCAATCAAGGATTGATCCCAAACAACAGTCCCTACTCACAGGCGCCGGCCTATGCCAACCCGATCCCTGCCAATGTATGCGATTGGCTCCTATTGCAGCTCTATGAATCCGATGGCGCCACCGTGGCGCAATCGCGCAGTGTCTTCGTCCGCAACGATGGCTATTTGGTCGATGAGAACGGCAACACCCCTTTTAACATCAGTGGGGTATATAAAAGTAAAAATTACTACATCGTCCTCAAGCATCGCAACCACATTCGCGTGATGAGCGCTAACACTGTAAGTTTTGCCAGCGGCAGCGCCAGTTACGATTTCACCGACAACATCAACAAGTACTATGGCAGCAATGGCGCCAAGTCGTTGCCCGTAGGCTATTGGGGATTATGGTCAGGGGATGTCAATCAAGACGGGGTGGTGGACGGCAACGATTTCAGCGCCTGGCGTACAGCGGCACGGAACGGCGACAGCGGTTACAGCACATATGATATGCGTCTGGATGGCAGAGTGACTTCAGCAGATTATGTCTATTGGTATAATAACGATCGACTCGGTGCCAGCACAGGAATGCCGAATCCGTGAGCTGAGGGATGGGTGACAATACAAAGCGTACGAACAAGGTTGCTTGAGTCGACCAACCCTTAGAGACTTAAGGTTAGGAAATAAGCTGAGCACATTTGGCAAAAAGTCTTGGATAAAGCGGAAAAGTTATAGAAAATTTGAAAAATTTTCTTTATCTGCAAGCAGGATTCGGGGTCAAATAGGTTTCTGAATTATTCAACCACCCTCAGTGGGTGAGGAGCAGCTGGTTCATAGCGACCATTAACCCAGAATCTGATTGAAGATTTCTCATGGTTGCCCTCCTTGAAATGACCTTTAAAAAAGTCGGCTCTGACGACGTTTTTGCTCCTTTCGATATGAGATGAAAGGAGTCGTCCCTGACGACGTAACTGACGAAGCGCTTGACTACGTTTTCGTAGGTGACCATCTTGCTCCTATGGTCTCCGTTGGTGCGCAATGCCACCGCTCTGAGACTGTTGAAAAAGGGCTTTTACTCTAAGAAACGTTCGACTTGTACAATTTTTAAAATATTTTTAACACAAAAAGATAAATAATCAAGATTTCATCCAATTGCTCACATTTATTTTTACGCAACAGCCGGTATC
>FWPV01003718.1_pt1 | contig 34076 bp, 21 predicted proteins | sample 2228371 | NCBI WGS metagenome assembly FWPV01 (sample SAMEA103939776, study PRJEB20133) | metagenome
CATTGAAGAACAGACGCACGCACGAGAAGGCGAAGGTGAGGGCGTGGGGGCTTTCCAGGGTCATTTCGATCTCGCCGTCGTTGGAGATGTTCACCTGGCCGCCGAGTTCGGCGAGCATATGCTGGAGCGCGGAGATGTCAATGTTGAGGCGCTGCCCCCGGGCGCCGGTGAGCACCACGGTGATGTAGCGACTGATCAGCACCGAGTCGATCAGCAGCAGATCGTAGCGCGGGTGCTCGAAGAGGATGGCTGCGGCGGGATTGGCGCGGTCAATGCATCGCCCGGCGATGGCCCAGCCGAGCGCGTTGACGTCGAGGGCCAGGCGGCGCACATCGGGAAAGGCGAACTGGATGTGAGCAGCGCCCTCGATCCCGGCGGTCAGTCCGGCTGCGGGTATACCGAAGCCCTTGAGAAAGCCGCGCAGGATGTGTAGCCCGAGATCGAGGGCTACGCGGCGTGAGCGGCGCCCCGAAATGTCGGTAAGCTCGGTCTCCTCGGGCAGGACGCCCAGGGGTCGGCTGTCGGTGAGCAGGGGCAGCAGGGCGCCGCGAAAGAAGTTGCGCCCGTCGCGATGCACCACCACGGTTAGCGGGCGCACCCGCGCGTCGGGCACGCGCACGATGTTCGCGCCAAACAGTTCGTATACCAGGCTCACCAGCGGGTCCTCGCGGCAGAGGCGGATCAGGCTCATTGTGGACTCCTTGCAGCTTCGCTGCACAATGGCAATAGGTTTTTTCCTGGCAGGGCTAAGCCTTCCCAAACCCTCCCGTCGGGAAGGGGGCAGAGAAACCGGGTTTCCCTGGCATCCAACCGATGTTGGGGTCGCTTGCCGTCCCAGCGGGTAGGGGCCTGGGGAAATTCGGTTTTCCCGGGGCGCAGGTCCAGACAATTAGCCGGATGCACCAGGAGGCTTCAGTTCCATCTGGTATTACATTCCCGATGGATCGGCGAAGCCGGTGGCTACCAGTGTGACCTTGACCAGGCCGGAGGTCATGGTCGGGTCAATGGTGGCCCCGAAGATGATGTTGGCATCGGGATCGATGCTGCGGGTCACCAGTTCGGCGGCGTTGTGCACCTCCAGCAGGCCCAGGTCGTTGCCGCCGGTGATGTTGAGCAGCAGGCGGCGCGCGCCTTCGAGGCGGCCCTCCAGGAGCGGGCAGGCAGTGGCGCGGCGCAGCGCCTCGACGACGCGGTTGTGGCCTCGCGCCGCGCCGATGCCCAGCAGGGCCGTGCCAGCCCGCTCCATCACGGCGCGCACATCGGCGAAATCCACGTTAATCAGGCCGCGCTGCACCAGCAGCTCGGCGATCCCCTGCACTCCCAGTCGCAGCACCGTGTCGGCCATGTCGAATGCCTCGCGGATGGATGTGCTGCGTGTGGCGGCCTGAACGAGCCGGTCGTTTGGCACAATGATCAGGGTGTCGGCGACGTCACGCAGCGCGGCGATGCCCTGCTCGGCGATCCGCGCCCGCCGCCGACCCTCGAAGCTGAAGGGGCGGGTGACCAGGGCTACGCACAGGGCGCCCAGTTCGTGGGCCACGCGGGCGACAATCGGCGCTGCGCCTGTGCCTGTTCCTCCGCCCATGCCGGCAGCGATGAAGACCATGTCGGCGCCCCGCAGGCGCTCGCGGAGAGCAGACGCGCTCTCTTCAGCGGCCTGCCGGCCCACCAGTGGGTCGCCCCCGGCGCCGAGGCCGCGGGTCACCGTCTCGCCGAGTATCAGGCGGCGGGTGGCGCGGCCGGCATCAAGGGCCTGCCGGTCGGTGTTGACGGCCAGGGTGTCCACGGCGGGGATGCGCTCGGCGGCCAGCCGGTCGATCACGTTGCCGCCCGCTCCGCCCACGCCAACGACCCGGATCTTGACCGGGGCGGAGTCGAGGGGCAGTTGGGCCAGAAAGAGCGATGGGCGCGCGGCGACGTCTTCGGGCCGGGTAAAGACGATCACGTTGTCGGCGATCTCCCGCAGGTCCGTGCTGATGCGGGTCACTGGCTGATCAGACATCGTTAGCTTCTCCAATCTCAACCGGAGACCGTTCAACAGAGCGATCCGCGTTCCCCGGGGTCATCCCTCGCGGGCGAGGGTAGCCTTGCGCCTGGCCCGGGTGGCGCGGCTCGGGCACGCGGTTGGGGGCGGCGATGTTCTCGACAGCCGCCGAACGCGCGTCGCATTCGGGGAGGGCCATATCGGCGCTGAGAATGTGCTGGGGAGCAATCTGCCAGGCGCTGGCGAGGGCGCGCACCAGCCAGACCAGGGCGGCGCGCTGGGGCGGGCCGGCAGCAGCCGCGCCTCCCTCGACCGCGATGAGCACGGGGCGTCTGGCCGACGCTGTGGCGGCTGCAGTACGTTCGTCACACAGGCGGTAGATGGCGCCGGACGTGGCGATGTAGTAGTGCCAGCGGGCACTCCCGGCTTCGGGGTGCAGGTCGGTGGCGGCAGGGCCGGGCGCCGCGCTGATGAGCAGGGTGTCGGGCACCGGGCGATCGTGGCCTTGAGGCGCGTCGAGGAGCAGATCATGCAGCGCGGGCGCCGCGACTGCACCCAGCAGAGGGCCAGTCCACCAGGGGACGGGCGCGCCGAGGAGCGTCGGGGTGTCGCTGCCGGTGATCACCGGCGTCGTGGCGGGCAGTGGCTGGTCGAGGGGCCAGGTGAGGCGCGGCAAGCGACAGGCCAGGACATCGAGGGCAAAGGCCATCAGCAGGTAGGGTTGGCCGGCGACCGTTGCTACCTCGGGCGGCGCCAGGGGCGCGCCCAGGCGGCGGGCCTCGGCCTGCCGGGTGAGCAGCGCCGCCGGGTCGTAGCGGCGGCCAGCGCGGGCGCGGTAGAGGTCGTCGAGCAGGGCGGCGCGCAACATAGCCGCCATGGGAACAGTGGTTGCTCCGTCGCTCAGTTCGCTCAGGCGGTAGATCGTGCGCCAGGCGCCCACCGGCGAGCAGAGGCTGTCGAGGGCAAAGTGCTGACAGGCAAAGGCCTTCCCGGCGACGGTAATCCGGTGGTTGGGGCCAATGGGCGCTCCCAGGTCGCCGGCGCGCATCTGCCAGCGCTGATGGAAGGCCCAATCGGGCCGAAAGCCATTGACCGGATCGGCGGCGCGGAACATTTCCCCGATCAGGGCCTCGCGCAGCGGGCCGGGGGGTGTCTCACTCAGCCGGCGGATGGCGTGGGCCTGCGGGCGTTCGTCGCCGGTGAGGGGCGTGTAGAGCACGTCACGGGCGTAGACCTCGGCGATCAGCGGCGCCTGGCCGGGCAGGCGCAGCGCGCGGTCACGGTCATCCTGAGCCGTTGCAGGGCTGGCGGCGCGGGGCCGCCCGGTGAGACTGGCGATGGGCATGCCCAGGCTCGCGGCGCGGGCGGCTTCGTACAGGGGCCACGCGGCAGGCAGGGCCGAACCGGCAGCCCGGTAGGCCAGGTCGCGCATCAGGGCGCGTACCAGTGTCTGAGGGTCGTCGCTCGCTTCAGCAGTGCCGGCATAGACCTCGCTGACGAAGCGTTCCCAGGGGAAGCCGGCAGGATCGGTCTTGCGCCCCGGCGCGATGTCCAGGTGCCGGACGAGCTGACCCCGGGGGACCGCGTGGCGGCGCACCAGATCGCGGGTCAACGCCAGGGCGGCGGCGTACTGGGCCTCGGGGTAGGGATCGCGCCCGGTGTTGAGGTTTTCCAGCTCAATGCCGATCGAGAAGCGGTTGCAGTGCTGTACAACGCGCCCATCAACGGCCCAGACGCTCGCGCCGGCGTGCCAGGCGATATCTTGCTCCTTGACCAGTTGCACAACCCGCCCGTCGCGGCCAATGTAGTAGTGCGCCGAGACGGGACGGCGTTCATCGCCACCCTGACGCAGCCAGTTGAGGTCGCCGGGGGCGCGCCCGGCAGTGGCGTGAATGACGACCATACGCACGCGGGTCAGCGCGCCGGGCTGGTAGTGCTGGCGAGTCATTCCGAGCCATTCGATCTGCATGATATGGTTCCTCCGGGAGGTGGATACGGTAACGAACAGAAAACGCTCCGGCGAGGGCGTAGCCTTCCCAAGCCCTCCCGCCAGGGAAGGGGTGGGGAAACCGGGTTTCCCCACTCCCAACCGTCGTTGGGGGCGTCTGGCATCCCGGTGAACAGGAGCGGAGGGAACCCCGGATTCCCTAAGTTCGCCTCAGGCATCACGACCGATCCTCCAGCGACACGCCACTGATGTGGCCGCCGTCGAGGGCGATAACACGCTGAGCCGAGCCGGCGCGGCCCTGGATGCGCAGGGCGCGGATCTGTCCGCCGCGGGCCAGCACCATTTGCCGGGCGGCGGGCGGCGGGGCCGCGTTGCCGGGGGCGGCGGGCGAGCGGAGGTAAAACGGCCCACCGTCGCGGTCGCGCAGGTAGAGGGCCGGCACGAACCACGAGACGCGATCGCGCTCCTCCACGAACAGCGCGCGTCGGGCCAGGGCGAGGGCAGCTTGCAGACTGCGCCCGGCGGCGAGGGCCTGGTAGAGCAGCGCCCCGGTCCGACTGGCGGCGCTGGCGCGCACGCTGAGCTGCATCCCCAGCACGGCGGGCACACCGTTGGCGCAGAGGGCCTGGGCCACGCCGGCGACGAGCGGCGCGCTCGCGCCGAGCATGGCGCCCTGGCAGGCGTGCAACACCACCAGCGCGACTCCACTGAAGAGGGCGGCCAGGCTCGAGGCGGGCGTCCAGGCAGCCCCGGGGCCGTCATCGAGGAGCAGCGCGCCCTCGCCGTTGAGGTAGCGCCCGTGCCCGTAAAAATGCACAATGTCGGGCGGCGGGGCGGCGCCGAGGGCCTGCACCACAGAGGCGCGGCTGGCCGGTTCCACGTCGAGCACTGTGGCCTGCCCGGCGTCAATCAGCGGCTGCCAGGCGTCGAGGCGCGCGGCGCGTTCGATCTGGCGCAACTCGGGGCTAATGCCCGCCCGGGGCGAGACGGCCAGGATGCGCAGCGGGCCGGCGGAGCGGCGCGGGGGCGGCAGGGCCTGCGGCAGATCGAGCCGGCGCGCGATGCTGCCGACGCTGCTGTGGGCCAGCAGCAGCGGCAGCGGCCCCTCGTCCCAGAGCAACTCCCAGGGCAGGGCGGCGAGGTCGGTCGCCTCGGGCGGAAAGCACAGCTCCAGGCGCAGCGGCTGGCCCAGGGCCGCGGCGTGATCGCGCAGGGTGGCCAGGGCGCGGGCGCCAGCGGGATCGGCGGTGAGGGCGTGGAAGAGCCGGCGGCCCACGCGCCGCGGAGCATCGGCGGGCACGCGCTCCGCAGCTTCCCACAGGCCCAGCGCGGCCAGCCGGGCGCGCTCGGCCTCGTTGAAGGCGAAGCGCTGCTCCTGATCCTCGTTCCAGGCAGTCGGGTAGGCCGGGTCCTGCAACGCGTCGAGCGCCCGCAGCACCAGCGCCAGGTCGCCGGGCGGAAAGGGGCGCGCCAGACGGCTGGCGCGCGCGCCGAGCACGTCGGCTTCCCAACGCAGCGTTACGCCCTCGCGACGCGACAGGAAGATCAGACGCGGATCGGTGCGGGGAGGGGACGGACTCATAGATGCTCCTCTGCAGCAACCCAGACCAGACGAAAGCCAAGCAGGTTGTACCGTTGGATGGGCGGGAAACGGTTGTAGGCGCCGCAGCGCAGACCTTCGGCTTCCCAGTTGAAGGCGCCGCCTTTGATTGCCGGTGTTTCGTGGAGCGCCACATCGGCGCGAGGCGCGCGTTCCTCCAGGGCATCGGCCAGGCTGCTGGTCCACTCCCAGACATTGCCGGCCAGGTCGAGGGCGCCGCAGACGGCGGCGCCAGCGGGAAAGCACCCGACGGGGGTAGGGGCGTGCAGGGCGCAATCGGCAAAGTTGGCGCGGCCCGCATCGGGCGGGTCGTCACCCCAGGGGTACAGGCGCTGGTCGCGGTGGCGCGCGGCCCGTTCCCATTCCAGCGCCGTCGGCAGGCGCAAGACCTCGCCGGGGTAGAGCCAGCCCGCCGCGCGGCCCTCGGCGGTCAGCCAGGCGCAGAAGGCCGAGGCTTCGTACCAGGAGACGCCCACCACCGGTTGCGAGGGGCTGGTGTAACTGGGGATGGTCCACAGTCCTGGCTGTGTGATGGACGCGCCGGGCGCCTCGGGTGGGGCGCGATGGCCATCCGGGCGGAGGAAGGCGCGGCCGGTCACGCTCCACCAGCGTGGGTCGCCGTACCCGCCAGCGGCGATGAAGCGGGCGAACTCGGCATTGGTGACGGGATAACGGGCGATGCGGAAGGCATAGGGGAGTTCGAGCGCTTTGAGCGCGGCGCGACGCCCGCGGCGCTGGCGCTCGTCGCCGTGCCAGAACGTGCCTGCCGGCACGTCGCACCAGTAATCGGGGATCGCGGCCCCGCCGTCGCCCATGGCGCGGCCCGTGGCCGGGTCGAGCAGACGCGGATCGCCAAGACGCCCGAGGACGCCGCCTGCGGCGACGCGGATGCTGAGCGGCACGGCGGGATCGGCCACCACGGTGAGCAAGGCGGCCAGCCCCGCGTCCCAGGCGCGCCCGCTCGCGGCATTGCGCCCGGCATCGAGCAGGCATTCACCGGCCAGGACCGCTGGCAGACCGCGCTGCTCGTCCCCGGTGGGGGTTGCCAGCAAGGTGAGCAGCAGGTGCTGCGCCTCGCGCTGTGAGGCCGAGGCAATAGCCAGGCGCAGCACCTCGTGCCAGCGCGGGTCGAGGGCGTAGCGCTGCAGGAGGTGGTCGGGGCACTCGACCACCACCGACTCCAGCAAGCCACGGGCGGCCAGATACTCCTCAAAGGTCAGGTGCAGGAAGGCAAAGCGGCGGTAGCCGCGCTCGATCAGCAGGCCGGTATCGCGGCGCATCAACTCGATGAACTCGCGCGCCAGGCGCCGGGCGCGCCGGCGGGGCAGGCCGTCGCTCTGGGCGAGCGTAGCGGCGATGTGGCTCTCCAGTTCGTCGTGCTCGATCAGGCCCCCGGCGCGTTCGCCGTGGAGCCAGAGGGCCACCGGGCCGAGCACGTTGACGACGAAGCGCTCGTCGATCGGTTCATCGCCGAGTTGCACAGCGATGGGGCGACCGCTCAACGAACGTGTGCGGTTCCAGGTTTCGGCGAGGGCCTCGACGCAGAGGCGATAGAGGTCGGCGCGGCGATCGGGGAGCCGGGCGCCCTGGTTGTGGATCAGCGCCAGGATGGTCAATAAGAGCGGATTGCGCGCCAGGTCGGTAACCTGGGGGGTCGAAAACACGGCGCTGCTGAGCGCAGCGACATGGGCAGCGACCCGGCGCTCCAGTTCGGCGCTCGCGGCCTCGCGCATCAGGTCGTGGAGCAGATCGCCATCGGCGGCAACGGACGGCGCGCCGAGAGCGGCGTAGGCCCGGCTCCAGCGCTCAATGAAGGCGTGGATCAGGTCGTCGGAGAGAGGCTGGATGGTGACCACAGCGAACAGGTTGGGGTCGAGGGGCGCCTCGTGGTAGCCGACGATGCGCGAGGTAGCCACGAAACGGTTGCCGGGGGCGTCCCACTCGCGCACAAACGCCTCCAGGGCGCGAACGATTGCCTGGCGGTCGTCGCGCACCTCGTCGAGACCGTCGAAGAGCACCAGGGCACGACCCATGGTCAGGGCGCGGGCGAAGAGGGGGCCGTAATCGGGTTGCGAGAGGCCGCTGTAGTAGGCGCTGAGGTATTCAAAGGGCGACAGATCGCCTGCGCCGGGCCGGGCGCGGGCGGCGGCGAAGGCGGCCACGGGAAAGAAGATCGGCAACCAGAGCGGGTCGAGGCCAAGGTCGCGACGCGCATCACCGCGGGTGAGGGTCAGCAGCAGGTAGCGCACCAGGGTGCTCTTGCCGCTGCCGGGGTTGCCGAGCACGACCAGGAGCGGCTGGGCGCACACGAACTCGTGGAGCGAGGCAACGGGCGCGTCGGGTCCGCGCTCGTCGTGGGGGGCGCGGCCAGTAAGCGGAACGTAGATCTGCTCCAGGGCGATGCGCGTAGCAGCCTGCACCTGCATCATACCGCGAAAATCCAGCGCCCCGAAGGTCTCGGCGACGAAGGCTCGGTAGCGGGCGTAGAGCAGGGGCAGATCGGGTGAAGGCGCAGCGGGCAGGGCGTAGAGATCACCGTGGACGATGGTCTGCCGCACCTGGGCGATGGAGGCGCCAGAGGTCGCGACAATACTCTGACCAAAAGGCTCGGGAGCGAGGGCGGCGGAGCGGGCGGCGCGCAGGCGGTCGAGCCGGACGCGCTCGATCTCGGTGGGCAGGCAGTGGCGCAGCCGGGGTTGTCCGGCAAACGCCGCGGGCAGCAGATCGCTGAGCAGGCGCATCAACGGTGGACCGATCAGGCGCCAGGGGGGCGCCTCGGCGCCGCCGGGGGCAAGGGCAGCGCGCACCTCGCGGCGGTACAACTCCACCAGACGCGCCAGATCGGGTTCGCCAGCGAGCAGCAACTCCTCCACCGCGGCGGCCCGAAAGCGCGCCGCCGCGGGATGAGGATCGCGCAACAGCGCAACCAGCGGCCCGGCGGCAGCGGGGTGATCGTCGCGCAGGCGCGCCTCGGCCTGCGCGACGGCGCGCGCCAGGGCCGCTGCCGGCAACCCCTCGCCAAGCGCGGTGAGACCGGCCAGCCGCGTGACGAGGGGCGCCGCTTCGGGGTCAGCGGCGGCGCTGTCGGCGAGCGCTGCTGCGACGGCCACAATGGACGCGCCCAGAGAAGCAGCCAGGTCGCTCATTGGTGGCCCCCGCCGGCAGGGGTTCCAGGCAGCGCGCGCTCACCGGGCGACGGCGGCGGCTCGTCGAGCAGCCTGGCGAGCACCTCGGCGGCGGAAGGCGCCGGGACAGCGCCGCGGTCACGGGCGAGGGCGCAGCGCAGGCGGGCGCGCGCAAGCGCGGCGCTGCCAGCAGTGCGCGGCGCGGGATCGGAAGCGCCACGAATAGTCAATGGCATACAGCCTCCTTTGGTGAGCAGCGTAGGGAAACCGGCTTGCCCCACACAGCGCCAGTATGAACACACTCGTTCCTGGGAGGGCGCAGCCCTCCCAAACCCTTCCCACAGGCGGGGGCGTGGGGAAACCCCGTTGCCCCATATGTTCACCTCAGTCATCCATGCGGCTGCGCCGCACAACGACACGATGAACATGGGTTGCCCAGACCCTCCCACCAGGGAGGGGAATGGGGAAACCCGGTTTCCCCCCCCAACCGCCGTTGGGGGCGCCTCGCATCCCGGCGAACAGGAGCGGAGGGAACCTCAGGTTCCCTATTTTCACTTTGGAATTCATACCAATTTCCGTTGCTGATATCGCATTACTTGAAGCGATTTTAGGCGTTGTGCCACCCAGCGTGGCAATCCAAAATCCAAAATCCAAAATCTAAAATCTAAAATGGTATCACATACCCTCCTAGATCGCCGCCAGTGTCAGCGGCAGATCAGCGCCGGCCCAGCGGCTCACCGAGTCCAGCAGCCGGTCGCTGGCGGCATTCCAGGCTTCAGGCGACCAGAGTTCGAAGAAGGCGCCCATACCCACCAGGACAACCGTCGAGGCGATCCCGGCGTGGGCCAGCAGCGGGCGCGGGAGGAGCAGCGCACCGCTCGCGTCGAGGGTCAGCTCGGCGGCGGAGGCAAAGAGCAAGCTGCGAGCCTGGCGGGCGGCGTCAACAAAGAGCGGCAGCGCGTTGATACGCCGGGCAAGATCCTGCCAGACAGGGCTGGGAAACGCCTGCGCGCAGCGGTCAAAGCCGCGGGTAACGGTAATGCCCTCCAGGGCGGCAGCGCGAAAGGCGAGCGGGAGCACGATCCGACCCGAGGGTTCGACCGCGGTGTCAAACGTACCAAGGAACATCCGAGAACCTCCGCCAGCAGGCTTGGATTGAGGTAATTTTCGGGTTATTATTGGGTGTTAGATGGGTTACACTATAGCACATAGTTAGAACTTTGTTAAGGTCCTTTTTGTCGTAATTTGATCTTATTCCGGGGATTGAAGGGGCTTGCGGAAGGGCGCTGATTGTCGTAGTATGATCGGCGATACCCGGACGAAAAGTAGCGCCGCCCATTACCTGCTCCACAATCGAGCCGGGCATCCGCTTGAACTGGGAAGGGGGAAATGCCGGGTACTGAAGCGTCAAGAACTGAACACTCTCGCCGTCGCTCTAGACAGGAAGTCCGAGATAGTTTATAATGCTCCCTATAAGATACCGAAAGGAACCTGATAATGACCCGATATCAGCTTCAGCACGATGCATCCAGGTCCAGGCAGCCCTCGAATGACCTGACGCTTGGGACGCCCCTGGTGACGCTGGGCCTCTCGACCGCCTACGCAGTGGCGCTCAGCTACCTCGAGCGCCACCTGCCGATCAAGCCCGATCACACCTGGGCCGAAGTGGCCGGTGGGGTCCTGATTACGCTCGTTCCCGTGGCCATTGCCGCGCGCCGCCAACCCGAGATGGACTGGCGCCAGTACGAGGCGGCAGTCTGGCGCAGTTTTATCGCCTCGGGCACGCCAATCATTCTCTGGCAGATCGGCGAAGCCATGCTGCGCCAGATCGAACTGTTGCGCTATGCTGCCACCCGGGAACAAGCGCCTGTGGAGACTTATGCCGACGATCCCTCGACGATGGCCGATCGAAGCGGAGAGCGAACGGGAGGCGGCGATCACGGCTGCTGATGAGGCGGTACAGATTCTGCAACGGGCGCAGACGACCCTCGACTCGGCCCGGGCCAGGGTGCATGCCAACCAGAGCCTGGCGCTGGTGCTGGTGACCGATACGGAACGCTACGTTTCGGATGCGTTGACCCGGGCCGATCGCGTGGCGCGCTTTCTTGCCCTGGCCCGCGCCAAGCCGATCCACGGCCGCTGGCCGCAGGTGGCTTCCAAACAGCGTGAGGATGCCGAAGTCGCCCTGCAACAGGCCGGCGAGTTTCTTGGCATGGTGGAGCAGGTGCTGCGATCCGTGCGCGAGAAGATCAATACCAACCCGGCCCTCGGCGAGGCGATTATTGCCGATGCTGCGCTCTTGCTCGCCCGGGCCCTCAATCGCCTCGAGCGGGTGGTGCGGCTGTTGACCGAGGCTGGCATGGGGCGTGACTGAGGTGAACATATGGGGAAACCGGGTTTCCCCACCTGCGGTGAGCCTGTCGAACCGCCCCCCTGCCTGTGGGGGCGCCAGCCGCTCCCAACAGCGGTTGAGAAATGGGGAAACCGGGTTTCCCCATCCCCCTGCCTGTGTTGTGCGGCGCAGCCGCATGGACGGCTGAGGTGAATAGACGGGGAACCCGGGCTTCCCCAGGCACCTGCCTGCGGGGGCGCCGCAGGGCAGCGCGGTGACGCGGCGGCTTGACGACTACCCGCGCGCGGGCTACAACGGCAATGACACGTGCGCAGGCGGTAGCGCCGCTTGACGACTACCCACGCGCGGGCTACAATCCTCCGGGACTCCCGTTGCGAGGGCTATATGAAAGTACCGTTGAGCTGGCTCAAGGAGTTCGTTGCGGTAGACTTGCCGCCCGAGGAACTCGCCCGATTGTTGACGTTCAGCGGCCTTGAGGTCGCTGCGGTGCATTATGTGGGGGTCGAAGGCGCCGAGTTGCCCTGGGACGCCGAGAAGATCGTCACGTGTAATATTCTGGAGGTGTTACCGCATCCCAACGCCGATCGCCTGGTGCTTGCCACTGTGGATTACGGCGGCCCTCACCCCCATACGGTGGTGACGGGCGCGCCCAATCTGTTTCCCTACCGCGGTCAGGGCCGCCTTCCCCATCCGCTGAAGGCGGTCTTTGCGCGTGAAGGCGCCCGCCTCTACGATGGGCATGCCGAGGGCAGGGTAATCACTACCCTCAAGGCTCGCCCTGTGCGCGGCGTGATGAGCGATGCCATGCTCTGCTCCGAGAAGGAGCTGGGCATCAGCGAGGACCACGAGGGGGTGCTGATTCTGGAGGACGATGTTCCGGTGGGCCTGCCGGCGCGTGATGTGCTCGGCGAGGTGGTGCTGGAGATTGAGATTACCCCCAACTATGCCCGCGCCCTCTCGATCGTGGGTGTGGCCCGCGAGGTTGCCGCGATCACTGGCGCGCCGCTGTGCCTCCCCGACCCGCAGGTGCTGGCCGAAGGGCCGCCTATCGCCGGGCGCGCTGCGGTGACGATCGAAGCGCCTGATCTCTGCCCTCGCTTTACCCTCGGTCTGGCCGAACACGTCCGGGTTGGCCCCTCGCCTCGCTGGATGCGGCACCGCCTGCTCCACGCCGGTATGCGCCCGATTAATAATGTGGTGGATATTTCCAACTATGTCATGCTCGAATGGGGCCAGCCGACCCATGCCTTTGATGCTGACCGGGTGGCCGACCAGCACCTGATCGTGCGCCTGGCGCGCCCCGGTGAACGCCTGATCACCCTCGACGGCAAGGACCGCGACCTTACCCCCGGCCCCGAGAGCGGGCTGGAGCGGGCGCCGTTGCTGGTCTGCGATGCGACCGGGCCGCTGGCGGTGGCCGGGGTGATGGGCGGCGAGTTCTCCGAGGTGCGTGAGAGTACCACGCGGGTGCTGCTGGAGGCGGCGATCTGGGAGCCAGTGCAGATCCGCAAGACGGCGCGAGGCTTGAAGTTGCCCAGTGAGGCTTCGCGACGCTTCGAGCGCGGGGTGGATTACGCGCTCCCGCCCATCGCGCAGCGCCGCTGTCTCGAGTTGATGCGCCGCTACGCCGGCGCTACCATCAGCGCGGGCCTGATTGATGCCTATCCGCGCCCCTGGCAGCCGCTGACGCTTGAACTGACCCCCGCCGAGGTCCGGCGCATCCTGGGTGTCGATCTGTCCGCCCCGGCCATCGCCGATCTGCTCGGGCGCCTCGGGTTCGGCTGTGTGCTCCGTGGCGGCGACGCCATCGGCGACGAGCCGGCAGTGCTCGTGGACGTGCCCTCGTTCCGGCAGGACGTGACCATTACCGCCGACCTGTGCGAGGAGGTGGCGCGACTCTACGGCTACGACCGCATCCCGGCCACCCGGCTGGCCGATGCGTTGCCCCCCTCAGATACCCACCCCGAACTGGCGCTGGAGCGGCGCGTGCGCGAGCTGCTGGTCGGTGCGGGGCTGACTGAGTTGATTACCCACTCCCTGATTGATATGAACCTGGTGGCGGCCGTAGCGCCGTCGGAGGCGCTGGCCGAACGCTACCTCAAGCTGGCCAACCCCAACGCGCCCGAAAGGACCTATATGCGTCGCTCGCTGCTGCCCTCGCTGGCTGCGGCCCTGGAGTTCAACCTCCGTGAGCGTGAGCGGGCGATGCTCTTTGAGATTGGTCGCGTCTACCTCAAGCCTGAGCCGCCCGGCGTGGACGGGCGCTGGCTCCCCGATGAGCCGCGCCGCCTGGCTATCGCGATGGCCGGCCCGCGTGAACCGGAGCGCTGGCAGGGCGCCGACCGGCAGCCCTTCGATTTCTTTGACCTCAAGGGTGTGCTTGAAGTGCTCAGCGCGCGTCTCGGCCTCGCCGACCGGTTGCGCTATACCCCGTTGACTGACGATGAGCGTTTCCATCCCGGTCGCTCGGCAGCGCTGCTGCTCGAGGCCGGCGATGCTGCCGCGCCGCGACAGGTGGGCGTGTTGGGTGAATTGCATCCCGCCGTTCGTGAACGCCTTGGCCTGAGCGTGCCGCGGGCCGTGGCTGCTGAGCTGGACCTCGACGCCCTCTCTGGCGCGGCCCGGCCGCCCACGTTTGTGCCCCTGTCGCGCTTCCCGGCCACGGTGCAGGATCTGTCCATCGTCGCTCCCGTGGACGTGCCCGCTGCCCGGGTGGAGGCGTTGATCCGCCGGGGAGCCGGTTCGCTCCTGGAGGCGCTGACCCTTTTCGATGTGTACACCGGCCCGCAGGTTGGCGCTGGTCGCCGCAGTCTGACCTATCACCTCACGTTTCGCGCCCCCGACCGCACCCTCACCGATGAGGAACTGGCCCGTGTGCGGAAGAAGATCATTGCTGGCCTGGAGCGCGAGATCGGGGCGACGATCCGGTCGTGATACCAATTTCACTTGAATACTCCACAAGCGGTGTTCCGTCAAAGCGCACCAGAACGCCCTGCGCGATAATCTGCAATCCAAAATCTAAAATCTAAAATGGTATGACATCGTTTAGGGGCGGACAGAACGTATGGGCGCCGACGGGCGTGGTGGCGTTGGGATGCGCTGCTTGGTCCTCACCCCCTACTATGAACATAGCCCGCGCGCGGGAGGGTTTGGGAGGGTGCAGCCCTTCAAAAGGTTTCACCTGTTCTGGAATCGGCTTCGTGGGACGCGGGGGAAATGGGCCAACGAATGGGAAACGAATAAACGAATGCTCAAGGTGTGCCTGAGGTGAACATTCGGGTTGCCCCCGGTCCTACCTCCCCGGCGCGTAGCGCACCACCTGCTCCGCTGTGACAGGCAATCCCTCAACCGTGATCACGCGCAGGCGCAGGGTGTAGTCGCCGGCCGCCAATCCGCTGGTGATCCATACTCCCAGCAGGCTGTCCTCTACCGGCAGAGGATTCTGAGCGATGGTCTGCCAGGCGCTCGGGGCGCTGCCGGGGCCGACTTCGAGGACAAATGGGCCGCGGGCGGTGCCGCTGATGAACACCTGGGCGCCGGTAACGACACCGCTCGCGCCGATGGGCGCCAGCCGCGCCACAATCTCTGTCGGCGCCTGCGGCGGCGGGCAAACCTCGGTCGGCGGCTGCGGGGCGTTGCGGGCGGCCCACTCGCGAAACTCCGGTGGATACAGGGGGTACTGCACCTCGCGCACCTCGGCAGCAGGGGTGTAGGAGGCTGCCAGACAGGTTCCGTTGCCGCCGACGCGCACGGTTTGATAGACCACGTCTACATCTGCTGGTCCGGTGCCGGCGATGAACAGTTCGGTGATCGGCCGCGGGCAGCCCGGCCCGGCCCGCCCACCGGTGTCGGCGCAGATGGGGATCTCCTCGATGCCTGCGGGGCGCGGAAAGGGTGTGGCCGGGCGCCCGACGTGGTAGCGCAGCATTAACTCGCGCCAGATTTGCCCGGCCCCGTTGGCGCCGGCCACCTCGTCCATTGGTGAGGCGTCGTTGTTGCCCACCCAGACGCCAATCGTTATCTCAGTACTGTAGCCCAGCGCCCATGAGTCGCGGAACTCGTTCGACGTGCCGGTTTTGGCCGCCGCAATGACTTCCGGCAGCTCCATCACGTTGTTGGCGCCGAACATGTAGCGCCGGGCCTGGTTGTCGCTCAAAATGCTGGTGATCAGGTAGGCGATCTGCTCGCTGTTGGGGCCAAACGCCGGGCGGCCCGGATCGGGCTGCCAGCGTTCCAGCACCTCGCCGCGGCTGTTGGTCACTTTGAGCACGGCGACCGGGGGCACGTAGCGCCCCCCGTTGCGAAGGGCATTGTACGCGCCGGCGAGTTCCAGCAGGCGCACCTCGTTGCTGCCCAGGGCCATTGCCAGCCCGAAGCGTCCGGGGTCGTCGAAGGAGGTGATCCCCAGGCGGTTCATCACTTCGACGAAACTGGCTACCCCAACGTGCTCCAGGGCCTTCACGGCGGGAATGTTCAACGAATTGGCCAGGGCCATACGCACCCGCTGCGGCCCGTGGAAGGCGTTGTCGTAGTTGCGCGGCTCGTAGACAATGCCATCGGCATTGACCCAGCGGCTCGGCGTGTCCCAGATCACGGTGGCCGGCGTCCAGCCCCGTTGCAGGGCGGCGGCGTAGATGAACGGCTTGAGCGCCGAACCGGGCTGGCGGCGGGCCAGGGCAACGTTGACCTGCCCATCGGGGCCGTTGTAGTCAATGCTGCCGACCATGGCCAGGATCTGTCCATCGGGGGCGAGCATCACCACGGCGGCGTTGGAGGCGTTGCGCGCGCGCAGGGCCTCAATGTGCTCGCGGGCGATCCGCTGCGCCTCGGCCTGCCAGGCCAGGTCAATAGTGGTGATCACCCGCAGCCCGGCGCGGTAGAGCACGTCGGGGCCGTAGCGGTGTTCCAGCAGGTCGCGCACGTAAAAGACGAAGTGCGGCGCAATCAGGTCGCTGCGTGAAGGGACGAGGGTGATTGGCTCGGCGTAGATGCGCTCGGCCTCGGCGCGGCTCAGAAAGCCGTGCTCGACCATCAGGTCCAGGGTCACGCGCTGGCGCGCTCTGGCGGCGGCGAAGTCGGTGAAGGGGTTGTAGGTGGTGGGCGCCTGGGGCAGGCCGGCGATCAGGGTGGCTTCGGCGGGGGTCAATTCCCAGACGTGCTTGGAGAAGTAGGCCTGCGCGGCTGCCTCGACGCCGTAGGCCTGGGCCCCGTAGTACACTTCGTTGAGGTAGAGGTTGAGGATCTGGTCCTTGCCATAGGCGCGACTGACGCGGTAGGCCAGGATGGCCTCGCGGAGCTTGCGCTCGTAGCTGCGTTCGCTGCGCTCCTCGGGGTCGAGCAACATGTGGCGCACCAGTTGCATGGTGATGGTGGAGGCGCCACTGACGATTTCGCCGCTCTGATAGTTCTGCAGGGCTGCGCGGATGATCCCGCGCAGATCGACGCCGGGATTCTGGTAGAACCCGGCATCTTCGACGGCAATGGTCGCGTCTTTGAGTACCTGGGGGATCTGCTCGAAGGCCACCGGGGTGCGCCGGCCCGCTTCGGGGCCGACGAGTTCGTAGAGCAGGGTCGTGCCGTCGCGGGCATAGATGCGCGTGGTTTCAAAGCTGCGGTACTCAGCGATCTGCGCCGGGTCGGGCAGATCGCTGGCGTAGCGCTGGTAGAGCCATACCCCGGCCCCGATGACGAGCAGCAGGGCCACCAGGGTCAGTTTGATTGCGGCGAGCGCAAGGCGACCGAGAAAGGCCAGGACGGGGTGGCGCCGCCGGAATGCCGGGCCGCGCCGCCGCCGCCGCGGGCGGTTGAAGCGGGGCAGCGGGGGATAGGAAGTCGCGCGCCGAGTGGACATAAGCGCAACGTATCACACGGAGGGTTGCTGCGCGTCGGGATCGTCGTTGATTATAGCACGCCGATGGCGGGGCATGGGGAAACCGGGTTTCCCCTGTTCATTGCCCTTCCTCGACCCGCACCTGCGTCCAGTCCACGGCGACGATGCCCTGTGGCGAAACGGTCGGGGTCAGGCCGCGAACGGTCGGGCGAATGGCGAGGGTTACCAGGGGGTTGTAGAGGGGCAACCAGCCCACCTCGTTGATGGCGATCTGCTCGGCATCGCGGTACAGGCGGAAGCGTTCGGCCTGCTCGCCGCGACCACTCATGCGATCGGCCTCTTCCACCAGGGCGTCGAAACGGGCGTTGGTCCAGCGCCCGTTGTTGTAGGGCGAAGCGCTGTGCAGTTGGAGCGAGAGGAAGTTCTGCGGGTCAGGATAGTCAGCGCCCCAGACGCTGAGGTACATCTGCATGGCATCGGGGGCGCGAGGGTTCACCACCAGGGCGTCCAGGCGGTCGATCAGGGTTTGCCGCGGCACTGGATCGAGGCGCACGTCAACCCCCAGGCTCTCGCGCCAGAACCGTTGCAGTTCCCCGGCCACCCGGCCCAGATCGGCGTCGCCGCTCTCGTAGGTCAATGTCACCGGTGGCAAGGCTGCACCACTGATGTAGCCCGCCAGGCCCAGCGCCGCGCGAGCGCCCACAGGGTCGAAGGCGAGTGGCGCGATGGCCTCGCGGGTTCCGGCAAAGCCGGCAGGCAGGATGCGCCAGGCCGGAGTGGCCGATCCCTCGAGCACCCGGGCCGCCAGGCGTTCTTTGTCCACGGCCTGAGCGAAGGCCTGTCGCACGTAGAGGTTGTCGAAGGGCGGCTGGGTGTTGTTGAAGCCAACGTAGCGCGCTACCGGCGCGCTGATCGTCTGAAAGTCGGGAAGGTTCGCCGTCTCGGCCAGTCGCGCCGCCGGCACGCCGGCCTGCACACTGCCCATCACGTCAACCTCGCCAGCCTGGTAGGCGCTGAAAGCCGCGTCAGTGTTGGGAAAAAAGCGAAACTCTACCCGTTCCACTCCGGGCAGCCCGGCCCAGTAGTGCGGATTACCCTCCAGCGCCAGTCCCTGCCCCGGCAGGCGCTCGGCCACACGAAACGGTCCGGTGCCGAAGGCGCGGTCGAGCCAGGCCGCGCCCGCTGCCTCAATCGCCCCTGGCGGCACAAGGTAGGTGATGGCGTAGGTGAGCTGTGAGAGGAAGTACCCGCGGGGCGAATCGAGGCGAATCTCGAGGGTGCGTTCGTCGAGGGCGCGCACGCCCGCCAGGGAGGCGGCGTTCCCGGCGCGCACCTCGCGCGCGCCAATGATGTTCTGCAGGAAGGTGAGCGCGAATTCGGTGCCGGTGGCGGGGGCCAGGGTACGGGCCAGCGCATCGGCGAAGTGTTGCGCCGTCACCGGCGAACCGTCGCCGTACTTCAGCCCGGGTCGCAGGTAGAAAGTGTACACGGTTCCGTCGTCGCTCACGTTCCAGCGTTCCGCGCCGTCGCCGATCACCTCCAGGCGGTCATTCAGGCGCACCAGGCCCCCGAAGATCAGATAAATGGGAATGTTCTCCTGATTGCCGCTCAGGCGCGCCGGGTCGAGCCGGGTAATGTCACTGACGCCTTCGAGGCTCCAGCGGAGCGTGCCCGCGGGGGCCCGCCGCGGCTCCTCGGGGCGGAGGCCAGCGCACGCCACCAGCAGCGGCCCCAGGGCCAGCGCCAGGATCAGAAGCAGCAGGCGGCTAGCCGCTTGCCGGCGTGGACCAGGGGCGTGCGGCCTTGTATGCGGAGACAGATGGCACACTGGCGTGGCTCCACGGCCAGGCTGCGCTCCGGGTGGGCCACAACCCTTGTCCACGGCGCTGGCGCCGGCGGCCAGCGGAGCGGCGTGTCGGCGCGCGAAGGTCGCGGTCAGATGCAGGTGGCGCATCGGGGCATCTCCGGTAGCGCATCTCCAGGCGGCCTGTTCGGGCATCAGCGCGACGTCGCCCCCGTCGAGATGCCAAGACCGATCTCCAATCTGCAATTGCAATGGTGGCCTGTCAACCCGGTTGTGATGGATACGTGTTTTGTGGGGAGGGCGCAGCCCTCCCAAACCCTCCCCGCTGGCGGGTTGGTTCCTGGGAGGGCGTAGCGGCGCGGCGCCGCCGACTGGCTCAGGGTCAAATGCGTTGTCGCACAAGGTTGGTTCCTGGGAGGGCGTAGCGGCGCGGCGCCGCCGCGCCGCTACGCCCAAACCCTCCCGCGGGCGGGCTATGTTCACCTCAGACAGTCATGCGCGCGGCGCACATCGCCGCGATGAACGTGGGGAATCTCTGGGAGGGCCGCCACCTCCCTGGCCCTCCCCCGCTGGGGGAGGGAACCGGGCGCCTCCCCGCAGGGAGGGGGGTGGGGAAACCCGGTTTCCCCATATGTTCATCTCAGGCTGCCTGGCGAAACCCGAATATGGTCGCCACTTCGCGCAGCAAGGCCGTGGCGCGCTCCACATCGCGACCTTCGGCAGCCGCGGCCAGCGTGTCGCCGACCATGGTGTGCAGCACTGCCAGCGCCGCCGGGGTGTTCAGGTCATCGTCCATGGCTGTCACCAGTTCATCGAAGCCGCGCGTCAGATCCAGAGGCGTATCGCTTCCACCTCGCGCCCGCGCGGCGCGCCAGAACTCATCTACCAGGGTCGCATAGCGCCCCAGAGCGTTGCGGTGGTAGTCGAACTCCTCACGGTAATGCTCACTCAGCAGGTACCAGCGCAGCGTATCTGCATTGTGTTCCTGCAGAGCGTCTCGAACGAACACCAGGTTGCCCCGCGACTTGCTCATTTTCTCGCCATCGAGCCAGACCAGGCCCGCGTGCATCCAGAACCGCGCGAAGGGGCGCTTACCGGTAACCGGCTCGGTCTGGGCGATCTCGCAGGGGTGGTGGGGGAAGATCAGATCGGCGCCGCCGCCGTGGATGTCGATCTGCTCGCCGAGGTACCTGGTGACCATCGCGCTGCACTCGATGTGCCAGCCGGGCCGTCCCGGACCCCAGGGGCTGTTCCAGGTGGGATCGCCGGGCTTGCCGGTCTGCCAGAGCACAAAATCGAGCGGGTCGCGTTTCCGCGGGTCGAGGGGGTCGTTGCCGCGCTGGTTGGCCGTTGCCAGCATCTCTTCATAGCCCATCCGCGCCATTTTGCCGAAGTTGGGATCGGTGCGGATGCTGAAGTAGACGTTCCCGCCAACCACATAGGCGTGGCCCAGCGCTACCAGCCGCTCGATGATGGGAATCATGGCCCCGATCTCTTCGCTGGCCCACGGAAAATAGGTCGGCGGCGCCAGATTCAGGCCCTCGAAGTCCTGGCGCAACTGCGCAACCTGGCGCCTGGCCAGGTCCTGCCAGTTCACCCCATCGCGGGCGGCGCGGGCAAACAGCGGGTCATCCACATCGGTCACGTTCTGGCAGTAGCGCACCTCGGCGCCCTTCCAGCGCAGGTAGCGCAACAGCACGTCGAAGGTGAGAAACGTGCGCGCGTGGCCGATATGGGTCGTATCGTAGGGTGTCACGCCGCAGACATACATGGTTACCGGGCGATCCCGGGGAATGACGAAGGGTTCCTTTTCGCGCGCGAGGGTATTGTAGAGCTGCATACGTGCTCCTGGGGCGCGTGCGACTCTGGCGCTCCGGTCGGGGCACAGCCTGAATGCGCCATTCAGATGGGTACGCTCTCTTCATTATACATCGGTACCTGTTGCATATGGTGTTGCATGCGGCGCAACAGCGGCGGGCGCGGCGTGGAGCGGCAGCCGCACAGCGATTATGGTGATATCGTCGTGCGGTTCGGCGCCCCCGGTGAAGATCAGCACCGCGCGCGTGATCCGCTGGACCATCTCGTGCACATCCATCGCCGGCGTGAAGGTTTTCACCAGGTGCTCCAGGCGTTCAAAGCCGAACAACTCACCCTCGCCGTTATGGGCCTCGACGACCCCATCGCTGAGGAAGAGCAGCGTATCGCCCGGCGCCAGCGACACGCTCACATCGCGGTACAGCCCGTTGATGCGCGTGCCGAGCGGCAGCCCGCCCACGTCGAGAAAATGGCACTCGCCCTGACCATCGCCACGACACTGGAGCAGCAGCGGCGCGATCATCCCCGCGTTCGCCAGCGTCACCGAGCGATCCTCGGGGTCGAACACTGCGATCAGCACGGCCGCGTTCATCTGATTGGCCTGGAGGCGCTGGCGCAACTCCAGATGCATGGCTTGCAGCATCTCCGACGGGTTGGAGAGCAAGCGGGCCTGCGACTCGAGCGTCGAGCTGGTGAGGGCCATGAGCAGCGCGGCCGCGACACCTTTGCCCGAGATATCGCCGATGGCAATGGCGATGCGACCGTCGCTCAGGTTCAGGTAGGTATAGAAATCGCCGCCGACTTCGCTTGCCGGGAGCGAGCGCCCGTGCACGCGCAGCAGATCGGCGCCCCACGGCGGCGCATTGGGGAGCAGGCCCTGCTGAATGTCACGGGCCAGGCTCAGACCGTGGCGCAGGCGCTCGTTCTGATACTCGATCTCTCGCAGGCTGTTCTGGAGCCGGGCGGCCATGCGGTTGAAGGTGCTGGCCAGTTGTCCCAGTTCATCGCCCGGTTCAACCTCGATCCGGTGGTCCAGGCGCCCGCTGGCCAGTTCCTGCGCCCCCGTGGTCAGCGCCCGGATCGGCACAACCAGGCGCCGCGCCTGGTAGAACGACCAGACCAGCGCCAGCAGGGCCACCAATCCCACCAGCGCCGCGAGCAGGCTGACACCCCGGTACACCTCCACAAAGAACTCGCTGGAGGGCTGTTCAACCACCACCGACCAGCCCATCGCCGAGACCGGCGCGACCGGGGCGCGCGCGCCGACCACCAGCACGCCTGCGCCGCCGGTGTACTCGGCAGCCGTCTGTCCGTCCACATACAGCGCCGTCAGATCGTCGGGCGGTTGCCAGGGTCGCAGACTATCGCTCAACTGCACCTGCCGGTCGGCGTCAACCAGGTACACCGTCTTGCCGGTTTCCTGCACCCCCAGGCGTAGCATCTGGCGAATGCGCGCCGCGCTGACCTCGGCGCCGATCACGCCGAGGAGTCTTCCATCGGCGCCGCGCACCGGGAGCACGATCTGAAACACGGGCTGGCCGTCGTTTCCAGGCACAATCGGGGTACGGCTGCCCTTTCCCACCCGCGCGGCCAACTCGATCAGCGCCGGGTCAAGCGGTAGGGTCGCAGTGTTCTGCCGGGTGAGCAAGTCACTGCGCCCGATGGCCACGATGCGTTCGTCACGACTCACCACCGTGATCGCCCGCAAGTCAGGCGAACTGTTGACCAGGCGCTCCACGGCGGAGCGCAACCGGGCATCCGGCGCAGTCGGATCGAGGTCACGCGCCGCGCGTAACAACTGCTGTTCCAGGTCGTAGAGAAAGGTGGCGATATTGCCGGCAACTTTATCCGCCAGGGCCTGCTGGCTGGCGTAGGCGTTCCGTTGCTGCACCTGCAACAGCATGGTGATCAGCGCGGCGCCTACCAGGATGAGCGGCAGCGTCGAACCGATCAGGAATGACCAGCGCAACCGGTTGGTGATGCTCAGACGCCGGCGGGCCGGCGGGGGCTCGTCGGAGAGAAGGGGGCCTGCCGATTGTCGCTCACGTCCGTCGCGGTACATGGGTTCCCTGTCCATCTCCGGCCTGGCGGGCGGGGGCAAGGGGAAACCGGGTTTCTCCACTGCCCGGGGAGGGTTTGGGAGGGCGCAGCCCTTCCAAAAATAATTCATATGTTCATTCCGGCGTTGTGCGCCATACGCATGATGTCTCGAATACCGCAGGATACCGAAAAACCGCATCCTGAGCAGCGCGCAGCGCGTATCGAAGGGGCGGTTTTTTCGGATAGACACTGACGAAACGTCTCCTTGCGGGGAGGCGCGCGCTCACGGGCTGATCTCCGGAACGGCTCCCACAGTCGCCGGATCAATCTCCAGCACCTCCGCGGCCATCCAGCCGCGTTGCTCAGCCGGTCCCTGCACCTGGTACCATGTCCCGGAGCGGCCAAGCAGGCGAACCGGCACGCCCGCTTCGAACACATCGAGAACCGCGTGCTCCATACCGGGGCCAGCGCGCAGATTGGCGACCACCGCGACGCGCGCCAGGAGCGGTTCAGGCGTTGCCGGGACCGGCAGCGCCGTTGGAGGAAGCGCCAGGAGCGAGGGGGTAGGGGGAACGGGCGTAACGCTCGGCAGGCGCGCCAGGGTTGGCGCCGGCGTGGGCCTCGCGGGCAGCGCCGCCGTCGGGTCGCCACAGGCGCCCAGGAGGAGGAGCAACAGCGCCATCACCGAACCGGCGCAGCGCAGGCGCTCGGGACCACGTGCACGAAAGCGCGCGGCGTTTCTATGCTCTGTGAGCGCGGGCGCTGCGCCCTTGGGGACGAGCGAAGACGGGAGGTCCTCGCTCCCGGCAAGAGTCAAGCTACCTTCCTTTACAGACCGCGTAACAGCCGCGACGCTGCGCGGGACAGCCGTCAATTCTGCCAGCAACCTTGCTCTCAATATAACAAACCGGGGTGTCTGCTTGCCACAGACACCCCGAGACCCTGGTCGGGGCGAGTGGATTTGAACCACCGACCTCCGCGACCCGAACGCGGCGCTCTACCAGGCTGAGCCACGCCCCGCACGCTGGCGCACCTGCTATGGCGGATGGTGCCGAAGGTGGGACTCGAACCCACACGGGGTTGCCCCCAGCGGTTTTTGAGACCGCCGCGTCTGCCATTCCGCCACTTCGGCGCGACGACCTTGATTATAGCAGGTCGCTACGGGCGCGTCAAACCTGCAGACGCCCGTATCTGTTCAGAGTTGGGGGAAAGGAATTTCGTCCAGACACCTGTAGCGACGTTGCATTGCAACGTCGCTACGTCTGTGTCCGCGATCTCAGGAGAAGTCTGAACAGGTACAGACGCCCGTAGTGTTCACTTTCAGGGCCAGGCGTCACCCCGGTTGCGCGGGCATCTTGCCCGCATGCGTGTTTGCGCGGGCGAGATGCTGGCGCTCCCAGGAGAAAGGCGAACAGGTATCCCGGTTCACCGGCGCTTGTTGCAGCGCAGTGGTATGATGATCTAAGGTGTGGATGGCCGCACTGTCGCGGGAGCGTCGGGATACAGGAATGGGTTGTCGCTGTCGCCAGATCGTTGCTCTACTCGCCGCCGCGCTGATCGTCGGCTGCGCCAGGCTCTCCGAGATGCCGGCGCCGACCGCAACACCTTCTGCGGAGGCCGTTGTTGCCGCCTCGCCCTCAGCGGCACTGGCGAGCGTCACGCCATCTGCAACGCCAGCGCCCACCCCAACCCCCATGCCCAGCCCCACCCCGTCGCCGCCCAGCCCCACGCCCATTCCACTCGACCCCACGCCGACCCTGGCGCCGGTTGACGCCAGCTTGCGTACCGAGATCTTCGAGAAAGTCTGGACCACCGTGCGCGATACCTATGTGTATGAAGACTATCGCGGGGTGGACTGGGAGCAGGCGCGGGTCGAGTTCGCGCCGCGGATCGCCGCCGCCGACGACCCCGAGACCTTCTACGCCCTGATGCGCGAACTGATCGCCCTGCTCGACGATGATCATTCGCGCTTTGAGTCGCCGCAGGAGGTCGCCGCCCAGGAGGCCGAGTACCGGGGGGAATACCGCTACGGCGGCATCGGCGCGCAGATCCGCAACGTCGCAGAGGGCGGTCTGATCACTGCGCTGGCGCCCGATGGCCCCGCGGCGCGGGCCGGCATTCTCCCCCGCGACATTATTCTGGCCGTCAACGGCATTCCCTTCACCGACACCGCCGCCTTCGGCCCCGATGGGCCGATCGGCGCTGTGCGCGGCGCGCCGGGCACCTATGTGCGTCTGACGATACGCACCGGTCAGGAAGCGCCCCGTGAGGTCGAGGTGCAGCGTGAGGTGGTCAATGCCGATGCCTTCAACCAGGTGCGCGTGACCACACTTCCGGGCCGGGCCATCGGCTATGTGGAGATCCCCAGTTTCTACGTGGAAGGGGTTGACGAGAAGGTGCGCGCCGGGGTTGAGCGACTCCTGGCAGCCGGCCCGCTCGATGGGCTGATCCTGGACGTGCGTGGCAACTCGGGCGGCTACGTCCACCTGATGCTCCAGACGGTGGCCCTGTTTCACGACGGGGGCAGTATTGGCAGCACCCGGGGCCGGAGCAGCAACGAGGAACAGAAGGTGCCCCCAGGGAAGACCATTCCCGGCATCGAGCGCATGCCGCTCGTGGTGCTCATCGGCCCCGATACGGCCAGCGCCGCCGAGATGTTCGCCGGCGGCCTGCAAGCGCTGGGTCGCGCCAGGGTGGTTGGAACGCCCAGCGCCGGAAACACCGAGAATCTCTACAGCTACGACTACCCCGATGGCTCGCGGCTGCTGCTGGCGTCAGTTGCCTATCAGTTGCCCGATGGCACCCTGATCGAAGGGCGGGGCATTCTTCCCGACAAGACCCTTGATGTCGAGTGGTGGCGCTTTCCCGTCGAGAGCGATCCCCAGGTGAACCTGGCGGTCGACCTCATCGCCGAGAGTCGCGCGAGCGGGGGCGCCTCGGGTGGTCCTCAGCGCAAGAGTAGCAGCAATCCCAGCGGCAGCAGCACCAGCGCAGCGGCAAACGCCGCCGTAGCCCGGTGATCGTGCACAATCGCCTGTTGCGCGCGCAACAAGGAACGTTGGAGAGGATGGTAGAACAGGGCCAGCGCCAGCAGTGAGAAGATCGTCACGCAGACCATCTCGATCAGCACGATTGCAAACGCAGCGGAGCCGGCCACCAGCAGCGCCGCCACCGCGGTATCCACAAAGGTGGTGATGTTGGCGCCCATAATGTACGGCACTACCCGCTCGCGCCGCACAACCCCGCGCGCGGCCAGCGGCACCAGCGCCGACACCGAGACCGAGACCGACAGCGTCGCGCTGGTAATTCCGGCCCCCAGCAGAAACATGGCCCAGGGTTTGCCGGACAGCCGCTCGACGCGCCCCAGGGCCGGACTCTGGTGATGGATCGCGGGCAGGGCGCGGTCAAGCAGGGCAAAGGCGCCCATCAGCAACGCCACGCCTGTACCGATCAGGCCCAGGGGCGAAATGTGCTCGATCATAACTCCAGCCAGCGGATCAACGATCGGGTCGAGCACCGATGTCAGGGGCGTAGCGGCGCTGATCGCCGGCACGCTGATGTATTCGCCAGCTACGAGCACATAGGCCAGCGCCATCGCCGGCAGGTAGATCACCGCCGTGGTGAGCAGGGACAGCACGCCGACTGCCACACCCTCGGTGTTGTGTCGTCCGCGGGCGGCGTAGACCAATCCGGTGACCAGCACCACCAGAGAGGCGCCCAGGCGCGAGCCGGTAATCATCATCAGGGTTTGCAGGGCATCGAGCGAACCGGCGGCGAACAGCGAGACGGCGAGGGCCGCCACGGGCGAGCCGCTCAGGAAGAGGTAGGCGAGCAACCAGCCCATTCCCAACGCCCCGGCCGGCGAGTCGACCCGGAACAGGCCCGAGGCCAGCGAGCCGTAGGCCCCGGCGCCACGTTTCAACGACTCAAGGGCCAGGATGAACAAAAACAAACCGGCGCCGAACAGGAGCGCGCGCGTCAGCGTCGTCACGAGTCGCCGCTGCACCATCGGAGCCTCCGCGTCTCCCGGTTCGAGGACCGGGGAAGATTCGGCTTTCAGCATCGCTGCCCCCTTTCGTGACTTCCTTGTCAGCGCGCGCCGGGCTGGTGCTCTCTGAGGTCATCTCATTATACGTTCCTTAACGGGTGATGCAAAGCCGGAAATGTTCACTCCGACGCCCTCAAGCAGAACCGAGATTCTGCTGTGAACATGGGGAAAGCGGGTTTCCCCACACCCCTCCCAAAAATAAACCTGTTTTCCATCTTGTCAGTGTGCGGCGCAGCCGCACAGGCGTCTACGAGGCAAGGAGCATGAGGACACACGATAGTATCGGGCGCCTGGTCCAGATCAATCTGAACCCACAGGGCGGCGTACCCAAATTTCCCGTGGCAGCAGCCACAGTCACCCGTCGGGGGATCCTCGGAGATGCGCAGCGCGACCGCGCGGCCCACGGCGGCCCTGACCGGGCCGTGTCGCTCTTTGCGCTGGAGCGCATCGAAGCCCTGCGGGCCGAGGGCCACCCGATTACGCCGGGCAGCACCGGCGAGAACCTCACCATTGCCGGGTTAGATTGGGAGCGCCTCCGCCCGGGTGACCGGCTGCGGGTTGGCGAGTGGGTCGAGCTGGAACTGACGGACTATGTGACGCCGTGCAACACGATCGCCGCGTCATTTGCCGGAGGGCGGGTTGCGCGCATTTCGCAGCGGCTGCACCCCGGCTGGAGCCGCCTCTACGCCAGGGTGATCAGCGAAGGTGAGATTGCCACGGGCGATTTTGTGGAGCACCTGACGTGAACATAGCCCGCGCGGGAGGGGTTGGGCGTAGCGGCGCGGCGGCGCATATCTAGCGATGTGGTGATATACCGCGATGAATTGCGCTCGGGAGGGTTTGGGCCTAGCGGCGCGGCGCCGCCGCGCCGCTAGGCCCTCCCAGGAACAAACCTGGTTTCATCTCGTCAGGGCGCGGCGCAGCCGCATAGGCGTCCGTGCTCTTCGATCTGCAATCTGCTTCAGGAAGGACGGCTATGGGCGCACTCCCCGAGATACAACTACACCTGCGTCCGGGCATCATCGAACTGGGTTGGGGCCATCTGGATCGCGACTGGCTGCCTGTGGACATCGTGGCGGCGGCGGCAGAGCAGGCGTTGAGGGACCACGGCGCGGAGGCGCTGGCCTACGGTGCGGAGCAGGGACCAGGGCGCCTGATCACTCAGCTCCAGGCGCGGCTGGAGCGCCTGGAAGGCGTCGCGCCACCCGCGGACCAGGTCATGATCACCGGCGGCGTTTCGCAGGCCCTGGCGCTGCTCTGCACCCTGCTGAGCCGCCCCGGCGATGTGGCGCTGGTGGAGGCGCCGACGTACCATCTGGCCCTGCGGATCTTCCACGACCACGGCCTGCGCCTGGTGGCTGTTCCAGGTGACGCCCGGGGCATACACGTGGAGACTGCCGGGGCGCTGGTGCAGATGCTGCGGGCCCACAACGAGCGGGTGGCCTTTCTCTACCTGGTGCCCAATTTCAGCAACCCCACGGGGGGCACCCTGGCGCCCGAACGCCGGCAGGCGCTGGCGGCGATGGCTGCGCGCGAGGGTCTGACAGTGATTGAAGACGACGCCTACGGTGAACTCTGGCACGAGACGCCGCCGCCCCCGTCGCTGTACCGCCTGGCGCATGGCGGCCCGATCATCCGCCTGGGCACGTTTTCCAAGCTCCTGGCCCCCGGCCTGCGTCTGGGGTGGATGCTGGCCGCCCCCGATCTGGTGCGGCGCTGCTGTGGCTCGGGAATGCTCGACAGCGGCGGCGGCGTGAACCACTTTACGGCCACCATCGTCGCCACCCTGCTGGAACAGGGGCGCCTGGAACCGCACGTAGCCCGGCTGCGCGAGGGGCTACGCGCGCGGCGCGACGCGCTGCTGGCGGCCCTGGCGCTCCATCTCCCCACCGGCTGCACCTGGAACCCCGTGCTTGGCGGCTACTTCGTCTGGGTGCGCCTGCCGCCCGGGCTGGACACGCTGGCGATGCTGCCCCTGGCCGAAACGGCGGGCGTGGCCTACGTGCCGGGCAGACGCTTCTTTGCCGATAGCGGCGGGCAGAACTACCTGCGTCTGGCCTTCAGCCTGCTCGCGCCAGCGGAGCTTGAAGAGGGCGCGCGCCGCCTCGGCGCCGTGGTGCGCCGCGCCTTGAAGGGCGTGGTATAATCATTATGGCAGGCGCGTGACATGCCGCCGCTGGGGCGATCCCCCAGAGGAACTTCCCGACTCCTCGCCCACCATTGCGTGGAAAGCCGCCCCGCGAAACAGGAAGCGGGGGCGCGCGCGGGGTGACCTGCGCGTGACGCAAGACGGCAACAGCAAGCATTCCCGCCGATGGCCCGTATGGGCTCAGGTAAGGGCTGAAACGGTTGGTGTAAGAGACCAACGGCGCCGACAGCAATGTCGGCGGCCAGGCGACTGCGCCGGCTGAGGGGGAGCAAGGTGCGTGGGGCGGGCTCATCGGTGGAAGTCGCAGCGCGACGCCTGGACCACCCCGCTCGCTCGCATCGCAGCCGCGCGGGCAACCCGGGTAACGCCCGGCGCGCTACAAGCGGCCTCCGCAGCGCGGAGAGAGAGATGGCGGCACGCGACAGAATCGGGGGTACCGTCACGCGCCCCGCACGCCAATTATCCCGCTACAACCCGTTCCTGTTCTGGCGGCGCCTCGGCGCCGTCAGGTTCGGTGAAGCCCTCGTGCAGATCTCGCCGCACCGCCCGCGTCACCGGCAGATCAACGGTAAAGGTTGACCCGGCGCCTGGCGCGCTATCCACACTGATCGTCCCGCCCATCAACTCGACGAGCCGGCGGCTGATCGCCAGGCCCAGCCCGGCGCCGCTGGCCTGCCGCGCCGCGGTCTCGACCTGGCGAAACTCCTGGAAGATCACCTCGAGATGCTCGGGGGCGATGCCGATGCCCGTATCGGCGACGCTCAGGCGCACCCGGTCGTTGATCTGCCAGGCGCGCACGGTGATTTGCCCCTGTTCGGTGAACTTGATCGCGTTGCTGAGCAGATTCGTCACGATCTGCTCCAGACGCGCTTTGTTGCTCTGCGCCAGGGGCAGATCGGGCGCGATCTCCAGTTCAAGGGCCAGCCCGCGTTCGCGGATCTGGGGCTGGAGTTGCCCGATGACATTGGCAACGACATGACGCACGTTCACCGGTTGCACCTCGACGTACAGGTGACCGGCCTCGGCGCGGGTGAAGTCGAGAATGTCGTTGATCATGCGCAGCAGGGTGGTGCTGCTCAGGTGCATATAGCGGAGTGGCTCCATCAAACGCTCGTCGAGAGGCCCGTAGGTTCCGCGCCGGAACAATTCGATGTACCCGATGATCGAGGTGAGCGGATTGCGAAGCTCGTGGCTGACGCTGGCGAGAAATGAGGTCTTCAGGCGGTCGGCCTGGCGCACTTCGTCGTAGAGCCGCGCCCGCACCACGGCGTCGGTGATCAACTCGCCAATCGTCTCGGCGACGCGGGGCAACACGGCGCTGCCCGGATGCGGCGCAATGGCGCCAAGGGCCAGCATGCCCAGGGGCGTTCCCTGGTGGAAGAGCGGCACCAGCACCATCCGCCCGATCCCTTCACCGGCAACGGCGCGACCCAGGGTGCTCGCAGCCGTCTCCGGATCGTTCAGGTCGAGGAGGTGGCTTTCGCCGGAGCGCAGCAGGGCGATCAGCGCCTCACCCTCCGCGCCGTCGATCCGCTGACCTTCGTAGCTCTGTCCCTTACCCTCGCTGAGAATGTCGGCCACCACGTCAAGCCCCGCGCCATCGGGGGCAAGCAACCCGACCGTCACGCGCTCCCAGACACCGGCAGCCGCAATGGCTGTGGCCGCGGCCCGCACCAGTCCTGCCGCGTCGGGCGCGGTATTGGTGACGCGGGCCACCCGGTTGATCAGACTCAACTCGGCCAGATGCTGCATACGGCTCTGCTCGGCCTGCACCCGTTCGCTCACGTCGCGCAACAGCAGCAGCGCCCCGGCCGCCGCGCCGTTGGCCGCTTTCAGCGGACGGATGCGGGCCTCGATGGTGTGTTTGTCCGTCTCGCTAGTATAGCTTGCCAGATGGGTCGAGGGCTGGCTCAGATTGCCCAGAATGGGCCGTAAGGCTGTGCCGAGGGGCCTGCCATTGAGCAGGGCCGGCAACGGCCGTCCCAGAGCCGTCCGCGCTTCCGTGCCGAGCATGGCTGCCGCCGCGCCGTTGATCTCCGCCACGCGCTGTTCGTTGTCGAGGACGAGGACCCCGTCGGGCAGCGCCGCCAGCGCCTCTCGGGCCACCAGGGGCTCGAGATCGACGACCCGCGAACGCACGGTGGCGTAGAAGGCGATCAAGCCGCCGAAGAAGAGCAGGATCGGTGTGGGATCGTCGGGACCGATGAGGCGCGCTCCGGCCAGATAGGCTGCGTTTCCCACCGCCGGCAGGAGCGAGGCGAGCAGCGCAAGCCAGGCCAGGCGGCGCTCCTGCACCGGCCCTCGTATGGCCGCCTGCGCCAGGAATGCAAGGCTCGCCGCGAAGCAGCAGTAGGCGTAGACCGAGTGCGCCCAGAACACCGGCCCCCAGGTTGGCCGCAGCCACATAAAACCGCGGCTCGTGTCCGGCGCAACGTCCATCCACCACAACCGGTGCAGACTGTTGCTCATTGCCAGCACAAAGAACACCGCGGCGGGCACGAAGATCGCCATAAGCACCGGCAAATGACGTCGCCAGTGCTGCCCGGTGTACGACAGGGCCAGCAGCAACCACGTCGGCATGATCAGCACGATCCCGCCGACTTGCAGTAAGGCCCAGAACACCGTCCCCTCGAAACTGGGATCGGCGATTGCCAGCGTTCGCGCGCTACACCAGAATGCTAGCGCGCCCATCAGCAGCGTGAACGGGCGACTGCTCCGGTAGTACCGCCGGCTCCAGGCGTAGGCGGCAAGCAGGCTGGCAGCGATTGCCAGGACGAGGTAAAGCGTGACAAAGGGTACTTCAGACATGGCGACGTACCTCTGGCGCTGCCCGCTCCTGGTCAACGATGGGGTCTGGAAGTGGTCGGGGCAAGGTCGGGTGATCTGACTATACCAACGTGGGCAAAGCCGGTTTTTCCTGATATGAACACGGGGAAACCGGGTTTCCCCTTACCCCTCGCCGGGGGAGGGGTTGGGAGGGCGTAGCCCTCCCAGGAGAGTCTCTTTGCGTTATTGTAGCCGGTCGGCCCTCATTTTCGGTTTATAATTTGTTTATCATTGCTGTATCGGACGATCCGTTTCACCCGAGGGGCTGAGGTGAACAGGGGGGGAAACCTGGTTTCCCCATCCCCCTGCTGGTGGGGGCGGCAAGCCCTGCTGAACGGGAGGGTTTGGGAGGGCGAAGCCCTCCCAGGAAACAACCTGCCAGCGGGGAGGGTTTGGGAGGGCGAAGCCCTTCAACGGGTTTCACCTGATCCGGGATAGGCTTTCCGGGACGCAGAGGGAAAATGGGCAAAAGAATGGGAAACGAATAAACGAATGCTCAAGGCGTGCCTGACTCTGAGGTGAACATATGGGGAAACCGGGTTTCCCCATCCCCCTTCCTGCGGGGAGGCGCCCGGTTCCCTCCCCCAGCGGGGGAGGGCCAGGGAGGGGGCGGCCCTCCCAGAGATACCCCACGTTCATCGCGGCGGTGTGCGCCACACGCATGACCGTCTAACGTGAAACTAGCCTGCCCGCGGGAGGGTTTGGGAGGGCTGCGCCCTCCCAAGAACACGTATTTTCATTCCGGCGTTGTGCGTCATGCGCATGACCGTCTGAGGTGAAAATAGCCCGCGCACGGGAGGGTTTGGGAGGGCGCAGCCCTCCCAAGAACAACCCATGTTCATCTTGTCGTTGTGCGGCGCAGCCGCGTGGATGACTGAGGTGAACATACGGGGAAACCGGGTTTCCCCATACCCCCGCCTGTGGAGACGCCAGCCGCGCTTCCCCGCGCCCATCGGGGCGCCAGGCGCCCCCACCGCGGTTGGGGTACGATGAAACCGGATTTCTCTGTCCCCCTGTGGGCAGGGGACGGGCCGCCCGGGAGCTGGGCGCGAAGACGTAGAACAACGGAAGAACCAATGAGTCTGATCCTGGCTGCCGTGGCGGCAGCCGCGCTGCTGATCGCTGGCTACGCCCACGAGTGGGCGCGCCTGCGCGCCCGCCCCCGTCTCGCGCGGCCCGACCCGCCGCCCGCCGATGCGCCCCTGGTCTCGCTGCTGATCCCGGCGCGCAATGAGGAACGCAGCATCGCGCGCTGTGTTGCCGGCGCGCTGGCTCAGCGCTACCCTCGCTTCGAGGTGCTGGTGCTGGATGATGCTTCCACCGATGGGACGGCGGACGTGCTGGCGAGGTTTGCCGACGACCCGCGTCTGCGGGTGCTCCGTGGCCGGCCCCTGCCGCAGGGTTGGGTCGGCAAGAGCTTTGCCTGCCAGCAACTGGGCGCGCAGGCGCGGGGCGCGTGGCTGTTGTTTCTCGATGCCGATACCGAACCGCAGCCCGACCTGGTCGCCGCGCTCCTGACGTGCGCGCGCCGTCGCCAGCTCGATCTGGTGACTGTCTTTCCCTTTCTCGAGTTGGGCGCCTTCTGGGAGCGGGTCTTGCTTCCGCCGTTTCTGGCCTTCATTACCAGCATCTACCCGGTCGAGCGCTTCGAGCGTTCCGGCACCCGCTCTGATGAGGTGCTGGCGAATGGGCAGTGCATTTTTGTGCGCCGCTCGGCCTATGAGGCGATTGGCGGTCATAGCGCGGTGCGCAATGAGGTGCTGGAAGACGTCCATCTGGCTCAGGCCATCCACGCGGCGGGCTTTCGGGTGGGTGGCCTCGAAGGTCTGGAGCACCTCCGCGCCCGCATGTACCATAACGGGCCTGAAGTGGTCGAGGGCCTCGCCAAGCATGCTGCCGCCGGGGCGCGCAACAGCGGGTCGCGCTCGTGGCGGGCTGCCTCGTGGCACCTGGCCCTGGCCTGGGGACCGCTCACGCTCATCTGGGCCGGCGCGGCGCTGCTGGCGGGCGGGGCGGGCGCCGCGGCGGCGTGGGTCGCGCTGGCCGGCGTGCTGACCTGGGCGGTAGGGTTGTGGTTCTGGGGCGCGATGTACCGGCGCCAGTACCGGCTCAGCCCCCTCTACGCGCTGGCCTGGCCTGCGGGGTTGCTGGCCTATCTGCTGATTGCGCTGCGCGGGATGTGGCACGTGCGCCGGGGGCGGGGCGTGAGTTGGAAGGGGCGCACCTACGCCGGGTGAGTGGCGCTTGCGGCGCGTTCATCAGGAGCGGACGCAGCCCTGTGGCAAACCCTCCCACCCCTGCTGAGGCTGCGCCGGCCCGGCGCAGGCGCCTGGAAGGGGTTGCCAATCCGGGGGTGGGGCGAGGGCCAGGTTTCCCCGCGCCCCCACTGGAGGAATGGCGCCGGGAGGGCGTCGCTTTCCCGAAAGGTAGCTGCTCACACCCGGGGTAATACCATTTTTGGTTTTAGATTTTGGATTGTGGATTGCCACACTGGGCAGCACAACGCCTAAAACCGCTTTAAGCAATGCGGCATCATCAACGGTAATTGGTATAA
>FWPV01000293.1_pt1 | contig 34068 bp, 26 predicted proteins | sample 2228371 | NCBI WGS metagenome assembly FWPV01 (sample SAMEA103939776, study PRJEB20133) | metagenome
AGTAAATCGCGCAGCTTTTGCCGGATCTCGTTACGATCCGCCAAAGAAGCGACCGCATCTTGGCGCCTTTGTATCTTTTCTGCATGATGCAGGGGAAACAACAGCCAATGGACCAATTTCCTTCCGCCCATAGGCGTACACGTGCGATCGAGGACGGAGAGCAGCGTGGCGCGACGATCGTTGGAATTGAGCGGAGAAACAAGTTCGAGGTTGCGACGCGTGGTGCTGTCGATCAGCATAATCTCCTGGTCTTGAAACCGGAAGATCTTTAAAATATGTTGCAGCCTTTCTCGGTGGTTTTCGCGCAGGTAGGCCAGCGCCGCACCGGCGGCGGAAATGCCGAGAGAGAGCGATTCGACGCCGAAACCCTTCAAAGAAACCGTCCCGAAATGTTCCAACAGCAGATCGCGCGCAAAGTCATAGTGGAAGGTCCAATCCTCACGTGACGTCACGGTTGTTTTTTGGGCATCGGGGAAATGCCGATAGAGAGTTTCCTGCTGTGCTTCGGAAATGAGTATTTCGCTCGGCTCTACGGCGGCGATTTTTTCCGCCAGTTCGGCCGAAGAGATTTCGCCGACTTGGAACTCGCCGGTCGACACATCGCTTAGGGCAATGCCCACCTCCTGTTTGCCGAAAAAGAGCGACAGCAGATAGTTATTCTTTTTGCTCTCCAAGAGGTCGTCGTAAACTGTAGTCCCCGGCGTGACGATTTCAGTGACTTCGCGTTTGACAATCGTTTTCGCAAGCTTGGGGTCTTCCATCTGCTCGCAGATGGCGACCCGATAGCCGGCCTTCAGCATTTTCGCCAGGTAGCCGTCCAGAGCGTGATACGGAAAGCCCGCAAGGGGGACATCAGCCGCCTTTCCGTGCGCCCGAGAAGTGAGGGTTATCCCCAGCACTTTGGCTCCTATCTGGGCGTCTTCATAAAACATTTCGTAAAAATCACCCATGCGAAAGAACAGTATCGCATCCTTATGCTGCTTTTTGATGCGATGGTACTGCTCCAGGAGCGGAGTTGCTGAAATCGGCTCTTTCATCGGCTGCGGCGTTCGATTATTGATTCGGGTGAAGCCAAATGGTTGTCGCCGCCCCAATTCAACTTGGTTCTTAGAATGCTAAAGAAATCGCGGCGACCGATGGAAATCCAGCGAACCGCATACTCTGCTTTTTGAATACGGAGAATTTCATTTACAAAAAGCTGAGCGCAGTTGCATCCGTCTATGTTCACTTGAACCGGTTCCGCCTCTTTGCGGATGGACAAGTCGATTCGGCTGTCGTCACCCAGGACGATGGAACGGACGGAAAGAGAGTGCGGGCAGATCGGCGTAACAATGATGGCGTTCATGGTGGGCATCATCAGAGGGCCGCCTGCCGAAAGCGAATAGGCCGTCGAACCCGTCGGCGTGGCGACAATGAGCCCGTCGGCTCGATAAGAATTCAGGAATCGGTCGTTCACTTTGGCATCGATATAGATCAATCGCGAAGCCGGGCCGCGGTCCACAACGACATCGTTAAGGGCGTAAAAAGTTCGGCAGTACGTCCCACGTTCAATGGAGACACGAAGCACCATGCGATCAATGATCTGATACGACCCGGACAAAAGCTCGTCCAAAACGCCTTCGATTTCTTCAACTAATACTTCAGCTAAAAAGCCTAATGTGCCTATATTAATTCCTAAAATGGGCTTTCCAATGAAACCTATTTCTCGAGCTGCAGAGAGAATCGTTCCGTCACCGCCGAAGGTTACCAGAATGCTGCACTCACTGCCGAGCTTTTGCAGGCTCGCCGTCCTTTCATCGGCGCGAAGCGGAATGTATCGTTTGAGGTTTTCCGCCAAAATATAATCGACTCGTCTTCTTCGCAAGAGCTCGACGAAGGAGCTGATGGCGGACATTGCCCGCGGTTTTGCGGTATTTCCAATTATTCCGATGATCATCTAAAAGCAAAGTGTAAGAAGTGTTTCCGATGCATTTTTCGCTGCAATGTTTTTGAATTCATCACGGCATCCGCAATACCCTGCGGCGACAACCCCAGCTCGTGAAGAAGCTCGCTTCTTTCGCCTTGTCCGATAAAGCGATCCGGAATACCGAGGCGGATCAGTTCCACATCCTCGGCATTCGCATCGTGCAGGCGCTCTGCAATCTCACTTCCCAGCCCGCCGTTGAGCGTTCCTTCCTCAATTGACACCAGCACTTTGTGTTCTTTCAGAAGCAAATCGTTCAACATTTTTTGGTCGAACGGCTTGACAAACCGGGCATTGATGACCGTTGAATGAATACCGTGCTTTTCTTCCAAAATTTGAGCAGCCTGTAGTGCGTCATAGACCAGAGGGCCGATGGCGACAAGAGCGATGAGTTCGCCGTCTCGAAGCCGCTCGCTTTCACCGATGATTAAGGGCGCTATGGGATCTTCCAACGGGACGTTTTGTCCATAGCCGCGCGGATATCGAACGGCGACGGGGCCTTCTTCATAGTCCAGAGCCGTCCTAAGCATATGCCGAAGCTCGTTCTCGTCCTTCGGCGCCATAACGACAATGTCCGGCACCGTCCGCAGATAAGCGAGATCATATATGCCGTGATGCGTCGGGCCGTCGTCGCCTACCAGACCGGCGCGGTCAATACAAAAAACCACCGGAAGGTGCTGCAGGGCGGCGTCGTGCAGAACCATGTCATATCCGCGCTGTAGGAAACTGGAATAGACGGCGAAAAAGGGGCGCATGCCGGCGGCCGCTAGTCCGGATGCGAACGTAACGGCGTGCCCCTCGGCTATGCCGACGTCGAAAAACCGCTCAGGAAACCGACGAGCAAAGGCGGAAAGCCCTGTGCCCAACTCCATTGCTGCGGTGATGGCAACCAACCTTTGATCTCTTTGCGCCAGCTCGACAATCGTATCTCCGAAAACTTGGGTATAGGTCGGCACCGTGCTTTTTCGAACCGGTTCCCCGGTTTCGGGATCAAAGCTGCCGAGACCATGAAAGACCGATGCGTTTCTTTCAGCCGGTTCGTAACCTTTTCCCTTTTTTGTGAGAACATGGACGAGCAGCGGTCCCCTGAGAGATTTGACCTCTTTAAAGAGATTGATCAGTGCCTGTATGTCGTGTCCGTCGACCGGGCCGAAATAGCGAAAGCCGAGGCGTTCAAAGAGCACGCCCGGCGTGATGAACGCCTTGATGCTCTCTTCGAGTCTGCGGGCAACTTTACGGATGACCGGCCCCATGTTGTCCATTCTTCCGGTCAATTCCCAAACATCGCTTTTGATGCGGTTGTAAATCGGGTTCGAAATGATGCCGGTCAAGTACTTGCTGATGGCGCCGACGTTCGGAGAGATGGACATACTGTTGTCGTTGATGACGACGATCAAGTCCTTTCCGGAGGCTCCGGCATTGTTGAGGCCTTCGTAGGCAAGCCCTCCGGTCAACGCACCGTCGCCTACGACGGCGATGACCTTGTAGTTTTCTTTTTGCAGATCTCGAGCGCAGGCAAAGCCGAGCGCCGCCGAAATCGCAGTGCTGGCATGCCCGACGCCGAAGGCGTCATACTCGCTTTCGGATCTCTTGGGGAAACCGGAAAGCCCATGGTGTCGCCGAATCGTCTGAAACCTTTCGCGCCGACCGGTCAACAATTTGTGCGCGTAGCACTGATGACCGACATCCCAAATGATTTTGTCCTTCGGCGTATCGAAAAGATAGTGAAGCACGATGGTCAATTCGACGACGCCCAACGAAGGCGCCAAATGGCCGCCGTTTTGTGCGATGGTCTCGATGATGGTCGTCCGCAGTTCCTCGGCTAATTGGGGCAACTGTTGAGGCGACAATGATTTGAGGTCTTGGGGTGAATCGATCTGCTGAAGTAAGGAGTTATGTTGTTGCATCTTTTTCTTCAAAAGTTACTTTAAAAGAACCGTTCTCTTTCGAAAGGATATTAAGCTTTTCCTCGGCAGCGCCCAATTTCTTTCTGCAAAACTCGAAGAGTCGGTTTGCCTCTTCGAATAGTGCCACGGTCTGATCAAGAGTAGCGCGGCCGCTCTCCAAAGTGTCGGCAATTTCTTCGAGCCGTTCTAAGGCGGATTCAAAGGACAATTCTTCTTTTTTCATCTCAAAGGGCCGTCCGAAAAATAGAGTCGCTTACCTTCATCTTTTGCGGTGACGGAGGCAGAAAGCGAACCTGAATGTAAAAAGATTTCGATCGGATGCTGAATATCAACTTCGTTGCAGGCTGTAACAAATCTGCCGGTCTCGCAATTTCGAACCAAAGTAAATCCTCGGCGCAGAACCGCCTCCGGGTGAAGAGCGCACAATCGTTTGCCGAGATGTTCGAGGGACTCGTTGCCGCGGGTCAGCTTTTGTCCGGCAAAGTATTCAAGACTGCGGCTCAGCTCGTCCAGTCGCTGGTAGTGTTGAAGAACTTGGTCCAGAGGCCTTCGAAAGGCGTATCGTCCGGAAAGGAAAGTCAACGTCCGCTCCCGTTCCTGCAAAAGGCGTCTGCAAGCCGATTTGGCGCGATCGAAAGGGATCGTAAATTGTTGGAGAAGCTCGGTGCTGTCAGGGACAGCCAGCTCTGCAGCGGCTGAAGGCGTGGGAGCCCTCAGGTCCGCAACAAAATCGGCAATGGTAAAGTCGATTTCGTGGCCGACTGCAGAAATAATTGGGATGACCGATGCAAAGATCGCCCGGACGACGATCTCTTCATTGAAGGCCCACAAATCCTCGATCGAACCGCCGCCTCGCGCGAGGATAATCAAGTCGACGGCGCCGTAATCATTGAATTCCTGGATGGCGGCTGCAATATCTGCAGCGGCGCCCTCGCCCTGGACCAGTGTCGGGCGTAGAATCTTTTTCACGTATGGAGCACGCCGGTTCAAAATGGTCACAATATCGCGCACCGCCGCGCCGCCTGCAGAACTGACGATGCCGATCGTTTTCGGAAAACGCGGCAAAGGTTTTTTATACCGCGCATCGAACAGGCCTTCCGCATTCAGCCTCTGTTTAAGGGCTTCGAATGCGCTCTGTAATTCCCCTACACCGGCAGGAACGAGACGCAGGACGTCCAATTGATAGGTGCCGCGCTTTTCATAGACGCGAACTGACCCGAAGGCGCGAATTTTCATGCCGTCGCGCGGGGTTACGCTGAGAAAAGCCGCCCGCTGCTTCCACATCACGCAGGCGATCTGAGCGTTCTCATCTTTGAGCGAAAAGTATAAATGGCCGGAGCTGTGGTGCGTAAAGTTTGAAACCTCGCCTTCGACCCATACACTGGGCAGGCTCATTTCGAGAAGCTCTTTGATTTCCAGCGTAAGACCGCTGACCGAAAATATGTGCATCGGTTCGCCTGCCTGCATTGGGATCATCCCGCTTCAGTTGTCGACAGGTAAAAGGGCTAAGAATTTTTCTCAGCCCTTTTACAATTTACTTGCCCTTTTTCTTATGGCGATTCTTGCGCAGTCTTTTCTTTCGCTTGTGCGTTGCAATTTTATGGCGCTTTCGCTTTTTCCCGCTCGGCAAAACTATCACCTCCTCTTCTTCCTGTGTATCGCTTATTCAACTGAGTTACGATTGACGAATTCTTTAAGGTCCTTGGACGGTCTGAAAACCACCGCCTTATAAGGGGGCAGACGCAGCTCTTCGTTGGTGCCCGGGTTGCGGGCCACCCGCTCTTTTCGTTGAACGACTTTGAAATTTCCAAAGCCGCGCAAATCCACTCGTTGGCCGTTCTGCAGAGCATAACTGACCGTGGCTAAAAAGCCGTCGATCACCGCCTGGGTTTCGACTTTGGTCAGGCCGGTACCCTGAGCCACAACGTTTACAATATCAGCTTTGGTCATGGTCTTGCTTTCGTTGCTTATCGCATTAAATAGAGGGCCCTGGGGTTGGTGCTGAAACGGCTCTCGATCAGTTCATTCAAGTCGGTTGTGAAAATCAGATCAAAGAGCGTCGTTTTTGTCTTTCGTGCCCGAATCACCTTGGGTTCCCCCTTGATGCCCGCCGCCTCGGCAGCCAAATTCACGGCGTCCTGAAAGGTACCCAAGGTGTCAATTAATCCAAAGTTTAGTGCCTGCCTGCCGCTGTAGACCCGGCCGTCGGCCAAACGGCGCACGCTTTCCACCTCCATGCCGCGCTCTCGGGCGACGGTCTGCACGAACTGCTCGTATCCGTCGTCAATCCATGATTGAAGGTAGGCCAGTTCGTCGGCGCGAGGGGCACGATAAGGCGAGCCGGTATCCTTGAACCTGCCGCTTTTAACGACGGTCATCTCTACGCCGATCTTATCGAGCAGCTTGGCGAAGGTCGGGAATTCGGCGATGACCCCGATGCTTCCGGTGGTCGTTCCCGGGTTGGCCATAATCGTGTCGGCGCCGAGAGCGACGTAATAGCCGCCCGACGCCGCAACGCTGCCCATCGAGGCGATGACCGGCTTTCCCAATTCACGTACGCGTCGCACGTGTTCGTAAATTTCCTGGGAAGCGGCGATCCCGCCGCCCGGACTTTCGATGCGTACCACCACCGCCTTGATCGCACTCTGCTTGCGAAAGGCTTCCAATTGGCGCACGATTCCTTGAGAGGACGTGATGACGCCGCTCACCTCTACAACACCCACCCTGGCTCCCGAAGCGCCTACCGAATTCATTCGGCTGAGCACTCCCGCCAGGATGAGAGCGGCGACAATGAAAACGCCCGCGACAGCAGCCGCGAGAATTTTATCTTCTTTTTTAGCCATCAACCGCTTACCAAGTCGGGAAAACGCGCGGTAATTTTAGCGATAAATTCAATGAAATGCAAGGCAAAAAACGCATCCGCCGTTAATCGGAAGAGCTTCGCAGAAAACGCTGCCCGAGAACACGACGGTATACCTTCTCTATCTCGGCGGCGCAGCGCTCGATATCGAATCTTGCCCGCGCATACTCGGCGTTCTGCCGACCCATCTCGCGACGTTTGTTCGAATCAATGACAAGCTCACGAAGGCATCGGACGGCCTGAATGCGATCGCCGGGGGCGAAGAGGAAACCCTGCTTTCCGTGCTCAATAATTTCCGGCAGAGCTCCGGAGGCAGCGGCAACGACGGGAAGCCCCGCAGCCATCGCTTCGATAACCGCAATCGGCATCCCTTCGGCAAAAGAGAATAGAACAAAGATATCGGCCTTTCGCAGAAAAGGGAGCTTTTCTTTTCCCCTTTTAGGACCATGCAAAGTAACATTTCGGGTCAATCCCAGCCTATGAATCAGATCGGCAGCCCAATCCAGTTCACCGCCGCCGACGAAATCAAGGTGAAACTCTACGCCCTCGGGCTTTAGTCGGGCGGCGGCATGCAGGAGGTCCTCTATGCCTTTTCGGCGGCTGATCTCACCAAGGTGAAGCAGCCGAACGAAACCGTCCGGATTTTCCGCCCGCACAATCGGCGGAAAGGCGACGCCGTTTTCAACCACGTACAAGGATGCCTGAGGAACGATGCGATGAAAAAACTCTTTCCACCCTTTGCTGAGAACGATGACCGCATGACATCGACAAAGAAAATAGCGCACAATTGCTCTGAGCGGACGAGAGCTCGAGAGGTAGAACTGGTCGAAAAGCGCGCCGTGAACGTGCAACACCACCTTTCGGCCCGTGAGCCGCGACAAGGTGATATAGGCGCACTTTTCCCAAAAGGAGGTGTAGGAAGCGGTGTGAAAATGCACCAAATCGATCGGCTCTCGTTTCAACAGGCGTATGAAGCGAATGAAAAAACGAGCCGAACAGCGATAACTGATCAGATTCCGGCGCAGGCCGCGGCGGAACAGGGTTGCATAACCGGTCTCTGCGGCATATCTTCCCCCTTCTTGAAGCTCTGGCTTGGAGATGTCGAGAACGAGCAACCGAACTCTCCGCCTGAGCGACGACTGCATGAGATCGCCGGCAAACGTTTCCATGCCGCCGATTTGCGGCGGCATGGGGGCCACATGGAGTACAGTGGGCGACATAATGCCCTGATGTGAATCGTGTCGATTGTACGGTGTGAAAGCTCAGTCCTTTTCGAGTTTATCGTACCAATTCTTTTTCAGGAAAATGGAAGAAAGCGCAATAACAACGGTCGTCGCAATGAACGCCGGCCATTCTTTAATGACCAAAAAAATGGGAAAGGCGACCAACGCGGTTTGCCAAATGATGCCCACGGCAACGTTGCTCATGTCGCGCAAAAAGTTTGTGTTCTTTTCAAAGTTCGAGTTTTCGGAGGCCACTTTTTCGTGAATCGGTTTCCAAAAGCCCCAGGGACGAACGCGTCGATAAAAGTCCTTTAGAACCTCCTCGGGTTCCGGTTTGGTCAATAAACTGGCGAAAATGCAAAAAAGCGTGGAGACCAGCAGAATGACCGGGAAGATGCTCAAAGACTTGATGGGCGCCATATTGGGGTCGAGACCATAGAAAACGGCGGCCGTCAGAATGCCGGAGACCATTCCCCAAAAGTAGCCGTAGCCGTTGAAACGCCACCAATACCATTTGAGCACGTTGGCTGCGGCATAGCCGCCCCATAGCGCGTTGACGATCATCAAGGTGACGGCGTTGATCGATTCAACCACCAGGCCGAATGCCATGCCGATGACGACCACCGCCAGCGAAGCAATTTTGCTCAGCAGCACCAGCCGCTTGTCGTCGGCCTTGGGATTGATGTAACGCTTGTAGATGTCGTTGACAATGTAAGCGGGCGCCGCGTTCACCGTTGCGGCAAACGTGGACATGAAAGCGGAAATCAGGCCGGCGAGCAGAAGACCCAATAGGCCGATGGGAATGAAGCGGCTGACGACGTACGGCAGCACCATTTCGAAATCTACAGCTTTGCCCATGGCACGTAGCTGCGGCAGGAAATAGCCCAAGGCCAAAACGGTTACGCCGGCGATCATCATGTATCGGGGGATAAAGAGCACGACGCTCACAAAGCCGCTCATCAGACTTGCTTCTTTCGGCGAGCGCGTCGCAAGAATCCTTTGCATGTCATAGTTGGGTGCCGGCCCGGCCATGCTGACGAGAATGCCTTTGAACAGCATCATTACAAAGACAAAGCCGAACAGCGAATAGCCGTCCTGAGCAATTTTGGCGTTTGCCGAATTGAGGATGCCGGTCCAATCGAGGTCAAGATGCAGGCCGAAAAAGATGTTCTTCCACCCTGCAGGCAAGACGCGGTTGAGCATCGCAGGCGATACTTTTGCCATGGCAATGATGCCGACGGCGACGGAGGCGATCGTCATAATGAAGAACTGCAGAACTTCGGTAAACACGACGCTGAACATACCGCCGGAAATGACATAGATCGCGGTAATACCCATAAGAATGATCGCATACATGTTGGCGGAAGAAACGCCCGGGATGACGTTGCTCAGGTCCCACGGCAGAAATTGGGTGGCAAATTTTCCGATCCCTTTAAAGTCGTACGCCAAAAAACCGATGACGCTGATCAGCGCGAACGCTACCACGCTGAGATGCGACAGATTGGCTCCCTTACCCTTGCCGAAACGCAGCGTTATCCACTCGGCACCGGTCATTACATTCGAGCGCCGCAGCCATGTAGACAAGTAGACCATTAGGAAAATTTGGTTGAACACCGGCCATACCCAGGGCAGGAAAACGCTTTTCAGGCCGTAGACAAAAAGAATATAGACCAGCCACATGGTGCCGGTTATGTCGAACATGCCCGAGGCGTTTGAAACGCCCAGCACATACCACGGGAGGCCGCGGTCACCTAAAAAATAAGAGTCCAGCCCCTTTGACGCGCGCTTTGAAATATAAAAGCCGATGAAAACAGTGGCCGCCAAATAGAGGGCGATGATGCCGATGTCGATGCCGTGCAATTGCATGGTGAGTTCCTGTTTGGTTCGCGTTCCTGTGATTTGCGCGAGAATATAAACAATGTGATCAAAAAAGAGAAAGTATTTCTCATTTAAAACGCCGGATGCCCTAAGGATAGGCATTTCCTCTTTTTTGTTCAGGTATCGTAGAGCGATTTGAATTCTTTTAAGCGCATTAATAACGTCGAAAAGCTTGCATTTCAAAAATAAATGTGATATATTTAATATGTGTCGGGCGATTAGCTCAGTTGGTTAGAGTGCCGGTCTCACATACCGGAGGTCACTGGTTCAATTCCAGTATCGCCCACATGAAATAAAAAAGGCCGCATTTTTCGGCCTTTTTTATTTTCGCACCTTATCGGCTCTTTCGCCGGATGCCTCTTGAGTCTAACGCCCGCCTTCCTCCTTCAATCCGAAGCACCATCTAACCGCTCGAATGCTTCAAAGCTTAACGCCAGATAGGTGCCCATGTTGTTCATCAGCTCTATTCGAGAACGGTCATTTTCCTCACAGCCCATTCATTGCCGAACTGGAACCGATAAAAGAAGACGCCGCTTGCCAGGTCTTCACTGTTCAGCCGAACTTGATGGCTTCCCGGTGCCTTGAATTCATCGACCGGGGCGGCGACTTTGTGCCCGTGAATGTCAAAGATCTCCAATCGAACATGCCCCGGCTCGAAAATGTGAAAATCGATCACCGTTTCCGAGTTGAACGGGTTGGGGAAATTTTGTCCTAATTCAAATGAAGCGGGAAGCGCGGCAGGTTTTTCCTTTACTTTCACTTCAGGTGTAATCGGCCATGTCGGGTCGTTCGGGTCGGGCCAAATGTTCCATGTTCCTTCCGGGTCGTGAGCGATAAGTTGCCATGGAATCTCGTTGTCTTTGTAGGGACTTCTAAAGAGCATCATATCGTCTAAATAGCTTTCAGACTCTCCTGATTGCTGCCACCAAAGGATTTCAGGATTAAAACCTTCGAGGGGAATCTTGTAGGGGATTACATATTGATGCCATCCTACATCGGACAGCTCGATATTGATTTCAGTAACGTGACGCTCCTTTCTTACAGCCCACCAACCCAAGTTTCTCCAGCTGACATGGTCACGATAACCGGGAGCATAGCTGGAGTTGTCGCCGGTTCTGATCCACGCTGCGGCAATGATGATTTCGCCGGGCTCAAAAATATCCGGATAGTATCCGAAGCCGCCGCCGCTGACCGGGTCCGCTTTCATGCCCATGGCGCCGCTGCGCGGTTCCCAGTCCGATAACTCTGCCCCCCAATTCCACATGTTCCAACGGAAAAGATCAATGCCTCCGTTCTCCAAACCTCCGTCTTCCAGCAGTTCCTCATATTCCGAAAGCATGAACATGTCGCAGCGAGACCCTTTGGTATTCGGTCCCATGTACCATCCCACTGTCACCTGATTTGCCTTGGCGACGAACGGCAAGGCGTACAGGTGCCAGTTTGCATGGCTTATAGCCTCATCAATCTCTTCGTCATCGTTCAATCGAACTTTTAGCCAACCGATTTCGTCCCATTCGCCCACCTTGATCCACGCCATCAACACGTAGCTTTTGCCGGGCTCCACGGTTACGATCTGCGACACACTCCCTTCCGCCCCTGCCTGCGTTATGCAGACCTTTTCGCCGTTGATCGTCGGATCAGTTGTTACTTCAGCGTTACCAAACGTCCAGGCATTCCCCCCTTTTTCGAAACTCGGGTCAAGAATCAGGTTGGCGGCCCACAATGTGAAGGGCAATAGGAAAACGAGCATCAACGTTTTCATTTTTCCTCCAATCACAGATGGTTGAACAATGCGGCGGCGGGTTGAAAGGATACGCTGCAGCACAGGCGGCGGACGGCGGAAAAGAGGGAAAGACAAGAAGACCATGGTGGTTTCTCCATGAGTAGCGACATAAAATGCACTTTTTTAACAGACCCATTGCGTTGAAAATTTCATGGCAAAGGAAAATTCTGGAGAGAAATGCGAGCCTTTCGGATGGATAGTGCGCTGTAAATTTTCGTTGTATTATTTTGTTAACTTTTATAGATTAATTTTGAAAGGGGAGATAAAAAGATGAATGGCCGTGAGAAATTTTCCTTTTCGACCCATGCCTCTGCATTGGACTTCCCCTCTCCCTAATTTTTCCGTGAGTATCTTTGTATATGCGTTATTCCATGTGATTAGGAAATATCGGTTCGCCGAATGAAGAACGGCAAATGCTTTTGGGTCGTTTTATTTATCAATTGAAGCGGAGAAGGGGATGACTTACTCAAACAAAATCTATAGGACTCTTCGGAAAGCGGGCAACTTTGTGTACTTGCATCCGATACTGACGGCTTTCATCGTAAGCGGGTCGACGATTTGCTTGTGCGCTTTAATTCTTTGCGTAAATGACAAAACTACCTTTTTTAGCGCACTGGTCAAAATGCTGCCGTTGCTATTAGGAGAACTCGGGGATGTTAAAGAAGAAAGCCTTACGGCCCAGGTGACCTTTTTCGTAGGGCTGTTGAGCGGTGCCTTCTTCATAGCCTTTATTGGTGCCAGCATTGTTAACTGGTTCGTTACATTTTCAATGAAGGGAGGCAGAATAATGAAACGCGTGAATCATAAAAATCATATTATTATTTGCGGGTGGAACGTTCAAGGCCTGCATATTATTAATCAGCTCTTGTCACCCGACATTACCACCAATCGTCCCATCGTGCTGTTGGCCGATCTCCACGAAAGGCCGCCGATCCCCTACGAGGTTGACTTTCTTTCGGGAGATCCGACAAAAGAAGAAAACCTGAAAAAAGCAGGAATCATGACGGCCGATACAGTGATCATTCTTACCGAGTTCGGCTGTGAGAATCAAAGGGGCATGAATCCCGATGCTCAGGCTGTCCTTATGACTTTGGCGGTCGAGTCCCTTCGACCCGATGTTTACACATGCGTCCAACTTTTCAATTCTGAATATAAAAAGCATTTGGAACATGCCAACGTTGATGAGTATATTTGTCTGGATCGCATGAGCGGCAATATGCTGGTCTCGTCTGCATTGAACCATGGCTTGTCCAAGGTCATCGGAGAACTGCTCGAGTTTTCCAGCGGAAGTGAAATCTATAAAAAGGAAATTCCTCCCTCCTTTATTGGGCAATCTTTCCGTCGAGCAGCCGAGATTCTCAACCAAGAGGAAATGATTTTACTTGCCGTCGAATCAACGAACGAAACTCCTCTTCTTGATGAAGAGGGCAGGATCCATTATAACCAAGACGGCACGGCAATGACCAAGACTGAAGAGCGTCTTATTGTGAATCCATTGAAAAGAGACCTTAATGACAGCGATTATATCTTCCAACCGGGCGACCATATTTATTTTATCGCCGTGGAGGAACCGGATAACAAGAGATGGATACAAATCGGAAACGGCCTTCAGGCTTGCTTTGCTTGAGCACGCTGCAGCCTTGGCCGTGTTATAATTCTAAAATGGTGATCATAATGAAAAAACTTTCTGGCCCGACTCTGCTTTTTTGCCTCATGCTGTTCTCTTGTTCTATCGGCGCCTATGCCGAACCGCGATCCTTCTGCAATCCCCTGGATCTAAACTACCGCTTTATGTCGGATGCCCGCGATGCGCGGGAAGCCGCGGATCCGGTTATCGCGCTCTTTAAAGATTCATATTACTTGTTCGCTTCACGCTCCGGCGGATTTTGGGTATCCGACGACCTGGTCCAGTGGCGTTTTGTCAAGGTCACCTCGAAGCAGCTGCCCATCATCGAAGATTATGCACCGGCGGTTTTGGTTATGGGAGATTCGCTCTATTATACCGCCTCCGCTTCAGGACTTCTTTATTCCACGGCCGATCCGGAGAGCGGCATCTGGGTGCGGCGCGCCGTTCTTCGCTCCTACGGCGATCCCGCCCTCTTTTTGGACGACGACGGACGGCTTTATATGTATTACGGCGTTTCCAATGTTACGCCCACCTATGGCGTCGAACTCGATCCTCGCACCTTTGCCGAGATCGGCAAGCCGGTTGAAATCGTCCATGCCGATGCCGCTAACCACGGCTGGGAACGGCGAGGCGACGACAACCTTCTCGATGAAAAACCCTGGATCGAAGGGTCGTGGATGATCAAACAGGGCGGGAAATACTATCTCCAGTATGCCGGTCCGGGAACCGAGTTCAAGACCTATGCGGACGGAATTAATGTCGCCGACGCACCCTTGGGTCCCTTTGAATATGCGCCGTACAGCCCCTTCTCCTCCAAGCCTTCCGGCTTTATTGCCGGTGCAGGACACGGTTGTACCTTTCAGGACAAGGCCGGCAATTGGTGGCGCGTGGTTACCATGACGATCTCGGTAAAACACATGTTCGAAAGGCGCCTCGGCCTTTTTCCTGTTGGATTTGACGCCGGCGGCCATATCTTCTGCAACACCCTGTTCTCCGATTATCCGCAGTTTGTCCCCGGAATAAAAGCCGAGCCTGCGGTGGACAATTTTGCCGGATGGATGCTGCTGACTCGGCAAAAGAAAACGACAGCCTCATCCTGTACACCGGGCTACGACCCGGCCAACGCGGCGGACGAAGACGCACGCACCTATTGGGCAGCAGCCGGCGGAAACCCCGGCGAATGGCTTCAGATCGATCTGGGGATGGCCTGCACTATTCACGCTTTTCAGATCAACCTGGCCGAACATGACACCGACCCCGATCAAGTCCGCGGGCGCGACGTGCCGCTTTATGAACGGTATACCCTGGAAACTTCGCTCGACGGCGTTTCCTGGGCCGTTTGTCTCGACCTCAGCGAAAACAGCCGCGACATTCCCCACGCCTATTTTGAACTGAAACAGCCCGTCATTGCCCGCTATCTGCGGCTGACCAACCTCTTTACGGCCGGCGGCGGGAAATTCGCAGTCCGTGACCTCCGAGCTTTCGGCAATCCGCAATATGCTCGTCTTACGCCGGTTTCCCATTTTACAGTAGAGCGGGACGCTGCCGACGACCGGAACGCCGTCTTACGGTGGAGCCCGGTAGAAGGTGCGGACGGTTACGCTGTTCGTTTCGGTGTTGCCCCCGACAAGCTGTACAACTCGTTTCTTGTTTATGATGCCGACAGTCTGGCTCTTCACTGCCTCGATCGAAAGACGAATTATTACTTTTCGGTTGAAGCGTTCGACAGCGGCACCGACTATTACCGCGGGCCGAATCGCCCGATCGGCGGCGATGAAAGCGGTCAGTTGCCTTCCACTTTAGAACTCGGCCAAAATTCTCTCTCCCCCTTTCAACTCGAAAACCGTTGTGACTTATGCCCAACCCTAAGACAAGAACCTTCGCTTTGAGGTGCTGACGCTGATCGTTCGACTGCTCTTCCGGATGCTTTGTTATGGTTCGGTAAAAAGCCGAATTACTTCATTCAGCACATTCGACCTGCGACGCAGCATCCCTCTTGATCCAAACCGCGCGAGAAATGGGTTAAGGCGAAAAAGGATGGCGGCCATAAAAGGAGCTCGCTTTATCCGGAATGACCGCCCTCTTTTTCAAAAAAATGAAGCCGAACAAACGACGAACGGAACAAGCGTTATGGAAAATGTACATACTCCGGCTTGAAAGGAGCATCGTTTTTTAATGTGCGATAAACCTGATGACAACAAAGACCGACTTTGCGGAGTCACTTATGGACGTCCTGCTCCATCGGCTGTTGCGTTCCTTACGATACCGTAACTTCCGACTGTTCTTTCTCGGCCAAAGCATTTCTCTTGTCGGCACCTGGATTCAAAGGATAGCCATGCCGTGGTTGGTCTATCAAATCACGGGATCGGCGTTCCTGCTGGGGGTTATCGGCTTTGCCGTACAAATTCCCACGCTGCTTTTGATGCCCGTCGCCGGGGTCCTGACCGATCGTTGGGACCGCTATCGTGTGCTGATGGCCACGCAGATTCTTTCTATGCTTCAAGCCCTGCTGCTTGCCGCCCTTTACTATTCGGGCGCTGCCATGGTATGGCCGATTATAATCTTGGGCGTTCTGCTGGGCCTGATCAATGCCTTCGACATGCCCGTCCGGCAGGCTTTTCTGATCGAACTGGTCGATAGAAAAGAGGACTTGGGGAATGCGGTTGCCCTGAATTCTTCGATGGTAAACGGAGCAAGGCTGCTGGGGCCTTCCATTGCCGGCGTCGTCATTGCGTCCGCCGGTGAAGGGTTATGTTTTTTATTGAACGGGCTCAGTTACCTCTTTGTCATTTATTCTCTTCTGCTCATTAAAATCAAGACCCGCACCGTACAAAGCCGTGCAAGAAACGTGTTGGGGGAGATGAAGGAAGGATTCGTGTACACGTTCGGATTTCCGCCTTTCAAGGCGATCATTTTGCTGTTGGCGCTCGTCAGCCTGGTGGGCATGCCGTATGCCGTGCTCATGCCCGCTTTCGTCAAAGAAACCCTCGGAGGCGGGCCGAACATTTTCGGCTTTTTGATGGCGGCTTCGGGATTGGGCGCCTTATTCGGCGCCGTCTTTTTGGCCGGAAAAAGATCCGTCCTCGGGCTTGAAAGGCTGATTCCTGTTTCGGCAACCGCTTTCGGCCTCGGCCTCATTGCGCTCTCGCAGACACGGCATACGGTAACGGCGTTGGCGCTGATGATCATCACCGGATTGTCCATGATCCTGCACATGGCGGTTTCGAACACCATCCTTCAAACCCTGGCAGACGACGACAAGCGCGGTCGAGTGATGAGCTTCTTCACTATGGCTTTTATGGGAACCGCGCCGTTTGGAAGCCTTTTGGCCGGATCAGCCGCTTCGGCCTTCGGCATTGAAACGACTTTGGCCGTCGCCGGTATCTTTTGTCTGCTCGGCGCGGCCCTGTTCGCGACACAATTGAAAAAAATCGGCGAAAGCATTCGCCCCGTTTACGTACGGCTCGGCATCGTTCCGCATTGTTCCCCTGCCGTTCACTCGACGATTCAAATACAGCAGCCGCGCAAGGAATGATCGGCTTGCCGGCGCAAATTCACGGCCTCGACTTTTCCATAACAAAAAAGCGGGGCGACCAAGCGCCCCGCTTATGCTATCGCAGTAACACCATTTTGCCGACGATCTGCTCGCCGCCGACTACCAGCTTGTAGAAGTAGACGCCGCAGCTCGCGGGCTCTCCGGCATCGTTGCAGCCGTTCCACTTTATTTCGTGCCTGCCGGCCGCGGCCCGTCCCGAAAACACCGTCGCCGTCTTTTTCCCTGCCGAATTATAGACCGCCAAATAGACTTGCTCGCTCTCGGGTAATTCAAAAACAATCCTGGTTTCCGGATTAAAGGGGTTGGGGAAATTGCCCGCAAGCCTGAGTCGGTTAGGCAGCTTCGGCTTTTCGTGACCCACGCCGGTCTTGAGGTCGAGGACAAAATCCACCTGCACGACGCCGTTGCCCAAAACGATAGGCGGAGCGCTGCCCAGAGAAACGGCGTTGTTGTTGTAAGCCGATCGGTAGCCGCTGCGTCCGGCCTGCAGGACATAACGCCCCGGCATCAAGCCGCCGATGGAGTAGTATCCCTCGCGGTCGGTAAAGGCGTCGGCGACCGGCTGCCGCGATTCATCGAAGGCGATGACGTGGGCCTCTGCGATCGGAACGCCGTCACCGTCAGTGACGCGGCCGACGATCTGCGCGTCGGTATTGCCTTTTTCTCGGTTGTTTCCTCCATCATACCAGAGCCACCGGTAGACCGCCAACTCAATGTCTTTGATGACGACGGGTTCGGGAACTCCGGCCGTTACAGGCGTCGCCTCTTCAGGATCGTAGACATCGTCATAATACTCGCCGACACCCCAGGATGAAAAGGCGTAGAGAATGAGCGGGACGTTCTCCGGAAGGCCGCGGAGGGTGAAGAACCCTTCCGAGTCGGTCACGGCGGTATAGAAAAGTTCGGATTGCGGCCACTGCATTGTGGTGACCTGCGGTCGGGCAGTGACAACGGCAATATCGAAGGGGATGCCGCTTCCCTGCATCAGCACTCGGCCGCTGATGGCCCCTCTGCCGTCGCGACGGGGCGTCAATTTGAACTCGATCTCGCTTTTTTGTCCGCCTTTGACTTGGATTTTTCGCGCCAAGCTCATCACCGGCGCATTTTCAAAGAATTCGAAAGCGCCCTCGGCATATACGGAGACGACATATTCGCCTTCAAAAAGCCAATCGACGGCAAAACGGCCCTCTTCATCGGTGATTGCAGACGGACGACGCCAATAGAAGCAGCGATTAGGGGCGCCTCCGGCTTCAACCGCCGTAACCTGAACGAAGGCCCGTTGAATCGGCCTGCCGGTCAGCGAATCGACCACCGAACCGACGATGGCCCCGTAAATCGGTTTGACCGTCAGCCGAAAGTCGACGCCTTCCAAAGCTTCTTCTTCTCCTAAATGGATGACGTCGGCTTCTTCCTGCGCGGACTTGTTGTTCCACCATTGTTCACCGTAATTCTGCTCCTGCCATATGTTGCAGAAAGCCAGATAATCGCCCGCTGGAAGATTCTTTACCGAGTATTCGCCGGCGCTGTCGGTGTAGGCCCAAGCCCATACCGAGTTGATGACCGTTCCCTGCGGGTCACGGCCGGCAGGCGAAATAGAAATATTCGCCCACGGCAACGGCCGTCCTTCTGAATCCACAACCCGGCCCCTAATCGACGATTTGCCGATGACCAGCGGCAGGACAAAATCCGCCGTTGCCGGTTGAGCCTCGGAAACGAAAACAGGAACCGCGTTTTCGAAAAGCTCTGCATCCGGCCACCAGCGATGGACATACTGCCAACCGTTCTGCACGCCGGCTGAAACATAATAGGAACCTTCAGGAAGCCTTTCCATGGCATAGCGTCCCTCTTCGTCCGTCACCGCCCAGCCGTACGCCCAAACGTCCGGCGAGACGGGTTGCGCGGAAATATAGGCGCCGGTGATCGGCGCACCCGAAGAGTCGGTCACTCTCCCGCTCAACACCGCTTTGGGCATGGAAAAGGGAAGCACAAAATCGATGCCCGTCGTTTTACGACCGACCACGACCGGCACAGGATCCGCTTCTTCCCGTTTCTGTTTTTGGCGATACCAAAGCGTTACCCAGGACCAATCAAAACCGGCGTCGAGCTGTACGATATAGTCTCCGCTTGCCAAGCCCGTGATGGTGTATTCTCCGTTTTCATCCGATATCGCTTTGCCGAAGGTGGGATCGTAGTCGCGATCCGGATCAAATTCGTCCATGGGCGCCGCTAAAAGGTAAGCACCTTCCACCGGGTTGCCTGAGGAATCTGTCACCATTCCGGAAATCGAACCGCCCAACTGCAGATGAAAATCGATGTTTTCAAGCGCAACGGAGTCGCCCAACGCCACAGCGTCAGCGTCCAGAAAGTTGCTCTTATGATTGTAGTACTGGGCAAGGTAGCCTTCCGCCCACGCTACGACGATATAGGTACCCGGCCTCATGTCGGTCAACGAATAGCTGCCGAGAGTATCGGCAGTCGTCCAGCAGTACTCGCCGTTCAGCGGTGAAAAAGCGTTGACCATGGCGAAAGGCAGCGGCGCGCCGCTCTCACGGTCGTAAACCATGCCCGAAATCGACGCCGTCCCCGGTTCGAGCTTTTTCAGTGTGAAATCGATGCCCTCCGTTTCTCTATCGGCTTCAACGACGACATGGGTCGCCTGGATAATATCCCTCACATTGTTGTAATAGGTCAATTCGTAGCCGTCGGCATAGGCCATGACGATGTAGCGCCCGGGCGGCAGATCGGCGATCCGGTAACTGCCGTCGCGATCGACCATGCTCAGCCCTTTGGCAAAATCCCCTGCTTCGGGATTGTTATCAGCCGTGAAGGCTTCGACCCAAGCGCTGCCGAGTTCGTCCGGCGCAGGCCCGTACACCCGCCCGCTGATGCTGCCGTTGCCTTGCACCGTACGCACGAAAGCCCGACGATCGAATACCGTTCCGGGAACAAGCGCCCGTCGGCTCATCTGAAGCAAGAATTCGGCTTGCTTCTCGGGATAAAGCGGCTTTGCGGCTTCGACCGGAGCAGCCCAGGCCGAGCTGATCGATGAAAGCACAACGCTCAACAACAGAGTGAACGTCTTCATAGCGAAACCTCCAAAATAAACCTTACCGTCGCCGGCCTTTAAACACTTTGAGCACGAAAATCCTTCTCGCTTTTTCGCAGACGATCGTGTTCCAATGTTATAAAAAGGGTTGATTTTCACAAGCGGTTTGTTAAATTCCCCTGCTTAGAATTTGTTCCGGGAGCGAGTTTGCTTTCGACCGTCTAAAAACAGTCATTACTAAAGGATCTATTTATGGCCTTGCGTGAAGAATTCGAACGCAGCGGCAATTGGCTTTTCCGGCGTCGCGGATACCTTCCCCCTTTTTTGATTCTTGTCATTGTTGCAGGTCTGCCTCAATTCCATTACCCGGGCCGCAGCGGTCGCGAAAGTTTGCTTTGGGAAGGGATCTGCCTCGGCGTCGCCCTTCTCGGCCTTGCCGTACGAGTCTTCACCATCGGATTCACGCCGAGGGCGACATCGGGTACCAATACCGGTCGGCAGGTCGCCGAATCTCTGAACACCAGCGGGCTTTACTCCGCCGTTCGCCATCCCCTTTATCTCGGCAACTTTCTCATGTGGTTCGGGCTGTTCCTTTTTTTTAGAACGTGGTGGCTGAGTGTGATTATCGCGCTCGCCTTTTGGCTTTATTATGAGCGCATCATGTTCGCCGAAGAGGAATTTTTGAGAGCGAAATTCGGCGAAACATTCGTCGAATGGGCCGCCAAAACGCCCGCTTTCCTTCCGTCCTTCCGCCATTGGCGCAAACCCGAGCTGTCGTTTTCGATCCGCAAGGCTGTACGAAACGAATACCAGAGCGCCTTTGCTCTTACTGTCAGCTTTGCCTTGGTCAACATCATTGCCGATTCCTACGTCAATCGCCGTTTGTCTGTCGGAAGAATATGGCTGACGGTACTGATCGTCGGCGCGGTCTTTTTCATCATCTTGAGGACGTTGAAGAAAAAGACGAGAATTCTGCACCAGGAGGGTCGTTGAGAGCGAAACGCGATTTTAGGAAAGAAGGAACGATTATCGAGATGTACAAAGAAGCTGCTATTCGACGGGTTATCCTTGGCATCGTTTGCGCGGTGATGACGGCGGCGGCCGTTGGGTGTCGCGATCGAAAAGAGCAGCAGCCCCTGCCGGCAGGCGGTAGCGGCGAACCGTCTCCCAAACAGGATTCGAAAATCAAGGTCAAGACCACGTACTATCCTGCTCTCGCCTGGTATGGACTCAAGCAGGCCGGTTTTTGGCGCGAGCCCATGAACCCCGCGCAGGCGGAATGGACGGAACGACTAAAGCCTCTGCTCTTCGAAATGGGTTCGCCGACGGCGCTCTTTGATCCGGCGCTGCAGACGCTGCTCTATTATATTCCTTCGTACCTCGAACCGAACGATCCCAAGGAGCTGCAGCAGATCTTTACAGCGGTAAAAGAGTTTGCCCGCAGCGGATCGACCGAGGTGTTCCTCACAAGGTGGCCGAGGCCGACACGTTATTTCGACCAATGGTACTGCCCCCCAACCATGCAGCACCTGCAGAAGGGTTGGCGCGGCCGCGAGCCGGTCGTCGAACAAATCATCGATCTTTGGAGCGGCTACATGGTCGAGTTGTGGCCGTCGTATGAAAAGGAGTACAAAGAGAAAATTCGGGAGCTTCAGCTCGGCGAGTTCCTGGATCGCTGCGAGGCGCTGCATGCCTTTTCCTTTTGGAGCAAAAGGAAGCGTAAGATGTCGCAGACGAGCTATCCTTACAAAGAGTTTGTCGTGCTTCTATGCCCTGAATGCCCGGCTTTGGTCAACCGAATCGGTCCGGAAAAAATCATTGTCGGCGCCAACTGCGACTGGTCCTCGATCAGCAATGCCGTGGTGCATGAAATCGGCATCCGCTACCTCGCCGTCGATCGGCTTGCAGCGGACCCCGGCATCGCTCCGCTGCTGCGCTCTGATTACGAGGGGGTTACAAAGCTGATCGAAACTGAAATTTGTCTCGACAAATTGGATCTTCTCAGCGATCTGCGATACGATCCCTATGTGTCCGCCTACAATTTACAAAAGCTGGTCAACTGGCGCGCCCGCCTTTTTGTCGATACAACTTTTGAAGATTACCTGCCCAAGCTTTACGCCTCTGCAAAAAGCGCGGGACTCTTTTAACGTTTCGTCAATCCCCTATTGATGAAAAAGGCGCCTCCGAAACCGAGGCGCCTTTTCATTTCCAGGCTTTCTACATCATATCGAATCCGCCCATCTCCTCTTCTTCGCCGGAGCCGTTTCCGCGCCGTTCTCTCTTGTAATTGTTGAAGGTGTAGTTGAGCGTCACGGTATAGACGGGCGCCTCGCGGGTAAAACGGTTATAGCGGTAGAAATCCACGCCCTGGGCATAGAACTCGAACTTGCCGGTCTTGAGGAAATCATTGACTTGGAAAATCACCTCCAATTGGTCGTTGAGGAAACTTTTCCTCACAGCAGCGGTGGCGATCACAAATCCTTCGCGACGGCCTTGAGCCGAAACCGACGGGCTGTTGTACATCAAATTCACCTGCATGCGCAAGGTCGGCGACAAGCGCAGAGTGTTATTCAGACGGCTGTTCCAATTAAAACTCTCACGAACGAACGCCTGGCCGCGCATAGAGCCTTTGATTTTATAGTCGTAGATGTTGCCCATAAGATTGACGTTCCACCAGCGGCGCAGATCGCCGTTGATCATGAGTTCCCAGCCCAACATTTCGTCCGTGCCGATGTTCTCCATGGTCGTCAGCATCACGTTCTCTGAATAAACGCTCTGCACGCGGTCGATTCGGTTTTCGGTCGTTCGATAATAGCCTTCCAATGAGAAGAGGTTTCGTCCTATGCTCCTCTGGTAGCTTAGCTCGAACGAATTGATGTACTCGGGCAGCAGCGCGGGATTGCCTCTCCGAACGTTGTAGGCATCCATCCACACCAGGAAGGGCTCGAGGAACCAGTCCCGCGGTCGCTGGATTCGGCGTGTGTAGCTGGCCATCACCTGCTGCCGCGCCGGAAGCTCATAGGAAAGGTGCAGAGTCGGGAAATAGTCCAAGCGATTGATGGTGTAACGTTCACTGCCGTCGGCGCGTGCCAGCGTACGATAGGTGTACTCGCCGCGCAACCCGCCTTGATAACCCAGCTTGCCCACTTTCCCAGCATAGAGGGCGTAAAGCGAATGGATGTCGTGAGTGAAATCCATTGCATAGCTGAAGAGCGGTGAGTACTGGTATTGCTGCAAAGAGGGCACGTACTCGGACAGATCGTTGCTTTCGGACGACCGGGCGATGCGGCTCTGCACCCCGGCCTCGAAACGGCCGCCGTTTTCGAAAGGCCGGGTGTAATCGGCCTTTAGGCGCAGATCGTTCTGCGGCCCTTTTTCCGTTGCTCTGCGGCCGCTTTCCACCGCGCCGTCGGCATTCAGAAGCTCGTCCGTAGAGCTTTCATCACTGGTTTCCTTTTCGAAATCCGCCTCGAATGTCAGTTCGTGTCCTTTCGTGTCGAACCGGCGACGCCAATTCATCGACAGCTCGAGCTGCGAACCGCCCCGTTCCTCCGTACCGCTGCTCGTATAGCGAAAGATGTCGGTTGCAGGCGTTGCCCGCTGGGCGAAATTGGAAAAAGATCGATTCTCCATACCGCGTCGCCCGATACGCATGCCGATGTTGATCAAGTCTTTGGACGTCACATCCCAATCCATGCCGGCACGCAGGCCGAAGCCCTTGAACCCTCGCTTGCCGCCGCCGTCGGCGTTAATAAAGGAGGTATCGCCTTCGGCAAAGGTGCGGTTCCGCTGAATCATGTCGCCCGGCTCGAAGCGCCGACGAAAATTGGCACCGAAGTAGACGTTGACGCCGCCCGTACGGCGGTTGAGCAACAGGTCGGAACCGTACTTGTCGTTGACCCCGCCGTTGACGCTGACCATGCCGTTGACCCCCTGCAGGGCGTTCTTTTTCAGAACCAAATTGATCAGTCCGGCAGTGCCGTCGGGATCGAACTTGGCCGAAGGGTTGGTCACGATTTCAATGTTTTCGATGCTGCTTGCCGGAATCTGACGCAGCGCATCCGCGGGGTCCATGATCGTGGGACGCCCGTCGATCAGCAGCCTGAAATTGGAACTGCCGCGCAATTGAACGTTGCCTTCAAGATCCACCGTGACCGAAGGCACGTTTTCGAGAACGTCGATGGCCGTGCCGGAGGCCGCCGTATACTGCTTGCTGACGTTGATCACCTTTTTGTCGATCTGATACTCAACGGCAGGCTTTTCAGCCGTCGTTTCAACGCCCTGAAGCATGAGCACCGCTTGATTCAGAAAAATGCGGCCGAGATCGACATCGCCGGCCGCGGACACCTTTACGTTCGGTATCACGCGCTCATGATAACCGATGAACTTGATGCGGCACACATAGGTGCCCGGCTTGACGTTGGGAATGACGAACGTTCCGTCTTTGCGCGTCACCGTTCCGTCAATTTGCAGCTTGTTCTGCTCGTCCATTAAAACCACGTTCGCGTACTCCACCGGCATATCGAGAAGGGAATCCACAACCGTTCCCTTTAGCGCCACGCCCTTTGCCGCCGGCGGCGCAGCAACAGGCGCGGTTCCCTCCGCCCAAGCGGCAGAGAGCAATAAAACACCAGCTAAAAACGTCTTGTAAACTTTCATTGTCTCTTAACCTCACTCATGTTTGTGTGTGTCTGATTCGATTCCGCTCTGTGTCCTTTTTTGAAAGGACTGCTCTGGTTTCTTGGGTCCCAAATAGTTTCCTTCTTCGAAAGGATTCGCCTTTCGCTTGAATAACGGCCGTTTTCCGAGCGAAATTCACAAACGAAAACGCAAATACGTGCGGAGATGTTCTCCAAAAATTGTAAACTATGTGCGATCAAATCTGCAGAGTTGCGATTGGGTGTTTGAATGACTACATTCGAGTTGAGCATCATTCTACTGCGGGAGACAAAAATGCGCACACTACTTTTTCTGCTTGTTGCTACGATGTCGGTGCGGGCTGCCCAACCCGTCTTTGACGAATGGTTCGAGAATAAAACCATGCGCATCGATTATACGCACAGCGGCGATGTATCCGGCGAGCAGATTGCCCTCGAAGCGGTTTACGAGGAAGGATCTTGGCCCGGCCGAACGGTTTTTCTGATCGATACCTTGAATTTAGGCCAATACGCCGCCCAAGTCTTTGATCTTGCAAGCGGTACGCTCATTTACTCCACCGGCTTTTCCTCGGTTTACGGTGAGTGGGAGACCACGGACGAGGCCAGACACATACGGCGAGCGATTTCTGAAACAGTGCGGATTCCTTATCCCGAGCGCCCCATCCGCTTTGAACTGAACAAGCGCGACCGAAGGAATCGCTCTATTCCGCTCTGGTCAGTGGACATCGATCCACAAACGCGTTCCATCAATCGCGAGAAGAAGCAATTCGGTTTTCGCTGCCGCAAAGCAATCGACAACGGCGATCCGCACGCCAAGATCGATCTGCTGATCATGGGCGACGGCTTTACACGAAAGGATCGTGCACTGTTCGACCGCGCGGTAAAGCGCTACATCGACGTGCTGTTCTCCGTTTCTCCCTTCAAAGAGCGACGCCATGACTTTAACGTGTGGGTAATCGAAAGTTTGTCGGCGGAAAGGGGCATCGACAATCCGCGCTCCGGTCAATGGCGGTACACGCTTCTCGGCATGCAGTACAATGCCTTCGATGTCGACCGTTATGTCCTAAGTTTCGACAACAAGGCTCTGCGCGATGTTGCGTCGCTTGTCCCCTACGACTTGCTTTACGTGATTATCAATTCGCCGAAATACGGCGGCGGCGGGATCTTTAATCAGTACGCCGTCTGCTATTCAGGAAGAGAAAAGGAGCAACCGGATTGGTGGGCCGATTATGTCTTTGTCCATGAATTCGGCCACCTGTTCGCCGGTCTGGCGGACGAGTACTACTCCTCCGAGGTCGCCTATAACGATCTCTATCCGCTCGACGTTGAGCCATGGGAGCCGAATATCACCACCCTGGCGGATGAACGGATTAAATGGGAGAACCTGTTGACTCCCGGCGTCGCTGTTCCTACACCTTGGGCAAAGGCAGTGTATGACTCTTTGACGAAACGAGTTGCCGGTGCAGCGTTGGAGGAGCGGCTCAAGATTTCTGCCGAAATGAAAGCGTTGCTGCACGATGCTGCTTATGAAGGGGTGGTCGGATGTTTCGAAGGGGCGGGTTACGCTTCGGAAGGCATCTACCGCCCGGCTATCGACTGCCGAATGTTCAGCAAATCGCTCAATGACTTTTGTCCTGTTTGCCGTAATGCCATCGAGCGGATGATCGATTTCATAATTGGGAAACCCGTTTCAGCGAACTAAAGCGACTCGGGAAGCGGCATTTATGCGAATGTCTGAAACCGGATCTGCCGGTCTCTCTTGAGAGGTTCCGGCGAGCTGTTCCAAGCGGTTGATTTCGAGTTCTGAATAATGCATGCGTTGCCCGACCGGCAAACAAATGGTAAATCTCGTGCCCCCTTCAGCGCGGTTTTCCGCGGAAATCTTTCCGTGGTACCGGTCGACGATTTGCTTACATACGAGCAACCCCAGGCCGTGCCCCCCTTCTTTATCCGAAAACCGCCCATTGAACAGGCGACGCTGTTTTTCAGCCGAAAGCCCCGGTCCGTTATCTTCGATCATCAACCGGATTGCTCCATCCGGCTTTATGTATTCCGTCCTAATCTGAACGGAGGAGGCGCCGGCTTCTACACTATTCTTAATCAAATTGAAAAGCAATTGAGAAATCATCTGCGCGTCAACGGCGATTTTCGGAAGCTTCGGGGCCAGGTCGCTCGTTATGCGAACCCCCTTTTTTCGGAAAAAAGCCTGCGTGAAATCAAGAGATTCACAAATAACGTCATTCAGCGAGATTAGCTCTCTATCGGAATCTTGCAGAGTGCGCCCCATCAACCTGTCGGTAAAGCGCTTTGTTCTTAAAAGAAGGGTTTTCGCTTTTTCGAGATGCTGTTTGATTGCTTGAATTTCGTTTTGCCTTCCGGTCATCTCTTCAGCCAGTTCAATGTGAGCATCGGCTGCCGCCACAATGTTGTTGATTTCGTGCGCAACGCAGGCCGCTGCCTCGGCTCTGATTTCACATAAATTGTGTTGCAACGTTTCTTCATCGTTGTTTCTAGCCGCGGATCTTTCTTCCAAGAGCAATCGGTACTGCGCGTTACGAAGCGATGCGGCAGCCTGCAGGGCAAATGCGTTCATTTTCCTGCACACTTGGGGGCTTAATCTTCCATCCTGTACATAAAGAAAGCCGACCCAATCATTTTCAATGAACAGCGGCAAAACCGCGCAGGCGAAATCGTTTGTCGAATCGCCTATTTTCGGGTGAATCATCGGGCGTCGGCTGACAATAGATTCCCTTAAGAGCCGAGTCTCAAGGTTGAATTCATGGATGTCTGCCGCCCTTCCCTGCTTATCCAGACCCGAAATATAGTGGGTCTTCTGATCAGCTCCACGAAGAGCTGCAAACGCCTTGTGCGCCGCAAGCAGTTTTAATAAGGCAGAAAGAACGTTTTCTGCTGTTTTGACCAAAAGATCTGCAGAGTTCCCGCGCCATACACCTTTGGAATGCTGTCGGCCGATCCATTTTGCATCTTCCATGAGGCAGCAGTAGGCTTCCTTGCCCTTCTGCCCTTTCTGTTCCGGCTCTTTTTCTTTCACTCCCGCCACCGAAATCACGCCCAATTGAGGTTTAAGCAATTACCTTTTGTTCTGATTGCTGTTCGTTAATTTTGATTGCAATATAAATGCCGGCATCGGTTCATATGACCGGCGCCATTCTAAGGTCTGCATGTTGAAAGATCAAAAGAGAAGGATGGTTAAAAAACTAACGGGCCTGCCTTGCTAAACCGCGATAGCGTTGTAATTTCAAAATCGACAGCAGAGACGATTAGGTAATTCGGCCGGATTTCATTCTTATTTTCCGAACATCAAAGAATTCTCCCAATTTTACACTTCGTTTTTCAATGGTTTGCGTCCATTCATTGATATTCGCCGATTTTGACGTTCACGAGCCGCTCTCTTTCATGTATCATAATAAAGCGTGATGTATCATCATCGTCAATGTATAAGGTAATGTTCGCTGAAGGGATGGAATGGGGGGCGGTTCGCGGAGTTAGACGCATTATGAAGCCTTTATCAACTGTCGATAAGGTGTCATTAAAATGGAACACGAGATTTCGCTTTTCGCACGATATTTCGTGTTACCCAAGAATCAGTTTCTCCTAAGCGAGTGCTGCTTTGGGAATCGAGATCGCTGTTAACCTCATAAATATTCTTAATCTTAAACGATGGAATGAACGAGCTGAACCGTGCAGCTTTCGATTGGCATGATGGTTGTCTATTATCGGACAGAAGAATTCAAAAACGCGACGGAACAATAAACGTCTGTAGTTCTGTCGGCGATTTTGGACGTTAAAGAGAGGAGGAACAGCTATGTTGCAGATGCTGAAAAACCTGTTTATCAAGGAAGAAGGCCAGACGCTTTCCGAGTACGCTCTGGTCCTGGTGCTGATCGCGGTTGTGGCTATTGCCGCCGTGACGCTGCTGGGCAATCAGATCTCCGACGTGCTGAACCAGATTGCCAACGCGCTGTAATTCACCCGTAACTCCGCGGCTCTCAGCGTCTGAGAAGCGCTGAATCCGCGAAACCAAAAAGGAAGGAGCGATGACCATGTTTCAGATGCTGAGAAGCCTGATCGTGAAAGAAGAAGGCCAGACGCTGTCCGAATACGCGCTGGTCTTGGTGCTCATCGCGGTTGTTGCCATCGCCGCTGTGACGCTGTTGGGCAATCAGGTGTCGGACGTCCTGAATCAGATTGCCAACGCGCTGTAAGCGAGTTCCCTCCTACCCCATCCGTATCCGCCTTTGCGCGGGCGCGGATGGGCCGGAGGCCTGGTGCAATGTACGGAAGAATTGGCTCGGGATGGATGAAGAGTATACGGGATCGACAAAGGGCCGACGAAGGGCGGAGGTTAAGGCTCGGAATCCGTATGTTTTAGAGCTAACGTTCTTCCGATGATACCCATCTCCTCTATCCCCCAGCCATGCCCCCCGCACATCGCCGATTGATTTTCTGCGGAAAGCCATCTCGAGTCAAGTTAAAAGGCCGACGTTTCAGGACGATCGACCTTTTCGCGTCTTTTGACAAATGTTCGAATTGCCGGAGGTCATCGTACCATTCATTATCAAAGGTGTTAGTTTGCCGAAAAGGCTTTGCATGATATTTCGGCATCAGGCGTAACGCGGCGCCGAGCCGATGATGATTCAAAGAGGAGGAGCAAATGGTCATGATCAGCAACGCAGCGACGGAAGGTCCGGTTGACTAACCGGATGAGCATGTGGCAGTAAAACAAAATCAACTATCCAAACAAACAGAAAGGTGCCGGCATATGCAAACCTTGCGAAAAAAGGATGAGCATGAAGGCCCGGTTGATTTTCTCAAGCGGTTGAAATCTGAAAGCGGGCAAACGTTGGCGGAATACGGTCTGCTTTTAACGTTGGTGATGTTGGCTGTGGTACTGGCGCTCACTTTGTTGGGCAATAGGAATGCAGACCTGATTTCCACGGCGTCCAACGCGTTCTAGTCGCAGCCGAAAGGGCATTCGCACGTTGTCTTCAAGCTATCGTGCAACAGGTAAGAAGTGTTGCAGGTTGGATAGCATCATGCTGTTGATCCGAGCAGGAGAAATGCAAAATTATGTTGCATTTGACGCCGATAGTTCTTACAATCCCTTTGCTCATGGCGGCGTTTTCGGATATTCGCCGCCGACAGATTCCTAATGCCATCACCCTTCCCCTTTTAGTCAGCGGTTTGATCGCCAATTTGTGGTGGTTGGGCGGCGGCGGATTGAAGAGCTCTTTCCTCGGCGTGCTGCTCGGCGGAGGCTTTTTTCTAATTCTCTATTTGCTGAGAGCCATGGGCGCCGGCGATGTAAAGTTGGCGGCGGCGGTGGGAGCGTGGGTAGGATTCAAGTACATGGTCTTTACGCTGTTCTATACGATCCTCATCGGCGGACTCTTGGCGCTCGTTCAGATGATCGTTTTGCTGGCTAAAAACCGTATAGGCGGTGAATCGGAGCGGTTGAACATGCAGGCCCTCCGCAAAGCCGGCATGCCTTACGGCGTTGCGATTGCAGCCGGAACGTTTTGCACGTTCATCAAATATTTGTGGGAAGTAAAGCTATGAAAGCACGGCATCGGTTTTTTACGGCAGAGCATGGGCAATCCTTAGTCGAGTTCGCGCTGGTGCTTCCGTTGCTGGTGATCATCATGTTGGCGATTTTCGAATTCGGCCGCATGTGGATGACCATGAACGTGGTGACCAGCGCTGCTTATGAAGGGGCGCGCGTGGCTGCTGTCACCGCCCCCTCGGTTTCCCAAGCCACCGCAGCGGCCCAGAATGTGCTTTCTGCCGCCCGTATCACGGGAGCAACCATCACCATCAGCGGGCCCAACAGCAACAACGAAGTTTCCTGCAGAGTGCAAGTCCCCTACACCCCCATTACGGCAGGGATTGTCCCCGGCGTACAACAAAGGACTATCTCGCAGACGGCGACGATGTATTGGGAACATTAGCCGCGGAGTAGTAACGCTCATGAACTTCCTGCAGCAAAAAATCCTCATACCGGCCTCGTTGGTGCTGGCGTTGTTTACCACTCTGATGGTTTCACGATATATTCATCAGCACCAAGAAGCGGCACCTGAAAAGCAGGTAGAGACTCAGCCGGTCGTCGTTGCCGCCGTCGACCTGTCACCCGGCACCAAACTCTCTTTAGCCAATCTCAAAACCATTGAAATTCCCAAGGAGACGGTGCCCATGGGCACCTACAGCGATCCTGCCGCCCTCGTCGACCGTGTGGTGAAAACCACGATTTATTCCGGCGAATTCGTTTTGGACGGCAAGCTGTCGGTTCTTGGTTCAGCAGGCGGTTTTTCCGGACTCATTCCCATCGGCATGCGTGCCATGACGGTCTCCGTGGACGCAGTAACCGCTGTAGGCGGTTTCATCCTGCCCAACTCCCGCGTCGACGTGTTGGTCACTGTACCCAATCCGACCGATAAGGAAGAATCCTCGACACGTATTGTGCTGGAGGACGTCCTCGTTTTGGCTATTGACCAAAAGATTGAAAGTACGAATGACCAACCGGCTCCTGAAAGTCAAACGGCAACGCTTTTGGTCACGCCGGAACAGGCGGAAAAGCTTGCTCTCGGTTCCATTGAGGGGAAGCTGCGGTTGGCGCTTCGAAACGCGGCCGATCGAGACTTTGCTTTTACCCCCGGCGTCAGGATGAAGCAGATGATTGCGCCGGGCGGCGGTGAGTCCAAACCCGCGGCCCCTCTTCTTGAAAGCAGCGTGCCGAGGGTGAGACCTCAGCCGGCCAAAACGGAACCCCCGGTGAAATCCAGTTCCGGGCATACGGTGGAAATACTCTACTCCAACAAGCGCGAGCAGGTCACTCTGCCGACGAATTGATGCAGCGGCGCCATTAACCAAACGGCATGTTCACTGTAGGGAGCGTAAAACAGAATGGTTTTAGGTCATAAACGAAACAGCAGCATTGTTTCAGCAGCCGTTTGGCTGTTCATCGTCATAGGTACGATATCTCAGGCCGCTGCGCAGGAGCGTCCTCTTTCCGTGCGGTTAGGGCAGGCAATTGTACTCGAGTTCCCGTCGCCGATCAAGCGGGTTTCTCTCGGAAATCCGGAGATCGTGGAAACAACCGTGGCCACACCGCGACAACTGTTGATCAACGGCAAAAACCTGGGCACCACAAGTATCGTGGTTTGGGATGAATTTGAAATTTACAAAGTCTATCGAATCACCGTGGTCGAGCCGACGTCGACAGCCCAGGTCATGCTTCATGTGCGTTTTGCCGAAGTAAACCGCAGCGCCCTGAAAGAGTTCGGCATCAACCTGCTGGCCAAGAACATGCGTTTCAGCAGCTCCGCCCAAAGCACAGTCGATGTGGGGAGCTTTGCGGGAAAGGTCAATACGCCCAGCGATCCTCTGAGCCTCAGCGAAATGGTCGACGTCTTTTTTCACCTTCCGCAGGACAATCTCGCCGGTATCATTCATGCCCTCGAGGAAGAAAATCTTTTGACCACTTTGGCCAAGCCCACTTTAAGCGCCGTGAACGGCGGCGAGGCCAGCTTTCTCGCGGGCGGCGAAGTGCCGGTGCCTGTGGTGACGGGTTCAGGCACGATGCAGAGCGTAACCATACAGTGGAAGGAGTTCGGTATCAAGCTCAAATTCAAACCGCAGATCTTGGACACAACCACCATCAAAATCGGCGTCAACGCGGAAGTGAGCTCTTTGGATTTCGACAACGGTGTTATTCTCAGCGGCTTTCGAATTCCTGCTCTGACGACGCGGCGTGCGGAAACCACGGTGGAACTGGGCCAGGGCAACTACCTGGTGATCGGAGGGCTGCTCAATCGCGAGACTTCGAAAAAAATCTCCCGTCTCCCCTACATCGGCAAAATTCCTGTTCTCGGCCTGCTGTTCAGCAGCCGCCGTTATGTGAACAAAGAGACGGAACTGCTGATCATCCTTTCGCCTGAAATCACCCGTTCGGTCGATGAAAACGGGTTGGCAACACAAATCCGAACCATCAAAAACAGCAATTGATGGAGTGCAACATGCGCGGCAATGTGCTGTTCCTTCGTGATAACCGCGGCAATACCTTTGTCTTTTCCGCGATACTATTCGGCGTCCTTTTACTTTTTGCGGCCATGGGCATCGATTTCGGTTACATCCTTGTGGCGCAAAAGCAATTGCAGGGCGCCGCTCGTTCAGCGGCTTTGGCCGGCGCCGTCGGTTTGGCGGAAAGTCAGAGTGCCGCGATTAATGAAGCCGTTCGTTTTGCAGCTTTGAATCATTGCCTTGGTACACCTGTTGTGCTGTACAGCGGCGACATCACCTTTCCTTCTTCAACAAAAATCAAGGTGCGCGCGCAACGCACGGTCAACACATTTTTTCTGCGGTTGGCCGGCGTTCATCAAAAGACTTTGATCGGCGAGGCGGCCGCCGAATTGGCGTACATCAGGGGAACGACCGGCTGCAGCCCGTTCTGCGTGCCCAACGGGCAGTGGCAGAACGGCGACCGCGTGGTCCTCAAGTACGGCACGTCGGGTGAGACCGGCATTTCCCCCTGCTGGTATTATCCGGTCGATTTTCCGCCCAAGAACCGCGGCAACCCCGTTACGGGCGCCTCCGTGTACCGTAACAACCTTGTTCAAGGCACCACATCGTATGTTGAGGTGGGCGATATTCTCCAGATCGAGCCCGGAAACATGAAGGGCCCCACCGCTCAGGGTGTCAACGCCATCCTCAGCCAAGATCCCAATGCCCGATGGGAGAACGGCCGTGTGGTCGGTTCCATTTTTCCCGGCTACACCAGCCCGCGGATTTTAATCATTCCGATGTACGACCCGAGCAACCCTCCTTCCGGCGGCAAGGGTGACGTGGTCGTCAACGGTTTAGGAGCCTATTTCCTCGAGGGCATTAACGGCAACGGCGACGTGATGGGCGTGTTTATGAATGTAGTCGCCAACGGCACACGCGGAAGCGAATATTCGCTCGTGCGTAAAATTCAGTTGATCAAAGAATGAGTATGAAATTCGAACATAGAACGGATAACTGGGTAAAGGAGTGAGCTTTATGTTCAAGCTGTTCCGCGATGAACGCGGCAACGTGCTCATGTTTACGGCAACCGCAATGCTCAGCTTCCTGCTCTTTGCCGCAATGGCCACGGATATTGGTTATATCCTTGTGGCCGAAAAACAATTAAAAGGTGCGGTCGATGCAGCGGCTTTGGCGGCCGCAGGCAAGCTTTTGGTAAGTCAATCCGAAGCAAGAAGCGCAGCTATATACTATGCTTCTCTCAACACCTGCGCCGGCCAACCGGTAGTCATTAGCGCACAGGATGTCACCTTTCCCAGCAGCACCAAGGTACAGGTGCGAGCCCAACGAACCATCAACCTCTTTTTTCTCCGACTTGTAGGAATGGGCACCAAGACGGTTACGGCCGTTTCTAAAGCTGAAATTTCATTTATCAAAGGGATGACCGGCTGCAGGCCGCTCTGCGTGCCCAACGGGCAGTGGCAGAACGGTGACCGCGTAGTACTCAAGAGCGGCGGTAGTGGGCAGCCCGGCATTTCGCCCTGGTGGCAT
>FWPV01003720.1_pt1 | contig 34060 bp, 29 predicted proteins | sample 2228371 | NCBI WGS metagenome assembly FWPV01 (sample SAMEA103939776, study PRJEB20133) | metagenome
CTGGTGCAGGCGTTCATCGTATCGGCCCGACAGGATCGCCTCCCGGGCCGCATCCTCGTCGAGCCCGCACTCCTCAGCGATACTCAGCACCCGGTCGATGTCGCCTATGTCCTTGGCGTGACCACTGTAGGCGGAGAACAGCGCTTCGTGCACCTTCTCGTGGGTCTCAGGCCCGGCGTCGCGGGCGAACTCTCCGAGCGCGAGCGCGTAGTGCGTATTCGGTACGAAACCGGGGAACGTGAGCGCCAGACCACCCTCACGTGCGAGTCTGCGCATGTGCTCCTCGACGCGTTCGGAGTGGCCGCCGCCGAGATCTTCGAGCGAGACGCCTTCACCGGGAAGCTGGGGCCTGAGCTCGAAAGGCACGAGAACGAGCTCGACGTCGTGCTCGTTCCGAAGGCGCTTGAAACGCGGCCAGTCGAGGTAGCAGAAGGGGCACGCGTAGTCGAAGAAGACGAGCACGCGCGGTCTGACGGGGGCGTCAGGTCGCATCCGGGATCCTCTCATCCAAGGGTCAGCACGTTGATACCCGTCTGTCACAGACGCATGCCCAAAGGCGTCCGGCACACCGCGCATGAGCCGTCATCGGCGAGGTCGAGCACGTGCGCATCGAATCCGCGCCGCCTGACCACCACCGTCCCGCACGACGGACAGACCGTGTCCTCACCTCCAGGGATGTCGACGTTGCCCACGTAGACGAAGCGCACACCCTCGGCACGACCGATATCCCTCGCGCGCTCGAGGTCGGCCACAGGTGTCGGCGGCAAGTGCGCGAACTCGAGGTGCGGCACGAACCTGGTGACGTGCCACGGTACGTCAGGTCCGAGTTCACGCGAGATCCATGACGCGATCGCCGTAAGCTCCTCATCGGAGTCGTTGATCCCGGGCACGAGGTTCGTGACGACCTCGACGTGCATCCCGTGGACGTGTCTTGCGCGCATCGCGGCCGCTCGCACCGCCGCGGCGTGCTCGACGTGGCACAGCGTCCGGTACGTCTCGTCGAAGAACCCCTTGACGTCGGTGCGCCAGACGTCGATGACCGGGGCGAACTCGTCAAGACCCGCCTCGGTGACGTAGCCGTTCGTGACCATCACGGTGTAAAGACCCGCCTCCTTGGCGGCGCGAGCGCCGTCGAGCACGTACTCGAGCCAGATCACCGGTTCGTTGTAGGTCCACGCGATGCCTTCACAGCGCTGCTCACGAGCAAGTCCGGGCAGCTTCCCGGCTTCGATGAAGCGTAGCGGCACCGAGGCGTCGGCGCCCCGAGGCCGGGAGATCTGCCAGTTCTGACAGTGGCCGCAGCGCATGGAGCAGCCGAGCCCGCCGAGGGAGAGCACATACGTCGCCGGCCTGAAGTGGAACACGGGCTTCTTCTCGACGGGGTCGGCCGCCAGTGAGCTCACGAGCCCATAGGTCAGCGCTTTGAGCCTTCCTCCTACGACGCCACGCGCGCCACACGTGCCTCGCCCGCCTTCGCCGATAAGGCACGCGTTCGGGCACAGCAAGCAGCGCACTCGTGACCCCTCGGCACGCCACAACAGCGCGTCCCGTTGCATCGCCAGCGCCTCCCCGTCACGCACGCGAGACGACCCGACAACCGTCTACGTAGTGCTTACCCCGGAGAGCACCTCGACCCTGTTTCGACCACGCTGTTTCGCACGACGCAAGGCGGAGTCCGCCGCAGCAAGCAGGCTCTGCGCATCGGTATGCTCATCTCCCAACGACGCGACTCCGAACGACGCGGTCGCCTCGATGGGCATCCCGGCGTCTGTATATGCGGTCAAGGAGCGCAGCATCGAGCGGAGCTTCTCGGCGACGACCCAAGCGTCGGTCTCGGCCGTGTTCGTCAGCACGAGGGCGTACTCGTCTTCACCGTAGTGGAACGCGACGTCGGCGGCACGCAGCTGGGACTTCAGCAACACCCCGGTCGAGGCGAGCAGCAGGTCTCCTGCATGTTCGCCAAGCTCGTCGTTGATCCGCCCCAGATCGTCGATGTCCATCATGACGAGCGAGAGATCCGTTCCGTAGCGCCGGGCCCTCAAGACCTCTTCTTCGAGCCGCAGACTGAATGCGCCGCGATTCGGCAGTCCTGTCAGGCTATCGGTCGCCGCACCGGTCTCGCAGCGTTCACGCTCGCGCTCCAGTTGCTTTCGCACGAGCGGGAAACATGCGTCCCACGTTGAGTTGCCGAGCCAGATGGCCGCTGCGTGCTCCACACACGTGTCGTAGCCGCATGCCCCGCAGTCTAAGACCGCATCGCGACTCAGGAACTCGCCGGCGGCGAGGATGCGGTCGATCTCGTCGTCGTCCGGCTGCACGCAGACGGCAGGCTCGGGCGTGAACGAGCGCCGCAAGTCGACGGGCGGAGACGCCACGACCTCGAGCTGGGCGACGCTCGGGGGCTCCATGCGTTCACGCTCTGCAAGGTCGATGTTGCGCTTCGCGAACACCGACATCGAAGAGCCCACGCACGGCCCATCGATGCAGCTCTCACAGTTGAGCATGTCGACGATCGACGGGAAGACCTCTCCCCGTGAGATCGCTGACAGGAGCCGGTCGCAATCGCGCAACCCGCGAGCCACCGCGACGTCTCGACTCGTCAGGTCCACACGTTGGAGTGTGCGCCGCGGGAAACCATCGGTCACCGACAGCTCCTTGCGGTGCCGCAGTGCACCGCTGGACCCGACACATCGGCCCCCGATTCCGGCGCCCTCGTCGATGAGTCGCTTCAGCTCATCGAAGCCGATCGTCACGTCGACGACCGGCGAGATCTCCGGCAACAGCGACTCGTCCTTGCGCGCCCAGCAGGGGGACACGTAGACGATGCGCACCGGACCTTCCTCCCGGGCCCGGATCACCTGAGCCTGTGCCACATATGGCGGCATGAGAGGCACGAGCGCCCCGGCGAGCGCCGGGTAGAAACGCCGCACCCAATCCACGACGACAGGGCAGGTCGAGCGCAGACGAGGCGGATGGTCCTCTCCACGCGCGTGCACCTGGTCGTACGCCGCAGCGACGATCTCCTCGCCGACCACCGTCGACTCCACATGGTGGAAACCGAGTGAGCACAGCTTCGACTCGACCTCTGAGGGCGTGAGGGGGTGCAGCGCTGCTATGTATTCGCTCGCCAATAGAGCCACGACCGGGACGTCTGCCGCCAAGAGCTCGCGAACCCGCGGGACATCGTCTCTGATGACACGGCCGCCGTGACTGCACGCGGTCACGCAGGCTCCGCACTTCACACAGCGCTCTTCGATGATCTCGGAGTGCCCACGGACCACGCGGATCGCCCGCGCCGGGCAGTGCCGGACGCACCCCCAACATCCCACGCACCGTTCGTGCACATGCACGATCAGCGACGACTCTTCCTTCCTCACGAAAGCGCCCCCCGTTCGCCTCCCACGGCACCACACGCGTCGCATCACACGCTGCGGCCCGACTCCCCCAGCCCGAGTCGCTCCAGCGCGACGAGGAGCGGCCAACCGAGTCCATATACGACGAGCGCCTGGCCCATCCCTACCGCCACGACACCGAACGCGTACATCCCGAGCCAGGACCCCTCGAGGTCGATACCGAGCAGCGGGACCCGGTACAGTCCCAGACCCCGGACGAGCCACGGAAGGTACGCCGGGACCACGAGAGCATTCGCCACCACAGGCCCGGCGAGAGCGAACGGACGATTCCGGCGGAACCGCCACATCCATACGGCTCCGATGCCGGATGCGAGCGAACCGAAGACCACGTCTAGCAGCGCCAGCGGACCGAGTACCGCCCAGTTGGTGAGGTTGGCGAGAGCCGCTCCTGCGGTGAGCCCTGGCACAGCCGCCGGCGTGAGCGCCGCCACGACGGTGAAGGCTTCGCTCAAACGCAACTGGACAGGGCCCCACGACAGTGCCTGCAGAACCTGCATGACCAAGAAGGAGAGCGCGGCATAGACAGCGGCTATCATGCCTGCCTGAGCTACATACCTCGTGCGTGTCACGCGCTCGGAATCCCCCTACGCTGACCCCGATGGTTCCCGCGCCAACGATCCCGCCGCGCGAAGTGGGGGGATTGTAACCGAAACACCCTCAGGCGGGAAGCCGCGGAACGTCGAACACGTCCAACGGCGCCAACAGGCCCGTCTGGCCGGCCAGCGCCATCCGGTCGAGGACCTCGAAGAATGCCGCGACGACCCGCGGGTCATACTGCGTCCCCGCCCCCGACTCGAGCTCCTGCCTCGCCTGACTGACTGTGAGCTTCGCTGCGTAGGAACGGGTGCTTGTCATGGCGTCGAACGAGTCGGCGACAGCAAGGATACGGGCCAGGAGCGGGATCTCTTCGCCCCTGAGGCCGGCCGGATACCCTTTACCGTCCCAGCGTTCGTGGTGATGGAGGATGACCGGGGTGAGCGCCTTGAGGAACTCAATCTGATCGACGATCGAAGCACCGATCTCCACGTGCCGCTTCGTGAGCTCGAACTCTTCAGGCGTCAGTCGACTGGGTTTGAGGAGGATCTCCTGCGGCACGCCGGTCTTCCCGACATCGTGGAGCAATCCGGCGAAGCGCAGGTGCTCGACCTCTTCGTGCTCCAAGCCGAGCTCGATGCCGATCTCCATGGCATAGTGCATCACGCGACCGGCGTGGCCGGTTCCCGCTTTCTCCCCGAGGTCGAGCGTGGCCGAAAGCGCGGCGATCGTCTTGGCGTAGTCGTCGCGTATGCGCTTGAACAACGCGGCGCGAGCGAAAGCGGGACCGCCGTGAGCCGCGATACCCTCGAGCAATGCGTTGTCTTGGGCGTCGTAGTGCTCTCCGTCGAGCCGTCCCAAGAACAGATAACCCACATCGAGATCACCGTGTCGAAGCGACGTCACTGCGAGCGCCCACTCCTGCTCACTCTCCGGCCCGTCGACGAGCGAGCCGGAGGCTTCGACCACCCGCACCGTGGTGAACGGCTCGGTCTCGACGTCTCGTCCCGAGACTGCAGAGATCAGCTCGTCGAAGTCGGCGGCGGCGACCTCTCGTGACACGACCACGTCGAGCCGGTCCTCGCCCCAGCCGGTCAGAACCAGTCCCGCCACATCAGCGGTGAACGCCTTGTCGAGCACGCTCACGAGCGTCTGCACGATGGAGGTGGTATCAGTGAGGCTCCCGAGAGCCGAGGCAAGCCCATTGAGCTTCCGGAAGCCGACCATCGACCGCTCGACAGCCGTCCGCTCGTCCTCACGCTCGACCGCGATGGCTATGAACTGACCGAAGCGGGACAGGCGCGCGACGCGGTCCTGTGACAGCGGAACCGCCGACGCCGGAAGCCGCACCTCCAACACGCCCAGGACACGGTCGGACAGCACCAACGGCATCGCAAGCGTAGCCTTGCCGCTCTTCCCGGGCGCGACCACGGTGCGCAACGTCTCCGCCGCCCGGCCAGCGGCAGTCGAGGCACGGGGAACGACAGCACCGAGTGCGCTGCGCCATTCCGCCGTCCGCGCCACGACCTCGAGCATGTGACCACGTGGGCGCAGAATCGCCCCGGCTTCCCCGCCAACGATCGCGACCGCCTCTTCGACGACCCCGCCCAAAGCGCCAGCGTCAAGCCGCGATCGAGAGACGACGTGGTGACCTGCAGAGACGAACAGGCGCAGCTCATCGATGCGCTCAGCCGCGGCGACCCGGTCGCGCGTCGCCTCGAAGACGGTGCTCGCGCTGGCAAGCGCCATCTGCAGGAACGACTCCGCCTGACGGCGAGCGATCACGGGGAGCGATTTCAACACGCGGCGAGCATTGTCCTCGCTGAAGCCTCGTCCGAGCAGGTTCTCGTAGCGCCCTCGGCGTTCCCGGGTCGACGTGACGAAGCCGCACAGTGTGAGATGAGCAACGACCCGGCCCTCGTGCTCGAGTGGCGCGTAGAGCACCGGAAGCCCTGCGCGGCAGATCAGCCTGCCCGGCCCAGCTTCATCAACTGGGCACACATCGAAGCAGCTGTCTGGGCCCACGTGCACATTCTCGGTAGCGGCATGGCAGTACGCGCATGGACGCTGGGAAACCAAGGCGGAGCATCCTGCGAAATCCATAACGGCCACGGTCGCTCCGGTCGCCTGGAAGATGGCGTCAGAAGCGGCCGCCCATTCGGACGACGCGAAGGCTTTCAACGCTATGGCGCGATCAGCAGCAGGCACTCTCACTCGCTCCCGATACCAGCAGGCGGACACACTCCCACGCAGGGTATCGGCATGCTTCGGCGCCTACTTGAACGATTCACACGTCACAATCTGCCTCGTGGCAACGTGATGAGGAACGTCGTGCCGACTCCCGGCTCGCTATCCACCGAGATCGTCCCATTCATGTTGTCGAGGATGCTCTTGGCTATGGCAAGACCGAGCCCGAAACCGCCTTCCCCTGCAGCTCGCGCCGCCTCACTTCGGAAGAAGCGGTCGAACAGCCGGGGCAGGTCCTCGTGTGGGATCCCCTTGCCGGTGTCAGAGACCACGATCGTGATCATCTCGCGCCGTCGCCACGTCTTGACCGAGACGCGCCCGCCTGTCGCCGTGTATTTCGCGGCGTTGTCGAGCAGGATCGAGAGCACGTCTTCCACTCGTTCCGGGTCTCCGAGCATCACGAGGGATTCTTCCTCCGGACCCTCGAATTCGATGCCCTTGTCGAGGTAGCGGCTCGCCGTGGCCGCAAGGGGCCGGTGGCGCTTGGGGCGACAGGCGAACATCGGCGCTCCCGAGCCAGCGCGTTGAGGTCGAACTTCTCCGACTTGAGACGCAGCCCTTGGTCGGCGTGCAGTAGGTTGAGCAGGTCGCTCGTAAGACGAGCCATGCGGCGCGACTCGCGGTCGATGGCGTCGACCGCCTCTTCGCGCACCTTGGGGTCGTCAGACCCCCACGCCCTCAGGATGCTCGTGTATCCCCGGATACCGGCCACGGGTGTAGCCAGCTCATGCGAGGCGTCCGCCACGAAACGGCTCTGCGCCTCCGCTCGCCGCGCAAGACGTTCGATGAGCCCGTTGATCGAACGGGCCAGGTCACCGATCTCATTCTCACCAAGCTCCGGCAGCCGCTCATCGAGTCGGCCAGCATCTATCGCGTCTGCAGCACGCCTCAACTCATCAACGAGGTTGAGCACCCACGTCATCGATGTCTGCATCAGAAACGCCAAGACCACCATGGCGGACAGTGCCAATACGAGCATCGGGAGGCGGATCCGGTCGATCACCTGCTCTTCCGCCGAAGGCTCGTACAAGACATCGAGCACGCCGACGGCATCGCCGGACAGACGCAACGGAACGTGAACGACGCTCACCCCGAGCCGCGCCTCCTTGACGAGACCGCTGAACAGATCGGCTTGTTCGAGCACGGTGCGCTGAGGCGCGCCCGAGAGCGCCGCCTCACGGCGTGTCGCGGCCAGTTCCGGGAAGACCGCTGCAGAGCTCGAATACCACCACAGACGTCCGGAAGACTCGTACAGCGCGAACCGCGCACCTGCGAGCCCTGATGTTGCCAGACGTTCCGGCAGCCGCTCCTTCAGGCGAATCCGCACCGTCTCGTCCAGCGCTGGACCCGGCACTCCTTCCGACACGGCGGCAGCCTGTGCGGCGAGCACGACCTCACGGGCGATCGCCGCACCAGCCCCCGCGACCCTCTCGGTCGTCTCAAGGGCCACCGACTGCATGCCGTCAGACACGATGACGTACGTGGTGAGCGCCACCCCGCCTACGACCAGCACGGCGAAGAGCACCGAGACGAAGAGCAGCCAGCCCCTGAGTGACCAGGGGCGCATCTACGTCCTCGAGAAGAAGTAGCCCACGCCGCGGATGGTCCGGATGGTCTGGTTGTCGACATCGCCTATCTTGTTGCGCAGGTGGCACACGAAGACCTCGATGACGTTGCTGTCGGTGGAGTGCTGGCCACCCCAGACACGTTGAAGGATCTCGTCGCGGCTGATCACCCGACCCGCGTTCGTCACGAAGAACTCGAGCAGGTCGTACTCCTTGGCTGTGAAGCGCACGGGCTTGCCACCGACGGTCACGCTGCGCGAAGCTGGATCGATCACGATGTTGCCTGCCCGGTACGACGGCGCCGCTTTCTCCACGTCCACCCGCTTCAGAAGCGCCCGGACCCTCGACAAGAGCTCGGGTATCTCGAATGGCTTGCGCAAGTAGTCGTCCGCGCCGGCATCGAACCCCGTCACGACGTCCTGCGTCTCCGAGCGGGCGGTCAACATCAGTATCGGCGTCGACACGCCGCGCCCGCGCAGTGTACGCGCGACTTCAAGCCCATCGACTCCCGGCAACATGAGGTCCAAGACGATGACATCCGGCTTGAACTCGGTTGCGGCGGTGATCGCAGCGGCCCCATCCGTCACCTTCATGACCTCGTAGCCTGCATGCTGGAGCTCGAGTTCGACGAAGCGCGCGATCGTCGCGTCGTCTTCAACCACCATGATCTTCACTGCCGCCTCATCCATCTTGCCCTCCCGGGTCGTCCCGCCCAGCACACTCACCTAGCGAGCAGGGCCTCAGCGATCTGCACCGCGTTGAGTGCAGCGCCCTTCCTCAGCTGGTCAGCCACCACCCACATGCTCAAGCCATGGTCGACGGTCGGGTCTACCCTCAGTCTCCCCACGTAGGTGTCGTCGGTGCCTTCGAGCATGGCTGGCATCGGGTATGTGTTCGTCGCCGGGTCGTCGAGTAGCGTCAGTCCAGGCGCACCGGCCAACGCCTCGCGAGCCTGGTCGAGCGACACGGGCCCGGAGAACTCCACGGCGAGGGCTTCAGAGTGGCAGCGCAACACGGGGACTCGCACACACGTCGCATGTACCGCCAAGTCCGGAGCGCCCATGATCTTCTTCGTCTCGACGACCATCTTCCACTCCTCTTTGGTCGAACCGTCGTCGAGGAACACGTCGATGTGGGGGATACAGTTGAACGCGATGCGATGGGAGAACTCCTGGACGTGGATCTCCTGACCGCGCAGGAAATCACCCGTCTGTCTGTACAGTTCATCCATCGCGGCCTGACCAGCGCCGGACGCCGCTTGGTACGTCGCCACCACGACACGCTTGATCGGAACGATGTCGTGGAGCGGCTTGAGGGCGACGACCATCTGGATCGTCGAGCAGTTGGGGTTTGCGATGACCCCATCGTGCCACTCCACGTCGCCTGGATTGACCTCGGGCACGACGAGCGGCACGTCCGCATCCATCCGGAATGCCGATGAGTTGTCGATCATGACCGCCCCGGCGCCCGTGACCGCCTCGCGATACTCTTTGCTCACAGATGCACCGGCACTGAACAGTGCGATGTCGACGCCATCGAAACGAGCTGGCGTCAGTTCCTCGACGACGAGCTCGCCGTTCGCGAAAGGAATCCTCTTTCCCGCGCTGCGAGCGGATGCCAGCGCCACTACGCGAGCCGCCGGGAACGAGCGCTGCTCGAGCACCTTGAGCATCTCTCTGCCCACAGCGCCGGTCGCTCCGGCGACCGCCACGACCGGACGTTCGGGCATCTCCTTCGCCCACGCCATGCACTACACCCCTTCCCCGCACGCCGGCGAGACCTCGACAGACACGGAGTCGTCGTCGAGGCCGAACGCCGAGTGCAGAGCGTTGACCGCCTCCGTCACCTGGTCCGCCGCGATCACGCACGATATCCGGATCGGCGACGTCGAGATGAGGTCCAGGTTCACGCCGGCGTCAGCCAGAGCGGCGAACATGCGAGCAGCGATACCAGGGTGCGTGCGCATACCCGCGCCGACGAGCGAGACCTTCGCGATGTTCTCGTCCACGAGCCACTCCCGCGCGCCGAGCTCTTCCACGGTCGCTGCGATCGCCTTCTTGGCCCGTGCGAGGTCGGTCTTCGGCGTCGTGAACGAGATGTCGGTGGTGCCGTCCTCGGACACGTTCTGGATGATCATGTCGACGTTCACATTGGCGTCGGCCAGACGGCCGAACACCGCCGCGGCGACGCCGGGATGGTCGGGCACGTCCCGTATCGTGAGCTTGGCTTCGGAGATGTCGTGGGTGACTCCCGAGATGATCGCCTGTTCCATGGAGTCCTCAGCCTTCTTGACGATGGTTCCGGGTAGATCGGAGAACGAGCTGCGGCAGTGGATGACCACGCCATGGTTACGCGCGAACTCGACGCTACGCATCTGCAGCACGCCCGCCCCGCTCGCAGCCATCTCCAGCATCTCCTCGTACGAGACGACATCGAGTTTGCGCGCTGACGGCACGAGACGGGGGTCTGCGGTGTAGACACCGTCCACATCCGTGTAGATCTCGCACACGTCGGCACCGATGCCAGCCGCGACCGCTACGGCGGTGGTGTCCGACCCTCCACGCCCGAGCGTCGTTATCTGGCCGTCGGGAGTGATGCCCTGGAAACCGGCGACGATCACGATGCGTCCTTCGGCGAGCGCCTCTTTGACGCGGTCGGCTCGCACCTCCTTGATCTTCGCCTTGCTGTGGACGGAGTCGGTGACGATGCCGACCTGCGGGCCGGTGAACGATACCGCGTCGAACCCTTCAGCGTGTATCGCCATGGCGAGCAGCGCGATCGATACCTGTTCTCCGGTGGAGAGCAGCATGTCCATCTCACGCTCAGGCGGGTCCTCGCACACCTGTGAGGCGAGCTCGACGAGCTCGTCGGTGACGTGCCCCATCGCCGACACGACAGCCACCACGTCGTCGCCTTCGAGCTTGCGAGCCACCAAGCGGCGGGCGACAGCGCGGATGCGCTCGGTCGAGCCGACCGAGGTGCCCCCGAACTTCGTCACGACGAGCGCCACAGAGTCCTTCCCCTCGCGGTCACACTTCCCCACCCGGACACGCATCGAGTCGCCCGCCGAAACCATCCTCGACCGCGACCCGTTAAGGTTCTCGCTCAGTCTAGTGCGTGGAGAAGACGTATGCCAGCTCAAACACGCGTCCCGTCAAGACGTGCCGCTTCAGGCCCGCCCGCAGAACCCGAGTGACTCAGCCAGAAGACGCATGCGGCTGGACAGTCCATCCAAGGCCTCTGTGTAGAAGTGCTCCACGAGCGTCCCGCCCGAGACTCGGCCCATGACGGTGTCGATCAGCCGCAATGCGGATCGCATGCGCGCAAGCTCTTCGTCACGGGTCCCTGTCTCAGTATCGGAGAACACGACCCGCCCGCGGACGATTCTGAACGGCATCGATTCGCTCACGAAGGTATCGTCGACCTCACGCTCGACGTTGGAGGCCAGGCGTGGGCCACCGAGCCGGCGAACACTCGAGAAGATGCCGTCGACCATCGCCGCGAAGATCGCGCGCGCCTCCTCCGGGAGGATGTCATCCTCGTGGCCGCTGACCATCGTCTCCGGCGAGGACTCCAACTCTCGCACGACCTGCTCGAACACATCGACGATGCGCGGGTCGAACTGGGAGCCGGCGCAGCGCCGCAGCTCTTCAAGCGCCTCGCCATAAGAGCGCCCCGGCCGGTAGGGCCTGTCGGCGGTCATGGCCTCGAAACTGTCAGCCACTGACAAGATGCGCGCGAGCAGGGGGATCTCTTCGCCTTTGAGCCCAGCGGGGTAGCCGGAACCGTCATACGCTTCGTGGTGGTGGCGCACGACGGGCGTGATCGCCCAAGGGAACGCGACCGGCTTCAGGATGTTCGCACCGATGAGCGGGTGGTGCTGCATCTCGGCCATCTCCCCGTCGTCGAGACGGCCCGGTTTCAGCAGGATCTCCTCGCGAATCCCGATCTTTCCGATGTCATGCAGGTACGCAGCCATCTCCAACGCGATTCGCTGCTCGTGCGAAAGACCCATGCGTTCGGCTGTCATCGTCGCATACGTCGCCACGCGGTCCGAATGACCCCGGGTGTATGTGTCCTTGGCGTCGACCGCCGCAGCGAGCGAGCGGACAGTCGCGAGGTAGGCCTCCTGCAGACTCGAGAAGAGCTCGATGTTGCCGATGGCTATGGTGACATGATTGGCGATGGTCGACAGCAAGCGGACGTCATCGCTCGAAAAGCGGTAGTCGGGTCGTCCCGACCCGATCGTGATCGAGCCTATCGTGCCCTCAGCGGACGTGAGCGGCACGCACAACGCTGCCCTAGCGCCAGTCAGCGAATCGATCTGGCCCCCGCCCCTGTCGGGGTCCGGGTTGAAGATGAGCGGACGTCCCTCACGGACGACCCATTCTGACATCGACGAGCGCAGTGCGCTGTCTTCACCCGCCACACCCCCGCGAACGGTCCTGACCGAAAGCGCGCCAGTGTCCTTGTCGCGCAGCACGACGTACCCCATGTCGAGGTCGAAGATCCGCAACGCGGAGTCGAGCACGGAGCCTAGAAGCTCGTCCATATCGAGCGTGGACCCCAGCGCGCGGCTCATCTCGTAGAGTGTCGCCAGCTCGAGGACTTTCTTCGTAAGGGATTCCGAGCGCTCCCTCAATGAGTCCGTCATCTGGTTGAACGTGTCCGCGAGCTCCGCGAGCTCGTTCGAGCCCTCGACACGCACCTTGGTCGAGAAATCCCCCTCGGCGATACGCTGAGCGCCCTGAGCGAGGTCCACGAGCGGGTCGGACACCCGTCGCGCGATCCAGCCGCCTAGACCGACGAGCGCGACGACGGCCACCACCGACCACATCGCGATGAGGTTGCGCGTCGTCCGCCCAGCCTGCTCAGAGAGCCCACGGCTGCGCACACCGACGACGTACACACGAGAACCGCTCGCCACACTGCCAGGCAGGTGAAGCTGGACGGCCGAGAGCTGGTACGTCACGCCCCCGATCCGCAGGCTGTATCTGCCTGCTTTGTAAGGCGTGGAGCCGTCCATGGCTTCTCCGACCTCCAGGGCAGGCGTGCCCAAGGCCTCTGAGATCCGCGCTGACGTGACCTTGTCGAACCCATCGCCGACGATGCGGGCCAGAAGCTCGCGGCGTGCGTTGTAGAAACCGTACGCCGACCCGTCTGCGATGCCGAGTGAGCGCAGGAACCGCTCATCGATGATGCGAGCGACGCCCATGACCTCGCCACCGTTCGAGGCGCTCACGGGATGGAAGGCGGCCAGCGCGCTCCGCCCCCCGACCTTCAGCGTCTCCGCATGGCTCCTGCCCCAGTCGAAGCTCTGCCGCCGCGGTGCGCCACCAGATGGACCATCGAGAAGGTACGCTTGGCCGACCGAGGCGACGTGCTCTCCGGCTGGACCGAACACGGCGACGGCGTCGAAGCCCAGCGCTTCGTTGTGCTGCTGGATCTTGCGCCGGACATCAGCATGGTCGCGATTCGCAAGTCCGGCGCACAGGATCTCGTCGCTCGCGATCATCCGCGCTTCGCGCAGCATCTGCTCGGCGCTCTCGCGGTACCGGCTGGCGACGTTCTCGGTGGAGCTGCCCGCCGCTTCTGAGACCCAACGATTCGTGAGGTCTTCAAGGAAGTAGACGGCGACGAGCGTCGCGAGGATCCCCACCAGCACGGAAGCCGCGACCAGCGGGTAGACGATCTGGTGATAGAGGTGTGTGCCGAACAGCGAACGTCTCTTCATGGACCCACCCGCGACCGCTCATGGCCGCGGATCACCCCTTCTTCCGAGTCCGGACGGCCAGAGCACCCGGACGCTGGAACCTGCACGCCACGCTGAAGCACGAATGGTGCCGAAAGGCATATGGTATCCACACATTAGCGCAGAAACGGGTCCTGGCGCTGATCCAGGACCCGTTTCATCTCGGTCATACCCGGTGGCCGGAGTTGTGATCAGGCCGAATCGCCCTCGCATGCACAGCGCTTGAGGATATACGAATAGTACTAGTTGACACCCTCCTGCACCTCAGCCAACAGCTCGGCGTTCTCGGGCGCGAACAGGTGCTTGAAGCGGCCCTGCGGCTTCAAGAACTCCTCGACAGGCCTGAGCTGAGGCGTCTTCACGGTCTGGCGCCAGACCCCGTTCTCGACTTCGAACAGGGGCCAGAAGCCGGTTTGCACCCCGGCTTTCGCGATCTCGATCGACTTGGCGGGCAGGGTCCTCCATCCTCGGGGACACGGAGAGAGCACGTTGATGAAGGCCGGACCGTCGCACGCGAACGCCTTCTCGGCCTTCATCGTGAGGTCCTTCCAGTGACTCACGGACGCCTGCGCGGCGTACGGCACGCCATGGTCGGCGATGATCGAGGTGAGGTCCTTGCGGCGCTGCACCTTGCCCTTCCGGACCTTCCCCACCTCGGAGGTGGTCGCCCACGCACCGAGCGGTGTGGCGCTCGAGCGCTGGATGCCGGTGTTCATGTAGGCGCCGTTGTCGTAGCAGACGTAGACCATGTCGTGCCCGCGCTCCATGGCGCCCGACAGCGACTGGAGACCGATGTCGTAGGTTCCGCCATCGCCTCCGAACGCGACGAACTTCACCTTCTTGTCAGCCGGGATCCTGCCGGCACGCTGCAGACCTTTGAAGGCCGCTTCGACGCCGGAGATCGTCGCGGCCGAATTCTCAAACGCGTTGTGGATGAACGGGACGCGCCACGACGTGTACGGGTAGATCGTCGTAGAGACTTCGAGGCAGCCCGTCGCGCAACCCGCGACGACCGGGGTCTTCCCGGCGGCGAGCAGGATCTGGCGCACCGCGATCGACGCGCCGCAGCCCGCGCACAGGCGGTGTCCCCCGGCGAGCCGGTCTTCGGTGTGGGTGAGCTCCTTGAGTGTGGCCATCTCGCCCTCCTAGCGGGTGCCCAGGTACTGCAGCGAAGACGGAGTCGCAGCGCCGGCAGCGATGTCGGACAGGTCGGCGTACACACGCTCGATGAGCTCGAGACGGACGTCGGCGCCGCCGAGGCCGTACACGTAGTCGACCAGGGGCACCCGCTCCGCAAGGTCGTAGAGCGCGCTGCGCACCTCGAGGAAGAGCGGTCCGCCCTCGGCGCCGAAGCTCTCGGAACGGTCGAGCACGGCCACCGCCTTGAGCCCCTTGAGTGCCGCGGCGATCTCGGCCACCGGGAAGGGCCGGAAGCAGCGGACCTTGAGCACGCCGACCTTCTCGCCCTTCGCGCGAAGTTCTCGTGCGACGTGGCGTGCGTTGCCGGCGGTCGAGCCAATGCAGACGATTGCGGTCTCGGCGTCTTCCATACCCCACCCCTCGAGCACACCGAAGGGGCGGCCGGACAGCGCGGCGAATTCGGCGCCGACCTCTTTTACGACCTTCATGGAACGGTCCATCGCGGCACGCTGTTGCTTCTTGAACTCGAAGTAGGTCCCCCCGAGCCCGGCGAAGTTGCCGTGACTCACAGGGTTGTCGGTGTCGAGCAGAGTGTTCGTCGCGCGGTACTCGCCGACGAACCCCTTCACCGTCTCGTCATCCATGACCTGCGCGCGATCGATCGAGTGCGTGGTGATGAAGCCATCGAGGCACGTCATCACGGGCAGCAGAACCTCAGGATGCTCTGCGATCCGCACGGAGATGACCGTGTTGTCGTACGCCTCCTGAGCGGTCTCAGCGAACAGGATGATCCATCCCGCATCACGGGCGCCCATGACGTCGGAGTGGTCGCAGTGGATGTTGATAGGGGCCGCAAGCGCCCTGTTCGCGTTCGCCATGACGATGGGTAGACGCAGGCCGGAAGCGATATAGAGCTGCTCCCACATGAACGCGAGACCCTGCGAGCAGGTTGCGGTCATGACGCGCGCGCCCGCGGCCGAGGCGCCGATGCACGCGCTCATGGCGGAGTGCTCGGACTCGACGGTCACGTACTCGGTGTGGACCCGGCCGTCAGCCACGAACTTCGCGAACTCCTCGACGATCGTGGTCTGCGGCGTGATCGGGTAAGCGGCCATGACGTCGGGAGCGCACTGGCGCATGGCCTCGGCGACGAGCGAGTTGCCCGTAGAGGCGACGGTCTTCTGCTCCGGCATCTACTTCACCCCCGGCAGTTCGCAACTTTCGGGAACCATCTCGATCGCCTTTCGGCCGAACTTGGGGTTCGTCGGGCACTCGTTCGCGCAGATGCCACAGCCCTTGCAGTGGTCCAGGTCGAAGTCGACGACCTTCTCGTCACGCACGACGACCGAGGTGTCGGGGCAGAAGATCCAGCACAGCATGCACTGCGTACAGACCTCCTCGTCCCGGACCGGGCGCTCGCTACGCCAGCCACCGGTGACATAGTCGTGGCTGTTGCCGCCCTCCGGTATGACGGCGCCCCGAGGGAACTGCTCACTGGTCCACTCGTCGATATGAGAGACGTCCCACTTCACGCTACGGTCACCTCCTGGGCCGCACGGTCGACCGCTGCGAAGTTCGCGTCGATCATCTCCTGGCCGAACTTCTTGCCGAGGTTCTTCGCGAGCAGCCCCTTGAACGCGTCCATGTCCACGACACCGGTCACCGCGATCATCGCGCCGACGATCGGGGTGTTGGGGATGTCGCGCTTGATCGTGTCGAGCGCGATGCCGCTCGCGTCGACACACACGCACCTCTGCGTCTCGGGCATCCCGAGCGCCTGCTTGACCGCTGCGGCCGGTGAGCAGGTGTTGATGATCAGGGTCCCATCATCCTTCATGCCGTCGGTGACGTCGACGATGTCGAGGAGCGACTCGTCCAACACGACGACGATGTCGGGGAACTCGATGTTGTTATGGATCTCGATGGGCTCGTCGCAGATGCGGGTGAACGCTTTGATCGGCGCGCCCATGCGCTCCGGACCGTACTCGGGCATCGCCTGCATGAACTGGTCAGCGGACAGCGCAGTCTCCGCGACGACCTTGGCGGCTGTCACGGCGCCCTGGCCAGCGCGCGCGTGCCAACGGATCTCCGTCAGCTTCGGCATGGCGCCCCCTTCCTGGGAGTGAAGACCGGTCGACCTCGCTACGAGGCGGCGGCGAGGTCAATACAGGATAGATGGGTGCTCCTCTAGCGGCGGCGTACGGCGTCATCGAGGCGGTCAGCGGCGTGCTGGCATCGGTGAACGGTAGGAAATATCTGGCAAACCTACATCTCGCGGCGCGCTTCGAGCGCACGGCCGAGCGTGACCTCGTCAGCGAACTCGAGGTCCCCGCCGACAGGCAGGCCGCTCGCGATGCGCGTGACGCGGACACCGAGTGGCTTGATGAGGCGGGCGAGGTACAGTGCCGTCGTCTCTCCCTCGACGTTCGGGTTCGTCGCCACGACCACTTCGGCGACATCGTCTCCACCGAGACGCTCGATGAGCTCGCGGATGCGTAGTTGCTCAGGTCCGATGCCGTCGATCGGTGATATCGCGCCGTGAAGCACGTGGTACGCGCCGTGGTACTCGTGCGTCCTCTCGATCGCCGCGAGGTCACGCGGCTCCTCGACGACGCATATCGTGGCGGTGTCGCGCTCCGGGTCCGCGCATACCGCGCATAGCTCCCTTTCGGCGAAGTTGAAGCAGCGTGGACAGAAGTGGATCGCGCGCTTGACATCGCTGATCGCCGAGGCGAGCCGATCGGCGTCGGCGGTATCCACCGTGAGCAGCCAGTACGCGATGCGCTGAGCGCTCTTGGGCCCGACCCCGGGCAACCTCTCGAGCTCCTCGAGCAGACGCTGGATGGGCGCCGGATAGCGCATCGGCTACATGAGTCCCGGGATGTTCATCCCGCCTGTGATCGCAGCCATCTTGGAGCTCGCCAACTCCTGAGCCGCGCGCAGCGCCTCGTTCGTCGCGGCAGCGACCATGTCCTGCAGCAGTTCGACATCATCCGGGTCGATGGCCGCAGGGTCGATCTCGACCGACTCGACACGCAGGTCTCCGGTCATGACGACGCGCACCATGCCGCCTCCGGCCGAAGCCTCGACCGTCTCGGACTTGAGCTCTTCTTGCACGGCCGCCATCTTGGCTTGGGCCTGCTGCACCTGCTTCATCATCTTGCCGAAGTTCACTTACTCGTCCTCTCCCTTGGTGACGGGGTGCTCGCTCACTATCTCCGCCCCGAGCTCATCAAGGAGCATGCGCTCCAGGTCTGATGCCGGTGGTTTCGACGTACTCTTGCCAGCCTCTTGGGATGAAGCCGACGGTGTGTGCTGAGACGAAGGCTCCGTCAGCCCCACAGCACTCCCTGCCCGCTCGAGGTCCTCGACCTCGTATGCGTCGGACACGGCGTCGGGGGGCGTGTCGACCGGCGCGCGCGGCGCTGGCGCCGGCTCGACCGCCGGGCGGACGGGACCGCGACCGAGCTGGTAGCGGAAAGGCTGCGGCGCACCGAAAACCGCTGCGAGCGCATCCCGGAGAAGCTCGCGCGACTCGGCGTCTTCCGCGACCTCGAGTGAGAAGCTCTGCTCGGCCGGGAACTCGAGGACCACGGTGCGCCCATCCTCATCCAAGTCGACCTCGACCATCGAGAACGTGTGGGCCCGAGAGGGCTTGGCCTTCTTGATCTCGACCAACACCGCTTTCCAGCTGCGCTTGACGCTGGCGCGGTCGAGTGTGCCGGCAGGACGCACTGCGCGGACGGCAGGCTCCGTCTCCTCAGCCGGCCGCTCCGGGGCTGATACATCCGCGACGGTGCCGGCCGCGGCTGGCTCGGAGCCTGCCTTGCCGATCGTCTCGGAATGGGCCGTCGAGGGTCGAGCGGCTCCGGGCCGCTCGGCGGGCTCGGGCGACGCGTGCGTGCCGGTCGCACCGGCGGAGGGCGCGGCGCCAGAGCGCAGCACACGCTCGAGGCTTTCTACACGCGCTGCGAGCGCGGCAAGCGTCGTCTCGTCCTGCGGACGCGCCATGCGCGTGAGCGCGATCTCGAGTGAGAGCCTCGGGTCGCTCGACCACCGAAGTTCGGCGGCGAGCTCGACGAGCACGTCGAGCACGTGCTCGAGGCGGGCGGGTCCGCCGAATTCCACCGCCTGCGCGCTCAGAAGCGCCATGTCCTCAGCCGTGCGGTCGACGATGCCGCTCGGTTCGCCCACCACTGCGATCACGTACAAGTCGCGGACATGCGCGGTGAGTTCGCGCACCAGTTCCGCCACGTCGGCTCCGGTCTCGACCATCTCCGCGACCCACGCGAAACAGCCAGCGACGTCTGAACGCGCCACCATGCCGGCCAAGGTCATCAGCTGGGAGGAGTCGACCTCGCACAGCAGGCCCTCGACATCGTCGATCGTGATCTCTCCGCCCGTGAACGCTGCGAGCTTCTCGAGCGCCGTGATGGCGTCCCGCATGCCGCCGTCGGCATGGCGGGCGATGAGCGTGAAAGCGCCGCGGTCGACTTTGAACCCCTCCGACTCAGCGATGAAGCGCAGGTGGTCCGCGACCTCCTCGACGCTGATGCGGTGGAAATCGAACCGCTGGCAGCGTGAGTGGATCGTGTCGGGGACCTTGTGTGGATGAGTCGTGCACAGCACGAACACCACGTGCGGCGGCGGTTCCTCAAGCGTCTTGAGCAGCGCGTTGAACGACGAGGTCGAAAGCATGTGGACCTCGTCGATGATGTAGATCTTGTACGCGCCGCGCGTCGGCGCGTACTGCACGCGGTTGATGATCTGCTCGCGGACGGTGTCGACCTGCGTGTGCGAAGCTGCGTCCAGCTCGAACACGTCGGGGTGAGTCCCTTCCGCGATCGCGAGGCACTCCTCGCAGGTACCGTCAGGGTCGGGCGAAGGCGCGCGCTCGCACAGCAACGCCTTCGCGAGCAGGCGCGCGGTCGTCGTCTTGCCGGTCCCTCGCGGCCCGGTGAACAGATACGCGTGGGCGACCTTGCCGTCCGCGATGGCGTTTCTGAGTGTGCGCTCGATGTGCTGCTGACCGACGACGGCCTCGAATGTGGCCGGCCTGTATTTCCGGTAGAGCGACTGATGCGTCATGCGGAAACGACTGCCCTTCGCGCCGTGGTGGTCGTGCGGCTTTGCGCTCAGGTGCGCGCAAGCACGCGGATGCTGAAGCGAGTATACCGCCGGCCGAGCGCATCGTATGCGCTGACACGTCGAGCGCACCCCGCGGACCCGGACGCTCGCCAGAGGCCCCTTATGGCTGCTGCCTTCCGGCCCTGACCAGGTTCGAGACATGACGCCGTCCAGGCCCGCGCGACGCGCTCGACGCGAAGGCACAGTATACGCCTCAGCCGTTCGGGGAACAGTCCTGTGTGTGATTGGGACGAGGCGCGCGTGCCGCACCGCCCCATGGGCACGCCCCGAGACAAGCCCTGTATGCGAGGAGGCGCAGCTGATGAATTCTGTGACACGGAACAGAATCGACCGGCTCGCCGAGAACCGTTCCTGGCCCTCGGTGACGCTCTACCTTCCAACCCATCGGGCAGGGTTCGAAAAGGAGCAGGACCCGATCCGATTCAAGAACCTCCTCAGAGAAGCGTGTGAAGAGCTCGTGTCGACAGGGATGCGGGAGCCCGAAGCTCACGCGTTGTGTTCGCGAGTGAGCGACCTGACCTCCGACAGCGCGTTCTGGCGCGACAACACCGAAGGTCTCGCGGTCTTCTGCTCCGATGACACGCTCGAGGTGCTGAGGACCGATGCCCCCCTGCCCGAACGAGCGGTCGTCGGGGAGCGCTTCTACCTGCGCCCGCTGTTCGCAGCGGACCGCGGCGAGCGGGCGTTCTTCGCACTCGCACTCGACCGCTCGGGATGCCGCTTGTTCGCCGGCGACGCGGGCGGGATCCGCAAAGTCGAGCTGGAGGGCGTGCCGGCCTCGCTCGCCGACGAGCTGCGCTACGACGAGGTGCAGCAGGCGGTGCAGTACTCGAGCGTGCCCGCCCCAGCCGCTGCGGCTGGCGGCGGGCGGCCGGCCGGCGCGATCTTCCACGGACACGGCGGAGAGAAGGACGTCGACAAAGTCAACCTCGAGCGCTACCTGCGCAAGGTCGAGTCTGCCGTGACGAAAGCGTGCGCGGACGCACCAGGGACCCCTCTCGTGCTGCTCGGTGTCGAGTACGCGATCGCTCTCTACCGCTCGCTCAACACCTCGCCTGCACTCGTCGATACACAGGTCACCGGCGCGACCGACGAACTCGCCCCCCATGAGATCCGCGCCCGGTCGATGGAGGCGCTCGAGCCGTACTTCCGCAGCATCGTCGACGAGAGGCTCGCAACGCTGCGCGAGAAACAGGGCACGCACCTCGTCTCGCACAGCCCCGCCGAGATCGTCGCCGCGGCAGCATCCGGCCGCGTGGATACACTGTTCCTCGATGACGGTGAGGGTCCGTTCGGCACGTTCGACCGCGAGACGTTCAGCGTAGAGGCCTTGTGCGCAGACACGCCCCGGTTCCTACGTGAGGGACCGGCTCCCCAGAGCGGTGCACCTGCCTCCGAGTGCGGATGGGACCTCGTCGACCTTGCGGCCGCTGAGACGGCGCTTCACGGCGGCGAGGTGATCGGCTTCAGCGGCGAGGACACGCCCGTGCGGGGCGTAGCCGCCCTCATGCGCTACTGATTCGTGAACCGGAACAGCCCCATGAGCGTCGTGATCGCGACGAGTCCCGACATGCCGAGCGCTGTCAGGACCACGATACCGAGGGGCGTCGTGACCTCGCCCCGCCGCCCCCGGAACTGAAGCGCCTCGCTCTTCGGGCAGGCGTCGACGCACAGCCCGCACGCGATGCACTCGCTGTCGTCGACCGCTCCCTCGGCGTTCGAAACCAGGATGTTCACCGGGCAGGCTGCGTCGCACGCGCCGCAGTCGACGCACGCGGGCGCCGCGCGTGTGACCTCGAACCAGCTGGCGCGACTGAACAGCGCTAGGAAAGCTCCCATCGGACACAGGTACTTGCAGAAGAACCGGTCGTAGAGAAACGCGCCGGCGAGCGAGACGCCGAGCACGGCCGTGCCGACGCCGAACTCGGTCAGCAGCTCCGGCGAGGTAAGGTGGTGGTAGGCTACCCACGGGTCGTACGGCCGGATGACGAGCGTGCCGAACAGCCACGCGAGCCACGTGAAGACGCCGAACGCCCCGAACTTGACCATGCGGGCCGGCACATCGAGCACGCGCGGGAGCTCGCGCTTCGCCACGCCCAGCCGGTGGCGTAACGACCCGAAAAGCTCCTGGAGAGTGCCGAGCGGACAGAAATGCCCGCAAAAGACCCGGCCGGCCAGAAGGTTCAGAGCCACAGCACCGACAAGCAACACGACGCTTCCCCACGCGACACGCTTGATGAACACCCCTGCCGAGATGAGCGCCCACAGCGACTCGATTCCGCCGAACGGGCACAGAGCATCAACCCCGGCCACCCTGAGGTGCCGCGCCTCTTGGTGCAGCAGACCCAGGGCCGTGCTCATCAGCAACACGCCCGTCAGCAGGCTCCAGCGCGCGACTCGAAAACGCCGGTCCCCGCGTGCCAGCGCGGCTCGCGCGCTCACTTCGCGCACTCCTTCGGGAGCGGTCTAGGACCTCTGATCCTTCGCTGGACAGCGTGTGTCACGCCGGGCGCGACACTCACGAGGATGATCCCGATGACGAGGTACTCGAGGTTGTGCGCGACGGCGGGGATGTTGCCGAAGAAGTACCCCGCACCCACGAACAGCGTGATCCACGCGGCCGCTCCCGCGACGTTGAACATGGCGAAACGGCGGTACTCCATGTGGCCGATGCCGGCGATGAACGGAGCGAACGTGCGGATGAAGGGGAAGAACCGCGCCAACGAGATGGTCTTGCCCCCGTGCCTGCAGAAGAACGCCTCGGTCTCGGCGACATGCTCCGGCTTGATCACGCGGGACAGACGGCCGGAGTCCAAGATCGCCCGGCCCCACCTCCTGCCGATCGCGTAGTTCGCCGCGTCCCCCAGCACCGCCGCCGTGAACAGCACCCCGATCAGCACCCAGATATTCAGTCCGCTCCCCGCCACCGCAGCGAGGGCACCGGCCGCGAACAGGAGCGAGTCCCCGGGCAGGAACGGCGTGACCACGACCCCGGTCTCCAAGAAGATGATGAGGAAGAGCATGGCGTAGATCCACGCCCCGTACGCGACGACCCAGTCCTTGAGGACGACATCCAGATCGAGGAAGAGGTCGATGAAGAACGTGACGAAGTCCATGGGGCTCCAAGACGATGACGCGACCGGCTCGACCGAAGCATACCCCATGCGCACGATACAGGCTGGGTAGGCCGAGAGCACACGCGAAAGCACAGCGCCAGAGGGAAGAAGTCTTGCGGCGGTCCAGGTTCAGCGAGGATGGTCCCAAAGGGGGGTCGACTCTGTGAGAGTGCTGATCGCAGGAGGCAACGGCTACATCGGCGCCCTGTTGACGCGGACGCTGCTCGGCGCCGGACACGAGGTCGGGTGGCTGTCACACCGGCCGGGACGCGTGGTCCCGCCCGAGAGTGTGACCGAAACGGCGCTGCAGGACCCCGCTGTCGCCGTCGGGGACGCCGACGCCCTCGTCAACCTGTCCGGCTACCCTATCGCGAGCCGCTGGAACGGCAGCGTGAAGCGGTTGCTGCGCGAGAGCCGCGTGGACACGACCCGCGCACTCGTCGATGCTATCCGCACTGCGCGAAGCAGCGGGTGTGGTCCTTCTGTGCTCGTGAATGCCTCGGGGATAGGCATATACGGCGACGGCGGAGACGACGAGCTCGACGAAGGCGCACCCGTCGGCGGCGACTGGCTGGCCGACCTCGCGGTCGACTGGGAGCGTGAGGCCCTCGCCGCGTCGGACGCTGGCTGCCGCGTCGTCGTCATGCGCACCGGACTCGTCCTCGGGTCCGAGGGCCTACTGCCGAAGCTGGTCACGCCGATGCGTTTCTTCGCCGGCGGGCCGATCGGCGACGGACGTCAGTGGGTTCCGTGGATCCACGAAGCCGACATCGCCGAGGCGTACCGCTTCGCGCTCGAGCGAACCGGTCTGACTGGCGCGATCAACGCGTGCGCGCCTTCGCCCGTGCGCATGTCTGAACTCATGCGAACGCTTGGGCGCGTCATGCACAGACCCCCGTGGCTCCCCGTCCCGCGTTTCGCGCTCAGGCTCGCGCTTGGTGAGGTAGCCCCCTACACCCTCATGAGTCAGCGAGCGTTCCCTCGCGCACTCGTGGAAGCCGGGTTCTCCTTCGCGTTCCCCGACTTGGAGAGCGCTCTTATCGACCTGCTCGCCTGAAGGGAACAGCGAGGGGGACACACGCGATCGCGCACGGCCAAGCAGGCCGGCCCGCTCAGCCAGACGCCGCGGGGCCGGTCCGCGCAAGCCGCCTCCAGTTCACAAGACCCGTGAGAACAGCCTGGCCACAGCGTTGCGGAAGCGCGCAAGACGGCCGATGCGCTCCAGAGTCTCGACACTCAGTTCGCGGCATGCTGCGACATCCGCGTCGAACAGGGCGTCTTGCGCCGCTGCGACGCTGGGGTCGTAGAAGAAGAGCTGCAACTCATCGTGGAGGACGAAGCTGCGGATGTCGAAGTTCGTGGTGCCGATCGAGGCGAGCCGCCCGTCGACCGTCACGGCTTTGCTGTGCAGGAAACCCGCCTCGTACTGGTAGACGCGCGCCCCGGCGTACAAGAGCTCGTCCAGGTAGCTGAACGCAGCCCACCACGGCAGACGTTTGTCATGGACACCGGCCATCATGAGCTCCACATCGACGCCGGCGAAGGCCATCGCCGCAAGGGTGTCGGCGACCGTCTGGTCCGGCACGTAGTACGGCGACTGGACCCTGACACGCCGTGTCGCCTGGCCGATCGCAAGATGGAGCACGTGCCGCACCGACTGCCACGTCGACTCAGGCCCTGAGAACGCAAGCTGCCCCCAGACCCAGGAGCCGCAAGCGAGCGGCGCGGGTTTCGGGAAGTGCGCCTCGTCGAACAGGTCCTCCCCGGTCACCCGGAACCAACGGGCGGCGAACAGCGCCTGCACGTCATGGACGAGCGGCCCGGCGAAGCGCAGGTGCGTGTCGCGCCACTGAGCGAAGCGCCTGCCTCCATCGGCGTATTCCAGACCCATGTTCATGCCGCCCGTGTAGGCGACACGCCCGTCGATGACGGCGCACTTGCGGTGGTTGCGGAAGTTCAGGGTGCGCCAGTCCGCGCGGTCAGGACGCACCTGCGCGCCCGCCGCCCTCAGGGTTTTGAGCTGACGTTTGCTGTAGAACGCTGAGCCCACCCAGTCGTAGAGGATGCGCACCTCGACGCCTTCGGCGACCTTGGCCGCGAGGAGATCGCACACGCTGCCCGTGAGTTCGTCGGCTTCCCAGATGAAGTACTGCAGGTGCACGGAGTGCCGCGCCGCCTCGATGTCGGCGAGCAGCCGCGCGAACTTCTCCTCGCCGCTCGACATGATGCTCAGCTCCGCGCACGGCAGCGGCGTCGTGCCGTTGAAGCGCTCGATGGCGTTGGCCACGAGGCGGTACAACGGGTCTTGAGCCTGGTCTGACTCACTGAACGGGTACGCCGCCCGAAGCGGCGCCACAACCTGCGCAGCCCGGCGCGCACCCTCGGCACGGCGCTCGTCCCGCGCCCCTGACTTGCGTTGGTCACGCCCGAACAGCAGGTAGAGCCCGACGCCGAGCCCCGGCAGCAGCAGCAACACGAGTATCCACGCGAGCGTCGTCGACGGGTCACGCTCCTCGTAGATGAGCGTGACGATCACCGCGAGCGAATAGAGCGCTATGGCGAAGGCGAGGACCTCGTACGGCATCAGAGTCCATGGTACCCGCCAATGGCGCTTCGGGAACGCATGAGGCCGCCCCGGACCCGAGTGAGTGTCCGCAAGCCTGCCGCAGGCGTATACTCATGGCATGACGTTCGAACAACTCGGTCTGTCGGACGAGATACTCGCGGCGGTGGCCGCACTCGGATACCAGGAACCAACACCCATCCAGGCACAGGCGGTACCCTTGGTCCTGGAGGGGCGTGACGTCGTCGGCGCGGCGCAGACCGGCACCGGCAAGACCGCCGCGTTCACACTGCCGCTCCTGCAACGCATCGGCTGCGGAAGCGGGGCACCGCTCGCTTTGGTCGTGACGCCGACGCGCGAGCTCGCAGCCCAGATCGAAGGGGTTGCGACTGCGGTCTCGCGACACACCGGGCAGCGTGTCGCATCGGTCGTCGGCGGCGTCAAGTACGGACCCCAGGTCAGGCGGGTCAAGGCCGGCGTCGAACTGCTCGTGGCAACTCCCGGCCGCCTCATCGACCTCGTCGACCGCGGTGATGTGGATCTGTCTGCCGTGAAGGTCCTCGTGCTCGACGAGGCCGACCGGATGCTCGACATGGGCTTCTGGCCGAGCGTGCGCCGCATCCTCGGCTTCCTGCCGCCATCGCGCCAGAACCTGCTGTTCTCCGCGACGATCTCACCGGAGATCACGCGGATCGTCGGCCGGATGCTCCACGACCCGGCCTTCGTCGAGGTGGCCCGCACGGGCTCGACGGCCGAGGGCATCGAACAGGCGATCATGCCCGTCGAGCAGTCGCAGAAGCCCGACCTGCTCGCGGCTCTCATCGAAGCTCGAGGCGCGGACCGGGTCCTTGTGTTCACGAAGACGAAGGCGCGTGCGGACCTCGTGCGCACGATCCTCGACCGCAAGGGCCTGTCGGTGGCCGTCATGCACGCCGACCGCACGCAGCAACAGCGCGACAAGGCGCTCGCACGGTTCGCGGCAGGCCACGTGGACGTGCTCGTGGCCACCGACATCATCGCCCGCGGCATCGACATCTCAGAGATCGACCACGTGATCAACTACGACGTCCCTGAGAACCCTGCTGACTACGTGCACCGCATCGGCCGCACCGGCCGGGCCGGCGCGAGCGGCTACGCGCTCACCTTCGTCGGACCCGACGAGATCACGCAGCTGCGAGAGATCGAGTACCTGCTCGGGAAGGTGCTGCCCGTCTACGACCTCGAGGGGTTCGCCTACCGCGACGGCCGCATCATCCCGTTCGAAGGCCGTCCTGCCACAAGACCGAGACGTTCGGCGTTCGGAGCGAGAGGGCGGTCAGGGCGCATAGCAAGACGGTGATCGGAGCGCGGATACACCTCACGTGGACTTCGACGTCAGACGGAAAGGCGCCGCGCCCGTCCTCTTCATGGAACGCTCAGAAGCACCGCGGATGACGTCGTAGCAGCGTGCCGCGCAGACCTCGGGACACTCGCGGTGATCTTCCACGTGCCTGCGGTGGGTATCGTCAGGCGGGCGGAGTAGCGCGTGGTCGCCGAGTCGCGGTCCCGGTTGTCCGCAAGCACGGTCTTGCGGGAGACCCACGTTCCGCCCACCTTCTCCCACAGCGTGACGCGGACGACCTTGTCGTCCTCTGGGTAGCGCGGCTTCAAGGTGCCCACGACGGTGAAACCGACACCCCGGCGCACCACGCCGGCCGGCTCAGGGGCGCTCAGCGCAGCCCGCGGCGTGACCCGCACCGTCCCGCTCGTGGCTGCGAGCTGGCCCGGCGCCCCTTCGAAACGCACCCGGTAGTCGGTCGGACGCCCGGGCCGCACGCTCAGACGGAACCGTCCAGCGTCGTCGGTCGCCGCTCGAGCCACGTCCACGGCCCATCCAGGCTGCCCCGCAAGGCGCGCATCGAGCACGATGCCCAGTCCGGCCATGCCTGAACCCTCGGCATCGGTGACGCGCCCCGAGATCGACACAGAGCCTGCCCACGCGAAGGTCTTCGGCGCCGTGACACTGATGAAGACAGGCCGGCCACGGCGGAGCGACAGGGCGTACTCACCGCCGCCCTCCTCTGCCCGCACTACGAGACGGTAGCGCCCTGCCCCGTCTTGGGGCACGGCGAAGACGAAGCTCTGTGGGTCTCCGGTGCTGGTCACCGACTCCAGCGGCATGCCGTCCGCTATCCGGTCGCCTGTCGGGTCGAAGAGCGTGAGCGAGATCGTCGCATCGGCTGAGCCCTTGATCCAGACTTGGAGCTCCTGCCCCGCGACAAGACCCACCGAGTGGACATCGACCGAATCGGTCTCAGCGTCAACGATGCCCTTGATGAACTCCGCCGAGATCGGGATGCCCGGGAAGTCGTCGTCAGAGGGCTCTTGCGAGTCCTCGCCATCCGCACCCAACGCGAGATCGGCACGCAGCACGCCGTGACCGTACCAGGAGTCCTCGCCCGTGGGCCCGATGTCTTCGGCCGTCTCGAGGATGCGGCGCGTCACGTGGCCGGCGGTCCATGTCGGGTTCAGCGAGCGCAAGAGGGCAGCGACCGCCGTGACGTGAGGCGTCGCCATGGAGGTGCCGTACATCTCACCGGTGCCGGAAGGGCTCGCCGCTCTCACGGGCAGCAGCGAGAGGATCCTCGGGCCTGTCCTCTCCCCGCCGGGCGCGACGATGTCGAGCGACTCGCCGTACGAGGAGTACGAGGCCCGCGCATCCCTGCTGTTGACAGCGCCCACGGCGATGACATCCGGGTACCCCGCCGGAAAATCGAGGGAAGCGATGCCGCGGTTCCCGGCCGCGGCGAAGATCATGCAGCCTTTCGCGACAGCGTACTCTATCGCGTCGCCCAAGACGCGCGTGTCGACAGGGTCGCCAGCACTGACGTTGATGATGTCGACGCCCTGGTCTGCGGCGTAGCGGATCCCCTCAGCCATGACCGATGCCGATCCGAAGCCGTACTCGTCGAGCACCCGCACCGGAAGGATTGTGCACCCGTCCGCGATGCCGGCGACCGCGCGACCGTTGCCGGTCGCGGCCGCGATGATGCCAGCTACATGGGTGCCGTGCCCATATTCGTCATCGGCGGCCGGATCGCGATCGATGAAATCGTAGTCCGCCTGAGTGTCGAGCCGGCCGGCGAGCTCCGGGTGGTCGAGGTCGACGCCTGAGTCGAGCACGGCGATACGGACATCGGCTGAGCCCCGCGTGATGTCCCACGCGTCCGGCATACCGATGCGCTCCAGGTTCCACTGCGACGTGAAGCCGGGGTCGTCGGGGACGAGAGCAGCCTGCACGATGCTCTCCGGCTCTGCGTAGAGGACGCCTCGCTTGGCGGCAGCCACGGCGGCGAAGAGGCCCGGAGCGACACCCAAAGGCGGCCGGACCACGACGAATGACCCCGCCTCGCTCCTGCGCACCACCGTGCCTCCAGCCGAGACGAGCGAAGCCTCGGCGACCGCTTCAGACCCCGGTGCGACACCTACGACCACGTCTCCTGCTCCCGCGATGGCGAAGCGGCCCCCAGCGGCAGCAGCGTCGGGCGCAGGAGAGACTGGCGCTGCCGAGGCGGGCACGGCCGCCCCCGGCGCGGCGGCCGGAAGCACGACGGCGGTCAAGACCACAGCCATCGCGATACGAGCAAGCGCACCTGTCCGCAGCGCGTGCATCGCTACTTCACCGTCACGGTGCGAGGCGAAGACACCGTCGTCGCATGCAGTGTGTCCGTAGGCACAGACGCACGCAGCTGGTAGACGCCTCTTGGCAACCTCAGTGAGGCGCTCCACGCGCTCGCGGAGTTCTGTGCCGGAAACGCCCGGTACGGCCGGTACTCGGCGCCGGACTTGCGGTAGGCGAGCACCCGCACGTGTCCGGTTCCACGCGCGTGCGATGGCTTGATCCGGCCACTGACGGCGAAGACCTTGCCTGCGGTGGCGCGAGCGGGCGCCTTGATGGTGAGGTACGCCCTCGGCCATGCGGTCATGACCGGACCGGCGCCGTAGCCCACTGCGTCACCGTCCTGCGTGGCGCTCCAACGGGTGTGGACGCGGTAGTCCGTACGCTTGGCGGGCCGCACGCTCATGAAGAATCCGCCGTCCGGCGCCGTCGTGGCGGTCGCGACACGCGTCCACGCGCTGCGGCCGTAGGGGCGCGCCTTCACCTCCACGAAGAAACCTGACATCGGCCGGATGACTCCGGTGAGCCGGTCGGCGACAGCCGCAGTGCCCTCCACGGCCGCGACCGCACCGAAGCGCACCGATTCCGGCATCGTCGAGGTCACGTCGGGCGTCGGCAGCTGCGTGCGTCTCCATTCGAGCGTGTATTGTCCTGATCCTTCGAACTGCTGCGCGACGTCGAGGTAGAACGTCGCGGTGGTCGAGCGGTCCGAGACGTAGTCGATGCGCTCCACCGCGCCGGTCGGTTGCTCAGAGGCTCGCAGGATCGGCTTGAACGGGGACGTGAATGCATCCTCCAGTCTGCGCGTTCCCGGCACGATGAGGTACAGGTCGAAGTCAGCGGCCGCAGGCGGGGTGAGCGTGGCCTCGAACCGTTCGTTGTACGCAAGGCGCACCTGATAGACGTCATCGATGTCCCACAGAGGTACGTTGCCCGGTCCGACCGCCGTCGTCTCGGTGAGCGAGTCGCGCACCGGTGAGGGCGGCAGCGGCACGCCTGGGATGTCGTCGTCGGCCATGCGGGCGTACGCCATCGCAACGCCGGAAACGAGCGCTGCGGCCACGCACGCGGCGAGCACTCCGGCCGCACGCGGCTGTCGGCTCATCGACATGTCGACATTCCTCTCAGGAGCGAGTGGGCCCACGCTTCAGACGCCCGGCACGCGGCGGCTCACTGCGTCTGCAGCACCGGCGTGCCGATGCCGACGGTCACACCAGCACGAACCGGTCCAACGTCACCGTTACGGTACACTGTGACGCTCGATTCGGCATTCGCCTTACGGAATCGCATCACGACTCCCGCCTCGGCGCCCCGCTCGAACGGCTCGGCGCTGAGCAGCTCCCACTCACGCCCGACGTAGGCGTCGCGGTACCACGCGACAAGCTCATCGTAGGCCGTGTCCACCTCGACGACGTAGTCCCATGCGTCGTCACCCTGCGCTTCAGCCCGCGTGAAGTCCCCAGCCGGCACGGGCACCTCGGCCGGGAAGCTCGTCGCGATCGCTGTCCGCTTCTGAGAGGGCGTCAGCGGTACGACCGGGGATGCCTCTGAAGCATACGGCGACCGTCCGGCACTCGCAGCGCAACCCCCCGAGCACAGCACGAGACACAGCGCGTTCGCTGCGAGCAGCGCACCGAGCGCTCCTCTCAGCCGGTGCGCGACAGAAAGACCTCCGGCAGCGGTGACGGTTCCGGTGGCCTCAGGCCGGACGATCCGTCCGGCTCTCATGTCCTCGCAGTGACGGTGCATCGCACTAGTCTAGCGCGCCCGCGCGCCTGACGCGTGGCCGGGAGCCAGACGCGATGGCCGACCCTTCACCGCTCGCCGGTCAGTTCTCTGCGTGGCGCACGAACGGAAGCTGTTCGCTCGCCATATCCCTGAGCACCCTCACGCGCGCAAGCGGGTCGAGCCCGGCGAGCTCACCGCGCACGCGCTCCTCAGCCGCGAGGATGTGCGCGCTGCGGCGACTCATCGCGCCCCTGCTCGCGATGATGAGTCCCATCGCGATGAGCGCGAACGGCATGAGGAGCGGCAGGATCCCGCGCCGTCCTCGCAAGACCTGCGTCAGACCCCACGCGATGCCGCCACTGAGAAGCGAAAGACCTGCCGCCATCGCGACGGCATCGCCATCCACGTGCTCGCCGAACTCTTCACGGATCTCGTTGGCCCGCGCCATCAGAGCCTCCCGCTTGGCCAGCAGCTCCTCGCGCGCGCTCATGAAGTCCTCCCGGGTGACCATCACCCTCACCTCCATGACGGTACGTTATCCCTACGAAGTACTTCCCCGGGGCCAAACATGCGCCCCGAGGCCGAACAGCGACGCCGGCGTTGGAGGTATGCTGCTGTGTGTCCCGCCAGCGACTCGAAGCCACCCATGACCGGACCGAGCGACACTCCTTCGCACAACCCTGCAGCGCGCCCAAGGGCCGCCGGCGCTTCCGGCGCCACGCCCCGTGCCGGACACGAGCCCGAGCACCACCGCGTCCGCGGCGCCGAGATCCTCTTCGAGGACACGTGGGCCGAGGAGCCGGAGGCGTGTCCCGAATGCCAAGCGCCGGTCGCCGCCGATGCGGCACGATGTGCCGAGTGCGGACAGTGGCTCACCCGCTGCGGGCGCTCGTGCCCGAGTTGCGCTTCGCCGAGGTGCGTGGGCGGCGGCAGGCCGGAACGCTAGTCTCAGCCAGCCGTCCGCACATCAGGCGTGGGGCTCGCCAGGTCAGCGGCGATCGACGCCCCGAGCATGATGAGCGCATGGCCGATGCTCCACCCGTAGTCGATGAACGACCCGGACCGGTATAGGTCGTAGGTGGAGAGCCATGAGTACCCCGTGTCGGCGAGTGCGACGACGATCGCGCCGGCCACGACGGCGAACCAGGGCCAGGAGAGCTTGCCCCCGCCCAGTGCGGACGCGATGACCAACATGAAGACGGCAGGCGCGACCATCAACAGCACGTCCCCGAGAGGGTACAGCGACGAGAACAACCGCTCGGCGAACGTGACGTCCGGCTCGCGGAGCACGAACGGCACGAGCAGGCCGAAGTACACCGCCGCCGCGATTCCGGCCCCTGACAGCGCAGCGATCCGCGCAGGGCGCTGCAGAGGCATGAGGCCCCTGAAGGCGAGCCCGGCAGACAGGATGCCTGCGGCGACGAGGGGATACTCCAGGAGATAGAAGACATCGGGCCAGCCCGGGTACGGCACCTCTTGGCGCATGCCGACCTCGATGACGGTCCAGATCGTGTCCCCGATGAAGTAGCTGAGGGCGCCGAGCCCGATGAGCAGCCACGGCCTCCCGACGCTCGTGCGCGGTCCGAGGCGCCACGCGGAGCGCAGGATCACCAGCGCAGCGAGCCCCACCACGACCATCTCGTGGATGTCGCTCGCAGCGACGCCCCCCTCTCGCCACCGGCCTGCAGCGTGACGAGTGCCGCCGCAAGTGCCGTGATCGTGACGGCGGCGGCGAACAGCGCCCACGTGGAGCGGAAGACCGTGGTGGCGCTCACAGGCAGGCCCCCTCACGAACCGATCGCCGGAGAGCGCTGGCGGCTTCGTCGATGGCCGCGGGCGGAGCGACGGGAGCGAGCAGCTTTCGGATGCTGCTTTCCAGCTCTGGGAGGTCGGACTCACCCAGGTCATCAGCGGTCTTGCCGAGTTTTAGCGCGGTGGCGCGGACGCACGTGTCCGCGACCATCGGCCCGACGTACGGTTCGAGTGCGCGACGCACCGCGTCAGCGACCGTCACAGCCTCCGCCCCCCTCCGTGCCCAGCGAGTACCGCTGCGCCGGCCCCATTCTCTAGCGGCCGGCGCCGCGTTGCGCGACCGATGCCTGCGACAGCCCGAGTAGGTCCTCTTGGGCATCAACCGGCGCCTCACCGTCGTCGAGAGCGATGCGCACGTAGCTTCCGTCCGGCTGGAGCACCCGCGTGTGCGCAGTGTCGAACAGGTAGATGTCGAGGATGGCTCTCAGGCGCTGCACGAGCGAACGGTCCAGGACTGGCGTCAGCACCTCGACGCGCCGATCCATGTTGCGCGTCATGAGGTCCCCGCTGCCGATGAGGACCTCGGACCGGCCGTTGTTGCGGAACCAGTAGATGCGCGTATGCTCCAGGAAGCGACCCACGAGGCTCGTCACGCGGATGTTCTCGGAGACGCCGGGGATACCCGGCCGCAGGGTGCAGACGCCGCGGACGAGCAAGTCGATCTTCACGCCCGCCCGGGACGCCTCGTACAGCAGCGGCACCATGCGCCGGTCGACGAGTGCGTTCATCTTGATGATGATGCGCGCCTGCCTGCCCGCAGCGGCATGTTCCATCTCGCGCCGGATGCGCTCCTCGATGCCGCTTCGCAGCGTGCGCGGGGCAACCAGGAAACGCTCGAACTCGGCGTCAGCCGCCCAGCCGGTGAGGGAGTTGAACAGCTGCGTAGCGTCGCGCCCGATGTCCTCGCGGCACGTGAGCAGGTCGAGGTCCGTGTACTGCGTCGCGGTCACGGTGTTGTAGTTGCCGGTCCCTACGTGGACGTAGCGCCGGATGCGCTTGCCCTCACGCCGCACGACGAGCGCGACCTTGCTGTGAGTCTTGAGGCCGAGCAACCCGTAGACGACGTGCACGCCCGCGGCTTCAAGCCGTCTTGCCCAACCGATGTTGCTCTCCTCGTCGAAGCGCGCCTTGAGCTCGACGAGCGCGGCGACTTCCTTGCCGTTCTCAGCAGCATCGAGCAACGCCTGGACGACCGGTGCGTCCCTGCCCACGCGGTACAGCGTCATCTTGATGGCGAGCACGTCGGGGTCCATGGCCGCTTGCCGCAACCATGCCACGACCGGCTCGAACGACTCGAAGGGCCTGTGCAGCAGGATGTCGTGCTCACGGATGGCCGCGAACCAATCGGTCGACGCCGCATCATCGCAGCCAGGCGGCAGGGCGG
>FWPV01003595.1_pt1 | contig 34023 bp, 31 predicted proteins | sample 2228371 | NCBI WGS metagenome assembly FWPV01 (sample SAMEA103939776, study PRJEB20133) | metagenome
TATGCGAGCTTCGTAAAGGACGAGAAATCGGTCCTCTTGAATCGCCTGCTGAATACGTTTCATAAAGGTCATATAGTACGACAGGTTGTGAATCGTATTCAACCTTGAAGAAAGAATTTCATTCGCAAGGTAGAGATGACGGAGATAGGCCCTCGAGTAATGGCGACACGTATAGCAGGAGCAGTTCTCATCGATGGGCCTCTCGTCTTCTGCATACCGGGCCTGTTTGATGGAGATCTTACCTGAATCGGTGAAGAGCGTTCCATTCCTCGCGTTCCGGGTAGGGAGGACACAGTCGAAAAGGTCGATCCCCAACCTTACCGCTTCAAGGATATCCCTGGGAGTTCCGACTCCCATGAGATAGCGAGGTCGATTCCTCGGCAGAAGCGATGTCGTCCATCCGCACACCTCGAGCATCAAGGATTTGGGTTCCCCGACGCTGAGACCGCCGATGGCATACCCGTCGAACCCCATCTCGACCAGGGATCGGGCGCTCCTTTCTCTCAAATCCCGATACATCCCTCCCTGAACGATCCCGAAAAGTGCTGGGCCTTCCTCTCGCTTCATCTGATAGCATCTTTTCGCCCAACGAGTCGTCAGAGAGGTGGACGCCTTTACGTACTCATAGGGGGAAGGGTAGGGCACACACTCATCCAAGACCATGGCGATATCCGTTCCGAGAGCCCTCTGGATCTCCATAACCTTCTCGGGAGTGAGGAGGTGGAGAGAGCCATCGAGGTGAGACTGGAATGTGACCCCTTCTTCTGAAACTCTCCTCAATGCAGCGAGGCTGAAAACTTGGTACCCGCCACTGTCCGTTAGGATCGGCCGGTCCCAGTGCATGAATCTGTGAAGACCTCCTAACCTTCTGATCGTCTCGTGGCCGGGCCTCAAATAGAGATGATAGGTGTTGCCCAGAATGGCTTCGACCCCAATTTCGACCAGTTCCTCTGGGGTGAGGGCCTTGATGGTTCCCTGGGTTCCCACTGGCAAGAACGCAGGGGTCGTCATCGATCCGTGAGCGGTCTGAATTCTTCCCAGCCGCGCTTCCGAATAGGAATCTTTCTTGATCAACTCAAAGGCAAAAGGCATCGGAGCTTTCCTTGATTTCGAGACGAACCCATCCGGCAAAAACCTTCGACTTTCAACTTAAAGGATCAGCATGGCATCGCCGTAGCTGTAAAAACGATATCCCCTTTCGATCGCTTCTTCGTAAGCCCTCATGATGAGCTCTCTCCCTGCAAAAGCGGAGACGAGCATGAGCAGCGTTGACCTGGGGAGATGAAAGTTGGTCACCAATCCGTCAACGACACGGAAGTGGAAGGGAGGGTAGATGAACAACGAGGTCATCCCCGTGCCCGGCCTTACCCCGCCTGCCTCGTTGGCGAAGGACTCCAGGGCGCGAGTGGTTGTCGTCCCGACAGCGATGACCCGCCCTCCTCTTTTTCTCGCCTCTTCGATCTCTCTCGCTGTTTCTTGCGATATTTCAAGCCATTCCTCCTCCATCTTGTGATCTTCCACCCTCTTCACCTTCACGGGAACGAAGGTTCCGATTCCGACATGAAGGGTGAGCATGGCGATCTTCACCCCCCGATCTCTGATCGATTGAAGTAAGGGTTCGGTGAAATGGAGACCAGCCGTAGGGGCAGCTACCGACCCATCTCGTTCGGCATAAACGGTCTGGTAGCGATCGCGATCGAGAGGCTCCTCCCCTCTTTTGATGTAAGGGGGCAGAGGGACATGGCCGATTTTGTAAAGAACCTCTAAGGGGTTGGGATGGCCAGGAAAGACGATCTCCCACCTTCCGTCCTTGTCAAGCTCGAGTCTGGCCTCCATCCCTTGCTCAAATCGTACCGTAGTGCTATCTTTCATTTTGCCCAAGTTCTTGACGAGGACCCTCCAGCTTCCGGTTCGTCCGTTCCAAGAGGGTAGCACGAGGAGTTCACACCTTCCCCCTGTCTCCTTTTTGCCGATCAACCTGGCGGGGAGGACACGAGTGTTGTTCAGGACGAGCAGGTCCCCTGCCCGAAGGTGATCCAAGAGATTGGAGAAGCGCTGGTGCTGGATCGTTCCTCGGCTTCGGTCAAGGACCATCAGACGGCTTTCCCCTCTCCGCGGAGTTGGATACTGGGCAATGAGCGAGGTTGGCAGGGCGTAGTCGAAGTCCTCTAACTTCATGGCTGACTTGGTTTTTCCCCTTAAAGGGATTGAGATCCTTTGGAATCTCAAACTAAGTTAAGTTAACAGACTTCTCCAAAATCTTCAAGCCGAATGGCGTCCGCATCGTAATCCCTCAACGAAGCGTCGGAAAGATCGGGTGATCGGATCGCCCAGGAGAGGAAAGGCCTTGAATTTGTAGGTGGATTCTTCGAGCTCAGGGACAAGCGGAGGTTACGGCTATAAGATTTTCTCCGACCTCCCTGTCCGACTCCATAGAATTTCCGAGGTAGACTGAGCGATTGCCCAGCATCGTGTAAGGATTGACATTTCGAGGCTCATCGTTTAATCTAAGACTCGTCTCGTGATGAGAGATAAAAGATCTTAGGAAGCAGAAGTCGGAAGACCGAAAATGGCGAAGAGGATTTTGTACAAAGACGCAGGGGTCGATATTGACAAAGGAAACGCCTTTGTGCAGGCGATCAAACCGATGGTCGAGTCAACCTTCCGACCGGAGGTCTTGACGAAGATCGGGGGTTTTGCAGGCTGCGTTTCCCTCAACCTGGAACGGTACAAGAGACCCATCCTCGTCTCATCCACGGATGGCGTGGGAACGAAACTGAAGATCGCATTCATGATGGACCGGCACGACACAGTCGGAATCGATCTCGTCGCCATGTGCGTCAACGATTTGGTAGTGACGGGCGCAAGGCCCCTCTTCTTGCTCGACTATTTGGCGACCTCCCAACTGGACGTGGAAAGAGCGAAAGAGGTGATAAGCGGGATTGTGAAAGGCTGTGCGGAGGCGGAGTGCTCCCTTATCGGAGGTGAGACCGCTGAGATGCCGGGATTTTACAAGAAAGGCGAATATGACCTCGCCGGGTTTGCCGTGGGGATCGTTGAGGACGCGCAATTGATCGATGGGTCGAAGGTTGCCATTGGCGACAAACTGATCGGGTTGGCTTCGAATGGTCTCCACAGCAACGGTTACTCGTTGGTGAGAAAGGTCTTGCTCGATCGCCACAAGATGGATCTGCGAAGGAGGGTGGAGGAGATCGGTGCAGAATTGGGGGAGGAACTTCTGCGGCCGACGAAGATCTACGTCAAAGTCATTCTCAATCTCGTGAGGGATTTCAGTATCGGAGGGATCGCGCATATTACGGGGGGTGGCATTACGGACAACCTTCCGCGCGTGATTCCCAAGGGATATAAGGCCGTGGTTCACCGCGGGACGTGGGAAATTCCTCCCATCTTCTCTTTTCTGAAACAGAGGGGAAATATTCCCGAAGACGAAATGTTTCGAACCTTCAATAACGGAATCGGGATGATTCTTGTTGTCCGGACAAAAGAAGTCGAAGAGATTTTGAGCAGGCTTCGCTCCCTGGGACAGAAGGCCTTTGTCATCGGGGAGGTTGAGAAGGCGAAAGGGGAGCAAGAGACGATCGAGTTCGTCTAACGCCTTCCATTTCCCTCGCCATCCGGCAGCTTCCTTCCTCGTAATCAAAGACGGAGTTGGCAGGAGAGGCTATCAAGGAAAAGAACCCTTTCATGGGAAAGAGGGCTGACGGGTACGAGATAGTCATCTTAGGGTCTGGCCTGGGCGGTTTGATCGCCGGCGCCATGCTGTCCTTGAAGAAGCGAAGCGTTTTGCTCCTAAGGGAAAAGGGATACGCGGCGTCCCTTGTAAAGGAGGGATACCGATTCATTCCCTTCTCGAATTTTTCGGAGAGGTGTCTCAGGCCTTCGTTTATAGGGAAGATCGCTCGAACCTTCGACCTTGCTCTCCTGCAGGGTGCGAGACGAGATAGCCCAGGAAGAGGCACGACGTCAGCAGAAGAGAAAGAGGAGCAAAACTTCCAAGTTATTCTACCCAGAGCAAGGATCGATCTCTATCCGGAACGCTCGGCCCTTCGCCGGGAAATAAGGAGGGAGTTCCCAAGGGAAAAGGAGAAGATCGAACGCTTCTATGACGAAGTGGAGCGAACCGGTTCCCTTCTCCGAGCCTCGAAATCCGAGACCGAATCATGGCCAGCCTTCCCTGCTCGGTCCTCTTCTTGGGTGAAGAGGTGGTGGACGAGGAAGCGGTTTTCGAGAGATCTGTTGGACAGAGAGCTTTCGACATTGTCAAGGGAGTTTAAGGAATTTATCCGAGTTCAAGTGATCGCATGGAGCAATCTCTGCACAGATCGATTCCCACTCCCTGTTGTCACCCCTCTCCTCTTGGGGGACGAAAAGGTGGGTCGGGTCTCTCACCCGGATGTGCGAGCGATCGAAGAGAAGATCCTTCAGGTCTTTGTTCGTTCAGGGGGGGCGGTTCAGGAAATCGCGAAAGTGGAGAAGCTTGAAAAAAGATGGTGGAAAGGTTTCGTCCTTTCCCTACGAGGGGAAACGAGTGTCGTCCGATCGAGGTTGCTCATCCTCAGCTCCCCGCTCCATCAACTGCTCGATCTTTTGGAAAAAGTGGATGCGAACTTATTGAGATGGAGGGAGAAGATCTATCCGAGATACGCCGTTCTTCCTCTTTTCATGGGGATCGATGAAGAGGCCGTTCCTGTAGGGATGAAGGATGCCGTTGCTTCGGTGATGGATTTCGAGAAACCCTATGACGGGGGAAACTTCCTTTTGCTCCACCTCAGTCCAAAAGGAGACAAGCGATGGGCACCGGAGGGGAAGAGAGCCTTGACCGTTGGAAGCTTAATCTCCATGGACCGAGAGAAGTCCCTTTCCTTTGATGACCACTTGAAGGGCGTCATGCGGCACATCCATCATCTTTTTCCCTTTCTTGAACCCTACATTGAGTTCACGGATTGGAATTGGACAAAGGAGAACTTCTTCTGCTGGTCCTATCCTCACTTTCTTTTCGAAGCGAAGGGGGACCCGAAGTGGGAGAAAGGAGTTGTGCCAAATCGACTGGCGAGAAACCTTTACTTCGTCGGAAAAGAGAATTTTCCCCACCTGGGGTTGGAAGGGGAGGCCTTGAGCGGCTATCGGGTGGGGAGAGAGATCCTGGACAGATTGAAATCCTGACGAGGTCTCAGTTGCGGGCGTATCCCAACCGGCTGTGAAGGATGAAGGCTCTTAGTATTCTTCCTCCTCCAATTCTTCGTCAGCCATCGCATAGACCCAAATCTGTTCCTTTTTCTCCCCTTCGCTTAGGATGAAGACCGATTTTGCCATTGCTTCGGTGAATTGGTCAAAGGTCATAAATTTTCCTTCCGGATTGAGTTTCCTGTGCCCAATGGCAGGAGAGACGTTAATAAGGAGAAGCAACTTCTTTGCCAAATTGGAACTGTTATTTAACCTAACGAAATCCTTGGATAAATTATCGAGCTGCTTGAAGGGCTTTCGCATAAAGATTCAATAAAATTTTGCTGACAGAGTACGTAAAACGTCACCTAGCGGCAGAAATTGTTTTTGCTATGCAAGATTTGTCATCCAAAATGGCAAGTCCCTTTTCAATCTTCCATAATAGTTGAGGTTTGGCCGTCCATCAGGGACAAGGATTCAATTGCAGCCTTAAAGGCACCGGGAGGCCGAGGCCAGGGCATCCTCGAAGGGGAGGGCGAGATGGGAAAGGTTTCCATGGTTCGGTATCGCTTGTGGTCCGTCGTTTTGTCAATGCTGATTCTGATGGCGGTTGGATGTTTCTCCATCCGCCTCATTTCAGACTACGATAAGAAGATCGATGACGGCATCACTGACCTGCAAAGAAAAACCGAGTCGTTCCTGATCAAGATGGAGCGCATTGCTGAGCTGCCAGAAGGGAGTTACGCGAACCATGTCGGTTTCTATGATGGGGTGAGAGTGGATCTGAGTGCTCTGAAGGTTCGAGCAGATGCCGTGGCGCTGAACGACCTGACCTCTCGACAGATTGAACTGCTTCAAGACAGTTTCAAAAAGCTCGAGGAACAGCACCAAAGGGGGCTGAAAAGAGTGATGATCGAGAGCATCCGTCAATCGCTGAATTCTCAGTTCACTTCGATTTTGAAGCTGGAGGTGGCGAAGAAACGGACTCCATGACCGATCGGAAGGGCGTGGGAAAGGGGTCCGACTCCTCGGTTTCGCACGCCTTGGATTTCAAGGGGATTGGGAGACGCCCCTCCGGGTTCTGGGGGTAGATTGTGGAGTTGTGGTCACGGATTTAGGATGGGGGGAGGAAATGGCCAGAGAGATGGACAGGGATCAACTGCTGAAAGCAATGCTCGGAGCCTCGGCCCGTGTGCTTCAGAAGCGGTGGCCCGCGGTCAGGGATTACGCGGAGATGGAGTTCCAAAAATTACTTCTTCAGGCTGAACATATCAAGAAACTGAAAGTCCGAAAGAGGATTACCGAGCAGGAGGCAAGGGCACTCATGGATCTACAACGCAACGCCATGCGAAGCGTTCTTCTGACCCTGGAAGGGGTGGGCGTGTTGACGGTCGAGAGGATGATCGAGGAAGCGCTCCGCGTCGTGCGAGAGACGGTGAACAAAGCCATCGGAGGGGGTTGGAGGATCCTATAATGCCTCGCGGAGGCGTGGGGAGGATTGGGTGATCGGATGGGAATATCCTCGAGAATTTTACCAAGCGGAAGATTTGGGCGATCGTTTAGCAAAGGTCACTCGAAGAGGTGTTGAAATACGATGTGCGATGTGTTAGATTCGGGTAAATTTGAGACGAGGGATTGTCATGGCAAGAGTGTGTGACATCTGTGGCAAAGGACCTGTTTTTGGCCATCACGTCAGTCACGCCAATAACAAGACGCAAAAGATATGGTATCCTAATCTCCACAAGGTGAGGGCCGTGAGGGAAGGAAGGATCGTTCGGATGAAGGTCTGTTCCCGCTGCCTTCGCTCCGGACTCGTGACGAAGGCGGCTTAAGGGCCCGTCTCGGACCGCAGATTTCAGATCTCCAAGGGATCGCCTAAATTCTCATCCTCTCGACGCGGTGGACCCCTTTCACCTTTTCGAGTCCCTTGATCACTCTTTTCAGGTGGTCCAAATCCCGAATCTCGACCTCGAAAGTACCGATCGCTTTCTTCTCCTCTGTCGTTTCAACACGGGCGTTGGTGATGTTGGCTTCGTTGGAGGTGATGGAGTTGCTGATTTCGGCGAGCATCCCCCTCTTGTCTTCGGAATAGATCCGAATGCGGACTGGATAGATGTACTCCTTTGTCGAATCCCATTCCACCTCCACCTTCCGGTTTGGATCGTTGTCTATGATATTCTTGCAGTCGGAGGTGTGAATGGTCACTCCTCTCCCTCGAGTGATGAATCCGACCACTTTGTCCCCGGGCAAGGGATTGCAACATCCAGCGTATCGAACGACGATATTGTCGACCCCCCTGATGAGAAGTGCGTCCTTGGGCCCGCTGCGGGTTACCTTGTGAAGGAGCCGTTTCAGGCGCCCTTCCTCCTTTTCTGCCTGTGGTTTGAGCCGATCGGGAGGGAGGATCTTCCCAAGGATCTGATTCGCCGTGATCTTTCCATATCCAACTGCAGCGATCAGATCCTCCACGGTCTTGAAACTGAATTCAGCTGCAACCTTGGCCAGCTCCCCCGATTTGATGAGTTTGGCCTGTTGCAGGTCGTATTTTTTCAGCTCCTTTTCCAAGAGATCCCTTCCAAGGGAGATGGACTTTTCCCATTCTTCTGTCTTGAACCACTGGCGGATCTTGGTCTTCGCCCGAGAGGTTTTGACGAACTTGAGCCAGTCCTTGCTCGGCTTTTGGTTGGGCGAAGTCAAAATCTCCACGGTATCGCCGCTACGAAATTCGTAACGGAGAGAAACGATCTTCCCGTTCACCTTTGCGCCCACACAGTGGTTCCCAACATCGGAGTGAATGGCGTAAGCGAAGTCGACGGGCGTCGCCCCTCGGGGAAGCTGTTTGACCTCTCCTTTCGGTGTGAAAACATAGACCTCGTTTGGGAACAGGTCGATCTTAACCGTCTCGAGAAATTCTGCGCTATCTTTCAGCTCCCGTTGCCACTCCAAAAGCTGTCTCAGCCACGTAAAGCGTTGGACATCCTCGTCCCCGCTGATTCTTCCTTCCTTGTACTTCCAATGGGCAGCAATTCCCTCCTCTGCCACCTTGTGCATTTCACGGGTTCGGATTTGGATCTCGATTCGCTCTCCGTAGGGACCGATCACAGAGGTGTGGAGGGATTGATACATGTTCTCTTTGGGGAGGCCGATGTAGTCTTTGAACTTGCCGGGGATGGGCTTCCACAACGAGTGAATGATCCCCAGAACGTCGTAGCACTCCTTCACCGTACTGACGATGACCCGGAAGGCGGTGATGTCATAGACCTGATCGAAGTCGATGTTCTGGTCCTTCATTTTCAAGTAGATGCTGTAGATCTGCTTGATTCGTCCGGTCACTTCCCCATCGATACGATTCTCGTAGAGCTTCTTCATCAGGATGCGTTTGACCTCGTCGATGTAACGCATCCTCTCCTTCTCTTTTCTGGCGATCTTCCGTTGGATGTCCTCGTAGAGATCGGGATGAAGATGCTTGAAGGCAAGGTCCTCCAGCTCCGTTTTGATCCAATCGATTCCGAGGCGGTGGGCCAATGGGGCGTAAACATCGAGGGTCTCTCGGGCGATCTCCGCCTGCTTTTCAGGAGAATGGTACTGGAGCGTTCGCATGTTGTGGAGCCGGTCTGCTAATTTGATGAGGATCACCCTTATATCCTTCACCATCGCGAGGATCATCTTGCGGTAATTCTCTGCCTGGCCTTCCTCCGTAGATCGAAAGGAGATCTGACTGATCTTCGTCACCCCGTCCACCAGTTGGGCGATTTCATCGCCAAAGTTTTCTTCAATCTCTTTCAGGGTGGTTAGGGTATCTTCGACGGTGTCATGGAGAAGGCCGGTGGCCACACTTGCGGCGTCGAGTTTCAATTGGGTCAAGAGACCAGCCACCTCGAGGGGGTGGATCAGATAGGGCTCCCCTGAAAGGCGAACCTGCCCTGAGTGGACCTTGGCAGAGAACACGTAGGCCTTCTTCAGAAGCTCAACATCTGCCTGGGGATTGTAAGAGGTAAGCCTCTCAACGATATCGTTAAATCTCAGCATCCTGTTTTCATCTTACTTGTAATCCCTGGAAAATTCAAGACTCTTCTGAGGGCCCGCGTCGTGCGTCACTGAAGCGTAGGGAAGATCGGGTGATCGGAATTTCCCCGGTGGATGAACGGTTACGGGCCCGCTAACGGTGAGCCTTTCGTAGCTTGTCGAGCATGGGACCTTCCTCCGGATTAGAGGTGTTTCCGAAAATCTGAGGGCGATGGGATAAGGCATTTGAGCTTCGCCGGTAGAGGGAAGGCGTCCCGGCATTCCCCGAAAAGGCTTTGACAGGAGCGGGAGATAGACTCTATAATGACTTGGTCATCGAACGACGGATCTGAATAAGGAGGTCCATGAAGAAAATTTTGTTGGGAATTTTGATCCTCGTCGCCGTGGCAGGGGGTCTTTATTATCTCGTGACCCAGAACAAGAAAGAAGCAAATCCCTTTATTAAGGTTTCCGGAAATATCGAGGCGACGGAGGTCGGCGTCGGGTTCAAGATCTCGGGGAGGATTGTGAGCATCTCCGTTCAGGAGGGAGATTGGGTCGAAAAAGGGAAGGTCCTTGCCAAGCTGGACGATGAGGAACTCCTGCAGCGCCTCGCCCTCGCAAAAGCGAACCTGAGATCGGCGCAGGCCCGCTTCAATAAGTTGCTTGCGGGCTCCCGACCGGAGGAGATTCGAGAGGCGGAGGCCCTGCTGGAACAAGCCGAGTACGATCTTGAGCACAAGAAGTCTCACTATGAGCGGATGAAAACCCTCTTTGAGAGGGGGGTGGTTCCAAAGGAGACTTTTGAGGTGGCAGAGACCGGTTTCAAGGTGGCGACGGCGGCTCTGAAGAGGGCCAGAGAAAATTACCAACTGGTCAAGAGGGGGGCTCGAACAGAGGATATCGAGGATGCGAGGGCACAAGTCGAACAGGCGAAAGCCTCCCTTCGCCTCATCGAAACCCAACTCAGTTACACCACCCTCTATTCTCCGCTCTCGGGGGTTGTATTGGTCAAATCAGGCGAGGTTGGTGAAGTGGTCAATCCGGGGACGTCGATCCTCACTCTGGCGGATATCGAAAAGGTATGGCTGAAGGCCTACATCTCGGAGTCGGATCTGGGTCGAGTGAAGTGGGGCCAGGAGGTCTCTGTAACGACCGACCTCCACCCCCAAAAGGTCTACAAGGGAAGGATCGCTTTCATTTCTTCGCAGGCGGAGTTCACGCCGAAACAGATTCAGACGGAAAAAGAGAGGGTGACATTGGTTTACCGAATCAAGATCGACATTCCGAATCCTGAGAAGGAGCTGAAGCCAGGGATGCCGGCCGATGGAAGAATCCTCCTCGCGCATTCGCCCCCAAAGCCGTGATGGTGAAGGCTGATTGGAAGTGTCCTGGGCTCTCAAATTTCAAATCCCAAATTCCAAATCCCAAAGAGATTCGAATTTTCAAAAAAGCTAAGTTATAAACCGTTTCGGTGATTCGAATTTGAAATTTTGAATCTCTTTGGGATTTGGTGCTTGTCATATATGTACTCCATTCAAACGACAAACCTGACCAAGAGGTTTGGATCCCTTACCGCCGTCAAGAGCCTGACGTTCGAGGTGAGGGCAGGGGAGATCTTTGGGCTTGTCGGACCCGATGCCTCCGGGAAGACGACAACCCTTCGGATGCTCTGCGGAATCCTTCCCCCGGATGAGGGAGAGGCACGGGTGGCAGGGTACGACATTCGAAAGGAGACCGAACTTCTGAAAGAGAGGGTGGGATATCTCCCCCAACGGTTCGGCCTCTACGGGGACCTCACCGTTCTCGAAAATATCGATTTCTACGCCGACCTCTTTCGGGTGGCGAGGAAGGAGAGAAAGAAACGGATCGAAAGACTCCTTCGTGTTGCCAATCTCGAACCCTTTGGAGACCGGAAGGCTCAAGACCTCTCCGGGGGTATGAGACAGAAACTGGGATTGATCTGCGCCCTGATTCATACCCCGCAAGTCCTCTTCCTCGATGAACCGACGACGGGCGTGGATCCCGTCTCCCGAAGGGATTTCTGGATCATACTCTACGAGTTGCTCAAAGAGGGAGTGACCATCCTTTTCTCCACTTCGTATCTCGACGAAGCAGAGCGATGCAACCGCATTGGGATGATCTTCGAGGGGGAGCTCCTCACTGTCGATACCCCTTCGGATATAAAGGCAAAAGTCCAGGGCACCATTTTGGACCTTCGCACGGAGAACAATAAAAGATGCGTGAGGAGACTGGAAGGGATCGAACCGATCAAGGGCGTCGTTCTCTCGGGCGATAAGATCCATGTTTTGGTCGAAGACCCCGAGGAAGGGGAGAGGGTGATTCGAGAGATGATGAAGAAGGAGGGGATAGAAGTCCTGGGACTGATGGCGATCAACCCTTCCCTGGAAGATGCGTTCGTATCGTTTGTGAGGGAGAGGAGGAGAGATCGGACTGAGCATTGTCATGAATGAGCTCGCTGTTGAGGTGGAGGACCTCGTCAAGGCCTTCGGATCTTTTGTCGCCGTGGATCACATCCATTTCGAGGTGAAACGGGGGGAGGTTTTCGGATTTCTCGGGCCAAACGGTGCAGGGAAATCCACCACCATCCGGATGCTCTGTGGACTTTTACTTCCCACTTCGGGGAAGGGGAAGGTGGCGGGGTTTAGCATCACCGAGGAGCCGGAGAGGATCAAACAGGTGGTCGGCTATATGTCCCAGAAATTTTCGCTCTACGACGATTTGACGGTCATGGAGAATCTCCACTTCTTTGGAGGGATCTACGGCCTTTCCGGATCGCAACAGAGGGAGAGGGAAGAGGAGGTCTTGGAGAGGGTGGGGATCAAGGATCTCCGGAACCGAATGACGCGCACCTTGGCAGCGGGATGGAAACAACGCCTCGCCCTGGGCTGTGCCATCCTGCATCGCCCCTCCGTCCTTTTTCTGGATGAGCCCACTTCTGGCGTCGATCCCCTCACACGGAGAAGTTTTTGGAGTCTCATTCAGCAAATGGCAGAGCAAGGCGTCACGACCTTTGTAACGACGCACTATATGGATGAGGCGGAGTACTGCGACCGACTCGCTCTGATCTATCGTGGGAAAATCATCGCTCAGGGAACGCCGACCGCAATGAAGTTAGAGACACTGGGACGGGGGGTGCTGGAAGTGGAATGTGATCCCCTCATCCCTGCCCTCGACCTTTTGAAAAGGGAGCCTTGGGTTTCGGAGGTCGCTATCTTCGGAGAGGGTCTCCATATCATCGGGAAGGAAGGATGGGAGATTGAGAGGGAGACCTCCGCCCTTTTAAGAAACAACGGAATCTCCCTGAAGAGGATGGACTGGATGAGGCCGTCGTTGGAGGATGTCTTCGTGACGCTCATTGAGAGAGAAGGCGAGAAATGAATTTTCCCCGGGTCTGGGCGATTGCAAAAAAAGAGTTCATTCATATCTATCGGGACACGAGGAGCCTCGCGCTGGTCCTCTTGATGCCCGCCCTTCTGATGCTCCTGTTTGGGTATGCGGTCACCCTGGACGTGAAGAGGGTCCCGATGGCGGTTCTGGACAGGGATAGAACTCAGGAGAGCCTTTCGTTCATCCACCGCTTCAGTCGTTCTCCCTATTTCGATCTGAAGACCTTCGCGCAAGACGAGAAAGAGATCGCCCGCCTGATCGATGAAGGGAAGGTGAAGATGGGGTTGGTCATCCCTTGGAATTTTTCGAGGTGGGTGAAGGCAAGCAGAAAGAGTCCCGTTCAGGTCTTACTGGATGGAACGGATTCGAATACCGCGAACGTCATTCTGACCTACGTTCACGCTGTCATTCGCCAATACAACCAGGAGAAGACGTCTTTGAAGGTGGAACGAATGGGAAGGGAACGGCTGAAGACCCCTGTGGAAGGTCGGCCGCGAGTTTGGTTCAACGAGGACCTCGAATCGAAGAACTATTTCATCCCGGGGTTGGTGGCCGTCATCATTTCGATCATCGGGGTCCTTCTCACCGGACAGGTGATTGTTCGGGAATGGGAAAGGGGAACGATGGAGTTGCTGATTTCGACGCCTATCAAAAAGGGCGAGTTGATGATCGGGAAGATGTTCCCCTATTTCTTCCTGGGATTGGTCGACCTCACCCTGGCCGTCTGGATGGGGAAGTGGGTGTTTGACGTTCCGCTCCGTGGAAGCATCGGCCTTCTTTTCGCCCTCTCGTGCGTCTACGTTGTGGTGGCCTTGGCTCTGGGGTTGACGATTTCGACCATTGCCAGAACCCAGATCCTGGCCAATCAGATGGCCATGATCATCGGGTTTCTGCCTACGTTTCTCCTTTCGGGATTCACCTTTGTCATTGCCAATATGCCTCTGTGGCTTCAGGTCATCACCTATGGGATCGCCCCTCGCTATTACGTCACCATCGTCAAGGAGATTTTTTTGAAAGGCTCCGACCTCTCCTTTCTCTGGGTGGAGACGTCGATCCTGATCAGCATGATGATCGTGGGCGTTTGGGTTGCTACGAAGAATTTCAGGAAGGAACTGAGATAGAGAGAGGGTGGTTAGGTTCCATGTTCAAACGGGTTCGTTACATTTTTGTCAAAGAATTGATCCAGGTGCTTCGCGACAGGAGGATGAGGGTCGTGCTGATCTTTCCTCCAATTTTTCAGCTCATCGTCTTCGGGTATGCGGCCAACCTGGACGTGAAGAATATCCGAACGGCCTTTCGAGATCTCGATCAGACCGTTGAGTCGAGGGACGTGCTGGACCGCATTCGAAGTTCGAAGTACTTCAAGCTCGTGGCTATTCCTGAAACGGCAGAGGAGATCGAGAGGCTGATCAGAAAAGGGAAGATCCTTTTGAGCATCGAGATCCCGAGCGGTTTTTCGAAGAAGATAACCAAGGGGGAAACGGGGATCATCCAAATCCTTGTGGATGGAACGGAGTCGAATACCGCCCTGATCGCCCTGGGTTATCTGAGTCAGATCCTCTCGGACTACTCGACCTCCATCATTTTAAGAAGACTGAATGATGCGGGGATCATCGATTTCGAAGAGGCGGGGGTGGCGCTCGAAAGCCGCGTCTGGTTTAATGCCAACCTGGAGAGCCGATTCTACTATGTCCCGGGGGTCATCGCATCGATCGCCTTCCTCATCCCCATCATCCTGACCGCCCAGGCGATCGTGAGGGAAAGGGAGATTGGCACCCTCGAGCAGATCATGGTTACCCCGATCCGATCCTGGGAATTGATGCTGGGAAAAACGCTTCCTTTCGCCTTGATCGGTCTTCTCGACGCCGCGATGATCGCCCTCATCGGTGTCTTCTGGTTCGAGATCCCCTTTCGAGGAAATCCCTTGCTCCTTCTCTTCGCCAATATCCTCTTTCTGCTAAGCTCCGTCGGGATCGGCCTCTTCATCTCCACCATCTCGGCGACACAACAACAGGCTCAGATCTCAACCTTCTTTTTCATGATCCCCGCCTTTATCCTCTCGGGTTTTGCTTTTCCTTTGGAGAATATGCCGCAATGGTTGCAATATATCACCTATTTCAACCCGCTCCGGTATTTCATCATTGTAATTCGAGGGGTCATTCTGAAAGGAATCGGGCTGAAAATCCTCTGGCCGGAGATCGTGGCTTTGGGCATTTTGGGTGGGGCCGCGATTCTCTTTAGCTCGCTGAGGTTTCAGAAGAGGCTAAAGTAAGAGATCCAAAGACGAAATTGGAGATTCGAACATGTGAGATTTAGCGACTGTTTCGGATTTCGAATTTTCGAGTTCCTGCGCAGCGAACGGAGTTTGATGAGAACGCTCCTGTTAGATATTTATCGGAGACTGTATGAGGCCTACGGTCCCATGCACTGGTGGCCCGGGGATACCCCTTTTGAGGTGATGGTGGGGGCAATCCTCACCCAAAATACGTCCTGGAGGAATGTGGAGAAGGCAATCGAGAGGTTGAAGGAGGAAGGGGTCCTTAGCTGCGAAGGAATCCATAGGCTCAAAACCCACCGGTTGGCATCTTTGATCAGGTCTTCGGGCTACTTCCGAATCAAGGCAGATCGTTTGAAGGCCTTTGTTGAGTTTCTGTTCGAGGAGTACGGTGGCAACGTCGAAAAGATGAGGAAGGCATCGCTGTGGAAGATGAGGACCAAACTCCTGGGTGTTCGGGGGATTGGTCCGGAGACGGCGGACAGCATCCTCCTCTATGGGCTTAAAAAGCCCATCTTTGTGGTCGATGCCTATACGAAACGAATCCTTTCTCGGCATGCCATTGTCTCAGGAAATGCCTCTTACGACGAAGTGCAGAGACTCTTCATGGACCATCTTCCAAAGGATGAGAAGCTTTTTAACGAATATCATGCTCTCTTGGTCCATTTGGGCAAGACCTTGTGCAAAAAGATCCCGAGATGTGATAGATGTCCAATTAGAGGCGTAGGGCAGAGAGCATAGGGCATAGGGCATAGAGCATAGAGCATAGGGCATAGGGCATAGAGGAATAGGCTTTCTGTGCCAAGCCATATGCGTGGTGTAGGATGGCCTACTGGGAAAAAGAGATCCGAAGTTTGGTTGGAAGAGCGATCCATCGCTACGGCCTGATTCAAGATGGCGACCGGATTCTCGTTGGGGTTTCGGGAGGAAAGGACAGCCTGGCGCTGCTTCACCTCCTGAAAGAGCGAAAGAAACGAGTTCCGATTCATTACGAATTGGTCGCCGTTCATATTGATTTGGGATTTGATCGGGGGAGGGCAGAAGCCTTGAGGGATTACTTTGAGAAAGAAGGCCTGGAGTACCACATCGAGTATACCGAGATCGGGAAGAAGGCCAACAGCGCCGAGAATCGAGAGAACCCTTGTTTCCTCTGTGCCTGGGAGAGACGGAAAAAACTTTTCCAGCTGGCGCATCGGTTTGAATGCAAGAAGGTTGCTCTGGGCCATCATAAGGATGACATCATCGAGACGCTTCTCCTCAACATCTTCTACAGTGGGGAGATCAGCACGATGCTCCCCCTTCAGTCTCTCTTTAAGGGAAAGATGACTCTCATCCGCCCCTTATGTCTTGTCGAGGAGAAAAAGATCGAGAGGTTTGCAAAGGCACTTCATCTTCCCTTCGGACCAAGCGGATGTCCACACTCTGGAAAGACGAAAAGAAGAGAGGTGAAAGAGATGATCGAGTCCTTGAGTCGAAAGAACCGCAAGATCAAAGGGAACATCTTCCGAGCCCTTTCCAATGTGAAATTGGACTACCTGTGGCAAGAGAAGTAGGTTCAATTACGAGGGCCTGCCATAGGTGACCCCTCAGTTATGCGGGAAACCCATCTCCCGAAAAGGAATGCCTCCGAAGATCTTAGAACCCTGACCGATCGATGGCCATTCGCTTCATGAGATTTTCGAAGATATCCGTGTCCGGTAACCCGATCCTCCCAACGCTTCTCTGACGCATTACGTCCGCTTGAAATTTCTGCTTGAAAAATGTCTCAAAATCCAATATTGATTAGAGGGAATTGTTGGAAAATCTTGTCGGCTCTATTGTGGGCGGTTGGGGAAGGATTTAGGTCGAGGCGGTGAGCCTCCAGGGAGGAGGTCTGAAAAGGAGAAAAGGAGTCAAAATATCTGGCTCCGCAGGCACTCGATCTTCTGAGAAGGAGAAGGTCAGAAAGGAGGAGAAGAGATGTGTAATGGAACGACGAGGAGAGAATTTTTGAGGAATTCCCTGATTGGGGGTGCAATGCTGGGGATGGGAGGAATTTACGAATTGGCTTATGGTCAGACGACAAACATTCGTTTTAGCACCTGGCATGTTCCGGTAGGTTATGAGGTCAAGACGGTTTGGGAGCCCATGCTCGAAGAGCTGAAGAAGAAGAGCAATGGCCGAATCACGTCGACCATGTACGCGGGTGCCGCTTTGGGAAAAGGGCCGGAACATTTCGATATTGTCGCCAAAGGCCTTTCAGACATGGGATATTTTACTGCGACTTGGACTCCGGGCCGGTTTCCCTTAACGGACGTTCTTTCCCTGGCCGCGTGGGTGGACGGGAAAGATATTGCCACAGAAATTGGCAATGCCATGTATAAACGGGTCCTCCATCAGGAATTTGCCGGCGTCAAGATGATCGAATTAAACGGATGCATCCAGGCATTCATGTGGACGAAGAAGCCAGTGAGAACACTCGAAGACGTGAAGGGCCTTAAGATCCGGACTCCGGGGGGTCACCAAACGGGTTACATCAAGGCACTGGGTGCAGAACCTATCTTCATGCCCCTTGGCGACGTTTATATGGCTATGGAGACAGGAACGATCGACGGTATTGTCACTTGTCCACCTTTGGTGATTTCGTTCAAACTCTACGAAGTGGCAAAACACGGAGTCGTGGCGACATTTGGTTGTGTCTCTGAGGGCGTTATTATGAATCTGGAGAGCTGGAAGAAGGTTCCGGACGACCTCAAACCCCTCATCGACGAGATCTGTCACAATCCTTTTCGAACCACGGGGGGCTTAACCCGTGAGGTCTACGGAAAGATGATGAAAGAAATCGCAGACAAGAAGGTGGAACTCTACAACCTACCTGCAAAGGAAGCTGAGCGCTGGTATGAGAGGTTTAGGGACGAAACGAGAAAGTGGGTCGCTTCTCTGGAGGCGAAGGGTCTTAAAGCGAAAGAGGTCGTGAAGATGTATAACGAGGAATGCGAGAAGAGGGGGGTCAAGGTTGTAGCTTTTCCTCCGGAATGGAAATAGGAATCTAACGGTTGACTCACGGATAGGCCGTTTCGATCAAAGGGTTAGGGCTAAGACGAGCGGATTCTTCTCGGTACTTTGATCTTTCTCTATGTCTTTGGCCCTAACCCTTTCTCTGTGGATCGGGGTGGACTCCCCATGTGAACAACCCAAGCTTTGACTTTTAGGGAGTGAGGGGATGTTCTGGACGAAAGTGAAGAGAGGAATCCAACGTCTGAACCTTTACGTGGCCACGGTGGGGATGTTCCTCCTCCTTCCGCTAATGCTGCTGACGACCGGGGATGTGATCGGGCGGAAGTTTTTTTCGAAAACGATTCCGGGGACCTTCGAAATCTCCGAATACATTTTAGCCACATTTATCCTACTGGGGGCAGCTTACACCCAGCAAGTCAAGGGGCATGTGGGAGTGGATTTCGTTACGTCGCGGTTATCTCCCCGTGCCAGGGTAGCTTGCGAACTGGTTACAACCCTCCTCGGACTGTTCATCATTGCCATCGTGATCTGGCAAGGTTATTTGGAAGGTGTGAGAGAGCGGACGGTCTCCGACATGCTTCGAATCCCCCAATATCCGTTCAGGCTCCTTGTTGCCTTTGGAGGATTTCTCCTGTGGTTAGAGCTTTGGATCAGTCTCGTCGGTTCGATAGGGAGACTGAGGGGGAGGAGAGAGTGAGCCCCATTACGGCAGGAATATTGGGAAGCGCGCTGCTCGTCTTTCTTCTATTCCTTGGGATGCCGATTGCCTTCGTGATGATGTTTGTAGGCTTCCTTGGGATTAGCTACCTTGCCTCGGTGAGCGCGGCCTTGCCCGTGGTAGCAAAGACCATTTATGAAACGGCATCCCACTATCCCTATACGATCATCCCTCTTTTCATCTTGATGGGCGGTTTCGCTGGAAGTGCCGGCATTACGAGAGAACTCTACGAGACGTTCGATAAGTGGTTTCGAAGGTTACCGGGAGGCTTAGGAATCGCCACCATTGCGGCTTGTGCATTTTTTGCGGCCCTGAGCGGTTCTTCGGTCGCTGCAACCGCAGCGATGGGAACGATCGCCATTCCCGAGATGAGGAGATTTCAGTATAAACCGAAACTGGCCGTCGGCGTGGTCGCCGCAGGCGGCACCCTCAGTTTCCTCATCCCGCCCAGCCTCGGCTTTGTCGTCTATGGAATGCTCACCGAGCAATCGATCGGGAAGCTTCTGATCTCGGGCATCTTTCCTGGAATTCTCCTCTCCCTCGCGTTCATCGCCATCGTTGTCATTGAAGTCAAAATGGATCCGAGCTTGGCTCCTGAGACCCCTGGAGAGGTGAGTTTGAAACAAAAGGTTTTGGCGTTCTCGGGGGTATGGGAGACGTTGCTCGTCTTCTTCATCGTCATGGGCGGGATCTATCTCGGTTTCATCAATCCCACGGAGGCAGGTGCCATCGGCGCAACGGCTCTCTTTGTCATCGTCCTGCTGAAGAAGAGATTAACATTGGGCGCCCTTTTTTCCTCACTCCTCGAAGCGATGAGGATTTCCGTGCTCGTTCTTTTCCTGGTGGCGGGAGCCAATGTCTTCAGCTATTTCCTCGCCTTATCCACGATCCCGATGGCGGTCTCGAGCTGGATGGCCGGACTTCCTGTCTCAAAATACCTCATCCTTGGGATCGTCCTTGTGATTTATCTTGTTCTCGGATGTTTCTTGGACGCGATTTCGATGATGGTGCTCACGATGCCAGTCATCTTTCCTGTCGTGAAGACACTGGGGTTCGATCCCATCTGGTTCGGAGTGATCTGCGTCATCATGATGGAAGCGGGGCTGATTACACCACCGGTTGGCCTCAATGTCTACACCCTCGCCGGGGTGGTAAAGGATGTCCCCATGCCAACGATCTTTCGAGGTGCCTTGCCCTTTTTGATTTCGATGATCGTCGTCGTTATTCTCATCACCCTTTTCCCAAAGATCTGCCTCTTCCTCCCCTCAATGATGGGGAGGTAGGATCGGAGGAACGGAAAGGGAGAAGGGGGGAATGGGAGCGGGATGGATGGGAGTTAAAAGTCAATCGTTGAAAGGAGAGTCAGACAATGGCGTTGATTACGGAGGTTAAGAAGCATTACGGCAAGCAAAGATTTTTCATTGACGGGGAGTGGGTGGAGGCGAGATTGAGCAGATTCTACCCAAATACAAATCCGGCAACAGACGAGGTGATCTCCGAGTTTCCGGAAGCGACCCTAGAAGACGCGCGGGCTGCGGTGGAAGCGGCGCATCGGGCTTTCGCGAAATGGAGGGAGGTGCCTCTTCGGGATCGGGCCCGCCTCCTCTTCGATATGAGAGCGAAATTTGAAGAACATTTCGAGGAGCTCTCTCGAATCCTCGTTCAGGATCATGGAAGAACGATCGATGAGGCGAGGGGATCGGTCAGAAGGGTTATCGAGAATATCGAGTCGGCTTGTTCGGCGCTTTACGGCTTGACGCAGAGAAATGAACATATGGATCAGGTGGCCGACGGGATTGATCAATATCTCGTATGGGAACCCCTGGGCCCTTTTCTCATCATCACCCCGGGAAATATTCCGATGCATGCCTGGTCCTCGTTCGTTCCCTACGGTCTTGCAGCGGGATGCACGATCATCGTGAGCCCGAGCCGACAGTGCCCTGTGGCTTCGGAGGCGATTTGCCGGGTCGCGCAAGAAGCGGGCTTTCCGCCGGGGGTTCTCAATCTGATCCATGGGGGGAGGACGATCAATAAGGAGATCCTGTCGCAGCCAGAAGTAAAGGGAGTCGGGTTCATCGGATCGAATCGAGCGGGTCATGAGCTATTCGAGCTCTGCGGAAAACTGAAAAAGACCTCCTCCATCAACGGGAATGGGAAGAATCATGTCGTTATTATGCCGGATGCCGATCTTGATTCGGGCATTCAATGGCTACTCCGGGGGTGTTTTGGGATGTCGGGGCAGCGATGTCTTGGGGTGGACAATGTCGTCATCATCGGCGATATTTATGATGAGGTGAAGAGCAGGTTTAAGGAAGCGGCAGCGAGGATGAAGCTCGGCTACGGACTCGATACGGAAACGGAATTGGGACCGATGACCACGCAGGCAGGGAGGGAGAAGGTACTGAGATGGATTGAGCAGTCTTTATCTGAGGGAGCAAGGATGGTTCTTGATGGCAGAAAGGTTTATGTCAAGGACTATCCGAAGGGTTATTTTCTTGGTCCGACGATTCTTGAAAACGTTGACGTGGATATGCCCACGGCGAAGGAGGAGGCCTTTGGTCCCGTGGCTGCCCTCATACGAGCTGAGAGCCTCGATCAGGCGATCGAGTGGATTAATACGAAGACGAATCTGGGCCATACGGCCTGTATTATGACAAGGGATGGGAAGACCGCGCGCAAATTCATTCGAGAGGTCAATGTCGGCAACGTTGGAATCAATGTCGGCGTGGCGCAACCCTATGCCTTCTTCCCTCTTGGTTCAAGGAGGGAGTCCTTTGTTGGGACGGCCAAATCACGGATGGCATCGATGCGCATGTTTATGGACGAAAAGACGGTCGTTGCAAGGTGGGTTTAGGTGGTTCGATTTGTCCTGAACGGTAAAGAGACCGAAGTGGAGGTGCCGCCCCACTGGACGCTTCTTCGACTTCTCCGCGAAAAGCTCGGGCTGACGGGAACGAAGGAGGGTTGTGGAATCGGGGAGTGCGGTGCTTGCACCGTGTTGCTCGACGGAAAGCCGGTGAATGCTTGTCTCCTTTTGGTCCCTAAGGTGGAGGGGAGGGAGGTTCAGACCGTCGAGGGACTTGGGAGTCGGGAAAGACTCCATCCTCTCCAGAGAGCTTTTATCGAGCACGGAGCCGTGCAGTGCGGTTTCTGCACACCCGGGATATTGATGTCTTCGAAAAGTCTCCTCGATGAAAACCCCCGTCCGAGCAGAGAAGAGATTAAGGAAACGATCTCCGGACACCTCTGCCGCTGTACAGGATACCATCCGATCATTGAAGCCATTGAAGCGGCGAAAAAATAACACGTTGGAGGTTGGAGGCAAAAACCAGAAGCGGCGGTGGCGGAGTAGCCCCAGGAAAAGTGAATCTTAGGGCAGTAAGGCTCCTGTCTTAAAGGGAAGGAAAGTCGTACGAGGTTGGCAGCGAAGCCATCCTCTAACCTCTATCCTCAAACAGTATTTTTATGATTCCTCCTTTTGATTACAAAATTCCCAGGACCCTCCAAGAAGCGTGCGATCTATTATGGGAGTATCGAGATCGAGCCAAATTGATTGCGGGAGGGACGGATCTGGTCATCGCTCTCCGTAAGGGCGATCTGACACCTTCTTGTCTCATCGACATCACCCAGATCCCGGAACTGAGGAGAATTGAGGAAGAGGACGGGAGAATCTCAATCGGCGCGGCCGTCACCCATTCGGAGCTTGCTTCGTCGCCTCTTCTGAGGAGATACGCAAAGGTCTTGTCGGATGCCGCTGGTAAGGTCGGTTCCCCTCAGATTCGAAATGTTGGGACGATCGGGGGAAATATCGTTAATGCATCGCCAGCCGCTGATACCCTTCCCCCTTTGATGGTGCTCAATGCCGTCGCTCACGTGATCTCAAAAGAAGAGGAGGCAAGGTTCCCTCTTCATCAACTCTTCAGGGGGCCTTACGAAACGAAACTTAAATCCCACGAGATCCTCGTCAAGGTCTCTTTCCCCAAACTCTCTCCTGAAAAGAGGACAAGTTTTGTAAGGCTGGCGAGGAGAGAGGGGATGGCCATCTCGAGGATGAGCGTTGCGGTTGTCCTTGAAAAAGAAGATGCAAAAGAGCTATTGAAGGAGATCCGAATCTCCGTGGGATCAGTGACGCCGACGCCTCAGAGAATCAAAGAAGCGGAGGTTCTTTTGGAGGGGATGGTCCCTGACGAAGGGAGATTGAAGCAAGCTGCCAAGAAGGTTTCCGAGGTAATGATTCAGCACTCCGGCATTCGCCCGTCAACCTCGTACAAGGCTCCGGTGATTGAGGGACTCTTTTTGAGAGCGGTCAGAGAGGCCTTGGAGCAGAAGGAATGACATCGGTAGGGAGAGCCATTCCGAAGGTTGATGCGTTGGGGAAGGTTCTTGGAGAGGCCAGATACGGAGCCGATCTCCCTATCCAGGATCCTATTCTTCTAAGGGTTGTGAGGAGCCAAAAACCCCATGCGAAGATTGTGAGGATCGATGTCGAAGAGGCCTCGAGGGTCGAGGGCGTTGTGCGGATTTTCACCGCAAAGGATATCCCGGGGAAGAAATTGGTTGGAGTCATCTCAAAGGATCAGCCCGTTCTCGCCGAAGACCGGGTGAGGTATGTGGGGGATCCCATCGCTCTGGTGGCCGCGAAGACAGAGGAGGCCGCTGAGAAGGGTGCTCAGAAGGTGAGGGTTCTGTACGAAGACCTCCCCGTCATTAAGGCTCCAGAGGAAGCCCTGAAGCCCTACGCCCCTTTGATCCACGAGAAAGGGAACCTTCTCTTAGAATTTCATCTCCTAAGGGGGGACACAGAAGCCGGGTTCAGAGAGGCGGACGTCGTGATCGAAGAAACCTACACGACCACTTGGATCGATCATGCTTACATGGAACCCGATGCAGGTATCGGCTATATAGATGAAAGGGAGCGGATGACGATCGTCTGCCCTACGCAGAATGTCCATTATGATCAGAAAGAGGTTGCCTCGGTTCTCGGTCTCCCTTTGGAAAAGGTCCGCATCATCCAGTCGGAAACGGGAGGAGCCTTTGGAGGAAGGCTCGACGTCACGGTTCAATGCCTCTTGGCGCTCGCGCTCTTTCATCTCAAGACGCCGGTGAGGATCGTCTATTCCCGGGAAGAAGTCTTTCAAGTCATCTCAAAGCGTCATCCGCTAAGGATTCGGTACAAGAGTGGTGCAAAAAGAGACGGAAAGCTTACAGCGGTGGATGTCCACATCCTCGGGGATACGGGCGCTTATGCCTCTTACGGAGCAACGGTGGCGATCCGCTCCGCAGTCCATGCAACAGGTCCTTATGAGGTTCCGCACGTGAGGGTGAAGAGCCAGATGGTCTATACCAATAATCCATGGTCTGGCGCCATGAGGGGCTTTGGCGTCCCCCAGATCGCTTTTGCTCACGAATCACAAATGGATCTCCTCGCCAAGGCGCTGAACATGGATCCCATCGAGATACGCATGAAGAATGCCCTTCGGAGGGGTTCCGAGACCGCTACTGGTCAAACCCTGATGGCAAGCGTTGGAGTAGGGGAGACACTCAGGAGGGTGAAGGAGTGGAAGGAAAAAACTTCCTTTCGGAGGGAGGCGGATAATCCAGAGATTAAGAAGGGGGTTGGGGTGGCCTCCATGTGGTACGGCATAGGAAATACAGGGATTCCAAACCCTTCGACGGCTCAGGTTGAAATCGGTCATGATGGAAGAGTCCGTCTCTTCACTGGTGTGGCGGATATTGGCCAGGGCTCGGATACCGTTCTCCTCCAAATGGCATCCGAGTCCTTAGGGGTCCCCATCGAAGAGATCTTTCTGGTTCGAGCGGATACGTCCTTGACGACAGATGCAGGGGCAACGTCTGCGAGCCGTCAGACCTATATTTCGGGCAATGCTGTCCTCGACGCAATCAAGAATGTGAAAAATGAAATCTTGAGAGAGGCGGGACGCCTCCTCGATGAGAGCGACAAGGAACTCTTCATCGAGAATGGAGAGGTCAAGCATGTAAGGAAGGGGTGCATTTCGATTCCGATCGCAGAAATTGCGAAAAGATGCGGGAAGACGCTCCGAGGAGAAGGCTATTTTGACCCAGAGACGACAAAACTCGACCCGAAAACGGGACAAGGATCTCCTTACGCTACGTATGCCTTTGCCACGCATCTCGCAGAGGTTGAGGTGGATACGGTAACCGGCAGGGTGAAAGTCGAGCGGATTGTTGCTTGCCATGATATAGGAAGAGCCATAAATCCCAGGAACGTGATCGGCCAGATCATGGGCGGGGTCGCGATGGGCTTGGGGATGGCCTTGATGGAAGAGTATGTTCCTGGAAAGACGGTCTCTTTTGTAAATTATCTCATTCCAACTTCAAAGGATGTTCCTGAAGTCGTTCCAATCCTCGTGGAAGATCCGGAACCTTCGGGGCCCTTCGGCGCGAAAGGGGTGGGGGAGCCCGCCCTCATTCCCACCGCACCTGCAATCCTCAATGCCGTTGCCGATGCAATTGGCGAAAGGATCTATGATCTGCCTGCGAGTCTGGAAAGGGTACTGGAAGCGGTGAGAAAAGGACGCTAAGCGCCTGGCCCCATGCGCATAGCGATTTAAGACGCGAGAACCGAAGTGTAGGATTCATTCTCCGTCGGCGATGAGTGCCGACGCCACTAAGTATTTTATCTTTTAGACGGAAACGGATCACGGACAGGCAACACGGTATTTTTCTGAGCAAGGAGGTTCAAATGGCTGGACTACTGATCAAGAACATTGGGACCCTGGTTTCTGGAGACATTTCCAACCCTATTCTGAAGGCCGATGCCGTCTTCGTGGAAGGGGGGATCATTCGGGCGATTGGGAAGGCAAAAGAGCTAGAGGCGAAAGGGGCCGATCAGATCATGGATATCGGTGGAATGACGCTCACCCCTGGCTTGATCGACTCTCATTGCCACCCGGTTCTTGGGGATTTTACCCCGAGGCAGAAGATGCTTGACTTTATCGAGTCGTCCCTTCACGGGGGAGTGACGACAATGATCTCCGCCGGAGAGGTCCATCTCCCCGGAAGGCCTAAAGACGTAGCCGGAACAAAGGCACTGGCCGTCCTTGCTGCCAAATCCTTTGCCGCCGCCAGACCGGGCGGAGTCAAAGTATTGGGGGGGAGCCTCATCCTTGAGCCCGGGCTTCAAGAGAAGGACTTTGAGGAATTGGCAAGGGAGGGCGTCAGAGTGGTGGGGGAGATTGGGTTGGGCGGAGTCAAGAGTCCCAAGGATGCAGCCCCGATGGTCCAGTGGGCCAAAAAGTATGGTATGGTGGTGATGATGCATACCGGCGGGACCTCCATCCCAGGAAGCACAACCGTTCCTGCAGAGGATGTTATTTCCGCGGGTGCAGATGTCGTCTGCCATATCAATGGGGGTCCAACGGCTGTGCCTATCACCGAAGCCGAGAAGCTGATTCGAAAGACCAACTTGGCTATCGAAATTGTTCACTGTGGAAACCCGAGGATGATCGTTGAGGTGATGAAGATCGTAAAGGAAGTGAAGGCCTATCCTCGAGTCATTATCGGCAACGATGCTCCCTCTGGCACGGGGGTCATTCCTCTGGGTATTCTTCGAGTGATCAATTTCTTGGCCTCCCTTTGCGACGTCAAGGCCGAGGAAGCCATCGCCATGGCGACTGGCAATACCGCAAAGGTCTACAAACTGAACAGGGGCGTGATCGAAGTTGGGAGAGAGGCCGACCTCGTCGTGATGGATGCCCCCATGGGGTCCGTCGGAAAGGATGCGCTCTCGGCAATTGAAGCAGGCGACATTCCCGGAATCGCTGCCGTGCTGATCGATGGTCAGATGAGGTGTGGGGTGAGTCGAAATACCCCTCCGCCGAGTCGGAAGATCGTGAGCGGGAAACCGTAGTCGGAGACCAAAAATAAAGGAGAGTGTTTCTACAATCCCTCACTGAAGCAAGGGGAAGATCGGGTTATCGGTAAGCCAGGGGACAAGCTGAGGTGGCCGCTATAAGATTTTCTCCGACATCCCTGTCCGATTCTGCTGGATTTCGGCGGGACAGCGGGGCATTACGTCTCTCGGAAGGACTATGTCAATGATTGTCGATTGGGAAAGATGCATCGGGTGCGGGCTATGCACGGAGGTCTGCCCTCTTCAGGCGATCTCTCTGGTGCCAGAGAAGAAGGCGAAAATTTCTGAGATCTGCGTGGATTGCAAGGCGTGCACGAAGGTTTGCCCAAAGGATGCGATCAAAGCGGGGGATCGTCTTGAAGAGGCGGTGAGCTGTCCGTCGTGTCCCATAGGCTGCTTCATCAAGCCAGGGAAGACGGGGGCCTGTCAAAGGTTCGTGAACCTCGAGGGGCAGCTGGTTCGGAACATTCCGCTCCAGCGTTACGAAGATGTTAAAGAGATCGTTGGCGAGGACTACGAGGAGATTATCCGCAAGCCGTTGATCACGGGCATTGGTGCGGGAACGACCTATCCTGATACGAAGCCCGCCCCCTATATCGTTCAATCGAAAATAGATGGGATCGACGTGGTCACGGTGGTGACAGAGGCCCCCTTGAGCTACAGTGGCATCAAGGTAAAGATCGATACGGATAAGAACGTCGGAGAGGAAGGGGCTCCCGTTCTGATCGGAAAGAAGAAGGTGGGCCATCTCTGCACGGAAGAGTATGGATCTAAAATACTCTCCCTGGGGGGAGTCAATCTCCTGACCGGCAAGGATGGCTTGTATGTAGCGAGACTCATCGTCGATATTGCCAACCGGAGGGAGGTCCACCTGACCGTGGAGGGGGGAGCGGATCTGATTCTTCAGGTAGGAAAACCTCCCGTAATCGATGGTGATGTGGGGACGCGGATGCGAGTCGGGTGTGGAAGTGCATCGATGGGTCTCTTTGGGAGATACTTCTTTGAAGCGGCGGATGAGGTGATCGTTCTGGACGCTCATCTCATCGGACAGTTCACCGAGCATGCAGCGGGAAGGGAACTGGGCGCGAAGCATAGCGGGATTCGCCTGAAGGCGAGGCAATCCACTCCCGGCAGATACTTCGGCGAACATGGGCGAGGCTGGGGGGGAACGCCTTTCGAGAATCCTCTCGAGGTGATCGATGGATTCGATCCGAAGGTTGCGAAGGTAGGGATGACGGTATTGATCACGGAGACGACGGGGGAGAGGGCAGCCATGTTTCGGCTCGGCAAAGACGGCCGATTTGAGCAGGTGGCGCTCTCTCCAAAAGCGAGGAGGGCGATCGAGATGATCGCATCGAACTGTGAACCCTCCAGAGTCTCTGCCATTTTCGTAGGAGGATCAGGTGGGAGCGCAAGGGCAGGGGTTACGAAGATTCCTGTAAAACTGAATCGTGCGATTCATGAGAACCGGGCGAGGCTGACGGTAGGAGGGGCACCCGCTTATATCTTGCCCGGGGGTGGGATCACCTTCTTCGTTGATGTGGAGAAGGTGATGGTGCGGGCCTTTACTTACGTTCCCACCCCTGCCACGGTGGCTCCCCTTGAATACACGATGAGGCTGGATGAGTATCTGGAGATAGGTGGTCATAAAGAGTCGATTCGGAAATTGGAGGATGTGCTGAAAGAGATAAAGGGGAAGTAACGAAACGAAGGCGATTTACTCGAGTTCCGGGTATCACTATGAATCGAGCCACCGAACTGAGCCGAGAAGGGGAAAGGGTTAAAGCGTTAGGCAACGGGTCCGTCCTTGTCGACTACGGTCCAATGCGGATGGTCATCAGTGCCTTCGCAAATGGACGTCCCGTCGTCGGTCTTGCCGAAGGAGGGGCGCAACTCGCTCTCGAGTTACTGGCTGATTTGGCGAAGTCACTGCCGATCCTTAAGAAGAAAGCAAAAGGTTTGGAACCGGAAGACTCTTTCCCAGACGTGGTTCGAAGAATGATCGAAGCCACGCAGAAGATGGAGGAACCGGATTTAACGCCTCTTGCAGCCGTTGCCGGAGCGGCCTCGGACGTGGTTGCCGATTTCATATTTGCTCGGGGAGCCACAAAGGTGATTGTAAATAACGGCGGGGACATTGCAATCCGATTGCGGGAAGGCGAAGTCGCCAAGGTAGGGATCAAGACGGACGTGCGCGCGAGCCACCCTTCTTATGTCGCCTGTGTCGACTCCACTATGGGAGTGTGTGGAGTAGCGACGAGTGGCCTCGGCGGAAGAAGTTTTACGAAGGGGATCGCATCGGCGGCAACGGTCTTCTCCCAGAGTGCAGCTCTTGCAGATGCGGCCGCTACCGTGATCGGAAATTTCACGAACGTGGATGATCCTCATATTGGGAGGACCCTTGCGGAGACAATCTACCCGGATACCGATATCGCAGGGGAATGGGTGACGACCGAGGTCGGGGAGTTGTCTCGGGAGAGAGTAGAAGAGGCAATGAAGAATGGCCTTTCAAAGGTCTACGCCCTTCAGGGCAGGGGTTTGGTCACGGGAGCACTGATTGCCGTAAAGGAGCAGGTCGTCTGGACCGATTCATTGGAATCGGTATTAATAAAAATTTAGATCCCTCATTCAGGCTCCTCGCCCCGGAAACGGCGTTGCTCAACCCGGGACGAGAGGAGAGGGATGAGGGGACGGAGGTGGAGCATGGAAGTTCTGAAGTATGTTACGATCGTAGAAGAGACGTTGAAGGAGGGGGGAAAAAAGGTTGACCCAAGTACCCGAAAAGCAGCGGCGATTGCCGTGATCAAGAATCCTTTTGCGGGAAAGTATGTCGAGAACCTCGATCCCCTGATCGACATCGGTGAGGAGTTGGGGGGAATATTAGGCAAGAAGGCGGTCGAGGCCCTGAGGATAACACCCAAGCAGGTGGAGAGCTACGGGAAAGCCGCCATTGTGGGCGAGGCTGGCGAGTTGGAACATGCCGCTGCCATCCTTCATCCAAAACTTGGGACACCTCTCAGAGAAGCAGTCGGAGGAGGGAAGGCCATTATCCCCTCGGCCAAGAAGATAGGGGGACCGGGCACGGAGATTGACGTTCCTCTTCACTATAAAGACGCCGCCTTCGTTCGCTCCCATTTCGATGCGATGACGGTCAGGGTTCCGGATGCTCCGCGTGCGGATGAGATCGTGGTCGCCATCGTTGTCACCGACTCCGGAAGGCCTCACCCACGGATCGGTGGCTTGAAAAAGGAGGAGGCCAAGAAGGAAGACGGCCTGCGATGATGAAAAGCAAGGGGGCGGCCCGAAGGGGCTGCCCCCACACCGATCGGCTTGGATGCTAAGACCCTCCGAAGCCATTCATACCTTCTGAATCAAATCTTCGATATCGACGGAACGAAGTTCTCTGCAGAAGTGGAAGAGGAGGTCGGCGGTCTTTTCCACGTCGGACCATCTCACCAACTCGAAAGGGGAGTGACTATATCGGCGCGGGATGTAGACCCCGCCACAGGGGATTCCCTTTCCGGAGGTATGGATGGTCGAAGCATCGGTCCATGTGCGAAAGATGTCCTTCTGACAGGGAATTCCATGCGTCCGAGCGGTGGCGAGGAGTCTTTGGCGGATCTTCTTCGAGTAGAGGGTTCCCCACCCCTGAGGATTTACATCCATCGAACGAATCACGGGTCCCTTTCCACATTCTCCCGTTGCCTGTTGGGGCGGTGTCACCGGGTCCACCGCAGGGACGGTATCGACAATGATGGCCATATCGGCTCCAATCGACTGAGCGGCTACCTTCGCACCCCTTGAACCCACTTCTTCCTGAACGGCGGCAACAAGAAAAAGTTGGTAATCGATCCTCTCCTCCTTCATCTTCTCGGCAAGATGGATGAGGATGGTACACCCTGCCCGATTATCGATTGCCTTGCTTAGAATCGTATCTTTGCCGATTCGTTGAAACCCAGCATGGTAAACGATCGGATCGCCGATGTCGATTCCCCACTCCTTGACCTCCTCTGCACTCTCGGCGCCCACATCGATCCACAGTTCCGAAACGCGGACGGGGTGCGCCAGGTCTTCGGGGGTCATGAGATGGGGATTCTTCACCCCTATGACGCCCGTGTAAATTCCTCCTTCGGCACAGACATCGACCTTGGTGCTTAGGAGAACTCTTGGATCGATCATCCCAACCAAATCGAAATAGAGGTACCCTTTCTCGTCGATGTGCTTTACCATCAGGCCAACCTCATCGGTATGGGAACAGACCATGGCGGAACGTTTCCCTGTTCCGAGCTTTGCGATGACATTCCCCATCGAATCCACGGAGACATCGGCAATGTTCTTTCTCAGCTCTGCGGCCACCCGTCGGATGACTTCTTCCTCGGAACCGCTCACCCCCGGGAGCATGGCTAAGGCTTTGAAGGTCTCGATCATCTTTGCCCTCCTTAACGGTAGAAGATGAGATAGATCTGATAAAGCAAAATACCCATATAGATCGATGCGATGGCGATCAGGATTCGGCGGACCCTGACGAACCCTCGGTGGAGATAGAGGAGCGTCAGAGCGAGGGAGGCGATGACGAACCTCCAGATCCAGAACATCTCGCCATGAAGTTCGATAAAGGATCGTACCAGGGGGTTGAACTCCTGCCCCCCTAAGTCGCCAATGATCTTGGCAAAGAGAGCGTCGAGGATGTTGAGCCCCAGGATGATGACGAGAAGGAAAAAGAAGATGCGGCTGTACCGATCTAAAGCGCCACCCCTCTCCTGGTCCGTTTTCCTCCTCAAGGATTTCCTTCGGCCGAAAAAGGTGAACCAACTCCACCGAGGAGTGGGCCTTCTTCTTCGATCGACCAGAACCCTTCTCTCTCCACGCCCTACCATTTTCTCTCCTCGGATGCTCCATCATACACCATCCCTCTTGCTCCGTGCAATCATGGAAGTTGAAAAGGCGACGGAGAAGTTCTTCCTCGACTCCGATGCGTTTCCTCACCGTCTCTTTCTAAGATAGAGCCAACCATTTACAGCGCAAAGCAGGAGGGTGAAAGCGAGGACCGTGGAACGAGAAATTTCGATATAGACAAGTCTCTCGAGGTAGTGGATGATGAAGGAGCCTGTGTAGGAGAGGGAAGGCGAATGTTTTGATCGGAGCCAGATCTCGAGATAGGTGAGGGGGCAGTACCAATTGGAAAACTGGAGCAAGAGAGCGAATGCGAAGCCAGAAAGGTGGAAAATCTTCGCTGCCTTGCTCTTCATTCCCCAGAAGGCGCCGAAAAGAAGAAAAAGAATCCAGAGGAAATGGATGAGGACGACGACGTCGGCGAGAATCTTGTAAACCATTTTCATCTTCGAATCTACCACAGGACGGCATCCTTTTGAAGAGAGCCTTTCCCACCCCGAGACCAGGGAATGCGACCCGAAGCAATCGCTCAACCGTGGAGATTCAATGGCCCGAACGTTTGTCCTCTGGACTTTTACGTAGCGATCGAATACACTGCTCGTTACGGGAGAGACGGGCAAGGAGGAGACGATGGGGAAGGGGGGATCAGCGGACGTGGTCATTTGCGGAGCGGGGATGGCTGGCATCTCTGCGGCTTATTACCTATCGGTGGGCCAAGGGGTGAAGGATGTCCTGATCGTGGACGAAGGTCCACCCCTCTCCTTGACCAGTGATAAATCGACTGAATGTTATCGAAACTTCTGGCCTGGACCTGGGGATGCTATGGTAAGCCTCATGAACCGAAGCATCGATCTTATGGAACAGTTGGCTCGAGAGAGCGGCAACCTCTTCCACCTCAGCAGGCGGGGATACCTCTACGTGACGGCGGACCCAAAGCGGATCCCGAATTTCAAACATGCTGCAGAAGAATCGGCTGGATTAGGAGCCGGGCCTGTCCGCTATCATACGGGTCAGCCCGGCGATCCGAATTACGTTCCTTCCTCGGAATCGAGCCTCGAAGCGAGTCCTTCGGGCATCGACCTGATTCTGGACACACGAATCATCCAGAAGCATTATCCCTACCTCTCGGAGAGGATCGTAGCGGCCCTTCACGCGAGACGATGTGGATGGCTTAGCGTCCAGCAGCTTGGAATGTACATGTTGGAACGGGCGAAAGAAAGAGGTGCGCAGTTGCGAAAGGGGAAGGTCATTGGTGTGGAGGTCTTCCATAACCGTGTGCACGCCGTTCGTCTTCAAAGGGATCGCTCTATCGACACAATTGCCACAGAGAATTTCGTCAATGCGGCGGGGCCCATGGTGAAGGAAGTGGGGAGGATGATTGGTATCGAACTTCCGGTTTTTTCTGAACTCCATTTAAAGATCTCCTTTAATGATTATCTGGGAGCAGTTCCCCGAGATGCCCCGATGTTGATCTGGAGCGACCCCATCCGCTTGCCGTGGAATGAGGAGGAGCGCACCATGCTTAACGACTCCGAAGAGACAAAAAAGCTCTTGGAGGAGCTTCCCCCCGGCGTTCATACACGCCCCGAAGGAGCGCCTCCGAGTACTGTTCTGCTTGGTCTCTGGGCCTACCACACGCCTCCCGTGGAACCCATCTTCCCGTTCCCGATCGACCCGCGCTATCCTGAAATGGTCCTTCGTGGACTGGAGACGATGATCCCCGGAATGAGAGGATATATTGATCGCCTGCCCAAGGCAGTCGTGGACGGAGGATATTACACAAAGACCCGTGAGAATAGGCCTCTCATCGGAAAGTTGCCAGTAGAGGGGGCTTATATCATAGGGGCGCTCTCAGGGTTCGGAGTCATGGCGAGCTGCGCGGCAGGGGAACTTCTGGCTGCTCATGTAACCCAAAGCCTATTGCCCCGGTACGCCCCCGCATTCTCCTTGGAACGGTATGAGAATCCGGAATATCGAAAGCTCCTCGAATCCTGGGTTGAATCCGGACAGCTTTAGGTATCTGAAAAAAAAGAGGGGATTTTCTGAGGAATAAAAAAGCCGGTCAAAGCGAGCAGGGGCAAAAGGAGGGTCGAGACGCTGAAAAAATGAATCGGGGGCTCAAAGGACTTGAGGAAAGAGTGATTGGTCAGGGGCTCTGTTCCGCTTGCGGCGCTTGCCTCTCCCTTTGCCCCTATCTGCGTTCATGGAAGGGAAGGGTGGTGAAACTCGACGATTGCAACCTGGAGGAAGGAAGATGTTTTGCCTACTGCCCCAGGACGGAGGTTGACCTCGAGGGCATCTATCGAACGATTTATGGTGGAGCCTACGAGGGGACTGAGATGGGTCCAGTGCGAAAGATCATGATGGGGAGGGCAAGAGATCCTCACTTTAAGAAACGGGGTCAAACCGGAGGGGTCGTCTCAGCACTCTTCGATTTTGCACTGAGAGAAGGTGTCATCCAGAAAGCGATCCTGACGGCCCGTGATGAGGAACTTCTTCCTTACGGAAGGATCGTTAAGAGACCGAAGGACGTTCTTCGTTGTGCCGGTTCGAGTTATGTCTCTGGCCCGACCTTGGAGGTCCTTAACAGAGGTCCCTGGGAGGGAGAGGAAAGGATTGGGATTGTCGGCCTCCCCTGCCAGGTTT
>FWPV01000782.1_pt1 | contig 34022 bp, 31 predicted proteins | sample 2228371 | NCBI WGS metagenome assembly FWPV01 (sample SAMEA103939776, study PRJEB20133) | metagenome
GGCGCCCGCCAGAATCACCAGCGCCGAACCCGCCTGCGCCGCTTCGTGAAAGGTACGCTCCAGCAGCAAGGTGGGCGTGCCTGCGCCATCCAGCGCGTAACGGTGAGCCGAAGCGGCAATCACGCCATCCTGCGCGCCGCCCACAATCAACACCGGCACAGCGGGCAAACGAAGCACGGTGGCAGGCGCAAAACCGAGCAGGGTGCTCGCGCCCGAATGTGCGCCATAAGCAAACGCGCCAACCACCTGCGGAAACCAGTCTGGGTTAGCGTTCAGCAGCGCCATCGTCCCGCCCGCCGAATGCCCGCCCAGCACCACTTTCTGCAAATCCAGCAGCCCGGCCAAAACGGTGCTCTCATTAACGCGCGCCAGTTCGTCCAGAATAGCAGGCAGCGCCGAAGCGGATGGCCCCGTGCCGTACGTATCGGGTTTGATAAAGTGCAGGTCCATGCCCGGCGTCAGGCTGACCGAGCCGGGGAAATCCTCCGCAACCCACGCAAAGAGCGTAACCACAAAGCCGCGCCGCGCCAGTTCCACCGCCAGCCAGGCATAGGCGGCCATATCCACATTGACGCCAGGAAAAAAGACCACCACGGGGTAAGGCGCGCCGCGGGCATCGGCCGCAATCACGCCCGTGTTGCGGCCGATGCCCGTATCGCCAAAAACAGCCGGGTAAAACACCTTGAGCGTCAGGGTGTCATACGGCGCGGGCGCGCCGGGTACGCGGGCAGAACGAAAAAATGCGCGGATCATCTTTTACCTTGAACCGCAAAGCCCGCAAAGTACGCGAAGAATCTAATAAAAACTGTGCTGCTTTGCGACCTTGGCGGTTAATTCCCTATGGGCGCGGGTTCACCCGGTCGCCGCCCCATAGTCCGCGCACCAGCCTGTCGGACATGTCTTTGCCAAACAACTGCTCACCTACCACGTTGGCCGGGTCGCGCTCGGCAATCGCGCGGCGAATGTGCAAATCGCGCGCCGCGAGGTCCGGGCGCGCCTCTGGCAGGGTCGGTTCGGCCGCGTTCACGTTGCGCAAAAAGCCATCGAACATCCAGTGCGCCAGGTCGCGGATTTCCGCCACCGCCTGGTCGGATGGCGTGGTGAGAAAGACAAACCCGGTAGGCGAAACCGACTGGCGCATATACACATCGCGGCTGATGAACGGGCGGTAGTTCGGGTTATCCTGCACGGCGCGCCAGCGTTCGTTCACCGGCTGGTAGTAGCGGTCCAGGTAATCCAGGTCCACCATCAGGTCTACACGCGGGATGTAATCGAAATAAAAGAAAATATCGGGCATGGTGCCCATGGCCATGCCAAAATGCGGCGCGTTCACTTGCGGCCCCAGCCAGACGGTAAAGTGCATGTTGGTAAAGCTGTGCCTGGGATTGCCAATGTGCGAGTGCACCAGCCAGTCAATTTCTGGGCCGCTAAAAGCGTTCAGCGAACCGCGCGCCTCGCCATTCAGCGAGGTATATTCCGCAAACGGGGCGGTTGAGGCATCGGGGGTCAGTTCAAAACGCGCGCTCAGTTTTTTGCTCAGTTCGCGCGTAATGTCCCACAACTTGCCAAACCAGCCGGTGCTTTCCACATTGGGCTGGGCTGCCAAAAGTTCAACGAGCGATTGGGTTGAGGCCATGGTATCTCCTATTCAGGTTTCAGGTGATAAAACGCAACGCGCGTCAGCGCCTGGTCGGTAAACCACTTGCGCAAACCCAACAGGCTGCCGGTGTCTGCGTCCAAAACTTCCATCATTTCAAGGATTGTCTCCGTCCCGGCGGCCAATTCGGCTTTCAGCATGGGGCCGGTTTGTTTGGAGAAACCGGAAAGCGCGCCGCTGCTCAGGCGGCAGATTCCGCGCTGCGGGGCGGGGGCAAACGCCCAGGCCCCGCCCTCCGATTCTTCCCACCCGCCGCCGGTGTACCGTCTCGAAAAAGCGGATTCGCCTTCCGGGCTGCCGTCGGCTTTCAGGCTGCGCAGTGTGCCGCGCCAGCGATCGCTCAACTGCTCGGGGCGGGTTGCCGCGCCAAAAACGGGATATTGCCCGCCGGAAACATCCTCGCTGACCGCCACGCCCACGATATTGGCCTGCACAGCACCGGCAGTGTGAAACACGCCGCCGGTCAGTTGGCGCTGCGGGTTGACCAGCATGGAAAACGAGGTGAAGTTGAAACCCAGGCGCGGCCACAGTCCGCGCCCGGTCAGCACGCCCTCGCCCCAGGTCAGCCCCATGCCAATCACATCGGGTCCCAGGTAGCGGCGCGCGCGCCCATCCAGGCTGAGGTCGAAGACCCACGCGCCGCCAAAGCGCGCCAGGGCATGGGCCTGCAGCGCGGAGTCGGGGCTGCAGGTTTGCGTCACGCGAATGCGCCCATCTGCCAGGGTGTGCAATACGCGGCGCTGATGGTTGATGCCCGCAAAAGAGCCATCCGGATTGTAAACGTACTCGCTCACCAGCCAAGCGCCCAGAAAAGACATGCTCAGGCTGGCTCGAAGCGCAAAATGCCAAACTGCGCGCCAATGCGCTGCCCGCCGCGATACCAGAGGTGCACCACCACCTTCTGGTCGCCTTCATGGGTCACCACCTCGCGCCGCCAAACGCGCAGCGCCGGGCGCAAGTGCTGAAAGTGCCCGCTCAGGGCCCGTCCGCCGCACAGGTTATACGAACCAACCACCTCGCCGGGGGCAGACCAGGCCTGGTAGCCGTTGGTGGTCAGTTCAACGGTGGCAGGCTGCGGGTCGAACGCCGCGCCAGTGATGGTCATCTCCAGGCGGTTGGCGGCCGGGGCAATTGATTCGGCGTATTCAACAGCGGGCATCTCCTGCATGGCTTCATCCAGCACAGAAAGCGTGCCCCGCCAAACGCCCTGGCGGTGCAGTAAGATCTCGCCGCGTCCGGCAGTGGGGTCGCTGGCAAAGTCGAAGGCGCTGCCGTTGACCAGGCCGGGAATGCCCTCGAAGGCGTCATCTACGCGGACGTTTTCGCCAACCACGGTGTAGATGAGTTGGTCGCCGCGCGAGAGCTGCGCCATGCTTACCTGGCGCTGGCCATCGGGCAGCACCATGAGGAAGAAGCGCTGGCTAAAGCCAGTGGCCGCCCAATAGGAGTTGGAATCGACCAGAGTGTCGCTGAGCGGTTCGGCGTAGCCCACGTTGACCGGTCCCTGGTACAGGCGCTCGGTTTTGCGGTCTTCGATGAAGTAGTGCCCGGCAAACTTGAACGGGCCGATGAACGACAAATCAATGCGGATGCGGTCGGGCGCGACCTGCTGCACATTGCGGCGGTCGGTGCCGTTGCCTGCAAAGCGCCCTTCGCCGGTGTAAACTTCGGCGCTGCCGGCCCATTTGCCTGCGGCTTGGGTAAATCCGTGGGTGCGAGTCATGGGAGGTTAGGAGTAAGGAGTGAGGAGTAAGGGGCGAAGTTATGCAGCAACGAGGCGGTAGGTTTGCGTGGTTTTGGGCGTGGAGTCGAAGAGCAAACGCAGGTCGGCGCCGGGCGGCTGGGGGGCAATGTAGCGCCCCTGCACGCTGATTTCAAGCGCATCGTCAGAGAACGGGAAGGGGTGAAGGGTGTATGCGCCATCGGCGCGGGGGGTAATGGTGAGGGTATGGTCGTTGCCGCGGCCATCGGGCACGTTCAAAAAGCGGGCTTCGGTGCGTTTTTCGGCGCAGTTCATGTGAAAGTAGAGCGCCAGCGTGTCGAAAAACTGGAGCAGTTTGTAGTTGGTAAACAGGGCATCGTCCTGCACCCAGGGCGCGGTTTGGGGGTCAGCGACCAGCACATCCTTCAGGCGCTGCTGGCGGTCCAACTCGGCGGAGAGCATCGCTTCGGCAGACGCCCTGTGCGCATCGGCAATTTTGTCTATGAAGATAAAATCGGACAGCCCATAGCGCCCGTTGAACAGCCCGTAAGTGTGCATGGATGAGAGCAAGCCGCAATAGGCGTGATGCGCTTCGTTGAAGTCGGGCGAGCCTTTGCTGGTTTGGATGAGATACGGTAATGGGGTTTGGGTAAGGTGATGCGGCAGCCCGGTGGCAGGTGATTGTTCGCGCAGGGCATCTACCGGCTGCCAGCCTTCGTCGTGATGCTCAACGATGTAAATTACCAGGTCGCGCGGGTGCGGCGGATTGAAGCGTTCGTTGCCAAATGCGCGCGCCAGCTGGCCGCACGTGCGGGTGTGGTCGGGCTGTTCGATGACGAAGTGGGGTTGGCCTTCGGGCGCGGTTTGGACAATCATGGCTGCACCACGCGTACAAAATCTTGAATCTGGAAGATGAGGGTTTTACCGTCGCGCACCTTGTGGGTGATGATGCGGCGGTTGTTAGGGTCGAGGAAGTAGTGGTTGTTGTACACGGTAGATTTAGAGACCTGGCTTTCGATGGTGAAGACATAGTTGTAGGGGGTCAGTTCTGTGCCGTGCAGTTGCACCATCTCGTTGCCGCCAGAGCAGAATTTGCCATCTACGGTAATGTCGGTGTGATAGACGGCCGGGCCGTAACCATACAGGTTTTCGAAATCCTCGTGCAAATGCCAGGTGTTGTCGTCCAGCCAGTACACGTCCATGTGCACGGCCGAAGCCTCGATAAAGTTGCCCTTCTCGTCGAAGGTTTTGCACAAGCCCTCCCAGCGCCCCATAAAGCACTGATACGGGCGGGTGGATTTCGGGTCGCCGTAGTTTTTCTCGGTCATGGAGTCTGCTCCTGAAAGATTTTTCACCACAAAGGCGCAGAGCGCGCAGAGTTTTTTGTGTACACACCCGGCGTCTTTTGCGTATTGACGGCAAGACTAAATGTTCAACTGGAACTTGAAGCGGTCGCCGCGGTAGTTGGCGCGCAAAAATTCAAGCGGGCAACCCTCCGCGTCGGAATACACGACCTGAATGGAAAGTATCGGCTCGCCGGGGCGCAGGCGTAGCAGCCCGGCCTCGGTACTGCCGACAGGCAGGGCCTGAATGGTACGCTGAATGCGAATGCCGGGGCGGTCGGGCAGGCTGCGCAGGTAGTCGCGCAAGTCTTCATCGCTGGCGCTGGCGGGGTCGAACCCGGCCAGCGAACAATTGGCCAGGGCGACAAAATGGCGGCCAATCGGCTCGCCGTTGGCGCGTAGCAGCAGTTCCACAATGTAGATTTTTTCATCGGGGGCAATGCCCAGCGCTTCTTGCACCTGTGGGTAAGGCACATCGAAGCGGCGGCTCAAAAACTGCCATTCCGGTTCAATGCCCTGCTGACGCATGAGCGCGGTAATGCTGATGCGCCGCATGGGATCGTGGACAATTTCACGCGCGGCGACAAACGTCCCCTGCCCGCGATGACGGGTAAAGCGCCCCTCAAAGGTCAGTTCGGCCAGGGCCTGGCGCACCGTAGTGCGGCTGAGCCCGTAGGTTTCTTGCAATTCCTGTTCGCTGGGCACCAGGTCGCCTGGTTTCCATTCGCCGCTTTCCAGTTTTTCCAGCATCAATTGTTTGAGTTGGTAGTAAAGCGGAACGGGAGATTCTCGGTCAATGACGGTCATAGCGTTGCACTTTCAGAAACAAATGTTATAATGTTATAACAATAATACTTCTGTTCAATGCGCTTGTCAAGCACAAGGAGAATGTATGCCGCAATTCGACCTCATTATAAAAAATGTCAGGCTGGTACGCCCCAACCAGACCGGCGTAGAAAGCGCAGATATTGGCATCAAAGACGGGCGTTTTGCCCGCATTGCGCCGCACATCGAAGCCAGCGAAGCAGCCCAGATTTACGACGGGCGCGGGCTGCTGGCTTTCCCCGGCCTGGTGGATGCGCACATGCACGTCGGCATCTATCAGCCGCTGGGCCAGGATGCCGTCACCGAAAGCAAGGCCGCGGCCATGGGCGGCGTGACCAGCGCGCTGACATACTTTCGCACCGGCGAGTATTATCTCAACAAGGGCGGCCCATACCGCGACTTTTTCCCCGAAGTGCTGGACATCTCGCGCGGGCGCTACTGGGTGGACTATGGCTATCACCTGGCGCCCATCAATCGCGGTCACATCAACGAAATGCCCCACCTGCTTGAACAGCACGGCGTGTCATCGTTCAAAATATTTATGTTCTATGGTGGGCATGGGCTGCATGGGCGTTCGGACAAACAGCACAACTTTCTGATGCTGGCCGATGACGAACGCTATGACTTTGCGCACTTCGAGTTCATCATGCGCAAACTGAGCGAAATGCTGCAAACCCACCCCGCCCAGGCCGAATACATCTCGCTCAGCCTGCACTGCGAAATTGCCGACATCCTCAACGCGTACACCGCCATGGTCGAGCGCGATGGCAAACTGCAAGGGCTGCCCGCTTACAGCGCCGCGCGCCCGCCGCACAGCGAAGGGCTGGCCGTGTTCATCGCCGCGTACCTGGCCTATGAAACGCAGTGCGCCAACATCAACCTGCTGCACCTCACCTCGCGCAAGGCGCTCGAAGCCGCCCTGATGATGCGCGACCTGTTCCCACACATCAACTTCCGGCGCGAAGTGACCATCGGCCACCTGCTGCTGGATACCGACTCGCCAAATGGCGTGCTGGCCAAGGTCAACCCGCCTATTCGTCCGCGCGCCGATGTTGAATACCTGTGGGAGCGCCTGCTGGCCGGGGATGTGGACTGGGTAGTCAGCGACCATGCCTGCTGCCGCACCGAAATCAAGTACAACGCCGAGCACCCAGAGGACATCTGGATGGCTAAATCGGGCTTTGGCGGCACGGAATATCTGCTCTCTGGGCTGTACAGCGAGGGCGTGCGGCGCGGGCTGTCGCTCAACCGCATGGCAGAACTGGTCAGCTGGAACCCGGCCCGGCGCTTCGGCTTGCTCTCGAAAGGCGATATCGCCGAGGGTTACGACGCCGACCTGGCGCTCTTTGACCCCAACGAAACCTTCACCGTGCGCGCCGCCGAATCAGAGTCCGGGCAGGGGTACACGCCCTTCGAGGGGCATGAACTGACCGGACGGGTCAAAGTCACTTTTTTGCGCGGGCAGAAGATTTACGAAAACGGGCAAATTATCGGCCCGGCCAACGGCCAATACCTGAGGCGCCCAACCCAATAACATGTCAATCGCAAGGAGCAACCCATGACCGAAAAACTGACCGGCGCGCTGCTCGTGGAGCGCATGACCGCCTGCGAAATTGAAATTGCCCGCCGCGTAGAAAGCGTGCTGCCCGCCCTGCGCGCCCGCGCCGAACAAGCCGATGCCAGCGGGGAGTTCCCCCTGGAAAACATCGCCATTCTGCGCGCAGCCGGGCTGTTTGGGCTGATTGTCCCCAAAGAATACGGCGGGCTGGGCGGCGGACTGCGCGACCTGGCCGCGGCCGCCTTTGCCCTGGGCACAGCCTGCCCCTCTACCGCGCTCACTTTTTTCTTTCACTGCTCATCGGCATCGCGCGGGCTGTTGGGGCTAGAGGCCATCGAAGCCGGGCTGTTCACTGACCCGGACGAAGCCGCACAGGTACGCGCCTTTGCAGAAAAGCTGCTCACCAAAATGGGGCGCGAGGGCAAGTTCCTGGCCAATTTTGCCAGCGAAGAGGCAAAATCTACCAACAGCGCGGTGCTCATTTCGACCGAAGCAGCACCCACCGCAGGCGGTTGGCTGCTCAACGGCGTCAAATCGTTTGGCTGCTCTACCGGCGTCGCCGATGAATACCTGGTGCAGGCCAAAATTCAGGGCGCAGCCGACCTGAACGGCATGGCCATCTTCTTTGTGCCGCGCGATGCGCCGGGCGTTTCGGAGCGCACGCACTGGGACTCGATCGGCATGCGCGCCACCGCCACGCACGGAATCATCCTCAAGGACGTATTCGTCCCGGCCGAAGACGCCATGACCGTGCCGGGCGCATTTCTCAAAATGATGCAGATGAGCCGCGGCAGTTATGTGGGCAATCAACTGGCAGTGGCGGCTGTGTACCTGGGCATTGCCCAAAGCGTGTACGACTACGCCATCCAGTTCCTTAGCGGGTTGAAATTTCAGGACACAGGCAAACTCATCGCCGCCGAAAGCGCCTTTCACCAGGAATTGATTGGCCACATGGCCGTTGATCTCGAAACCGGCTTCCTGTGGACGCGCCGCCAACTGGAACTGGAGACAGCCGACCCGCCGCTGCTGCCCAAAGCCGAGGTGGTCAGGCGCTGGCGGTTGTGCAAAGGCGTGGTGTGCGAATCAGCCCATCGTGTGGCCGTCAATGCCCTCAAAGCCTGCGGCACCAGCAACACCGGGAATCATGGCGTCATTGGGCGCGGCTTGCGCGACCTGAGCATGGGACTGGTGCAGGCCTTTCCGGCCGAACGCGGGCGCATCGAAGCAGCCAAAGCCATTGTGGCCGATTCGGCCCAGGCGCAGTTTGCAGTGGCCGCCAAATGAGCACGCCCAGCCTGCTTTGCTTCCCGCCCGGCTCGGTGGGCCACGCCCTAACGCTCATGCGCGGGGTATGGCACGACCACATCGAAACCTTTCACCTGGATGGCTCGCCCCTGCCGCACGACCCGTGGGCCGGCGCGCCAGGCGATACGCCCTTCGACAACCTGGTTTACATTGACTTCGACGGCGTCACCTACCGGCAAACCAACGTCACCTTTGCCGGGCGGCCGTTCCATGCCCGTTCGTTCACAGCAACGCTAAAAGAGGGCGTATTGTACTTCGACAAACTTGGTCCCGAAGCCCCGCAGCACATTGGCATCTCTGGCGGGCCGGGGGTGCTGTGGTTTCTATCCGAACGCAACACCGAAGACGGACTGTTCCGTTACAGCGAACCCGACTGCATCACGCTGGATGGCTACAACCGGCGTACCCGCATGACGGTCTTATACCGCAACGGCGTGGCCGTGCGCACCCTGACGGCGCGCGGCGTCAAAATTGCGCCCACGGCCGCACGGCGCGTGGACTTCGACCCACGCGGCGCAGATGGGCCAGTGCACGATGTGCGCAGCGTGACCAAAGTTTACATGAAAAACAGCCAGTAAAGTTACACGCAATTCTTCATCCCCCGCCGAGAAGGAGCCCCCATGTCATTCCCGCAAATCACCCCGCCCGCGCTTGACGAAGTGCAAAAGCATTTTGTGCTCTTCGATTACATCGAAGGCCAGCGCCTTGCCCCCAGCCTGCCGCTCGATGCCTGGGTAAGCAACCCCAGCACCGGCGAACGCATCGCCCCGCAGATGGCCACCTCGCCAGAAAACATCGCGCGCGCCCTGGACGCCGCCCAGCGCCTGCACCAATCGGGCGTGTGGGCCAACACCCCGCCCGAACAACGCGCCGACATCCTGGATGCGGCCGCCAACCACCTGATGGCCATGACGCCCATGATTGCCGCCGTAGAATCAGTCAACACAGGCATCGCGTTCAGCACCACCAGTTTCGTCAATGCGATTGTCTGGCTGGCTTTCAAGGCGGCGGCGGGCGTGCTGCGCAGCGGCTATACCCTGAGCAAAGTACCCGGCCCGCACGGCGAGGTGGAAATTTTGCGCAAACCGCTGGGCGTGGCTGTGGCCATCGTGCCGTGGAATTCCCCGGCTGCGCTGGCCGCACACAAGGTGGCCAACGCCCTGGCCGCCGGCTGCCCGGTCATCCTCAAACCGACCGAGTGGGCCCCTTATTCGTGCCTGTTCCTGGCAGAAGGGCTGGAAGCGGCCGGGCTGCCAGCGGGCCTGTTCCAAATTGTGCATGGCGGCGCGGCGGTGGGGCAGCGCCTGGTGAGCGACCCGCGCGTGCGGGCGGTTTCGTTTACGGGCGGCTTGCAGGGCGGGCGCGCGGTTGCGGCCGCCTGCGCAGCAGATTTCAAATCGCTGCAGTTGGAATTGGGCGGCAACAACGCCATGGTGGTGCTGGAAGACGCCGATGTGGACAAAACGGCCGATGGCATTGTAGCCGGGCTGACCACGCTCAATGGGCAGTGGTGCCGCGCCCTGGGGCGGCTGATTGTGCACGAATCGCTGCAGGCGCAGGTTGTAGAGGCGGCGCTGGATAAATTCCAAAGCATTCGGGCAGGCGATGCGCTCTCGCCCGAAACGCAATTGGGCCCGCTGGCCAACGAAGCCCACAAAGCGCGCATCGAAGCGGCCATCGCTGCCTTGCAGGCGAGGGGCGGGCAGGTGCATCAATCCACGCCCACGCCCCAAAGCGGCTATTTCCTGCCGCCCACGCTCATTACAGGCGTGCGACCAGAGGACGCCCTGGAAGAAATTTTTGGCCCGGTGGCAACGGTGCATCCCTTCGGCACAGAGGAAGAAGCGCTCTTCCTGGCCAACCAGACGCCTTACGGGCTGGGCGGGTATGTGTACGGCGCAGATGAAGTCCGCGCCTTGCACATCGCGCGCCAGATGAACACCGGCGGCGTAAAAGTGAACGGCGTCAGCCTGCTGGAGCTCAACGTGGATGCGCCGCGCCCGGCATGGGGTCTGAGCGGCTTCGGCGAAGAAGGCACGCTGGAGACGTTCGATGTGTTCTGTGGAAAGAGCGTAGTGGGGATAGCGGGGAAGTAAGTAACGTCAGTTCGGCATAACCGTCCCGAAGGCTGTTTTGTTTCCCGCATCGCGCGTGAAGGGAAGCCTTCGGGACGTTAAAAAGGCTGCCCCGAATTCAGGCTAAAGCGGTATGCTCCCTAGGCTTCATTCTGCCAGGGAGCATTTTCATCAGGGACTTATGCGTCGGTCAGCACGCCTCTGAGCAGCCACCAGGGGCGGTTGTCGAGCAGGTGGGTCTTTTGCGAAATGACCTTGTTGGCGGCCTGCGCGGGGTAAATTTCGGCGCGGGTGAGCCCCGGCGAAAGGCTGGCGCGGGTGACCAGCGGATAGTTGATGTTGCCGTCGAAATCTTTCTGCCACTGCGTCCAGAGCGTGAAGTCTTTATCGAGCGCCAGGATGAGGCTGGCTCCTGCTTCGGAGGGCAGGCTGGCAGCCACCACGTTCATGCGGTTTTCGGCGGCGCGCTCCAGCAGGCCGGTTTCGGTTTCCCAGCGTTCGAGAATTTGGGTTGGCGCGGCGACTACATCCACACCTTGCAGGGCGGCCAGGCGGAAGACTTCGGGGTAAATGACGTCGCCGCCAACGACAAGCGCCAGCCGCCCCCAGGGCAGGTCAATTACGCCCAGGGCGTCGCCCAGGCGCGCAGCCCAGGGATGCCGCCCGCAGGTATGCAACTGCAACTGACGGTGCAGCATGCCCCCCGCGCCAATCAGCACGCCGAGATGCGCATCGGCTTCGCGCAGCGAGGCAGCCACAACACAGTCTGCGCCGCGCAGGGCGGACTGAATCGCTGCAACATGCTCAGCGGTGATGGACAGTTCGGGCAGAACGAGCAGTTGAACACCCGACTGCGCCGCAGACTGGACAGCGCGGAGGATTTCATCCAGATTTGGGCTGGCGGGTTGATACACGGCTGCGGCAATCCGCTCGGCGGCGGGGTGGGGCGGCCGTGGAGACGGGGCGCAGGCCAGGGGGGCGTACAGTGGGGGGCGGCGGGCGGCCAGGATGTCGGTGCCGTCGGGGCGCAGTTTACACTCCGCCTGGGCGACATCAATATCCGCAAAAATGACCGCTTCGCCGGTTTTGGGGGCTTTGGCCAGTACGGCGCCATCGGGCGCGAGGATCTGGCTTTCGCCTGCCCCGGCAATGGCTTGGGCAGGGATCTTGAGCCACTCGGCGACGGATTGGGCCAGGGCAGGCGGCACCAGCCCGCCCACCTTGTTGGCCGCCACCACATAGACCTTGTTTTCACCCGCGCGGACAGGGATGTGCAGCGAGGCTTCGTCGTGAGCGAAGGAGTTGAGGCTGTTGAGCAAAATGTGCGCGCCGCGCACGGCCAGGGCGCGGGCGGGCTCAGGGATGACGCCATCCATGCAGGAGTACATGCCGAGGTTGCCAAAGGGCGTCTGGACAATTTGGGCTGGTTCGAGCGCAGGCTCGAGGAAGTTGTTTTCGTTGCCCATCAAAATTTGTTTGTCGGTGACGGCAGCGCGGTTGCCCTGCGGGTCGAAGAGGATGTTCGCGCCGGTAACGCGTGGAAATTCGCGCCGCAGGGTAACGTTGACCTTGATGTAGCAACCATGCTGACGGGCCCGCCCGGCAATGGCGTTGAGAAAATCGCCATCCAGGTCGAGCGAGACGCGCCAGCAGTGCTCGGCATGGCTAAACCAGAGGATGTGATTGATAAATTCGGGGGTGACGATGATGTGCGGGTGGTATTGGGCGGCGGCGTCTATCATGCGCAGGACGGTGGCCAGGTTGGCCTGCACATCTTCGGTGACGGCAAATTGAACAGCGGAGACGCGCACAATGGACATGGCTATTTTTCCGGTAAAAAGGCTTGCGCGGCGGCAAAGACAAGCGATTGAGCTGCCACCAGAATCATTTGCATGCCGCGCGCTACCTGACGCGCCGCATCGGCGCGGGTAGCAGCAGTGATGCCAGCGGCCACGCCGTGCTGGCGGCAAACCGACACGACCTGGTCTATCAGCGTTTGTACTTCAGGATGGTTGGAGCCGTCTGGAAAGCCCATGACGAGCGAGAGGTCGCGCGGGCCAATCAGACATACATCTACGCCGGGGGTGGCGAGCATCTCTGGCAGGTGCGCCAGCAAGCGGGGATCTTCAAATTGGGGAATGACCAGCGTGTGGGCATTGGAAAATTCGATGTATTCTGGCGCGGTTGCGCCGGTGTAGGCGCTGTAGGCCGAAGCGCGCGAGATGCCTAATCCGCGGCGGCCCTGCGGGGGATATTTGATGGCTTCGACCAGCATTTTCACCTCGGCGGGCGATTCGAGACCGGGCATCATTACGCCCATCATGCCGGCATCCAGGTATTGCAGAACCAGTTTGGGGTCTTTGGGCCCGATGCGCACCAGGGGGGTGATGCCGGTGCGCTCGCAGGCGCGAATGACGTTGACCGCCTGGGCCGGGTCCACCAGTCCGTGTTCGGCGTCGAGCATGTAGTAGTCAAAACCGGCAATGCCGCACAGTTCGGCAAATTGCGGGTCGTCGGAGGTGGCAATGACGCCGTAAACGGGCTGTCCGGATTGGAGTTTGGATTTGGTTCGGTTGGGTTGGAGGAGCATAGGGTTTTGAAAGTGAAAAGTGAGGAGTGAGGGGGTTAGAGGGGCGGCAGATTCCAGAGCATGAGGCCGGTAGCGGGGTGCAGGGCGCGGTGGACAGGGTTGCCATCGTAGGCGGTGAGGGTAAATTCGACGGCAAAGGCTACGGCGCGGGCCGCATGCCCTGCCAGGACGACGATCCCTTGAGGGGCGGCGGGGTCTTGATAGGCAACGGTCAGGTGCAGGTGCACATGCGGATTTCCATCCAGCAGGGCAATCGTGCCGTGTCCGGCGACAATTTCCAGCGGGCGGGTAATCACCAGGGGCGGCTTGCGCTGCTGACTGTTGAAGTCGAAGGCGCGGAATTCCACCTCGCGCAGGCCGCCCAGCAGGTCTAGCGTGGCGGTCTGGATGTGGTGCGCAGCGGCGGCTTCACGCAGGGCGGCGTGCAGGTCTACGTTGCCAGTCAGCGTGCCCATAAAGACGCGGGTGGCTTGCGGATTGACGTGTTGGAGGGTGGTGGGCATGGGCGTGGAAGGTGAAGAGTAAGAGTGAGGAGTGAGGAGGGAGGAACTAGATGATGCCGGTTTGTTTGAGGGCTTGCAGGTCTTGAGGGGTCAGCCCCAGGGCGGTGTAAACCTCTTCGTTGTGCTGTCCCAGCAGCGGCGGCGGGGAGAAGGTGTCTTCATGCGTTTCGGAGAGTTTGATTGGGTTGCCGGGCATGCGCACTGCGCCGCCCAGCGGGTGCTGAACCTGGACAATCATGTTGCGGGCCAACACTTGCGGGTCACGCACGGCCTGGGCCAGGTTATACACCGGCGCGCAGGGAATGCGCGCCGATTGCAGGCGTTCCAGCCAGTATGCCTGGGTGTTGGTGCTAAAAATCTCGTTCAGGCGGCGGTTGATGTGTTCTTTGTTCTTCAGGCGGCCGGGCTGGTATTTGTTTTCTTCGGTGTTCAGGTCATTGGCAGGGATGACGGTGAGCAGGGCTTCCCAAAAGTTATCGGCAATGATGGCGATGATGATGTAACCATCTGAACACTGAAAGGTGTCATACGGCACGTGAACGAAGTGACCGTTGCCCAGTTTATCAGGAATGAGGCCAGAGAGGAAGTGCATGGTGGCCATGTAATTGAGCAGGCTGATTTGGGCATCCAGCATGGAAATATCTACATGCTGACCGCGCCCGGTAACATGCCGGGCCTGAAGCGCCGCCAGCACCCCAATCACGGCCATCAAGCCGCCCGCCAGGTCGCCGATGGGGATGCCGGAGCGGGTGGGCGGGTCGCCCGGCTGGCCGGTGATGCTCATGCCGCCGCCCATAGCCTGGGCAACCATGTCAAAAGCGGTGCGGTCTTTGCCCGGGCCGGTTTCGCCAAAACCGGTCACTGTGCAGGTGATGATGCGTGGGTTGACGGCGCTCAGGTGGGGGTAATCAATTTTCAGGCGGGTGGTTACCCCGGCGCTAAAGTTGCTCAACACCACATCGGCGGTTTTGACCAGTTGGTAAAAAATCTCCAGCCCTTTTTCAGTCTTGAGGTCGAGGGTGATGCTCTTTTTATTGCGGTTGAGGGTCATGAAGTAAGCGCCAAAGCCATGAAGGCTGTTGGCGGGGTCGCGCTCCAGCAGGCGGCGCGTCCCTTCGCCCGTGCCGGGCGGCTCAACTTTGATGGATTCAGCGCCCAGGTCGGCCAGAATCATGCCGGCGTAGGGGCCAGAGAGCATGTGGGTCAGGTCAAGGATGCGGATGTTGGAGAGGGCTTTCATAGTGATGTCTTTGAGGAATGTGTTGGAGGAAATACGGAATATCGCGTATTGTGGTTTGCGTAGAGGTTAGATGGATTGGAGATAGGACATAACTTGCGCTTTCGACACTACGTCGCCATATTTGCTGTTGATGTCGAAGAGGTTGGCTTCGTGCGGGGCAGGGTGACGGTCGGCGACGCATTCACGCGGGACAATGACGCGGAATCCGTACTGCATTCCGTCCACAGCCGAGGCGCGGATGCAGCCTGAGGTGCTGCAGCCAGTCAGGATAACGGTATCTACGCTCAGGCTGGTGAGCGCGGCCGCAAGCGGCGTGCCAAAGAAGGCGCTGGCGTATTGCTTGATGAGGATGACATCCTGAGGGGCAGGCGGCAGTTCGGGGACAATTTCGGCCAGGGGTTCGCCCTCCACCAGGGTTTTGAGCACCGGCACTTTTTGGACGAAGATGCCGCCATCGCGAAAATTGCGGTTGTAGAGCACCCTGGTGTAAAAGACGGGAACATTTTTGCGGCGGGCCAGGGCCAGCAGGTCTACGGTCTCGTGCACGGCAGTGACCACATCCGGCGCGTAGAGCGGCGCGCCGGGGGTGGTGTAGGCTTTGATGAAATCTATCACCAGTACGGCCGGACGGCTGCCAAAGCCAATGCGGCCATCAAAAACGCCTGCGTAGTTGGAGGAGAGATCGGTCATAGGATGAGGAGTGAGGAGTGAGAAGGTTTAGGCAGCGTGGAGACGAACGTCCCAGTGCTGGTTGCCCTGCTGCCAGGTGTAGCGGGTGAGCAATCCGCTGGCGTTTACCCAAAAACGGGCGTCCTCATCGTATTGCTCGCCCAGGTACTGGTACAGGTCGGCATCCGGGTGGCGCGCCAGCAACACGGCGCGGCGGGTATCGAAGTGCGGCATGAGCAGCCGACCGGTTTGGGCCGGGTTGAACAGCCAGGGGACAAGCACCAGAGCAGGAGCGTTGAATTGGGCCAGGCGCAGGATGACCGCGCCCATAAAGACGCGCAGCAACGGGGCGGCAATAAAAACGGAGGAGAGACTCACCTGATGCTGGATGGTACGCCCGTTTTGCGTGCGCTGGAGGTGAATCGCTTGCTCTTGCAGGGCGTAGTCCGCCTGGATGTCGTCTGCGTCGGTGCGATAGCGCACGTCGAATTGGGTCAGGTGGCCGTCGGTTTCAACGGCGTGCACGCTCAGGGTGGTTCCGCTGGCGAGGCGCTGCGAGCGGATGATGCGGCCAGGGGGCGCGGGGGAAATTTCCCAGGTTTCGGCAATGTCAGCGCGTTTTCCATTGCAATAATACACGTACTGACCGCGCATCAGCGTCCAAAGGCACGGTTGAGGGCGTAACCGGCGTATGCAAAAAAGCCGTTGCTGACGGTATTGATGAGTTGCTGCGTCCACTGCATGGATTCGGTGCGGTCGCCGGTGCGGGCCAGCCCCTGCAAGGCCAGGATGGCCACGATGTTGAGGATGAGCAGCACCGCAACAAGACGCTGCTTTTGCTCGAAGGATTGACGGATGGCCGCGCCGCTAAGGGTAAAGTTGGCGATGGTGGTAAGCCCCAGCAGGATAAAGAACCAGGTGCGCGAATCGGGTTGGGCGCTTTTGAGGTAAAAGGCAATGCCCCAATGGGCAGCGATGATGCTAAGCGGAATGAGCCAGGCATGGGGCGCAACGGGTTTGCCCGCATGCACGCGCCGGGCGGTAATGAAGGACCAGGCCAACAGCGTGAACCCTGCGCTCATGGTAAAGAAAAGTTGCTGGTCGGTCCAGACCAGGTTGTTGCCTGTGACGGCCAGGTTGAGTTTCCAGGCGGCTTTGGCGCCGCCGCCCAGCATGGTGAGCCAGGCGCCAAGCAGGGCAAACCACTTAAGAACGCCCCGTCCGCCAGACATTTTATCGGACAGTTCGGCCAGGTAGAACAGTCCAATAGCAGAAAGCGCTACGGGCATAAAGTCTTGCAGGGCAAGGGCAACAGTGTACGTTTCAGGCTGGTTCATGTCTGGCTTCTCGCTTTCGGGTTAGGAAAAAAATATTTTTGCGCAGTAAGAACACACCCAATGCCGAGCGCTGCTTCTCCGAAGTTGGCAATAAATGTGCGGTCACCCGTGCCAACTGCCGCAGCAGTGAACATCACCAGCGCGCCCAACGCCAGCCATTGCCAGCCGGTTTTGCGCCACAAGAAAATGCCCATAACGACCAGCGCGATAATGGTGAGTATGGAGGGGATGGGCGGGCCTTTGGCGGCCACATTGGTATAGCGAAACGTATCTGCCAGCACGCGCGGGGCAAGTTCCAGACTGATCATATCCTTGTAAATGCCCAGACCCACCAGGGCTGTGGTAAACAGGCAGACAAGCACATGCCAGGTTTTCCCTTGCGCCCAGCCCAGCCCGGCATGGCGCAGCACGCCAAATGCAAAGATGGCCAGCAGCGGTGTTCCCAGGGCATGCCCGGCAAAACGCCCGGCATTGAGGGTTTTGAGCAAATCCCCTTCACCAATAAATGCCCCCAGCGCAATGATGAGGTTATCGTATGCCAGCCCAACCAGCACCGCGAGCAGCAGCCAGACGTATGTGCGGCCACGCCCGGGCTGAAGGCGCAGCGTGGCGACAATTAGGCCGACTATAACCAATGCGTACACGAAATACAACGTTGTAAGCACCTGCCACCTCCTGTTGACATCAGCATCCTGAATGTTATAATGTTATAACATTTATAACCCAAAGTCAAGACAAAAGTTGTCCGAATTTCATCATCCACAGGAGGTCCACTATGACTGATGCGCTCGGCTGGAGAAAGAAATTTGGGGTCATTATCCCCAGTACCAACACCATCGTTGAACCAGATTTTTACCGCATGACCGTGCCAGGCGTGACGCCGCACATCGCGCGCATTCACATCCGCGACCAGAACCTGAGCAGCGACGACGCCTTTGAAAATTTGCTCAAACAGATTCGCGTGGAAATTCAATACGCGGTCGAGCGGGTGATGACGTGCGAGCCAGACTACATGGTGATGGGCATGAGCGCCGAAACCTTTTGGGACGGCGTGGAAGGCAACCGCAAGTTCACCAAGATGATCTCCGATTGGGCGGGCGGACTGTCCGTAGCCACAGGCGCGGAAGCGTGTGAACGCGCCTTGAAATTGTTCAACGTGAAGAAGATCGGCGTGGTGACCCCCTACCAGCCCATCGGCGATAAGAACGTGGTGCGCTTCTTCAACGACCTGGGTTTTGATGTGACCGCCATCAAAGGGTTGCGCTGCCCCACCGCGATTGCCATCGCGCACGTTACGCAGGACGAATTGCGCAACGCGCTGATTGAAGTCAACAAAGACGCGGACGCGCTCGTACAAGTGGGGACCAACCTGAGCATGGTCAGCCTGGCGGATGAAGCCGAACGCTGGCTGGGCAAGCCGGTGATTGCCATCAACGCCGCGACGTGGTGGATGGCGCTGCGCGATAACGGCATCGAAGACAAGGTGTATGGGGCGGGCAGGTTGTTGCGGGAGTTTTAGGGGGTTGAGGTTGAAGGTCAAAAGTTGACCGCTAACGGCGGACCGTGTTTCCCTCTCCCTTTGGGACGTAAGCCACAAAGTGGTAGAGGGTTAGGGTGAGGGAAATTGCGGTCTGTGGTCTGGCGTCCCTCTAAAACGGTCTGGGCGTTTCACCCAGCTCCACACTGATCCACTTCAACTCGGTGAAATGCTCCACCGAATACTTCCCGCCGCTCCTGCCAATGCCCGACATGCCATAGCCGCCAATCGGCGCAAGCGGGTCAGACTGGAACGAGTGCGCGCCGACATGCACCGACCCACAGCGGATTTTTCTGGCAGCCGTCATGCCGCGCACGAGATCGTTCGTCAGCACGCCCGCGCTCAAGCCGTAATCGCTTTCGTTCGCAATCGCAATCATCGCTTCAAACGACTCAACTTCCATCACCATCGCCACGGGACCAAACGTTTCCTCCTCCCAGCACGGACCCGACATGGGCGGGTTGTAAATCACCGTCGGTTGAAACACAAGCCCGTGATGCACCGCGCCGCCGGTGAGAATTTCCGCGCCGCCATCTCGCGCCGCCTGCACATGCCGCAGCACTTTGTCCACTGCGCGTTGATTGATGAGCGGGCCATAAGCGGTGCGCGGGTCGCGCAGGTCGCCCAGGTGCAGGCTGGCAGCCTTTTTGGCTAGCGCTTCGGCAAAGGCGCGGCCATGCGGGGCCTCTACTAAAATCCGCGCGCTGGACATACAGATTTGCCCGCCATGCGTAAACGCGCCCACGGCGGCAATCTCGGCGGCGCGGGTCATGTCCATATCGCCCAGCACCAGCAAGGGGTTTTTACCGCCCAGTTCCAGTTGCAGGCGCTTCATGCTTTGCATGGCAATCTGACCGATTTTGACGCCGGTGGCAGTAGAGCCAGTCAGGGCAATGCCCTGAATGCCAGGGTGCCGGGCCAGCGGCTCGCCGCACTCTGCGCCGAAACCGGTCACCACGTTGAAAACACCCGCTGGCAGCCCGGCCCGATGTAAAAGGCGGGCCAATGCCAATGCAATGAGGGGTGTTTCTTCAGAGGGTTTGGCAACCACTGCATTGCCCGCCGCCAGCGGAAAAACCACCATTTTGGCCAGCAGGACCAGCGGGGCGTTGAACGGCGAGATGACTAGCACCACGCCCAGCGGTTCACGGATGACCATCGAAAGTCGGTGGGGTTTTTCGTTGGGCAGTGTATCGGCATACAGGCGGCGCACTTCACCCGCAGCCGCGCGCAAGGCCGAGGCAGTGTAAAGTACCTCGTAGCGGGCTTTGGTGATTGCCGAGCCGCTTTCGTCAATCAGCAGGTCGAGCAGTTGGTCGCCGTCGGCTTCGACAGCGTCGGCGCAGCGCAGCAGGATTTTCTCCCGTTCAACAGGCGGCAGCGATGCCCAATGCGCCTGTCCCTCCTGGGCCGATTGCACCGCCGCATCGGCATCGGCCGCCGAGCCGCGCGCGGCATAGCCGAGGGTTTCGCCGGTCATCGGGGCAACGCTGGGGAAGGTTTCGCCGCTGGCTGCTGGGACATCGCGCCCGTGGATGAAGTGTCCGTATATTCTCATGGTTGCCTTCTTGTTTCGACCACAAAGAGTCACGAAGGTACACAAAGGTTTTCATGTAATTCCTTTGTGCACTTTGTGATCCTTCGTGGTCAAGAATCTATATTCTCTCTTCCAGCATACTGGCCCGCAGCAGATACGCCCGCGCTTTGGCAGGGTCGGCAGCGGTCTGGCGGTAGTAATCGTTACGGGCCGCGCGGGCGGCTTCATCTTGCACCACCATATCGGAATATACGCTGTGGGTGTGCTTCTGCACTTTGTCCACGGCCCAGGCGCGGCGTTCAGCGGCGTATTGGTCAAGCAAAGCATCAGGCTCACCTGCCAGCACGCGGATAAGTTTTTCGGCCAGGTTGGCCGCATCGTGGATGCCGCTGTTCATGCCCATGCCGCCTGCCGGGTTGTTGATGTGGGCGGCATCGCCCAGCAGCAGCACGCGCCCGCGCCGAAACGTCTCTGCCACGCGCTGATGCACGCTGTAAATGGATGTGCCGCGCAGCCTGAACGGCGCATCGCCCACCAGTCCGCGCATGCGGCGCTGGATGTTGGTCGGGTCGAGCGCCTCGGCTTCGTCCTCCTCCGGGCGGATTTGGAAGACGATGCGCACGACATCAGGCAGGTGCAGAATAATGACCCATTCGAGGGGGTCAAAAACGTAATTGACCGGTCCTAAGTTGGGGAAGACAGGGGTCAGGTCAATTTCGGAGGGCAGCAGCAAAAAGCGGTCGGGGTAGGTCAGACCTTCAAAAGACAGCCCCAACAGGCGGCGCACGGTGCTTTTTGCGCCGTCGGCCGCGCAAAGATACAAACCCTGGACGTTTTTTGTCCCCACAGGCGTTTGGAACGTGGCCGTCACATGGTCGCCGTGATCAGTGAAGCCCAGCAGGGTATGGTTCATGAATACCGCGCCGTGCGGGTGCGATTGGATGAGCGGCTTGAGGATGCGCGTGACCTGGCATTGGGGCAATTGCAACCGGTAGGGGTGGGACGTATCGCCAGCGATGAGGGCGTAATCGAAATCGGCGACCCGGCTGCGGGTGGTGCGCTCCCAGTATTGCAGGCGGTCCACCTTGTGCCCCTGACTCAGCACCGGGTCGATCACCCCCCAGGCAGAGAACATCTCCAGCGTGGGCGGGTGAAAGGTGCTGGCGCGGGCTTCGGGGCTGAGTTCGGGCAGGGCTTCGTATACATGGGCAGTGACGCCCGCCAGGGTGAGCGCGCGGGCCAGGCTGAGTCCAACCGGCCCCGCGCCAATGATGAGAATGGGCAGGGGTTGCATAAATTCTCCGGGCAATTGTTATAACATTACGACAATTATACCCTGAAAAACAGCCGCCCCGAAAGGCGGCTGCGTGCCTGGTCAGGCTTCGAAGCGGACGATAACCACCTGCCCCAGCCCAATGCGCATGCCTGGGGCAATTTGATGCGGCACATTGGGCGGGATGCGCTGCCCGTTGAGCGTGTCGCCATTGGTGCTTTGCAGGTCGGTGATGGTGTATGCGCCGGTTTGTGGGTCGTGATTGATTTCGGCATGGCGGCGCGAGACTTCAATTTCGGCAGTGAGCGGCGCCATGGTGCGCCCCAGCACAAACGGGAAGGCGATCAGTTCAATGCGCTCGCCGATGCGGGCCGTGTCGTTGGCGCGTTCGATAATCAGCGCCGCGCTCGATACAGGCGGGGCAATGTTGGTGGCGTCGGCGCTGTAAGCAGCAGGCGGGGGCGCATACTGTTGCGGCGGCGAGGGCGGCAGGGGGGTAGAAGGCGGCGGGGTCTGGCTGGGTGGGGGCACGTAGGGCTGCGGCTGGGCGGCCTGCTGGCGCGATGCGGGGCGCGAGTCCTGCTGTTGGGGGATGAGGAAGAACATGCTCAGGCGGTTGCGGCCAAAAGAGAGTTTATCGCCGCTGCGAATCTCGCGGCGGCTAAAGGGGGGTATCTCTTTGCCGTTGAGAAAAACCGGGTTCTGCAGATCGGAAGGTTCGATGAAGTAGCGCCCTTCGGAAAAAGTAATTTGTGCATGCTTGCGCGAGACGGTCATGCCGTTGGGCAATAGCTGCACATTGACCGCTAACATGATGTTGTGATCTACCTCGTTGCTGGGGCGGCCGATGACGGCAGGCTGCCACTGGATGTCGAACTCTTTGCCGGTGACTTCCTCGCGCAAAATGGCGTAGTGGCGCGGCTCCAGCATTTGGCGGAAGGTCTGGCGCACATATTCAAAGACCAGTTCGTCCTGGGGCTGAATATCCAGTTGGGTCAGGGTGCTGTTATGCGCCAGCGGGCGGTCGAAGCCCTTGAGGTAGAGGGCGTATTTTTCGGGCGATTCGGCGGCGATGTCGTCAAATTCGCGCAGAATTTCTTCTATCAGGTCTTTTACGGTCAGGCTTCTGCGCACGCGGGCGCGCTGCCCGGTGTGCTCAAACACGTCAATTTTTACGTCAATATATTCATCCATAGCAACCTGCCTATTGCGCGTCTTCGGGTGTTTCGCCCAGCAAGCCCATTGAGCGTGCATTCTCCACCAGGTCGGCATCTGAGAACATGGCAATCATATCCTCTGGCAGACCGGCTTCGATCAGTTTTTGCTTGATGCTGTTGATGTCGTATTTAGAGACATCCGGCGCGGGCGGTCCTGCCAGAACCTGGGGGGTGGTCTCTTCTTCTTTTTTGCCTTTCTTTTTGGGTTTGGCTTCTGCGCCTTGTTGCGCGAGCCAGTGGGCCTTCACATTTGGATAGCGGGCATTGATTCGCTGAACCCAGGCATCTATGGCGCCTTCGGTATCGTCATCGTTGGCATAGGGGGTGGCCAGTTGAAGCATGCTGGTAATGCCAGAGCGAACGATGAAGGCGCGCCCCATGGGCAATTCGGCGTCGGCCAGACTGCGCGGGAACTTGCCGTTCAGCCGGTTGACGGCATCGGCAGTTTTGAGGGCAATGCCGAAGTTGGGGGCAGCGTACACCTTGCGCAAGTCATCAGAGGAACTCATAATCGCCAGCGACCCGGCCACAATCAGGTTGACCCCGGCGGTCTGGTATTTACGAATGAGAGCCGAGAGATTTTCAAAGAAGGCCATCTTCTTGCGGCTGGATTCGTCGGTGAAGGCGTCGTAGTCGTCTATGAAAATCATCACTTTGCGGCGTCTGGGTTTGACGTCAAACTCGGCGCACTCGGCTTTGAGGTTTTCGTAGAAATCGTCTAACTGGTCAATGTCGTCTATCGTCTCGAGCACGTGCGGCAAATCGCCTAGCGAGGCAGCGCTGCCTTTCCAGAGTTTGCGCGAGTAGTCAATGAGCACCATGACCACTTCATCGGGCGAGTAGTTCATGGCAATAGAAAGGATCATGGTGCGCAGGGTGGTGGTTTTGCCAGAGAAGGGCGGGCCAATGACAACCATGTGCGGGCCCTGGCGTTCGATGTCTATCAGGGCGGGTTCCAGGGTGCGGTCGTCAATGCCCATCACGGCGTTGATACGGCGCACTTCGGGCAGGGCGGCTTGGGCAAGCAGGTTCTCCAGCGAGTAGCGCATGGGCAGCGTCTCGATGGTAGAGGGTTTTTCACCCTTCCACTGGTTGCCCCACAGGTCTTTCATGCGCATGCACATACGGCTGATGCGGGTCAGCCCGTCTGGATCGTTTTCGTCGGGATTGAAAGTGAGGGCAGTCTGAAATTCGAGCGGCATGTTGCCCACACGCACATAACCGCGCCCGGGTACCGCGCTCAGGTCGGCGGGTACACCGCGCCCCACCACTTCGGAATACTCGGAGGGGTCGGAGAGTTTGAGCGTAAACCGTTCGTTGATGAGGTTGTAGAGTTTGCCGGTGAGCGATGTGGGGGTATCCGCAGAGATCAGGAAGTGAACGCCATAAGCGCGAGACTCGCGGATGAGTGAGGTAAGCGGGCCCAGCAGCCCTTCGTAGTACTCTTTGAACTCGGCAAAGTTGTCTATCACCACCAGCACGGCCGGCAGGCGTTTTTCGGGATGGGCAATGTTGTAGGAATCCAGGCTGTTGACCTTGGCCTCGCTGAACAAGACCTGACGGTAGTCAATAATGTCATTGACCTTGCGCAAGGCGCGCAACACGCGCTCCTCCTCTTCCGAAGTGACCACCGCGCCAACGTGCGGCAGGTCGCTCAGGATGGTCATGGCGCGCCCGCCAAAGTCGAGAATGTAGATGTGCAGTTCGTCGGGCGAGTGGGTCAGCACCAGCGAGGTGATGATGGTGCGTAAAAAGGTGGTCTTACCGCGTCCAGATGCGCCAAACACCACCGCATGCCCATTGGGGAAATCCACTTTGAGGGGTTTCTGGCTGGCCTGGTAGGGGTTATCTATAATCCCAATCAGCGGGCGCATGGCGGTTTTGCCCCATTGCGCGCCTTCCCAGCGGAAGTCTTCGGTCCAGAAAGTGGTGGCTTTTTCGTTGAGGGCCAGGCCAGTCACCTGTTCCGAATCGGCGGCGCGCAACAGGTCAATATCGGCGTCGCTCATGTAGGCTGTATCAATTGGGGTTTGCAGGGTGAGGACGTTGCTGCCCGTTTGCGAAGGCAAGAAGGCCGGCCAGGGCCGCCACTGCGGGCGCGATTCCTGGGTGGCCAGGTTGGCCATCATTTCAACAATCACGTCGTACAGTTTGGGCGGTTCGGTGGCTTTTTGGGCGGCTGTCTTGCGCGGGCGGTCGAGCCAGATGACGTTCTGGACGACATTTTCTTCTTGCGGGCCTTTGTAATCGCCGCCGGTGTAAGCCGTCTGGATCAATTCGATGTTCTCGTTGCCGACCTGCAGATAGCCGCGGCCAGGGATACCAGGCGGCAGGAAGGCCGCATCGGCGCGGCGCAGCACCTCGCGGCTGTCGTCGGGTGTCTCTACGCGCAAGCAGATGCGGAACTTGATGTTGGCGCGCATCTGGTCGGTAACGCCCACCGGGCGCTGGGCTGCCAGAATGAGCGTGACGCCCAAAGCGCGCCCCAGGCGGGTGATGCTTTCTAGCTGGGCTTTATATTCGGCGTTGCCAGAAATCATTTCGGCAAATTCATCAATGATGATAAACAGATGCGGGTAAGGCGGGCGTTCGGGGTCGAGGTTGAGGCCTTTTTTGCGGTAGTGAACAATATCTTTGGAGTTGGTGTAGGTGTTGAGCTTTTGACGGCGATCCAGTTCCGCAATGATGGAAGCGAAGACGCGCGCCGTGGCGGATTGATCCAGGTTTGAGACGATATCCACCGCATGCGGCAGGCGCTTGAATGGCTCGAAAGCCGCGCCGCCTTTATAGTCCACCAGTACAAAGTTGAGCACATCCGGGCTAAAGTTGAGCGAAAGCCCAATCACCAGCGTCATGAGCAATTCAGATTTACCCGAACCAGTCGAACCGGCAATAATGCCATGCACGCCATCGGCTTTTGCCGAAAAAGTAAGCACGCGCGGCTCGTTGCCAGAAAGCAAGCCCACTGCAGTATAGAGCCAGTCGGCAGTTTTGGGGTCCATGCTGCGCCGCCAGTTGTCGCGGGCGTACTCTTGCATTTCATCAATCGAACTCAGGTTGAGCATTTCCATCAAAGTCACGGTGGAAGCCAGGCTAGAGCCATAGCCGCGACGAATATCCACATGCTCCAGGTTGCGGGAAAACTCGCGCGCTTTTTCCTGAATGGAAATAACTTTGGTGTTACCTACATAGCGGACTGTGTTGAAGCCGGTCTCGGCATAGCGAAAAATGACCGAGTCCTCGTCCATGGGGTCTTCATCTACTTCTATGACAGCCATACATCGGCTGGGCACTTTGGCGCGCTCTGGGACGAGGAAGATGATGGCCGCGCCCAGCATTTGTCCATCCATGAGAATGGTGGAAATAGCCGCTTCGGCTTCCAGGTCGCTCAGGCAAGACCAGGCCGGGGCAGGGGTGCGCACGTCTACCACAACCAGCATGAAGGGCAGTTTCACATCTGCGCCGCTTTCGCGATCTTGCAGGCGCATGCGTCGGCGCTCCAGAATGGTGCGAATATTCTTCCAGAACAGGCGCATGCGGTCGGCTTCGTTTTCGCCGGGCTTTTCGTCGCTTTCAAAGAAAAGTGTTTCGGTTTTATCGGCCTCTTTGCAGTGTGGCAACGCATAAGCCCAGCGCCAGTATTGGCGTGCATCACTGGTGCCAGCCACGTACAGCATCGTATCCTGCGGCGAATGGAAAGCAGCGTAATCTACCAGCATAGTGCGCAGGTAGGCATGCACCTTGTCGGATGAAGCGCCAGTAATGCCGATGGAATGACGGACAGTAATCCCCTTCGATTCCTGGCTTTGTTCCTGCTGCCCTTCTTCCGCTTGATCTTGCTTTTTGGCTTCGGTACGCTTCTTTTCAGAGTCATCTATGGGCAGGTAAATGGGAACAGTGACGGGTACATCGTAAAGCAGACGAGAGTCCTCGGCCAGACGGGCGGCCTCGCGCATAAGCGGGCTTTCGGTTTTTTCGTTTTCAGAAATTTTGTAAACCACCGTAGATTGGCGCGTGCTGATGCCCAAACGCAGGTGCAAAAAGTCGTGGTCTTTGGGGCGGCGCTCCCACAAGCGCGTCCCAGAGCGGATTTCTTCTTCGCGTGCGCCTGGTTCACGGCTGAGGTCATTGGCAATGCCAAGCGTTTTTTCGGGGTTGGGGTAGTTGTAGTAGTAGTAAATGCGCTGCTGCTCATGCTCGCTTTCCATTTTACGCCGCAGTTCGCCAATGCGGCGTTTGTAGGCTGCTTCGGCTGCTTCACGCTGCTTGCGCTCGCGAAAATGGGTGTAAAAAGCGAGAACAACGGTTGCCACTACAGAAAGCAGCATGGGCACCATCATGATCATGTTTCGCCCCTGCCCAAACAGCGAGGCCAAAATGTAACCGAAAATCATGATCATGGGCAGGAAGGCCTGCTGCATCAATTGCCCAACATTTTCCTCAGTATCGGGCGGGTTGGGAATTTGAAAAACGCCAGAAGGTATCTGCGGCTCTATGCGCGGCGGTCGGTCAATGTATCTCTTTTCAGCCATAATTTTTCTCCCCAATCAGGAGGGAACCAGCGAAAGCGCCAGAATAAGCAAAAGCGAAATAGCCAGGAGCGAACCCAGCACAATAAAGACAATCTGCCAGTTGACTCTGAAGGGCTTGCGTTCGGCGGGAATGCTGGGGAAATTAGGCTGCAGTGCGCCCACAAAAGACAGCACATCGGCAAAACGCATGTTGTACTGGCGGCTAATCGCTTTTTCAGCAATTTCGGGAATGTTCTTCAAGTCAATGCGGCCGGTGGTTTTGAATTCGCCCTCCAAAACAGCGCGCAAAACCTGCTCATCTTTTTTCAGGTGATATTCGTAGGGCGGACGTCCGGCAAGCATTTCATACATCAAAACGCCCAGCCCGTACACATCAGTAGCCGGTCCAACCCCGCCGCGCCGGTCGGCAATTTCGGGTGCGGTATAAGCTGGCAGGTTGTAATTGTCATTCCACAATTCGTGAATGTCCTGCCCGGCGTGCGCCAATCCCAGGTCGAGCAGCATGGGGCGCGGGTAACCCTGCTTATCGAAGCGCACCAAAACCACATCGGGGTTCAGGCACAGGTGTAACTTCCCGGCCCGATGCAGGTAAAAGATGACATCCGCAATGCTCAGGATAATCCAGCCCACATGCTGAAACCAGGGCTGCGGATTTTTGAGCAACAGGTTGCGCAGGATGGTACCATCGGCAAATTGAAAGACTTCAAAATACTTAATGCGCCCGTTAATCACCGTCCACCCATAGGGATGATGCTCAATCGAGCCCTGGGGGTGTGCAGGCAGCAACACCGGCAAAAGCGGGTGTTGCCCTGCGCGCGCCAGTTGCAAAAAGGCTTTAGCCTCCAGGCGCAGTTTTTCTTCGCAGCCTACGTTGGCCACTTTCAAAAGTATCTCTTCTTCACCGCGCCGGGCATGATAAATAATCGCCGAGCGGGTAATGACAATGGGCTGCACAATTTCAATTGGGCCAAACCATTCGCCATTATCAAAAATCTCGGTCGCCCTCTCAGCCGGGCAATATTTCTCCTGGCACCACAGGTTGAAATCCTGTGAAATCACATTACAGCGTTGACAAATTCGCTTCATAAAGCCTCGCCAGAATGACCACGCCTAACTCATCCTCGTTACAAGCAGAATCCGCGCTCATCTCGCCAGATGCTCAATGAGCGCGGATTCACTACGCACTGTCTACCAGTGCAGGCAGAAAAGCAAACGGCGCGCTGATAAACGTACGGCGCAAGCAATACACCATGCAAGCCAGATTAGAGGAAGCGTTGCGAGCCGGAGCGGTCGCCATCGCGATAGGCCTTGATGGCGCTGGTGATGTCGCCCGACAGTTCTTCCATCTTCGCCGCAGCCTTTTCGACGTTGGGGCGAATGCGGTCTGCATAAGCCGCCGCCGCTGCCGTAGCGCCGAACGAGAGCCAGGCGCTGGCCTTCATCGCAATGCTGATGGCTAAAAGGGCTTTGCCTACGCCATTCAGCACCGTTGCAAACGTTTTGAAAGCTTTGGCCATATTTTCTACAGCCGGAATATCCATATAGACTTCGTCAGCCATGGTTGCTTCTCCTTACGCTAGAAAATACCGTTGAACACGTCGAACAACGACTGTGCTTGAGAGGTGGCCTGGTTGATGGCCTGGTTCATGCGGTTGCGGGCCCGGTCAATGGCGTTGGCGTAGCTGGTGCCAAAACCCATGATGTTAACCAGCATGGGAATCACCTCGCTAATCATTTCCTGAACAAAGCGGTTGGCGCCGTTGCCCTTCCAAATGCCGCCCATCACCTGGTTGACCAGACCGCGCAGGGGTGCGGTTACCGCATCCTGAACAACGTTGACCTGCTTGAGAATCTGGCTAATGGCATTGCCGATCAGGTCTTCCACAAACTTAAACATGCTTCACCTCCTAGAACTTGTAGCCAGCAGCGTCATCGGCAGCGCGCATATCGGCCATGGCCTGCTTGATATCGTTAGAAATTTCGATGAATTTGCCGCTCAGTTTCATCGTGCGCGCCTGCAATTGCGCCAATGCCTGCACAAAGGCATCGCCAGGCTTGCCCACCAGCGCGCCATTTTGCATCTGCGCCGCAATCTTGTTGGCCTTCGAGGCCGTATCCTGCAACTCGGCCGCCACTTTCTCGCAGTGCTTGGCCATATCTTCCAGTGCGGCGTAATTTACGCGAATTCGATCAGCCATGTTTTCCTCCTTTTTTACCCAAGGTTGTTGAAGTAACTCTGGGTCTCTTCATCCGCCTGGCGGATAGTGTTGACAATTTGCTGGGCAACCTGGGCCCCCACGCCAAGCGCGCGCGCCAAACGCCCCATGGCAGGCAGCGCCACCGAGTTCATCTCGTTGAAGAAGTTGTCAGCTGCTTGACCAACCCACCCCTGACCGTGCAGGGTCTCGGCTTTGGACTTGGTCTGCTTGATGAGGTTCATAATCTGATCCTCTTCAGTCTTGAGGGTCTTGATGATGTTTTCCATCTCGTCATACTTAACTTGGGTCGTACCGGGCATACAATCCGTCCTTTCTGAGTTGGTTGAATTAAGAAATGCAAGCCTGGCCCGCTTCAGGGGATTACCTTAGCGGGTATATTGAGAAAAACTTTGATAATGCATAAGACAATAGCGCACCTCCTCTATTCCATAGATAATTTCAAAAACCTGTTTGCCCATCGGAGACGCATGCTCCGTTTAAGCCACATCGTTGCCAAACGACCTACTTGTTATCGTTGGCTTTTTGGTCCTTAATGACCTTGGCAGCCCCACCTGCCGCGGCCGAACCAACCACCCCAGCAGCCCCAGCCGCTGCAGCCGCACTGCCTGCATCGGGGGCCGATTCACTGCTTGCCCCACCGCCGCCTGCGCCTGGCGCGGCCGGTTGCGGTTGTCCACCGCCGCTGCCGCCGCCTGCGCCGCCGCTGCCAGAATAAATGGTATCGGACATTGCGCCGCCGCTGGCGCCCATTGCGCCGCTTTGCGCCGCCTGCTCGCCCAATCCGGCGCCCATGTTCTTCAAATCACCTTTCAAACCCTGGCTTTCACCGCTGCTGCCCCCTCCTCCGCCGCCTCCGCCTGCCATAGCAGATTCGGTTTCAAGTTTGTTATCTTTATCTGGACCGCTGCTTTCTTGCTCTGGCCGGGCATCCTGATTACCTGGCTGCCCTTGTGATGTCTGTCCCCCATCGGTCGCGCTGCCGGCCTCCTGAAATTTACCTGCGCCAAAGTCGTCCGCGCCGCCCCCACCGCCAGGCGCGCCGCCCAGGGCCGCCCCAAACTGACTGGCGCCAAAGTCATCTGCGCCGGGGCGCATGCCCTGCAGTCCCTCTAAAGCGCCGCTAAATCGGCTGGCGCCAAAATCATCTCCCAGCCGGTTTTTGAAATAAGTGGCTGTTTCTTCATCTGCATTGCGAATGATTTTAGAAATATTCAGGGTGACATCCTGAGTAAAAAACAGCGCACGCGACAAACGCTCCAGCGCGGGCAAAACCTCATTTTCCATCTCGGCAAAAAAGCGTTCTGCGGCTTCCCCTACCCACTCTTTGCGCATATCTCGCACGCGGGCGCGGGTAACCGAATGCAATTTAGCAATATCTTCGCCTTCATCTTTGAACCTCTTAGCAATCTGCGCTAGTTCGTCATACTTCAACTGAAACGTAACCGGTGACATCTCTTCCTCACTTCTCAACTCACGTCAAAGCGGATAAGCACATTTGGACCCAAACCAATCACCGCGCCGCTTTCCAGACGTACAGGCTGCCCAGAAGGTAAGCGCTGCTGATTAAGCCGCGTGCCGTTGCTGCTGTTCAGGTCAGTGATAAAGAAGGCATTTTGGCTGGGCTCGTAAGAAATTTGCGCATGACGCCGTGAGATATTTGGCTCCTGAATGATGAACGCCCCTTCGGTGCGCCCGATGACGAATGGCAACGGTGATACCACCGCAGAAGACTGCGCAAAGACCCCACCCCCGGCCTGCACCACAGTGACCGTCGCGCGCGGCATAGCGGGCGCAGCCGCAATCATCGTTGCGCCGCCCCCGGCTTGCTGGGCGCTCTCCAGCCCGCTGCCGTAAATGAGGGTGGCATCGCTCGCTGGACGGGCAGGCTGCGAGGATGCAGAGACAGGCGGGGGCGCGGACGCCACAGGCGTCGAAGCAGGCGGGCGCGCGCGACCAGGGATAGGTTCGCTATCTGCCACCGGAATTACCGGGCCGCCCGCTTTATTCCCGCCGCCCAGTTTACCGCCCAGGCGACCTTGCAATACCGGCGTGCCACTCAGCGATTTCTGACGTGAGGAATTCCACATCAAAAATCCCACGACCATCAGGATAATTACCAAGATCGCCACCAGGAAAATGGGCGCTGCAATCAACGCCACGCCCAACCGCTCAAAAAGGGAAGGCGCGCGGTAGGCAACGTTTTCATACACCGTAGTAGAGTAAACCTTATCGTTTTTGGCCAATACGCGCACGACAATATGATAGGTGCCATTCGGAATGCGGCTGGCGCGGGCCGGGATCACAATGGTCCCGCTGGTTCCATCCAGCGGCGCAACGCGGAAATTTGAATTTGGCACCTGGCTGTTAGTGCTTACATTCACCAACCAGCCGTCAAATCCGCCCACCAGGTCGGGGTTGGTGACGGTCACATTCAGCAAGAGGTCGCCGCCCTGCTGTATAAGCGACTGCACCTGCAGCGAAGGGTATGAAGATGTCGGGTCGAAAGCGAAGCCGTGCACCAACTGGGTAGAAGTGCGCCCCTGGTCGTCGCGCACAATCTCGAACGGCTTATTATCCTGCTTACTGACCGCACTGATGCGCAACTGATATTTGCGCCCAATGGTGAGCGCCTCGGTTGGGACAAAGAAACGGTTTTTAGCCTGTGGGTTTTCAAAAATAAACTCACCCACCTTCAACCCGGCCTCTTCATCCCAGACCTCAATTTTGACATAGCCTGCCAGTTCAGGCGAAGTCATATCTAATTGCACTTCATAAGACTGCTCGGCCGCATTCAGCACCAGTCCGGCAAAACGAACCTTTACCGGGCTGGGGGGTCCGGGGTAATCGGTATTGGAATTGAGGGTAAAGGCTTTATTCAACGCCAGCCCGTCTTTGAGCGTAATGGACAGTACCGCGTTATTGCTCCCCCGGCGCGGGTAAACTGCGGCTTCGACCATCCACTGTGCCTTAAGCGCCAGCATAATGCTCTCAAATGCCGCGCCCAGGTCATCTTGCGATGCAATCGCGCTGGCGCCGCCTGTGCTGCCAGCCATGCTGCGCAATTCCACCTCATTAATCGCCCCCTGCTTATAAGACAACCCAATGGTGCTGATTGGCACCTGAGATTGCATGGCCAGGTCTACCAGCTCTTGATAGGTACGCTTAGAGCAAGGCTTACCCTGTGCATTTTCGTCTTTGCCGTCGGTAAACAAAATTACCGCCCGGCGCCCCACCGGCGCTTTGAGCATTGCCTCAACCGCAGAGTAAGTGGCATCGTACAGGCAGGTGCCGCGCCGCGAAACCTGGTAGCGGTCTATGGCAAACGTCAAGGCGGGCAGATTCTCTGTAAAATCTTGCAGTAGTTTGATTTCTTCATCGAACTGAACAACCGAGAAAAAAGCATCATTGGGCGGGTTGTTCAGGGCTTGTTTGGCTGCATCTTTTAGCGCCTGCGCCACACCGCCCATGCTGCCGCTGGCATCCATAACCAGGGTGATGTAAATGGGCAGGTCTGGTTTTTTTAGTTCGGCGTTGGAGGTGTAATTGGTGTTAAGCAGCGTGACTTGCGCGCTTTGGGCATCTACATTCAGCATTGGCGTGCCAGTGCGGTCATCGAAAATACTGAAGTAAACTTTCAACACCATTTCTTCCGGCTGTTCCAGCGTTGAAAACTGATTGATGCGAATCTCCCAACGCTCATCCTGGGCTGTAACAGGACTGCCAACGGGCACAGCCAGACCCAAAACAATCAGCACAAGCAATACAGTCTTTAGCGCGCGACTCACTCTGACCTCCACAAATTGGCTGATTAACTCGACAAAAAGTCTCAAATTTAGTATAGCAATTTCGAAAACAAAATACTACCAGTGAATTTGCGTCGGTCTGGGGTTGCGACCAAAGCAACGGGCAGCATAGCCCACTTAACAATTTTGATAAGTTATGCCAAAATTATGATAATTTAGCGATGCCGATACTATCCCCCAATTGTCTTATTCCACTTGGCCTGGTTACACCAGGCACAGCCGGCAGCCTATCTGCTCAAATCAATTCGGCGCGGCGCAGGGCCAGGGACTGGTAGCCAGACATCAATTGCCGGGTAATTGGGCCGGGTCTTCCAGTGCCAACAATTTGTCCATCAATCGCAATCACCGGTACCACGCCGCGTGAGCTGCTGGTGATAAAGGCCTCGTCAATTTCTGCCGCTGCGGACAGGGCTAGTGTGCGATATACAACGTGAATGCCTGCCTGCTGTGCGGCTGCAATTACCAGGCTGCGCGTGACTCCTGGCAAAATGCCGCGCCGGGCTGTACCCAGCACGCCATCCTTGACATAGAAAAAGTTACTGGTCATGCCTTCAAGAATGCGCCCGTTTTTTACCAGCAGTCCTTCGTAAATATGTTGCTGAGCCAGGTGAGCGCGTTCCTTCTGGCTAAGCCCGATAAAAGCAGTGCTTTTGAGGGTAGGATGTTCGCGTCCAACACTATCCACGCAGGCCACGCGCACGCCTTGCGCATACACTTCTGGCGGCGGGGGGCGCAGCGGCTCCAGGGCGGCGTACAAGGCCCCAGGGTCGCGCGCAAGGGTAAGCACCAGGCGGACACGCGCCTCTTGGGCAGGGAAATCTGCCAAAAGCGCGGCCAGCGCCCGGCGCAGGGCATCCACAGGCAGGCTGGGGCGCACATGCAGGGCATCCAGGGGATCGTAAAGGCGCGCCAGGTGCGCGCGCAGCCCAATGACGCGCGTACGGCTGCCAAAGGTACGAAAGGTTGTGTATAGTCCATGGGGCAGTTGCCGCGTGATGGCGTCCAGGCTGGACATGTCGGGCAGGGTGAGGGACGCAGGCGGCTGCCCCGGCAAGAGTTGAAACAGGCATGGCATGGTCATGCGAAAATTATAACCCGTG